>Ga0172377_10000570_pt1 | contig 34988 bp, 24 predicted proteins | sample Pumphouse3metaG_FD_119749 | JGI IMG/M metagenome (GOLD analysis project Ga0172377, IMG submission 119749) | Leachate microbial communities from a municipal landfill in Southern Ontario, Canada - Pumphouse #3 metaG | ecosystem: Engineered > Solid waste > Landfill > Unclassified | place: Canada... | reverse complement strand
GATCTGCACATACCCTTCCTTGCGCGCCTTGGACGCATAGTAGGTGTACTTGTTCCGTGCCTGGGACTCCCCCGCAAACGCGGTCATCAGATTAGCTTCCGTCTTCGAACCTTTCAGTTCCATACGATCCCCCTCACATTGAAATATCTGCAGGCCCCGGACTATACCGGTGCCGAACGCACAGGGTAATTATACAGCTTTCTCTACTCCGAGACAAACGCTTTTTCCAAACGGCCCCTTCCATCCCACTTTCTTTCGACGATGGGCACGCCACTAGCTTGCCTCGGCGCTTTACTATGCTTTCATTTATAGACTACAGAAAGATTAACGCCATTTTAACTTCCACGTAAAACCTGTCCTATCGTCCTTTACGGTCGGAAACCGGGAAAAATGGAGGATCCTCCCCGTAGGAAAAGTGAAGAAAGTGCTATATAGTGGCAAACAGCACGGCAGGTTGCGAACAATGCGATTACGATGGAACGTACAAAAGAACAACAACCTCGTCTCATGGCTTGAGAACCTCGGGAAAACCGCCGCATTGCTGTTCGTCGCCACGATCATCAACATTTTCATGCTCAATACCGAATCAGTAGCCTCCAACGCCTCCGAGATCTATGTTCTGGCTGTATTGCTCACCTCGTTGTGGACCAACGGCTTCATATGGGGACTGATCGCATCGATCTTCGGCGTATTCGGAACCAACTATTTCTTCACCTATCCGTATTTCGCGTTCAACTTCACCATCAGCGGATATCCCGTCACGTTCGTCAGCATGCTGCTGGTGGCCATGATCACCAGCACCCTCGCCGCAGGACTCAAGGAACAGATGAGTCTGACAAAGGCGCGGGAACAGAAGACCCGACAACTCAATGAAGTGAGCCAGCAGTTGCTCAAGGTACAAAGTTCAAAAGAGACCGCCGAGCTCGCATGCCATTGGCTGAGCAACTTCCTCGGCAGGGCTACCCGGTTCTACCTTGATCCGGTCTCGTTCATCCAGGAAGGCACCATCGGAGAAGATGTCGACGAACTCCACGAAGCCGGGATCGTCCGGAACATCTTCGCGACCGGGGAGAGCGCGGTATCCGCATTCTCCTATTCCCCCCTGACATCAAGGGAGAACGTGATCGCCGTAATCGCCATCCTATCGACAAAAGACCTGCCGCCCATCTCCAAGGAAACGGAGAATTTCCTGCAGTTGATCTTCTCACAGTTCGTCATGGTCCTGGAACGTCAGCATCTGGAGGATGACAGGCAGATGATCGTGATGGAGCAGCAGAAGGAACGGATGCGCGGCAATCTGCTTCGGGCGATCTCCCACGATCTGAGGACCCCGCTTACCGGGATCATTGGCGCCAGCTCGGCAATCCTCGACAATAGGGGTAAGATCGATGCCCAGGATATGTTTCATCTGGTCTCTGATATCAACACCGACGCCATGTGGTTGCTTCGGATGGTAGAGAACGTCCTGTCCGTTACCAGAATCGATAATGAAGCTGCTACGAAACTGCACAAATCGACGGAGCCGATCGAGGAAGTCGTATCCCAAGCGGTACAGAAGACAAAGAAGCACTTTCCGGACTGCAAACTTCAGGTAAAGGTCCCCGACGAATTCATCATGGCCTACATGGACAGCACGTTGATCGAGCAAGTAGTCATCAACCTGATCGAGAACGCGATCCGCCATAGCGAATCCACGGAACCGATCGAAGTTTCTGTCGAAGTCTCCGACGACAACCATGTGCAGTTCTCCGTCAGAGACCACGGGAAAGGCATCGCGGCGGAAGAACTCCCCATCCTGTTCGAAGGTTTTTCGATCAGGAACAACGAGAAGAACGATAGCAGCAGGGGGCTTGGAATCGGACTGAGCATCTGCAAATCGATCATTCTCGCCCATGGAGGTACTATTTCCGGTACGAACGCTCCTGACGGAGGAGCGTTGTTCACATTCAACATACCGATGGAAAAACTATCAGATTCTGAAGAATAGGTACCGCATCATGGCGGACCGGAGAAGGAGAAACAATATGCCGACTTTAGGAAAAATACTCATTGTCGAAGATGAAGAGGCGATCGTACATGTGCTGGTTTCCATTCTGTCCGCCAACGGCTATACGGCTCTCGTGGCGAAAAATGGTTCGGAGGCCTTGCTGATGGCTTCCTCCCACATTCCGGACGCTATCCTGCTGGATCTGGGGTTGCCCGGCGATCTGGACGGTGTGGACGTGCTGAAGAAACTGCGGCAATGGTACGGCAAGCCGGTCCTTATCGTGTCGGCAAGGGACCAGGAGACGGAAAAGGTCGAAGCGCTCGACCTCGGAGCGGATGACTATATCACGAAACCGTTCGGTTCCTCGGAGCTGATCGCAAGGATCCGCGCGGCGCTTCGCAACAGCGTCAAGAAGATGTCGGGCGATGATCTGCCCGCCACTTCCTATTCGGTCGGAGACTTCACCATCGATTTCGACAAGCATACGGTGACCGTCGATGGGGAGAGCGTCCATCTGACGCAGATCGAGTTCAAGATCGTCGAACTGCTCGCACGCCAGCCGGGAAAGGTCCTGACGTACGGCTATATCCAAAGCCACATCTGGGGACCGTTCTTTACCGAGGACAACAAGATCCTGCGGGTGAACATGGCCCATATCCGCCGCAAGATCGAAAAGAATCCCGCAGAACCCCAGTACATCCTGACGGAAATGGGACTAGGCTATCGGATGGCCGAAAACCCCGACCAGGACTAGACTGCGGCGCACTTTCACAGAAACGAGCGATTCTAGAACAGGAAGCCCTCCTCCTGTCGGACGGGCGGGGCGAACACGGCGGGACCGTCGACGCCTCTGCCGTTGAGAGCAAGCGGTTGGATTCCTTTGGTGATCAGGAACTTGCGCAAGTCCTCCAGTTCGTTCAGATGCCCATGGCATGCACGGGCGAACAATTTTGCGCAGTTGACGGCATCATCCAGCGCATAGTGGGCCTGATATTCCATACCGAACTCCTGGGAGAGGGTTGTCAGCTTGTGGTTGTCCATGTCCGGCCATATTTTCCTGGAAATCTTTACCGTGCACAGGTACGGGAGCGACGGGACCTCCATTCGGTACCAGTTGAGCATCGCCTTGAGGATGCCCATGTCGAAAGCTGCGTTGTGAGCGACGACGATTCTGTCGCCGATGAATGACATTGCCTTCGGCCATACCTCTTCGAATGTCGGTGCATCCGCCACATCGGCGGCGGTCAACCCGTGGATGGCGGTCATGGCCGGATCGAACCATGTCGATGGCGGATTGATCAAAGAATACCATGTATCGAGAAGGGTCCCCTCCTCATCCATCAAGGCGAGTCCGAGCGAACAGGCGCTCTCTCGCGTCCCGTTGGCGGTTTCGAAATCCAAAGCGACGAATTCCATGTCGTATCGTTCCTTATCGTATATATTTCAGTTTGTGCAGCTAGCATCGTTCGACGTGACGCTGCTTGTCCATCATGATGGAAAGGATCGTCCTGTCGGTCTGCTCCATTCCTTCATGGCTGATCCGGGAAAGAAAATCGATGCTTTGCAACGAATCCTTCCCTACGATCCCGCTTTCGCAACCTGGCGCGATTCCTTTGAACGCAAGGCGGCAGGATAGAGCCGCCGCATCGACGCAGGAATATATCTTCAGCGCACAAGTCATTTTCGCACCATCGCATATGATACCTGTCAGATTTCCCACCATGGTGTTGACGGCGCGATCCATCGTAGCGCGATCACCGCCCATGAGGTACACCATCCCGCACGATGTTCCGATCGCCGCGGTGAACGCTCCGCATAGCGCCGAAAGTCTGTCCTTGCGGGAGGTCAGGACGAGTCCGACCAATTCACTGACGCACAATGCCCTGCCAAGTTCATCATCCGACTTTTTCAGAAAAGAGGCAAGTACCGCCAGCGGCACGGTCACCGTTATGCCTTGGTTGCCGCTCCCGCTGTTGATCATGACAGGCATCGGACAACCGGCCATGCGGGCGTCGCTCGCCGAGGCGGCAAGCGCGGTTCCCAGTGCAAACGCCTCGCCAAGCGTACGGGGTTCGAAAGGCAGTGTCTCTCCAAAGATGCGTCCGACCGACAGTCCATAGTTCCCGACGAACGCATGCCGGGCGATCGCCATGTTGGTACGGGCTGCTTCCAGGACGATGTCCAGTGCACGGCGCGGTGCGCTGTTCGCAAAATCGATGATCTCATCGAGACTCAGCGCGGCAAGTTCCTCCTGCGAAAGGGCATCGGAAGCCTCCGCCAGCGAATCCGGGACTAGGCCGAGGTCGAGCAGGACTTTCCCGTCTTTCTCCATATGGCTGAACCGGTCATGCTCGCCGCTGATGACCGCCTTTGCGGTCGAACCTCCGGCAGAGACCGTCACTTCGATATACAGCGGGGGTACTTCGGAAACCATCTGTAACGACACACGGTCTTCACGGGCCATCTCCGCAGCCGCCTTGCGCTGGGAATCGGTGATCACCGACAGGATTCCCAGTCCCTTCGAACAGTCCCCTCCGACGACCCCGAGCGCGACGGCAGCCTGGATACCTTTCAGTTCACAGTTCGGCAACCCTACTCCCATGGCGTTCTTCACCATGTCGCGGCTCGTCGAAATCGCTACGAATTCAGGGCGTGCGCCAAGCAGTTCGGCGGCTTTCGCCCCCGCCAAAGCGGCCGCTGCGGGTTCTGTGCACCCCATGGCTATCACCAGTTCTTTCTCAAGCAGCCCGAGAAACTGCTTCTGTCGTTGTAGTTCCATTGCTTCAATATACCATCGCTTGCACCCCGCTCACAAGCACATCTTATGCACATGCCGCACTTCCCATGCGATCGTAGAAACAACGTTTTGACCGAATATCAGGCGGCGACCAAAAAACAAGAGGAAATGCAAGTTCATTTCCGCGAATGCTGCTAACGTGAGTATATTGAAGAGAGATGAAACACAAATTGACGTTTTTCGGCTTGGTCGGCCTGGGGACGATCGTCCTCGTCTATGCAATATATGTCCTGCTCACCGGATGGCTTCCGTTCTTCCATCGGGGCACGACGACCGACGAGTACAAGGCGCAGCATCCGGCGAGCCGGTTCTTCGGGAACCCGATGCTGTGGGGGAACGACAGGATCGCACTGCTTGAAGCACCTGTCGAAGCGGGAAGATGGAGGATACAACTTATCGAACAAGCGCAGGAAAGCATCGTCGTTTCCTATCATACGCTTGTTTCAGGAGCTTACTCGGACATTTTTTTCGGCGCATTGTTCGATGCGGCGGACAGAGGAGTCAAAGTTCGCTTCATCTGCGATGCTGTAGTCGGAGGAATGAAAGGCTCCTTGCTCGACATACGCAAAGCGATGGAAGCTCATCCGAATATCGAGCTCGGGCTTTATGAACCGTTGCGGTTGTTCATGCCCTGGCGATGGCACAATCGTCTCCACGACAAGTTCCTCGTCGTCGATGGCAGAATCGCGATCATGGGAGGACGCAACATCGCCGACAAACTCTACCAGCCGGAAGGATACGACGGTAATCCGGTCTACGACCGGGATGTGCTGATCTATCGGACGAACTCCGACGAACCGAGCGTCATCGATCAGATACTCGATTACAGCCGGCATGTATGGAATCTTCCATACATGGAACACAGCAAGACGCGGACAGAAGCGGGGACACGGCTGGGGAACGCAGCCAGACAGCGCTTGGCGAAACAGGCGGCGGACCAGCGCGCCGCGCACCCTGAATATATCGCCCCGCTGGTCGAAGACTGGGAATCCGTCACCATCCCTACGAACAGGATTACGCTGGTACACAATCCGCTGGGCAGAGGCAGCAAGGCACCGTGGATATGGGATGAGATGGTCGCATTGTTTTCAACGGCGAAAGAATCGGTGATCATCCAAAGCCCATACATCGTTCCGCTGAAAGCGCAACGGCAACAGCTGAAAGCGCTTGCCGAAAGCGGCGTCGGCATCACGTACCTGACGAACTCAGCAGCGTCCACCCCGAATTTCCCGGGATTCTCCGCATATCTGAACCGTAAGAAACGATTGCTGGAGACCGGGACGATCTACGAATACATGGGGCCGGGGTCGATTCATGCGAAATCATCGGTGGTCGATACACGTATCAGCGTAGTCGGATCATATAACCTCGATCCTCGAAGTCTCCATCTCGACACCGAGACGATGCTCGTGATCGACAGCGAGCCGTTCAATGCTCTGATGCGCACGACGCTCGGCAAGTGGATCGATGCAAGCGCAGCGAATACGATGTCCCGCGGGACGGTCCCACCTGCGAATCCTAGATTCCCGCTGAGAACGCCGAACTTCTTCAAATCCATCGCGCTATGGCTGTCACGCATCATCCTCGCTCCGATCATCATGCTTGTGTAACGAGGTGGGCGCAGGATGAGCGCAGGGCGCTTGCAGGGCACTTGCAGTACGTACTGCAAGCCCCTGCGATGCCCCCTACCCGGTGAGATAGCGGATCGTATAGTAAGCGTTGGCGAGGGCGAGCTTCTGCTGCTCCAGCTCGATACGGGCGGTGCATTCCTCGATCTGCGCCTGGAGCAAAGCCGATTCATCGCCATAGCCGGAATCGAACAACGTGCGTTGCTGGTCTATTTTCGAGCGGGCGACCGAGATTTTGAGCTGCTGGTACTCGATCTTGCTTTTTGCCAGATCCATTGCAAGCCATTGCTCGCGCAACGTCCGACGGATCGTCGCAAGAGCGGCATCCTTGTCGACCGAGGAACTCTCCGCGGACGATTTCGCACGCTTGATATCGTTGAGCTTCTTGCCGCCGTCCCAGACGGTGGTCTTGATGGCCACCGTCAAGTTCGCGGTATACATATCCTGGCGATACCAGTCCTTCTCGACCAGCGGGAAACGGGAACCTCCATAGCCCAGATCGACGACCAGCGCCAGATCCGGTTTCCAGTACACCGAAGCCTCGGCAATATCCTGCGCGTAGGAAGCCACGGACTGTAGCTTGTCGAGCATCTTCAGGCTATTCTGCATCGAACTGGTCGCCTGGACCTCGAGAAGATCATACTTCCTGTCGAGCAAAGCAAGGTATGCGGACTCATCGGGCTTGAAATCGATCATCGGCCACAAAAGGTCGGGAATACCTGTCAACGTGCGAAGACCAAGCAACACGCTTTCGAACTTCTCGTTCGTCTCCTGGACGGTGATATCCAACTGCTTCGCCTGGATTTCAGCTTCCAGCACATCCTGATGGAGAATCATGCCGTTCGCCTCGCCCTGCCTTGCAAGCTCGACCAGACGCGCCGCATACCCCTGCTGTTCGACAAGCAAGGTCATGATCCGATCTAGATACCACAGGCTCGCCACCCGTGTCTCCAGCTCCGCCTCCAGTTCGGACTGCTTCGAGGCAAGCTGCAGCTGACGGACCTCCGCCACCAGCTGGTACAGCTTGACCGATTTTGGAATCTTGCCCCAGGTAAACACCGGCTGGGTCAACGATAGGCTGAACTGGTAGAGCGTATTCTCCATCCCGTCGTAGATCGTCACATACCCGTTCGGATCGACGCCCGGGATGCTCGACAAACCCAGACCGTTGAGAATCTCGTCGGTGCTGAGCGTGATCGGCCCCACGGGGGGATTGAACATATACGTACCCGACACCTGCAGATCGATCGTCGGCGAATAGCCGGCCTTCGCGTCCTTGACATCGAGCAGGCTCTGCGCCACGTCCTCCCACATCTTGCGAAGATCGGTATTCTCCGTGACCATACTCTGACGCAGATCCTTGACAGTAAATCCGGCGACCATGTTGTTTGATGGAGAGACACCCGGCGACGAGGCTCCCTCACCATCGGCAAGAAGCGGGACGGAAATGAGGAGGAACACGGAGAACAGGATGTACGTACGACGCTTCCGATATTTCATCATCCTCACTCCCGCTATACAGTGTGCGAACCATCGACTACGACAAGCGCAGAACTCCCGTCGTTCGGGTTGTTGGTCACCGTCACCTCTTGATACGAGTCGCCGCTCGTTATTCCCGTGGCATTCGGGGACTGGGACACGACCAACCAATACGTCTTCGACGCATATCGACCTGGATAGTCGCTTTCTGTCGCGGTCCAGGACCCGGCGGTCAAGGTAAAGTATCCATGCCGAAGCGATTCGTCGGCCATCTCCCGATAGGTGGTGACAGTTTTGGGAACATCTTCGGAAACCGCACCGACAGCAGGCGCAGTCTCGTTTTCTTCCTTCTCCAAAAGCCATACCGTCCGGTTGTCACGTGTGTCGTCATCGGAACCACCGGTAAACCTTCCGGATACCGTCTGTGCATCGATCTGCAGGTTTTTCAGATACAACGGGGACGACGCCAATGAATAGGTGGTATCCGTCAACGTATATGCGTTGGTAGTGTCGATGAATGCGCCGGCAGCGTCAGTCTGCCGCCAGGTGCTACCGCTTGCCGTCAGGGAAACGGCGACCTGCAACCCTGTGTCGGGAACATCGGCTTCGGGGTAGACGAAGCTGACCGAGGCATCCGAGGGAACCGCGCTGTACAGCGTATCGCCGAGCGTATTGTCGGAAAGGACTTCCTTGACCGTCACCCGCATTCCGGCAGGAAGCGTCATCTCATCGCCGGTTCCCGCTCCAGCTACGTTCTTGACAACCAGGTTGATCGTATATTCCACGTTGATCCGATCGAGCGTCTCCCTGATCATCGTGGAGACCTTGTCCGACGTCATGTAGTTCTCGTTCGATGACAAGACCAGACCGAAATCCTTATGGTAGAACGCAAGATAGATCGGGATGCGGTCGGCGGTCTTGCCGAACAGCGCCGACGTCGATTCCCAGATGATCGAGATCGTATAGTGGCCGGCTTCGGTGTTCACCGTCTCGGTCACATCATGGAAGATTCTGCCCGAAGTCTTGGGAAGCGTCCCGTCCGCTTCATACGCGCTGATGGCCGTAGCGCGCTCGCTCTCGCTGAGAAACGCATACACCGCCACGTCGTCAATGCCGACAGGGTCGCTCACCCCATCCTTCTTCTCCACTACCTGTCCTATGATCGTGCTGGTGAACACCGCCGAACAGCCGGCAAGGGCGAGCGCCGCCGACACCGACACGAGACCGATCATCAACCGTTTCATTTTTTTCCCGAACATGGGCTATTCCTCCCGAGAAGCGCCGGCCATTGTGCCGGACGATGTGTTTCCGACTGCATCCGAACCGGAACGGCCGGCTCTTCGATAGAACTTGACGATCCGCCGCCGCTCGGTGATGAAATAGAGCACGGGGATCAAGAACAACGTGATCAACGTGGAGGTAAGCAACCCGCCGGCGATCGCCTGCCCCAGCGGCGCATAGATTTCGGCTCCCTCGCCTGTGGCCACAGCCATCGGCACGACACCGAGCATCGTCGTGAGCGTCGTCATGAAGATCGGGCGGATCCGGCTCGACGAACCGTCGGCCACACATGTGCGCAACAGTTCCGTCTCCCCCTCGAGACCGAGGCTCAGCGCCTTTTCGACGACGAAGCCCTGCTCCTCGTCGGCAACCAAGCTCTCGCCGCGACTATCTGCCAGACGCTTGGCGCGCCGCTGGTCGCGAAGAAGATTCACATAGTCGATCAGGATGATGCCGTTGTTCACCACCACTCCGCCCAGCGAAATGACGCCCAGAAGCGCCACCAGAGACATCGTCGAACCGAAGGCCAGCAACCCCAGCACGACGCCGATGATGCAGAACGGCACCGTCGCCATGATCAGCAACGGCTGACGGAATCGTTCGAACTGGAGCACCATCACCACGTAGACCATGAACAGGGCGATCGCGAGAGCCGTCATCATCGGCGGAATGGAATCACCGATCAATTCCATGATACCCCCGGCTTTCGACGAAACCCCTGCGGGGAGCGGATTCTTCGCAAGCCAGGCCTCCATATGATTGCTGACCGTAGAGGTATCCTCGCTCACCAAATTCGCCGAAACGGTGATTGTCTTGGCACGGTCGCTATGGTTGATCCGGGAGATCGACTGCTGCACGTCGACATTGGAGAGATTGGCGAACGACACCGGAGTGCCGGAAAGTGAAACGACGCGGATGTCGCTGATCGATTCCATTGTCACCGGCTTGTCGGTGATGTCTGACGACAGGCGGATATCATACCGCTTGCCATCCGCCTTGTTGGTGAAGCGTCCCGCGTCCACCCCTTGGAACAGCACAGCGGTAGTGACTCCCGCTTCATAGCTGGTGATCCCCAGCGAGTTCATGTATTCGTGCGACATGTCGATGACCAGCGTATTGGTGTCGAACGACGTGTCGATGTAGGTAGTCATGACCGACGGATCGGTCTTCAGTTCGTCCTCGATCTTGATCGCCGTCTCATAGAGCAGATCCAGATCCTCGCTGACCAGCGTCAGGCCGTAACCACCTCCGCCGGTGGCGTATCCGACCAGCTTGTCGAACCCTCCGTTGGTAACCTCCACCGTCGCATCGGGAATCGCCGCACTCAGGCTCTCCTGCAGCTCGAGGATGATATCGTGGATGTCACGCTTGCGTTCCTTGACCGGCACCAGTACGATCTTCCCGTACGCGCTATGCGGCGACGCGGAACCGAGCAACGATTTCTGGCTCTGGCCGGTAATGAATACCGCGCTCTGGATTTCCGGCACTTGAGAACGAACCAGCCGTTCGGCCATCGCGGCCTTTTCCCTAGTCTGCTGCAACGAGTAGCCGTTCGGCATTTCAAGATCTACATAAAAATCCCCGTTGTCCGTCGAAGGAATGAATGCAATTCCCAGCGCGCTCATCGTGAAGACTGTTATGATCAGCACGCACACGGCGACCAGCAGAATGAACTTCCAGGAAGCCATCGACCACCCCAGCGCCCGCCGGTACCAACCTTCCAGAGCGTCGACACCACGGTTGAACAACGTCTTGCGGCGGATGCTCGGTCCTTCCGGACGCAGGACCATCTTCATGAGGAATGGTACGACGACCACCGCTGCTAGGAATGAGGAAATGAGGGCGAGCATCAGCGTGATCGACACATCTTCAAGGATCATCCCGACCAGACCGGAAAGCATCGCAATGGGAATGAATACCACGACAGTCGTCGTCGTAGATGCGAAAATCGAGGTCCCCACCTCGTCGGCGCCTCGGAAAATCGCACGGTCGAGCGTATAGTCCTTGCGCCCATAGTAGCGATACACCTGCTCCAGCATGACGATCGACCCGTCTACGACCATTCCAAGCGCAACGACCATCCCCGACAGGCTCATCAGGTTGATGGAAAGACCGGCGACACGCATGCCGATGAACGTGAAGAGAATCGAAATCGGGATCGACAGGCCGATGATCAGCGTAGCCCGCACATCATTGAGGAACAGGAAGATCACAAGAACAGCCATGATGATCCCGCTGATACCCGACTCCACCACCGTCATCAACGATGCGGAAACAGTACGGGAATCATCGGAGATCACATGGTACGTCACCGCACCGCCCGTCTCCGTCTCCGATTGCACAAGAATCTCCTTGAGCTGCTTCACGATCTTCACCGTATTGCCGTCCGATCGCTTGGTGATGTCGACGATCACCATCTCTTTTCCGTCGGAATCGACATAGATGTCAGGGTCAGGATACGACAGCGTCACATCTGCGACATCGCTCAGACGGATCACCACATCGTCGTCACCCGTGCCGACCGGTAGATTCCGAATGTCGTCGAGCGAACTGAAACCTCCCTCGTAGCGGACATCGATCGTTCTCCCCTGATAGTCGGCGGTTCCTACCGGCAGCTGCACGTTGCCGTAATTGAGTATCTGGTAGACGCTGGTGACCGAAATGCCTTTCGATGTCAGATCCTCGATGCGCAGCTTCACGTTGACCCGCAGATCCTTCCCCCCATACACGGACACATCCGCTACACCGGGAATCCGCGTGATCCTGGGGCGCAAGGTGTCTTCCACGTATTCGGTCAGTTTCGCTGTATCGGCTCCTCCGCTGATCGAGAACGTAAAGATCGGCAGCATCTCCACCCCTCCCACGAGTGCGGTAGGATCGCCCTGGATGCCATCGGGAAGGTCGTCACGCACCTGAGAGATTCTGTTGCGCACTTCGTTGAGCTGGTCGTATGCATCGACTCCGTCCTGGAACGTGATGGTGATCCAGCTGACCGAGTTCGCACTCAAGGAGTCTATGTTCTTGAAGTTCGGGAGGGTGACGAAATTGTCCTCGAGGATCGTGGTGATATCCTGCTCGACGTCGGAAGCCCCCGCCCCTGGATAGACGGTTATCACTTCGACCGATGGCATGGAAATGTCGGTCATGAACTCCATGTTCATTCCCACTACCGACAGGACTCCGAATGCGACCAGTACGATCAGCAGCATGCCGATCACCACCGGATGGCGCACCGCGAAATGGGATACTTTCACAGGGAGGCTCCTTCCTTCGCACCAACGACGGAGAGCGAGTCGGTCGAGGATGCCTTCGACGAAGTCCCGCTGGAGGCGATCTCACGCCCTGCCGCATCGAGCCGCTTGTGCACCGTCACGTCCTGCCCATCGAACACCTGATGCTGGCCTTCGACGATGAACCACAGATCGGCATAGTCCTTCGGCACTGCGAACAGCTGGTCATTCTCTATCGTGGGGGTCAACTCGATCCACTTCGCAGTACCGCTTTGCTCGTCGTATCCATAGCACGAACCGTCGACCTTTCGTACGGTCTGTGCCAATGCGGGCACATTGTCCTGCGTTTCATAGACAATACCGACCTTTACGTACATACCGGGGCGGAAGTCGTCCAGATTCTCCTGGAGCCGGCAGACAACCTCGAACACCTTCGACTGGGGCTGGATATACGGGGCGATCGTCTCGATCGTCGCTTCCGAACGAGCTTCCGGGGAAAGGTTTCCCGAAGCGGGGCGTATGACCTGCGCTTTCAGCTTCCGACGGTTCGTACTGAACAGATCGAAATACTTCTCCGGCACGTCGAGACGGACCACCAGATTTTCCAGATCGGCGATCACCGCCACCGGTTGCTGGGATGTTCCGATGCTACCTTTCGCCGACGGAGCCATCAGTACGGTCCCTGAAACCGGAGCGGTCACTTCCGCATACCCCAACTGGATTTTGGCAAGATCGTACTGGGCGAGCATCGCATCGCGCTGGGCTTTCGCCTCGTCGTAGTTCTGTCTGGAGACCGCATTGGCCGCGTACAACCCATCGACACGCTCGAACGTGCTCTGCGAAGCGAGATACGCAGCCTCGGCCTGCAACATCTGCTGTTCGTAAGGACGCTTATCGATGACTGCGACGATATCGCCTTCCGTCACGTAGTCGCCTGCTTTTACCGGGTATTCCATGATCGTTCCGGAAACCAGCGGCACGACGGGGATCATTGCGTCGGCCTCGACATGGCCGCTGAGCACCACGCTACGCTCGATCGTCGTACGGACAGGACGCTGGATCACCACAGCCGGGTGAGGGGCCTCATATGTCGTTTTCTTTCTCGTGTCCAGGAAATATCTCAGGCCGACTACCACGCCACTTACGATGCAGGCGAGTATCACGTATCGCAATATCAACACGACGACATGCGTCTTTTTCGATTTCAACGAATTTCCCTCCAGTTCCGGGAGTCTACGATACCACGGCCGGCGAATGCATCGTTATGCATCGGCATGTCGCGCATACCTCACATGAGGTATTGAACAGGACTCCATCCTGCATGTCAATCATTTTACTTGAGCATGCTCAAATTGGGAAGACGTTCCATATTGCCTGCCGGGGATAAATGCGCAATACTGACAGATGGTACGAGAATCGAATGGACGGAGGCGGCATGTCGAAACCAGAACGGCACACGGAGAACACCAAGCAGCAGATCCTCGCAGCCGCATATGAATTGTTCTTCTCTCTCGGCTACAAGCAGACAACGATCCGCAAGATCATCCAGAAAGCCGGAGTACGCAACGGCAGTCTCTATCATTTCTATGCTAACAAGGATGATATCTTCAGCCATCTGGTCATGTCTCTGCTCTCCATCTGCCGTCAGCGAGCTGAAGAACTGACGAAAGGTTCCGTCGACTCCTTGCTCGCCTACTGCCTCGACACAGCCCTCAAGATCCAGGTAATCGTGACTTATCCGACGGTCTGCGAACTATTTTCCGATGCGTTCTCAAGTTGGGAGTCGATGCGCGTGGTGCTCGACTGCGCGGTTTCGCAGGACATGCCGACGTTCGCTCCGGTCTCCAGGAATCTCACCAAGGAAGACTGCTTCATGAAGGAAGTGGTCGCATATGGGAGTCTGCGAGGGTTGCTCCAGGCCGGGTACAACAAAGTATCCGATTTCCGGACGCTTCTGCGCTACCAGCTATCGACTGCGCTCAACCTGTTCGGTGTGGAAAGTCCCGAGTCGGACGATCTGATACGCCGTACCGCCACCCTCATCGATACGGCGACGGGAACGGACATATTCGAATACGCGAGAAAAAAACTGCAGGATGGCGGAATCTGACGACCGATGGCGAAAATCCATGGCCTTGTCCTGGCTCGCCGTCAGGCAGGCACTGTAGCGGAGAAGACGGTGCCCTGGACCTCCAGCCGATACGATGGAATGGTGGCCGCGATCACGCAGCACTCCCCTTTCTTCAATTCGAACCGCTCGTTTCGGGTGATGATCGAGGCGGAGCCCTCCGTGCAGAGCATCAGCTCGATCTTGCTGTGACGTTCGATGTCGTAATATCCGCTGTCCATCGTCAGCAGCATGAATTCTTCGGTCGGAGTCAGGACAGCCTTACGGCCGAACGCATCGATGAGTGTCGGACAGACAGCCGGATCGTCAGCTTCGATCTTCATCACGCGCATCAGTTCCGGGACATCGACTTTCTTGTGCGTCAGCCCGCCCCGAAGCACATTGTCGCTTGCGCTCATCAGCTCGATGCCGTTCCCGAAGACATAGGCATGGATCGTCCTCGGTTCGAGAAACAGCGCCTCGCCGGGTTCAAGATGCAGCACATTGAGCAGAAATGGACAGAACAGTCCCGGGTCTTTGGGGTATTCTGTCGCACAGGACAGTGCGATGCCTTTCGGCTCAAGAAACCTGCCGTCCGCAGTGGCCAGCGGGAGTTCCGCGTGATGTTTCAGACTGCCGATATATTCGTCGATGCAGGTTTTCAGCGTCGCAGGATCCATCGTATACAATGTTTCGAACAGACAGGATAGCTTTCCGTTCGCATCTTCTCCCGCGAGGGAGACCGGCTTGGCGAAATACATGTCGTAACAGGTCGGAATCAGCATCCGCAACGTCGCATCGACCTGATCGAACGACCGGAACCCGCACATGGCTGTGATCGGCGTCAGGGCATAGATCACCTCCGCCTTGCGATTCCGATCCTGATAGTTCCATTGCTCCCGAGGCAGGACGTGATGCAGAGGTTCTTCCTGAGTGAAGCCTTTTTCCGCCTGGGCTGCCGATGGATGGACCTGTATCGAAAGCGGCTTTTCGATAGCCAGGACTTTGAGCAGCAATGGGAGCGACGGACCGAACTGCTCGAGGTGGGCGGGGCCGAAATATCCATCGGCGTGGTCGGCGAGGAATGCTCCGAGCGGAACTTCGACTTGCTCGGAGATCACTGTCGATTCCCCGGCAGGATGTGTCCCGAACCAGACCTCGGCTTTCGGTCGGCCATCGGCCGGTATGCCGAGCAACGATGGGATGAAATCTTCATTCCCCCAGTCATAGTCCTTGATATACGGCCTGATTCTGACGATGTCCATACCATCCTCCAGTACGTTCTTGTCAGTATCATAGCATGAAACCGCAATGCCATGGTAGAGCGAGGGGCGAGGCAAAGCGGCTTCAGCCGCTTTGCCCATCTGTCGGTTACTTCCTTCCTACTGCGGAGATCCGCATCCTGGGAGCGAATGCCATCGCCAGCACGAATGCGGAGAGCGCGGCGATCCAAGCGACCAGTTCGTTGAGGAAGAATCCTCCGAACAGGAAGCCGATGAACGAACAGGCCGCACAGGTGACCGCATATGGCATCTGGGTCGCCACATGTTCCAAGTGGGGACAACCGGCGCCTGTCGAAGACAGAATCGTGGTATCGGAAATGGGGGATGCGTGGTCGCCGAACACCGACCCGCCGAGCACCGCGCTGATCGAGATGAACGTGGCGTTGACCAGCGACGTACTGTCCATCCCGTTCGCCTGGGCGAGTCCGACGACGATCGGCATGACGATCGGGATCATGATGGCGAAGGTTCCCCAGCTGGTTCCGGTGGCAAACGAGATCAGCGCCGAAAGCGCGAACACCAGCATCGGGATCAGACGGATTGGAAAGTTGCCTCCGACGACGACTTCGGACAGATAGCTGGCCAGCCCCAGCCCCCCATCCGCGGGGGACGACTTGATGATCGATCCGATCGTCCATGCCATCGTCAGGATCATCAGTGCGGGAACCATCGACTTGACGCCGTCGATGATCGCATCGCTCGCTTCCTTGATCGTGAACAATCGGCGGACAGCGTAGTAGATGTACGTCACCACCAGCGTGATGATGATGGCATAGAACAGGGCCATCGACGCATCGGTATTGTTGAACGCTTCGCCCAATGTCATAGAGGCCATTGCCTGGCCGATGGTCGAAATCGACTCCCCGTCCACCGCCAGCAACCATGTGGTCGCAGGGAACAGGATCACCGCCGACACGATCAGCACGATCAACGGAAGCAGCATGTCGAATGGACGGGCTTTGTCAGTCTTTTCGCTTCCTTCGATGGAAATTTCCCCGGGGGCGTCGCCGTATGAGGAATCGTACAGCCTTCCTTCCCTTGCCAACTGCGTAGAACGGGCCATCGGTCCGAAGTCCCTGCCGGTCAGGATCAATACCAGGACCATGATCAGCGTCAGGATCGCATAGATGTTGTATGGTACGGAACGGATGAAGAACTCGAACTCACTCATCCCCAGGACAGAAAATCCTTCGGAGCCTTTGACGATCGACATGACGGTGATCACCCAGCTGGAAATCGGTACCAGGATGCACACCGGGGCCGCCGTGGAGTCGAGGATGTACGCCAACTTGGCGCGGGGTACGCCGTTCTTGTCTGTGATCGGCCGCATCACCGTCCCTACCGCCAACGAATTGAAGTAGTCGTCGATGAATATCAGCAGGCCGCAGAACCATGCCATCAGCATCGAAGACTTCGGGCTCTTGATCTTCTTGGCGGCCCAACGGCCGAACGCCCCTGCGGATCCGGTGCGGCTGAGCATGCCGACGAGTCCTCCAAGCAATGCGCAGAACAGGAATATCCTGATATTCCATCCATCGTTCAATGATCCGGCCAGCAGGTCGGTCAGATTGAGGATGGCCACGATCGGATTGCCTCCGGCGACGATCAGTGCTCCTGACAAGATGCCGAGAAACAGCGATACCATGACGTCCTTGGTAATGAACGCCAGCGTAATGGCAAGAACAGGGGGTATCAGGCCCCATATACCGAAATGTTCCATTTCAGAACCTCTCACATGAAGATATATGTGGAGCCGTACAATTCATGATTCCTTCCCCCACAATGGAGTAACTATATCATGGGGAAACTTACATTTTCAACGTAATTCTAGCAAGTTTGTAGCGATTTGCACTTAATGTTATTATAATAACATATCTTGAAGCGCCTACCTGGCGAAGCCAATGAAAAAAAGAATATCCATATGGGAGTTCTGTTCCTGCCTGAGTACGGGCTTGGTACGGGCTGTAAGGCTGTTTGGAGGCAAGTTTTTAAGACAGAATTGAACATATGTCTAGTTTTGAGCAATGGCGAAGCAATGTCCGAGCAATCACCGAGCATGCATGCACAAATGGCAAAGCAATGTCCGAGCAATGACAAAGCAATGAACATATACAATTACATACAATACAAATAATTAATCTACAAAGTCCTCAAAAATCTGACTCTCATAGCACTTTCCGACCTAGGAATGGACATAAAAAAGCAACCCGTCTAGTGGACCTTGCCACTTCAACGGGTTGCTGAAAGCTTGAAAAATCAGCGGTCGAAACCGATGTTCGCCCTGATTGTCAGCGCATCGACCGGCTTGTCGTCCAACTGCACGCCGAACTCCTGCCGATAATATGCCGCTTCCAACCTGATTACGAAGAGGTCTACGCCGGCACCGATGGTAATGTAGCCTTGGTTCAGACCGGCTCGGACATCCAGCATCGAGAACAGCTTGACTTCCGCACCTGCCTTGAGATGAGTCAACAGCCGTTCGGTGGTGACCTCTTCTCCAAAGAGATCAACCAGATCCACGACATCGACGGCCACCGTAGGACGGAGTATCTTGTCGAAGGAACCGAACGACGGAGCCCAGCCGAAGCCGGCATCCAGCGACCATGGGATCGTGAATTCAAACTCCGAATTAGTTCCTGCCCCTTGAGAACCATCAGAAGTAAGCTTCACGCCCAAGACTTCCTTCGCCCAGTTGCTGATGCCGGGATAGGCGGTCATGTGATACTTGCCGTTCAGATTACGTACGACGGTGGAGATCGTGAACCCTAGCGGCAGATTGACGTTTACACCGGCATCGATGGGAACAGCCCAGCCAGCCATCAACGGAGTCTCGTTGAGCAAATCATCGGTATCTTCCGTTCCAGCGACCAACCCTATGAAATCATCTGCGGTAACTGCCTGGTTGTAGGCGCGATAGTTGAACCGCGCTGCGACACCAAGATCGATGGACAAAGAATCTTCAATAATGTGGATACGAAGCCCATACCCCAAAGTAGCGACGGCATTGGCTTCGGCGATCAGCTTTGTCGAAGTTGTCTTTCCATCCGGGCTATATGAGTGAATCTTCTCCTGCGCTTGAATTCCAAGACCGAACCCTCCCGCAGACAAAGAAAAAGCAACATCTGAAGTCAGCGCCTCGTTGAAGCCCTTGCGACTCAAAATTCCTAGGAACTTCTGAGCTGCATCTTCCTCCTTATCCGCTTTGATATCCTCAATGATCCCTTGCTCGAGAATTTGTTGCGGATTATAGACCGTCACACCAATGGACGGCAAGGACAGCTGGAATTTCCTATTCGCGAGTGCAGCTGGATTGAGAAAGAAACTATCCGACGTACCGGCAACGGCGATTCCGGCACCGCCCATCCCCATGGATCGGACGCTGATCGGCGAAAAAACCACACCAAGAGAATCATATGCGACCGAGGAACTTCCAACTCCAGGACCTACGGGATCCGTAGACTCCGTCGCAAAAAGAGGAGCTGCAATTACAGCAACCAGCATCAACACACAAGAAACTTTCCGTATCGTATTCATCTCTCGCCCCCATTCTATAGTGAATCGAACCAACTGGACAGCTGATCACTGGTCAATTGCGCCGTGATCATCGTATTGTCAGAAATTGTCGCCATATCTTCGATCACATCATATGCATCCAGAATTGCAGTCTTACAACCTTTGACATAATCCTTCAGCTTTCCCAATAAGGCTTCTTGGTCAAGCGACCCAAGTGCCGAGGCATATTCCCCACCTATGTACAGGGTATCCCCTGGAACCAACGTTCCCGTCAGCAACTTTGGAGTATGCTGATACAGAGATTGAAGGATTTCTCGAACGGTGTCGCCAGGTTCCAAAGTTCCAACCAAATCGTCAAATGTTTCGGAATCTTCGAACGTATCCAGTTCAATGAACGCAGTCGCTACCGCATAATCCATCATCGCCGTCAACCCAAACTGCTCTTTTTCCGACGGAGAATGGGATGAAGACAACGATGCCATGGCCACGGCATTTTCATATGCGGCTTTCACGACCCTCATGCTCCGGATCATCTGCTGGTATTTTGCTTCATCGATGGTACCATCGGAAGTCGCCATAACATACGTAGCGACAATCTTGGAAACTTGATTGACATAGCCGACGACTTCTGCTTGATCATTCCCAAACTGAATCACTTCCACAGGACTTTCCGTTTCCCCTGACCTAGCAACCGACCGAGTGTTGATCTTGCTCATCAGATCGCTGAGGTTCAGCATCTGCGTCAAATCAAGACTCCCGACACCGGAAACCTGCTGGGCGACATTGATCAAGAACAATGAGTCATCGATGACTGCTTTGACATCGTCGCTAGCAGGATCGATACTATCTCCTGAGGAAGCAACCGTAGCAGTAGATGCAACGAGATTGGTCATCATCTGCACGAGCATGACATCACCTTGTGTGAGAGAAGATTCACTTGCGTTTGCATTCAAGGCACTGGCAAAATTGGTTAATGCAGTGGCAGTATTGGAATCAAGACCAGTCATACCGGCGGCAGCCGTCAACGCAGCTGCGGCGACTTTCATTGAATTCTGGGCAGCTGTAACCGTAGCGCTATCAGTCACCGGCTTGCTTAATTCTTCCTTGAGCTTCTCTGTCTGGGTCGTCGAGTTCAAGGCGGTACTCAGCGCATCCTCCAGAGCTTTCTTATCTTCGGCCGACTGAGGGGCCAGTACAGGATCGTCATTTCCAATCGGAGATGAATAGCCGCCCAAATTAGAAAAACCGAGAGATGCTATAGCCTGATTCGAAGCCATCGTAGACGTATTGGTGACCGTAGCCGTAACCTGAGTCACCCCTGCGGTATTCGGTTCGACCAGTCCGGAATCAATCCAGACGTTGCCGCCCAGTTTGTCCATGAGACCCGCTACCTTCGACTGAAGGTCACCGTCGCACGATGCAAGCATTACCAAAAGCAACGGTATCAAAAACGCAATCGCAAATTTCTTCATCACATCCTCCTATCCCGTTCCCCGGGGTGGCAGACTCATTCGACTCCATCATACGATACCTTTTGGTGTTAATCCAGTGACAAATATGATTCTTATATAAAAAAGGCACAAAACATCACGCAGCGACCAAAAACTGGAAAAGGTTCCGTATCTGTGCGTATCTCATTTACGAACAATGACATATCACCAAAAACCGTCAAAAACGAAAACAGCCCTGCCGTTCATCATACTTGATGACAGGCAAGGCTGGTACATGTATAACACACAAATCTATGAAAGCATTACACGAAATGGACGAACATCAGAAGAATAGCTCCTTGATCGCCTGGATGTTCAGCGCATCGTTGCGTTCGTCGCTCTCGTACATCGCATCGATCCTGTCCTTGTAGAACTCGACCGTCTTGTATCGGACCAGTTTCATCGTCGAATTGACCAACCCGTCGGCCTCGCTGAACGCCTTGGGGATGATCGCGAACCGTGCAGGAAGCCAGACCGAAGGAATCGCCTTTGCCAGCGGCTCGTACGAACGCAGAAAACGGATCACAGCATCGTGGACCGCCTCAGGGGTCGACAGACTTTGTTCTGCGATCAACCGCTTGACGACATCCTCCTGGAGGGTGACAAGCGCGGAAGTAATAGCCTGGTGGTCATTATAGACCATCAACTGATTGAGAATGTCGAGGTTGTTGATCATCACTTCCTCGACCTCTTCCGGTGAATATTTTTCCCCGTCCTTTGCAATCAGCAACGCCTTGGCTCGACCGGTGACGACCAGGAACCCATCCTCGTCGTAGTAGCCTAGGTCGCCGGTCCACAACCAGCCGTCACGCAACACCTCGGCCGAGGCCTCCGGATTCTTGAAGTACCCCTTCATCACGTTCTCGCCCTTGATGACGATCTCGCCTCGTTCGCCGACCTTCGCCTCGTGGGTTTCGTCCTTCATGATCTTGCATACCACCGACGGGGCGACCATGCCCGACGAACCGAACTTGTACCGACTGGGGGAATTGGAACTGATGATCGGCGCGGCCTCGGTCAGCCCGTAGCCTTGATAGATCGGCACCCCGATCGCGGCGAAAAATCGCTGCTGCTTCGCTTCCAGCAACGCACCTCCTCCGACGCAGAACTGCATCCGATCACCGAAAATCCGGCGAAGTTTGGGAAAGACAAGCATGTTCGCCAGCGTAAACGGAAGCCAGGTCTTGAACCGAACCCATCCGCCGCCTTTGCGGAATCCGTCCCCGTTGCGGGCGATCCCCGCCTCCAGTCCCCGCTGGAAAATCCCCGCTACGAACTTTCCCTTGCCCATCACCCCCTGGGTGATCTTCTTCATGAAATTGCCGCTGATCGACGGAACGGTCATCAGGAACACAGGATTCACTTCGACGAGGTTCTTCGGGAAATTGCGGATGATCGCGGCATTGGAACCGCGGGCGTCCACGAAATGGAGCGTGATGCCACGCACCAGAGCGGTGTAGATGCCCACCGTATGGGCGAAGGAATGGTCTACGGGGAGTACGATCAGAGTCTCGAACGTCGCATCTGGAATCTTGAACAACTCCACTGCGTCATGACTGTTCGCCCAGTAGTTCAGATGCGTCAGCATGATCCCTTTCGGATTGCCGGTCGTGCCGCTGGTGTAGCAGATGTTGATCGTATCATCTTCCTTGACTTCTGTTTCCAGACGTTTGACCAGATCGGAATTCTTGTCGAGCGCAGTCTTCCCTTCGCTAAGGACCATATCCCAGTCCACATAGTCCACGCCAGCCTTCCAACCGCTTTCCGCGGCATGGTTGGAGATCCGTTCATCGGACGAATCAAGATAGACAAGAATGACTTTGTGGTCGAATTTCGGCATCGCCTTGACGACATTTCCCAGCGTATTCGAACTGACGGCGAGCGCCACCGCCTCGCTATGGTTGATGCGGAACGCTATCTCGTCGGGCGTCAGCTTGATGGACAACGGAACGCTGATACCTCTCGCCTTGATCACTCCATGTTCGAACGTGACCCACTCGGGACGCCCCTCAGCCAAGATGCCGCAGGTCTGCGTAGGGGACATCCCTCTGGAAACCAGGCATGCCGCCACCAGATCCGACAGCCCGTCGGTTTCGGCGAAACCGCAAGGCGTCCATCCCGCATCCGTTTTCTTGGTCGTATACGCGCGGTTGCCGTACCGCTGCGCCGCCTCATGCAGCATTCGAATGATCGTTCTCTCCATAGTAGCCTTCCCCTTCGGTCATTGAAACATGACAATCACCGTATCAGTGTTAATATTAACACTGATACACCATTTGTCAGAATAATTCAACTGAAACAGGAATAGGAAAACCGACAATCCCAGAATTATTTCCGTTATCCGAAGATCCGTTCGGTTACGAGCATGAAACAGATGCCAAGGAACAGCATTGCAATCGACCGGGAGCGTCCTCCACTATGCTGGGCGGCGGGCCAAAGTTCGTCGAAGGATATGTATACCAGGATTCCAGCTACGAAGCTGGTGAGCATCCCCATGACGACCGGAGAGCCCGAAGAGCCAAAGAACAGCACCCCGACGAGCGCGCCCAGCGGCTGGACTAGGCCGACCACCAGCGCGGTGAGGATCGCCTTCGATTTCGATCCGCCGTATCCCACAGGAAGCGCAAGCGTCGCGCCGATCGGAACATTGTGCAATGCGATGGCGATGGCCATCCCGATCCCCAGACGCAAGTCCCCTGCCGCTGTCATTCCTGTGGCCATCCCCTCGATGATGTTATGGAGCAGCAACGCCACCACCATTCCCTTCCCCGCCTGGGCGATATCATGGCTCTCGAATTCGGGGTCGATGAAATGTCCCGGCTCTTCATGGACGACGCCTTCGCTACAGGTCGACTCCCCATGACCATGATGCTCATGAGGGGACAGGACATCGAGCCCCCAGGAAAGCAGAGCTCCTGCAATGAACAGCCCCACGGGAAGCAGTGTCCCTGCGATAGGACCCCAAGCCTCGGAACCGATCTCCACGCCCTCCGGCAATAGCTCGCCGAGCGCGATGGACAGCATAACGCCAGTCGCGAATCCAAGCGAAGCTGCCACCAGCTTGCTTTTTCGGGAATATCGGTCCACGACCAGAGCAGCGCCAGCGACGGTCGCCAGGCCTGCGAAAGCCGTGACAAGCACCGGCATCAGCATCGTCTGCATGCATTCCTTCCTTATGTGTGTTTTTCAAAGCTCCCCGATTGGCCAGCCTCCAAGAGGACGCCGCTTCAGCGAAAGGACTCCCAGAATTCCCCTACTGGACCTCGAGGATCGACATCGAACAACAGTTCGAACAAATTGCCGTTGTAGATCGTGTGGCAAGCTTCCACGGGGACATCGCCCTCGACGCACCCGACGCACCGGCTCCAAATGCACGCCGTACCGACCGGAATATCCAGCAACGAGCCGATTTCCTCGTTCGCATTGATCGCCGACAATGTCCCATGGGAAGCGACATACTCCTTTCCAACGATCCGGCCGATTTCCTCCTGGTAGAAAGCATCCAATGCACCTTTCTCTATCAACTGGTCGCCAATCGACTCGAGCATGTAGCTGTTGCGGATATCCACCGGTCGATCCCCAAGATATCCGATCCCTTTGAAATACCATAACATCCGCGGCTCTTCATGTCCGTCTAGATTGAGAACGCGGGCGAGATTTCCCGTAGCAGGCACTTTCTCCTTGTGGATCAACTTCCTGACGTACGAAGGATTCCCCGTTTCCTTCAGCCTTTCATCGAACCATCGGTGGCTCGCCCCGGCGATCAACATACGGTGGCAGACGAACGACCCCTTGCCTCGCGTGCGAACGATCAGCCCTTGTCCGACAAGCTTATCCAACGCCCGCCGTACCGTGATGCGGGATACCCCGTATATATCGCACAACTCCATCTCCGAGGGTATCTTCTCCCCGTAGATCCACGTGCCGTTGAATATCTTCGACTGGATATCCGAGAACACATTCTGAAACTTCAAGCCCATACGGTACACCATTCCCTTTTTGGCGGAACCGGAACTTCGCCATTATATCCTTGATAGGGCAATGATACCAAAATCGCGAGCCGACAGCAAACGGAAATCGATGATTGGAATGGGAAACCTGCAAAATACGAGATATTCAAGATATCTGTCGAACCATTCCGAACACTCTGGCGCACACCCATCATGAACCGGAGATCACATGGGCACTGACAGGGTCGAAGCTGATTCCAACGGGATCCCCGACATGAAAGAATCCCTCTTTCACCGGATTGTTCGATACCGCGATGATCGGGTCTTCCCGCCCGTCCACGGAAATCTCATACTCCATCGAAGAACCGAGGTACACCGCATGCGAGACCGTTCCATTGAAAAACGCGGACGAGGAAGTCTTGCCGAGCACAAGGCCTTCCGGACGTATCACGACGATACCGATCTTTCCTTCTTCCACATCAGGATTGAAACTGGGAAATCGCAGGACCGTCTTTCCTACCTGAATCGAAACAGCATCCTGCAGACCGCACACCAGTCCTTCGATGAAATTCGCTCTGCCGATGAAGTCGGCGACAAATCGGTTCGATGGACGACTATAGATCTCGAAAGGCGTCCCAAGCTGTTTGATCTCACCCTTGTCCATGACCATGATTCGATCGCTGACAGTCATCGCTTCGCTCTGATCATGGGTGACATAAATGCTGGTGATGCCGAACTGCTGCTGAATACGTCGGATTTCGATGCGCATCTGTTCCCGCAGCTTCGCGTCAAGATTGGAAAGCGGCTCGTCGAACAAAAGCACTCTCGGCTTATTCACGATCGCCCGAGCGAGCGCCACGCGCTGCTGCTGTCCACCGGACAACTGGCTCGGTCGTCGATTCCCAAGAGACGTAAGCCCCATGACCTCCATGATCTTGTCAACCTCGATCTTGATCGCATCCTTTTTCATTCCTTTTAGTTCCAAGCCGAAACCGATGTTCTGACTTACGGAAAGATGCGGAAAAATCGCATAGGACTGAAACACCATGGAGGTGTTCCGCTTGTTCGCAGGCAGATCGTTGACAAGTTCCCCGTCGATGAATACATCTCCTGAGGTCTGCGTCTCGAATCCACTGATAATCCGTAATGTAGTCGTCTTGCCGCAGCCGGAAGGACCGAGGAATGTCACCATCTCGCCCTCTTCGATCTCGATATTCACATGACTGACCGCAGTGAATTCCTTCTGTCTATCGTCATGGTCGGTAAAGACCTTCGTCACATCCACTAGTTTGACACTCATCGTCTATCTCCACTTGTCCATCGTCATTCTGCCGTATTAACCGGAGAGAATCGAGCTCGTCGTCTGATATTTCAACCGAAGAATCAGCTTGATCACAGCCATGGCGATCAAAATGATTCCGACCAGAATCAGGCTGAAAGCGGCGGCGGCTCCGATCCGTCCGCTCTCGACCTGGCTCATGATCTGCACGGTCATGAACTTCCATTTTGCTGAAACCAAGAATATCGCCGCGCTGATTGCGGTCATACTCCGGACAAAAGCGAAAATCAACCCGCTGAAGAACGCAGGAATCATCAAAGGAAGCGTCACTTTCCGGAACGTAACATTGCTGTCCGCCCCGAGATCGACCGCTGCTTCCTCGATCGATGGATCGATCTGATTGAGCACCGCGACGCCTCCCTGTATTCCTACCGGGATATACCGAAAGATAAAATTCAACAGAAGGATGGCGAGCGTCCCCGTCAGATAGAACGGCGCATGGTTGAAAGCGAGAATATATCCGATACCGATGACGGTTCCGGGCACCGCGAAACTCAACATGCTCGAGAATTCCATGAACCGACGGCCGATGAATCGCTTCCGCACCACCAAAAAAGCGATGATCATCCCGATGATACCGCTGATCGGCGTCGAGATACCAGCTATGGTCAATGTATCCAACACCGATTCGAAACCGACCCGGAACACATACTTGAAATTGTCGAAAGTCACTTCATAGCTGTTCCCCCACGATTTCGCGAACGCCCCCCAGATGATACTGGCATAGACAAGGATGACAACGGAAGCGATCAGGCACGAGACGGCGAACAGAATCCATCGGGCGGTCGGGCTGACCACGTTGTTCGTCGACTGGGTGGGCTTCCCCGTCACCGTGACATACTGTTTCTTGCTCACCCAATACTTCTGCAACATATAGACCGACACGGACGGAACAAGAAGGATGAACGCCAATGCGGCTCCTTTCGCAAAATTCCCCATCCCGGTGATCTCAAGGTATGCCTGGACAGACAGAATCGGGAACTGAGCGCCGGCGAGAACCAGTGGGTTGCCGAAATCGGCAAGGGATTCCACGAACAGCACCAACATGGAACTGGCGATCCCGGGAATTGCCAACGGTAACGTCACTTTCCTAAAAATCGTGAAGCGATTGCCCCCAAGATCCATCGCCGCATCCTCAAGCGTCGGACTGATCGATTCGAGCACCCCCCGCAAGGTGATGTAAGCGACGGGAAAGAATGTAAGAACCTGCGCGAACAACAAGCCCTTCGCTCCGTAGGCATTCGCATTGCGCATCCCCAGGAGTGTCGAGCTGATGAATCCGTTGCGGCCGAACAACATGACGATCGCAAGAGCGCCGATAAACGGCGGACTGATGATTGGGATCGTCGCAATGACATTGAAAAACTTCTTTCCAGGAATATTCGCCCGGGTAAGGGAATATGCGAATACGAACGCAACGAAAGTCCCCAGCACGGCAGTGGCGACACCCATCCACAGCGAGTTCCACAGTGCTTTCAGATAATAGCCGTTGCTATATGTCAGCGCATCCCGAAAATTCTTGAGTGAAAAATGTCCGTCGACTTGAAAGCTGACGATACACACCCGCAGCAATGGATAGATGATGAACATAATCAGCGACAGCAACAGGACGACGATGACGCATAGCAACAAGGGATCGCCGCTCAGCTTCTTCATATCCTTCCACTGATCGGTAAAATGGAATCGTTTCATGGTCCCTCTTGTCTTTTTCCAGTGGACGTTCCAGTCGGAACCGGACATCCCCATATCGAGCGGAACCAATGCGGCGCAGACTCTCGCCGGACGCCGCATTGCCGTCATGCCTGAACGGCTATTTCGCGCTCAAGACCTCATTTACCCAGCGTTCGACCAATCGGCTATAGTTTTCCGAATAGTATGCGAGGTCGATCGGTACCACGTTCAAGGTGGAGAACGCGGGCATGATCGGATCGATCTTCGCATCATCGATCACCGGATAGAAATATGTGCCGGTCGATTCAAGGACATCCTGTCCTTTTTTGCTGACCAGCCAATCCATGAAGATCTTCGCGGCTTCGTAGTTCTTCGCCCCCGAGAGAATGGAAGCTGCAGGAAATTCAAATCCAAAGCCCTCTTTTGGAAATACGATCTCGATCGGCTGACCGTTGGCCTGCATCTGGAAGAAAGCCGGCGAGAACTGAATGCCGATGGCGCAATCCCCGACGTTCACCCCTTTGGAAGGTCCCGTCCCGGAGGATGTGTAGGTCTGGATGTTCTTGTTCAACCGAGCCATATATTCGAACGCGGCATCCTCGCCCATCATCTCCACCAGACTGTACAGCATGATCTTCGCCGTTCCCGCGGACTGCGGTGTCGGGGCCTGAATCAATCCCTTGTATTCCGGCTTCAGCAAATCAGCCAACTGGTCGGCATCGCGGCCCCGGCCTTCGCCAAAGCGACGGTATTGACGCCGAAGCACAGCGGATTCATATAGAAACCTCTCCAATATCCGTCAGGATCCTTGAATTCAGCACCGAGCGCCTCAAACGCATCTCCCTTGTACGGCATCGTTAGTCCGGCATTCTTCGCCGTAACATGGTTGTCGCTCGGTGCACCGAGCCAGACATCGGCCTGCGGGCGACCCGCTTCCGCTTGGATTCGCGTCAATGCGGGGCCTGAGGAAAGCTGGACGAAACTTGTTTTGATACCGGTTTCCGCCGTGAACGCATCGAGAATCTTCACTGCATTCGCTTCATCCACACTTGCATATACGATCAGTTCCTTGGCGGCAGCACCGTCCTCCTTGGTTCCCTGTGCGAACACAGCGACGAAACTCAGGAATAAGACAAGCACCGCGACAGACAGTTTCTTCATATGAGCCTCCTTTTGCTTCCATACCACCGAAACCTCTTTCCGGTGGAATTTCAGTGTATCATGCTTTTCCGGCCCGCGATAGATGTCGTGACGATTCGAGTTCTAGCGCCCCACCCTCATCTCCTACAACACCTCCTACAACACCTCCTACAACACCTCCCACAATGACCCTACCAGGACCCTAATCCTACCATGACCCTTTATTCTTCGTCCTTATTGAGGATGCGCACCCGATCCGGCGAGAAATCGATCGACACCTCGGCTCCTTCGGGATACACCCGCTTGGCATGCGGATCATCGATCTGGACCAGCACCTCGCCGAACGGCGTCTGGATGAACGACTCCAGACTGTTACCAAGATAGACATTCATGCGCACCCGCCCATCGATATGCCCCTCGCCCGGAGCCGCCAGCCGCAGGGATTCGGGACGAGCCATCAGTACGGCATCATCACCCACCGATACATCGTCCGCGGCATGGGCGACCACGACCGCCCGGCCTCCCAGATCGCATGTCCAGTGAGGCCCATCATGCCCCATGATCGTCACAGGGAAGAACGCCGCCTTTCCGACGAAGCCGGCGACGAACCGGGAATTCGGCGATTCGTAGATCTCCGACGGAGCTCCGATCTGCCGGATATAGCCATCCTTCATCACCACTACCCGATCGGACAGACTCATCGCCTCGACGCGGTCATGTGTGACATATACGGCGGTGATGCCCAGATCCCGCTGGATCTTGCGGATCTCCACGCGCATCTGTTCGCGAAGCAAGGCATCGAGGTTGGACAACGGCTCGTCGAGCAACAGCACGGAAGGAGTCACGATCAGACTGCGGGCCAACGCCACGCGCTGCTGCTGCCCGCCGGAGAGCTTCGAAGGAGCACGATCTCCGTAGTCGGCCAGACCGACCAAAGAGAGCGTCTCGTTGACACGGACCTTGATCTCCTCCGACGGAACCTTGCGCAACTTCAGACCATAGGCAACGTTGTCGAACACCGTCATATGAGGGAACAGCCCGTAGCTCTGGAACATCGTCGCCGTATCGCGCTTGTTCGGCGGCAACATCGTCACGTCCTCGTTGCCGATGAAAATCTTTCCTTCCGTCGGAAGCTCGAACCCGGCGATCATCCGCAGCGTCGTCGTCTTTCCACAGCCCGACGGCCCCAGCAACGTCACCAGTTCACCCGGCTCGATGATGAAGTTCGAATCATTGACGGCGACCACATCGGCCTTGCCCTTCACATCCTTGAATCGCTTGGTAACATGCTCGAGAGTTACCGATACACTTTTCTTTTCCATAGCACACCACCTTAGCGGGCAGAAATTGTTTTCTGAGTCAGTTTGTCATCCTTGACCAGCACCTGCATCAGCGCGAATACGCCGAGAACGATGACGATCAGGACGAACGACAGGACACTGGCCAGACCGAACCGCAGATTCTCCGAAAAGTTGAAGATCAGCACGGTCAGATGATTCCAGCGGGCGGAAATCAGGAAGATGATCGCGCTGACGGCGGTCATCGACCTGACGAACGTATACGACATGCTCGACAGGAACGCCGGCCGCACCAGCGGCAGCACGATCGTGCGGAACACTGTGGGCACATCGGCGCCCAGATCGGCGGCCGCCTCCTCGATAGACGGATCGATCTGATGCAGAGCCGTGATGCCGTTCTCAAGCCCGACCGGCAGTTCGCGGATCACATAGTTGATGACGATGATCGCGCCGGTGCCGACCAGCAGGATCGGTGGCTTGTTGAACGCCAGGATATAGCTGATGCCGATCAGCGTACCGGGAATCGCATACGGCGTCATGATCAGCATCTCCAGCAGTCGCTTGCCGGGGAATTTCTTTCGGACGATCAGCATCGCAGCCATCATCGCCAGCAGACCTGCGATCGGCGTTGCGATCGCGGCGAGCGTCACAGTATCGCGGATGCTCGTCCACCCGCGGCTGAGCGCCTCGCCCCAGTTCGCCATGGTGAACGTATAGTCGATACCCCAGTTCTTGACGAAGCACCCGGCGAAAATCGTCAGGTACAGGGCTAGGATGAACCCGAGTACAGCCCAGGAGATGACCTCCAGCACCCGACGAACCGGCGTACTGGTCAGTTCCGTCAGCACCGTCGACGGCTTGCCGGTGACAGTGACATAGCTCTTCCTCGCCACCCAGAACCGCTGCACGAGGAACGCGGTGAGCGTCGGCATCAGCAGCAGAAACGACAACGCAGAACCTGCGCCCAGATTGCTCCGGCCGGTGACCAGCATGTACGCCTCGGTGGACAGCACGCGGTAATCTCCGGACAACAGCAACGGGTTTGCGAAGTCGGCGAGCGAATTGGTGAACACCAATAGCCAGCCCGACAGGATCCCGGGCACCGCCAACGGCAACGTGATCGTCCTGAACGTCTGCCACTTGGTGGCGCTCAGATCCAGAGACGCATCCTCCACGGTCGAATCGATCTGCCGCAACACCCCGCTGATCGACAGGAACGCGATGGGGAACATGCCGATCACCTCGACCAACGTCAGGCCGCCCAGACCATAGATCGACGTATTGAGATGCAGCAACTGCTTCGAGATCAGCCCGTTGTTGCCGAACAGCAATATGATCGACAACGACAGCGAGAACGGTGGAGAAATGACAGGCATCGTCGCCAGCGTCGTCATCAATTTCTTCTGACGAAACGATGTCCGCTCGATGAGGAACGCGAAGATAAAGCCGAGCAACGTGGAGAACGTCGCCGTCAGCACGCCGAGCTTCAGCGACCCCCACAATGCGACGATATACGTCGGGGACAGGCACTCCTTCCAAATCTCAAGGGTGAACTTCCCGTTCTTGAGGAACGACAGCCGCACCGCCTCGAACAACGGATAGGCAATGAACACCAGCACGATGACGAACAGCGCGAGCACCATGAAACCGGTCATTGGATCGCGGGTGAACAGGATTACCGTAATGACCGCAAGGAAGAACACCGCCGCGGCGATCAGCAACGTCCGCAGCAGCGACTGGAAACCGGTCACAGACACGTCGGGCACGAGAATCATGATCGCTCCGGAGGCCTGATACCCGGTCTCATCGATCACCGGCACGAAAAAGACCTGGGATCCCAAGATTTCCGCGCTGTTTTCATCAGGATCCTTCGAATAGTCCGCCTGGAACATCCGCGACAGCTTCATCGGCTCCAGATAGTAGACGCTTTCCATCGCCTTGTTGAACTCCGCGCTCCCCCGATTGGAATTCCACAAGGCCATAGCGGTAGGCGACCCAGTCGCCGGGACAAAGTTGAAAACCGATTCATCATAGGAAAAATACAGGGCTCTCGCGCCCGGGATAATCGATTTTACCGTCGGAAGCCATTGCTCATAGTCCTGGACATCCTGCCCTTCGGGGGCAGTCCGCGCAAACAGTTCGATTTCATTGAAGTTGCGCTGCTCCGCGTACGACTGGAAATTGGCTGACAGCGTCTGATAGATCCAGAAATCGGCGAGCAGAAACACAACGGCGGCAAGGCAGAACTGCAGGATTCTCTTTTTTGTAAACATCTTGACCGTCTCTTCTTGTCTAGCTCAAATACACTACCTGCGGGAAGTCCCGCCTCCCGCAGGTAGAAAGATCATGTCATAGTGATGAAAAACCGTTCACACGATGCCACGGTTATCTCTTGTTGCCGATCTCGTTGGTCCAGCGGTCCAACAACCTGGTCTTGTTGACAGAGTCGCCGTCCCACGCCATGTCTTGCACCACGGTCTTGATTTCGTTGATCGACAGGGCGTCGGGATGCTTCGGAGCGCCGTCCGCGACGAGCACCACATACCATTCGGTGAAGGTCTGCTGTGCCACTGGGCTGGAGAGAATCCAGTCGTAGAGCTTCTTTGCGTTGACGGTATCCTTGCCGCCCTTGACCAGCGACATGGAAGCCAGCTCATAGCCGGTACCTTCGGCAGGAGCGGTGATGACGATCGGAGCGCCGGCAGCCTTCAGCTTGACCTGGTCATGGGCATAACCGATAGCTATGGGGATCTCGCCGGTGGCGACGCTCTTGCCGGGAGCGGAACCGCTCTTGGTGTACTGGTCGATATTCTTATCCAATTGCTTCATGTAATCCATCATCGCGTCTTCGGTGCCATAGATGTCGAGCATCGTAGTCAGCACATTGTATGCGGTTCCGGAAGAGTTCGGGCTTGCCATGCGGATATACCCCTTGTACTCGGGCTTGAGCAGGTCCGCCCAGCTCTGGGGGATGTCCAGGCCGAGTTCCTTGGCGCGGTCGGTGTTCGTGACGAACGTCAACGGTCCGACATACAGGCCGATGAAATAGTTGTCGGGATCGCGGAACTGCGCAGGAGTCTTGCTTGCATAGCGACTGACATACGGAGTGGTCAGCCCCTTGCTTTTTGCGGTGATGTGGTCAAGCCCTACCCCGCCGACCCAGATCGATGCCTGCGGATTGGCGGCCTCGGCTTCGAGCCGGGCGACGCATTCGCCGCCGGACAGACGGACGAAGTTGACCTTGATACCGGTCTCCTGTTCGAAAAGCTGGAACAACTTTGCGGCAAGCGGCTCTTCCAACGTCGTATAGGCATTGACGCTTCCACCAGTCACCGCCGTGGCAGCGGTGGTTTCCGCAGCCGGAGCCGTCGCTGCAGGAGCAGGGGTTGCTTCCTGCCCTCCCTGGGCAAAGGCAGCCGGAACGAACAGCGACAGAATCATCAACAGAACAAACAGTTTCTTCATGTTTTCCTCCTGGAACAAATGCGGGCACGACTCAACGGACTACCAGTCCCCATGCCCGAATCGTTTCCCATGCTAACCCGCCCCCTAGCACCTGTCAACAAAAAAAACGCCCACGGCCATAGGCTGCAGGACCATGCCAATTCTTTATGTAATAATATTTTCTTTTCTGCAACAATTTTGATATTTACTAAACTGAACGCTCATTGTCCAATCCTCCTAAACAATTTACTTCACATATTTTTCAGTGAGGACGGCCACCACGCAACTACCGCTTTCTTCCCCGAAGTCTCGGAAAGAGCATCGGTACGGAACGACGCACTTGTCGGTAGCAGGGACGGCGCGTCAACTGACGCTTTTCCATCGCAGGAATCGAATAGCCGAAAAACATCGCGGTCATCGCGCAAGGGAAGACCACGAACCACAGCGGAGTATCGGAATTGGCGAACGAAGCGATGCACACGCCCCACCACACGGATAGTTCCCCCAGATAGTTGGGATGCCGGCAGAGCCCCCATAGCCCTGAAATACAGCATTCGGTCTGCGACGCCCGTTCCCGCTGGAAACGGGACATCTGTCGGTCGGCTACCAGTTCCAGAACGGTACCGAACAGGACGAATACGATGCCGACGAGTGCGAACGCAGACCGCATTGAGCTTCTGGATAGCGCCATGAAACTCCACATGGGCAAGGAGCAGGCGAACACGATGAGCGTTGGAAACAGATGGATCCCCAGAAAGCTGACCGGCCAATATGCGGCGCCAAGTTTTTCTCTGAACGATACATACCGCCAGTCCTCGTCCTGCAGGCCTCCCCAATGGGATATGCAGTTGACCGTCAGCCGAACCGACCAGAACAGCATGGCGGCGACCATTGCAAAAATCAAAAACGATGCGATTCCGACATTCCGAAGCCAGATTGCGTACAGTACGGGGGGCGCGACGCTCCAATAGGGATCGTACAGGCTGGAGTTGTCCACCCAGCGACTGAAGCAGAATACGACGATGGTGGCGACGATATCCGCAATGAAGGTCTTGGCAAGCACCGTCATCCCGATTGGGAGGAACCGGTATGCCACCGCGGCGACGAGGAACGCTACCAGATAGCAGCAAGCTAGCAGGCGCATCGCAAAGGAACGTGAATGGCTTCTTCGATTCATATCTTCAGTTTACAAGGCAAACGGCATATCCGCAAGGTATCTTGCATTTTCCTCGATCTTGGGCTATTATCCGGTTGTTTGAAACGTGCGAGCGTCGTATAGCGGTTATTACCCGAGCTTCCCAAGCTCGTGATGAGGGTTCGACTCCCTTCGCTCGCTAAAAAATAATTCATT
>Ga0172377_10000567_pt1 | contig 35031 bp, 30 predicted proteins | sample Pumphouse3metaG_FD_119749 | JGI IMG/M metagenome (GOLD analysis project Ga0172377, IMG submission 119749) | Leachate microbial communities from a municipal landfill in Southern Ontario, Canada - Pumphouse #3 metaG | ecosystem: Engineered > Solid waste > Landfill > Unclassified | place: Canada... | reverse complement strand
TTTCTACGAATTATCTAAAATATCTCAAAAATATTCAAAACGCTTTAGAGCTTAAAATATGTCTAATATTAAAACAAAAACAGGCCTATAAAACCTGTTTCTGTGTTTTGCTCGGGGACTAGGATTCGAACCCAGATAGCCAGGACCAGAACCTGGAGTCCTACCATTAGACGATCCCCGAATAATAAATAATAATAAAATTATCTATTTTAACTATATTAATTCTCTTCTTTCTTTGGTTTAAGTAATGGAAATAAAGTTGTTTCCCTAACTGGCTTATCCATTAAAAAGGCAAAAAGTCTTTCTCCAAACCCAAAACCACAGGTCGGCGGTATGCCATATTCTAACATTTCCACAAACTCCCAATCGGGCATCATTGCCTCCTTATCGCCTCTATCAATTAATTCTTGTTGCAAGGCAAAACGATTTCTTTGTTCTTGTGGATCATTTAATTCTGAAAAACCGTTTCCCACTTCACTTCCAGCAATAATGATTTGAAATCTCTCTGTTAGCTCAGGGTTATCAAGCTTTGCCTTTGCTAATGGAGAAACTAATTTAGGATGATTAATCAAAAAAACGGGACCAGCAATATTCTTGCGACAATATTTCCATAAAGTATCCATTAATCTCTCTCGATTATTACCTTCATACTTAACCTGTAATTTATCTAGCTTAGATTTCATCTCATCTTCACTAGCTTGCAATACATCAATACCTGTTTGACGTAAAACTTCTTCGCGATAATCTAATTTTGGCCAATCTCCCGCTAAATCATAGGAAAAGTTTTTAGTGGTAAATTTTGTAGTGCCAAACGTTTTTTGCGCTATCTCTTGATACATGTCTTTTGCAATTTCCATACCTTGCTCAAAATCAGCATAGGCAAGATAAAATTCAAGGTTAGTAAATTCTTGTAAGTGATCCGGGCTTGACCCTTCATTGCGGTAGACTCGACCAATTTCAAAAGTTTTTTCATAACCTGCGGCCATTAATCTTTTTTGCCATAATTCGCCCACAGATATACGTAAATAAACATCTAAATCATAATCATTATGAAAAGTTTTAAAAGGGTTAGCTTCCGCGCCACCAGTAGTTGTTTCTAAGGTTGGAGTTTCTACTTCAAAAAACCCCCGTGCTTTCATAAAAGCTCTAGCCACCTCCCAAAACTTAGCTTTTTTATAAAACATTTCTCGCTTTTCTGGATTTAATAATATATCAAGATAACGTTTACGATATCTTTCTTCTTCGTCTTTTAATCCAAACCAAGCATCAGGAATGGGACGTATTGTTTTTGTTAATAGTTTCCAATCTTTAACCATTAAACTATTTTCCCCCTTGTGCGTCACAAAACAAGTTCCCTGTACCTGAATAAAATCTCCGTGATCAATTAACTTCACAAAATTCTTGTAACTACTTTCTTCTAATTCCTTTTTAGACAAGGCAATTTGAATATTGCCACTTTCATCCTCTAAATTAGCAAAAGTGAGATTACCGTGACTGCGAATACTTCGTAAACGGCCAGCAACAAAAAAACTCGCTTCACTTTCTGTTAAGTGAGCAAAATCTTGTAAAACCCTAGCTATTGAATAATCACGTTTAACCTTTGCCGTGTAAGGGTTAATTCCCTTTTTAACTAATTCCTCTAATTTTTTTAAACGCTCTTCTTTTTCGCTAGCAGGAGAACTTGATGATGTTTGATTGTCATTTTTGGCCATCATATAAATTTATTCAATTTTTAAAATTTTATAATTTACCACTCCTTTTGGAGTTTCAACTTCCACCTCATCACCTTTTTTATGATAAAGAAAAGCGACACCAAGCGGCGACTCATTAGAAATTTTCCCCTCTAAAGGATCGGCCTCATTAAAACTTACTATGACAAATGTTTTTTCTTTCCCCAAACTTGATCTAACGGTTACTCTTGAGCCCATTACCACCTCATGTTTAGAGCCGTTATTGGAAACAACGGTAACATTTTTTAAAATAGAAGCTAGCTCCAATATTCTCCCCTCATTTAATGCCTGCGCATCCTTTGCTTCACTGTACTCAGCGTTTTCACTTAGATCACCAAGCTCTTTAGCTCTTTCAATTCTATCAGCAATTTCACGCCTTTTAGTTGTGCTAAGAAAATTTAATTCATTTTTAATTTTATCATAACCTTCTTGGGAGATGATTTGTTCATTCATAAGTTTATTTATTAACTTTTTAACAATTATTATGCTTTAATATACTTTATTTTTAAAAATAAGACAAGAGCTAATGATAATAAAACCGATTCCTAAAGGATGATTTAGATAGGGAGTAAAAAAATGTGTAGCTGCTAAAAATAGCAATGCTAAAACCATTCCTTCATAAAAATAATCATTATTTTTTAATGCCGTCTTGCCAGCTAAAAAAAGTAATTTAAAAAGTAAAAAAAGATAAGCTAGGACTCCAATAATGCCAATTTTAAGCCACATATCAAAGTAGCCCCACTCAAAAGCATACGTGGTATAAAGACCGCTTTCATCTTGTTCTAATATTCTTGGATCTGAAGAGACATAAGTAACTGTCGCTCCAAAACCTTGACCAGTTATTGGATTTTTTATAATTTCCTTAAATAAAGGGGGCAAAAGCGACCATCGAGACGAAACCGCTGCTTCACTTTTATTACTTACCCGACTACTTATTTGTTCGTCAAAATTATCTTGAGCACCGCGAGGTATAACTGCAAAAATAAAAAGTATAGCTATAGTTGTACTTATTATCAAAAATAATAAATTTCTTTTAAGCGCTACCCAATTTTTTCTCTTTATAATAAAAAATATGCTTGAAATAATGGCCACTAGCAAGCCAACCCAAAAGCTACGAGAAAGAGAAATAATAATTGCTCCTAAGAAAAGTCCGCTTATAAGTAAATATAGGTAAACATATTTTTTTTTAAAAAAGTCTTTTTCCAAAACCACTCGGCTTTTAGCAAAGAGAAAAAGAAAGGCGATGGCAACAAAATTTTGACTTTGAATAAATACTCGATTCCAACCACTTAGCATTGTCATCTCTCCCACTAAAGTTTTACGTAACCATTCATAAACAATAGGGGCAATATATAATTGATGAGAAAATATAAAAAGCAGAGCTAGTGTTTTGAAGGCAACCGCTAAGGCGCCAGAGACTAATATTAAACTAAGCTCTCGACGAGACGGACGCAATGAGAGCAAAGGAATAAGTAAAAGAAAATATAACCAATTATTAAAGTCTAGGAAAATATCAATTAGGTTATTTTGATAAGCAAAGGCTGATATTACTCCCAAAATTATTGTTAGAGCTAAAAATAAATAAGGCTTGAGAAAATCAAAATTAATTAAATTTTTCCAATATGGAGCACCTTTTCCCTCTTTTATGACTTGTTTTATAAAATGAAAAATAAAAACAATCATAAAAAGCGACCAAATTACCAGGCGCCAAGATAATAATTGCCCACTAGCCAGTGGGAAATATAAAAGATAACCCTTAGAACCAACAATTAACTCTAACAAAATCAAGCCTAATGCAAATTTTGGCTTGTAAATGGAAAGAGCGAGAAACAACAACGCACTACTGATAAAAACTGTTTTTAAAAATATTGGATTTAGGAAACCGTAAAAAGAAATAATTTCTATAGCAAAAAAGGCGAGTAAAAAAAGTAAAATTGTTTTTAATTGAGATTTTAATTTTAACATGATCTAATTTTTAAAATTTCCGTTATCAATATCGGGCAACATAATTTTGTCTCCCTTGCTAAGTCCTAGGCGCGTGGCCTCACCAGCGTTTAGCTCTAAAACCAAATTAACCGGACCATCACTAGAATATATGCGCTCTGGCGCACTTCCTTCTGGTGGCGCGTTATAATATATTTTATCTATCACATTGTCATTGATAAAAACTATATCAAGAGGAAAATTCATATTTCTCATCACAAAAGATTTAGGGCTAAAATCTGAAAATACAAACAGCATTCCACAATCCTGACACAGACTTAATCTATTTGATAAACCCTCATATTGTTTTAAAGGATTGGAAGCAATTTCAAGCTGCAAATTTCTTCCTGCCTGCTCCCAGGTAACGGTCGCTTGTGTTATTGATTTTAATTTATCTCTTTTTATCAAATAATTGGCATATATAAAAGCAGTGCTAAGTAGTAAAACAATAATTCCGAGTAATAAGTACTTTTTGTAATTATTAAGACACTGAGAATGTGATTTAATTCTCCAAGCCATATTTTTGTTTAATTATTTTCATTGCTGCCTTATATTTTTTAACTGTCTTTAAAAAAGGAAAAAAGCGATAAGCGAAAGCTGGTAACCAAGAACTCATACTGCCGCCTGTTTTTATTTTAAACAAAACTTGCGGTATCCATATTCCAATGTGTCCATCTTGTAGCATCGCTAGCCATAAATCCCAATCTTGAAATTTTTTTAAACTTTCATCCCAACCAGACGCTGGAAAATGTTGACGTCTTATCAGAGACAAGGAATGAATATAGGGCATTTTTTTTAAACGCTCGGGATTAAATTCATCTAATTTAAATAATTTTTTGCCCCAATTAAAAGAAGAATAGGCATAACTTGCTTCTGGATTATCTTCAAGAGCTTGCCGCATTGTCGCTAAGGCAGAAGGTGACAAAACAGCATCGGCATCACAGAATAAAACATATTCCCCTTGAGATTTTTTAAAACCATGATTGCGCGCGGCTGGCGCTCCTCGATTAGCCTGGTTATAAAAATAATAAGAACGTGTGCTATTTATTTTTTTTAAATAATCAGCTACTACTTTCTCCGAATCATCAGTTGAACCATCATTTATAATAATAACTTCAAAGTCTTGAAAACTCTGATTTTCTAAACTCTGCAAAGTATCAATAACTGTTTTTTCTCCATTGTATAGAGGGATAATAACGGAAATCATAAAATTAATTATCTATTAAATCTTTAAATTCTTGAGCTTTTCTTTGCCATAAAAAATCATTTAAAGCCCGCTCTCTTCCCTGTTTGCCCAAGCTAAGTCGCAACTCCTTATCTTGAGATAAAGACATTATAGCCTTCTCTATGGCGACTATATTTTCCGGATTAACTAGTAGTCCTGTTTTATTATGAATTACAGCATCACGCACTCCACCAGAAATACCAGCAATAACTGGTTTGCCCGCTAAATTTGCTTCAAGATACACTATACCAAAGCCCTCAAAATCATTTTCAATTTCTCGGGCAGGCATTATAAAAATATCACTAAATTGAAATAATTGCCACTTACTTGCATCAGTAATGGAACCTAAAAATATAACTTTATTTTGCAGCTGATATTGCCTGACTAATCCCTTAAGATACTCTTCGTCATCACCACTACCTGCGATTAAGTATTTTATATTTCCCAGACTCTGACGGGCCAAAGTTTCAATCACTTTATCAAAGCCTTTACGGCGCACCAAACGGCCAACACTAAATAAAATTATATCATCTTTTTCAAACTGATAATATGTTCTCAACTGAGTTCTTTTTTCCACTGAAAGTGGTTTTATTTCAACTGCCTCTATGCCAGGATTTAAAATTGTAATTTTTTCTTTAAGATGATTATCAAATTCAGTTACTAAATAAGCTACCTGGGAATTTGCGCATATTATTTTATCTGCCTTTTTCAAAATCAAACGAGTAATAATTCTTTTCCGTTTTGTTTTTATTGCCATAGCAAAGTCTAAGCCATGTAAAATAATTCCATACTTAAATGATTTAAAAAAGCTAGTAATATAAGCAGCGGTTCCCAGTGGCAAAATGTGCCCCACTAATAAATAGGAAAAAGCCCCTTCTTTCTTTTTTTTCCATAACAACTTAATTGTCTTCAACCAAGGAATAGGAAAATGTCCCGAACACAATTGCCCTTTATTATTGGAAACAACATCCAGACCTCCCCTTTGCGGCCAATACTTTGCTAAAAGTCCATAATAATTTGCTACCCCACCCTTAAAAGGTGGATATTCTAATGTAATAAGCAAAATCTTCATAAACGCAATGATTTAAACACACTTTTGATATCAGCGCTTGCTATTCCCTTAACTAAAAATAAAGTCACAAAATAAATAAGAGCACTTATAAGCACTGTAACCAAAAGGGGTAGGCTGTGGGCACTAAATATTATAAAAAGGCCCATAAAAAAGACTGCCAATAACACTTTAGCAAAAATAAGCAAATTATCTTTAAAATTATATTTCATTATTTTTGGCACCACTGCCAAGCCTAGAACAAACATTAAAATATTGCTAAGCAGAACAGAAATACTTGCTCCTACTACCTGCCAGCGAGGAATTAAAAATAAGTTTAAAACAAGGCTAAACAAAGCGGCAATTATCATGTTGAAAGTATTACGTTTTGGCCGATCACAAGCATTAAGCAGGGAGCCAATTGGAAAATTAAGAAAAATAAAGAAAAGGGCAAAAATACTAATTCTTAATGGCAAAACCGCTCCTTGATAACCATCTTTAAATATCATAACTATTTTGTCAGCTAATAAAAAGGTACCAGCTATAATTGGCCATGAAATTATGGTTAGATAATTAAAGGCACGTTTAAAAGTTATAGCCAACTGTTCCCTGTTGCTCTGCCAATAAGCAGAAAGCGCTGGATAAAGCGAGGCCGTAAAGGCAAGTGGTAGAAATTGTAAGGCAAAAATAATTTTAAAAGCAATTTGATAAAGGCCAACCGCTTCATTACCTGCCAAAAAAGAAAGTAAAACGCTATCAAGGTAGGTATATAACCTTTGAAAAACTGCATAAAGAGCAAAGGGCCAAGAAATTAAAATAATGCTTTTAAGCAAATCCTTGTCATAGACAAATTTAATTGGTACTCCAATTTTAAACTTCGCTACCCAGAAAGAGTAGATAAAATTAAACAAACTAGCTAACGCTAAGGCTGTCATTGTTAAAACTAGGCTACCACTTAAACGTAATGCACCATAGCCAAATAACAATACTATAAATTGAAAAATAATAGCCGCTATACTTTCATATTTAAGATTATGAAAACCACGGCTGGCTGCATAAAAAGTGGTGGTAAAGGAATCTAAAACCATTGAAATTACAGAAATATAAACTAATAACTTAACAAGCTCATCGTCACTGGTTAAATTAATTATTAAAACAGATCCGGCGATTGCAATTAGAGTAAGTGGTATTTTTAAAGCTAATATGCTACCGATTAATCTACCTGCTCTATTTTGAGCCTTAGCTACCTCTCTTATTAAAACATTAGCTAAGCCTAAATCAATAATAATCGCGAAAATAGTTGTAAAAGAGATAGCAAAATAATACTTTCCTAAAGATTCAGGACCAAGAAAACGCGCCAAAAGAGTAAAATAAAAAAAGGAAATAATCTTTTGGATTATTAGCGCAATTGTCAAATATGAAGTATTTTTTGCTATATTGTTGATTTTGACCATAAAAATAAGCTCTAAGCAATTTTATTATAGCAACTATTGCCTAAATTTTAAAGCTATGCTAGCATAATGATAACACAAAAGACAAAAAATAACGAGTTAAGATAATTATAATAAATCGTTATAAATTTTTTTTATTTATATGAAAAAAGACATCCATCCTCAGTATTATACCGATTGCAAAGTAAGCTGCGTTTGTGGCAACACCTTTGTTACCGGCTCAACTGAAAAAGAAATTAAAGTTGAACTTTGCTCACTTTGCCATCCTTTTTATACTGGTAAGCAAAAATTAGTTGACAGCGCTCATCGTGTTGAAAAATTTGCTGCCAAAGTAAAGGCAAAAGAAGAAAATAAAACTATTGGCAAGAAGGTTAAACGTGCTAAAAGAGCAGAAGAGAGGGCAAAAAAAGAAGTGGTTGTTAAAACCAAAGACATCAAACGCATTGCTCAAGTAAAGTTCAACAAAAAATAAGACAACTTAGAAAAACAACCAATCATTTAATTTTTTGGCAATTTTTGTTAAAATAATTAAAGACTGGTTGTTTTTTTATTTACTATTATGTACGAAAAAATAAAAGAAAAATTTGCCCAAATAGAATTAAATTTATCTGACCCTTCAATTATAAATGATCAGGATAAAATGATAAAACTATCCCAAGAGCATGCTGCTTTAAAAAAGATAGTTGATTTGATATTGGATTTAGAGCAAACTGAAAAAATAATTGATGAAAATCAAAAAATTATTCAAGAAGAAGATGGCGATGAGGAAATTAAGACAATGGCCACAGAAGAGGTGAACACTTTAACAGAAAAAGTAAAATTATTAAAAGAAACAATTTTTGAAGAAATTAACCCACAAAATCCAAATGATAAAAAAAATGCCATAATCGAAATCAGGGCTGGCGCGGGTGGAGATGAAGCCGCTCTTTTTGCTGGCGATCTTTTTCGTCTTTATTCTCGCTATTGTGAAAAAAAAGGATGGAAAGTGGAGCTAATTAATGCTAGCAGTATTGGGATAGGCGGTTATAAGGAGATAATCTTTAACGTAAAAGGCACAAACGCCTACGGTTTACTTAAATTTGAAGCAGGCACGCATCGTGTTCAACGTGTGCCAGAGACAGAAAAACAAGGCCGTGTTCACACCTCAACAGCGACAGTTGTAGTCTTACCAGAAGCAGAGGAGGTTGATATTGAAATTAAGGCTACAGATATTAGAATTGATACTTTTTGTTCCAGTGGCCCAGGCGGGCAAAGCGTAAACACTACCTACTCCGCTATTCGCATTACTCACCTTCCCTCTGGTTTAGTAGTAAGTTGTCAAGATCAAAAATCTCAACATCAAAATAAAGAAAAGGCGCTTCAAGTTTTAAGATCTCGCCTTCTTGCAAAAGAAGAAGAAGAAAGGTTAGAAAAAGAATCAAGTGCTCGTAAAAATCAAGTTGGTGCTGGTGACAGATCAGATAAAATTAGGACTTACAATTTTCCTCAAGATAGAGTTACCGATCATCGCATCAATCAATCATGGCACAACATAACCGGCTTAATGGAAGGCGATCTTGATGATATTGTCTTAGCTTTAAAAAAAGCAGCCCGTGAAAACCAAGAAAAAAATGACGCTTAAAACGCTTTTATCCTCAACTAAGATAAACTTAGCAGAAGCAGAAACAATTCTGGCTTTTCTATTGGGAAAAAATCGAGAATATATAATTACACATCAGCAAATAGAGCTTGATAGAAAAGTTATAAAAACCTACCAAAAATTTGTTAAAAAAAGACAAAAACATTACCCACTTGCCTATCTTTTAGGCTATAGGGAGTTTTATGGAGAAAAAATAATAGTTAACAAGCACGTTTTAGTGCCACGCCCAGAAACTGAGCTTATGATTGATTATTTATTGCAATATCTTGCAAATAATAAAAACGACAAATCTTATCAATTTATTGACATTGGCACTGGCTCGGGAGCAATTATAGTCACTCTTGCTAAAACTCTTAACAAACAACTAGGGCAAATATATAAAAATAGCAATTTTTTAGCCAGTGATATCTCCCAATCAGCATTACAAGTAGCGAGAAAAAATATAAAAAATTACAATTATGAAAATAAGATTAAGCTAAAAAAATCAAATCTGCTGGCACAAATTCCTTCCACCTATTTAACTAGTAATAAAACTCTTATTATCACCGCCAATCTTCCCTATTTGAGCCATAAAGAGGCAATAGGTGAGCCCACTATCATAAAAGAGCCACGTTTAGCTCTAAGTGCTGGTTTAAATGGAGTAAGGCTCTATAAGAGGCTATTTAGGCAAATTAAAATAAAAGGTATTAAAGGTTTTCTTTTACTAGGCGAAATTAATCCCGAACAAAGAAAAGATATCTTAAAACTAAAAAATGACATCTTAAAAGACTGCTCGCTAAGCTTAGAATTTCTACAAGATTTAAGCCGAAGAACACGCTTCTTCATTTTAAAAGATTAAATCTAATATAATAAAAACTCCCCTTTCTTGGGGAGTTTTTTATTTAAATAAATATCATTTATTCCGTTTTTTTCTCTTCCTTCTTTTCCGCCTCGTCTGTCTTTGTCTCCTCTGTTACTTCAGGGGCCACTTCCTCTTGGACCTTAGGTTCAGCGATTAAAGCAATCGTAGTTTCTGGATCTAATAAAAGCTCCATCCCCTTTGGCAATTTAATATCACCAATTTTAATTATTCCATCTAGAGTCTCTAAGATAGTAATATCTACAACCAAGTGATCAACTAAATCACCGGGCAAACACTCTACTTTAATTTCATGGACCTCTTTAATTAAGATACCACCTAACTCCTTAACTGCCTTTGATTCACCAACAAACTTAAGAGGAACATCAGCGGTTACCTTTTCTTTCATGTTTACCTCGTAAAAATCAACATGCGTTACAAAATCCTTAACTGGATCTTTTTGCATGTCTTTAACTAAAACTTTAGCGACTTTTCCGTCAATATCAAGATTAATTAAGTTTGTTTCTCCTGCCTGTAAAAAAATCTTTTCAAATTCTATACGGTTAATTTTTATAGAGCGGTTTTCCAAACCTTTTCCATAAACTATTGCGGCCAAAAAATCAGCTGCCATTTTTTCATTTTTTTCGCGTTTTTGCGCGCTTAATTTTAAATCCATAATTTTAATAGCTAGTTTTATTTTTTATAATAATATTCTGTATTATGCCCATAATTATCATAAGTGACAACAATGAACTGCCACCAGCACTGATAAATGGTAAAGGAAGCCCAACAACTGGCATAATACCTAAGTTCATACCAATATTAATAAACATTTGAATAAAAATCAAGCCCATGGCGCCAATGAGAAAATAAATGGCGAAATCATTACTTGCTGACCTTACCGCCCGCAATACTCGCCAAAATAAAAGACCATAAAAAAACAGGACCAAAATAACTCCTAAAAACCCTAATTCTTCAGCAATAACAGCAAAAATAAAATCATTTTGTGCTTCCGGTAAAAATTTTAACTGTGACTGCGAACCAAAACCCACCCCTTTTCCGGTTAAACCACCTGAACCAATAGCTATTACTGATTGAGAAATATTATAGCCGGAATCAAGTGAATTTACATTTGGTGAAACAAAGTTAATAATTCTCTCCTTTTGATAAGTTTTAAAGAAAAAAAACCAGGCACTAGTAAATAAGACAATAGCACTTAATCCAATTATTAAAAAGTACTTTAAATTAAAGTCAGCGGCCACAATTAAAACAAACCAGATACCTATTAAAATTAGAGCCGACCCAAAATCAGGTTGCAACATAACTAAACCAGAGAATATGGCGGTAATAATAAAAGAAGTTATAAAATGACGATTATTTTTTACCTTTGTGGCTAAATTTGCAAAATAATTGGCTAAATAAATTATTAATATCGCTTTTATAAACTCAACCGGCTGTAGAGAAAAGCCAAATAGATTAAACCAACCCTTGGTTCCCCGAGCGGTGTCACCAAAAAAAAGAACGGCTATTAATAAAATAACTCCACCCCAAAATAAATAAGGACTCAAGCTACGTAAAAAATAATAATCAACAAATGAGAAAAATATTAATAGGGCTAATCCTAGTCCAGCGAAAAATAATTGTTTGCGAAAATTAAGCAAATCTAAACCACCGCGCCCTAAGGAAACGCTATAGATTTCAATTAAACCAAAGGCAATAAGAAGAACTAAACTCGCAATTATAAACCAATCAAATTTATAAAAATGTTCTCTTAAACGATTAAGCATAGACTAAAAAGTATCCTGAAATTTCAAATAAACACTATCTAAGATTATATTAACACGAGGCACTATCTTTACTTGAGAAACATCACTTAAATCACTCGGCCAACTTAAAGTGACTGGTCTTTTTTCGCCTGCTTTTATGTTTTCTCCAAAGTATTTCTGTGCACCAATTAAACGTTGGTCAGCGTAAAACAATATATCAAAGTCAACTTGATAATAACTATAGGGACTATTATTTATAATATCAAATTCCAAACGATTTAATTTTAAATTCTCCGATAAACCACTTTTTAAAGCATTAAAAAAGCTAATATTTGAAAATTCAAAATTAATCCGCTCTTGATAATAGGTGGGCCAATCAGCTATCTGTCTTCTATTTATGCGGCTCCAAAAAATATCTTCAATTTTAAAATTAATATCAGCCGTATTTTCTAAATCTACTCCCAAAGTGGTAAGACGATAATTCTCACTGGGTAAAATAAAGTCTCGCTGACAATCAATTTTTTTCTCACCTTGATAAAAACAATAATCAAATTCTGCCCAAAAATTATCATTTTCATTTACTAAAGTTACAACAAGATCGTAGTGATTTCCCGCCTTGAAAATCTCTAGAACACTTGGCTGCATCGGCTTAACAACATCACGCGGTGACATTACCTGGTTATCTGGCAAATTATCTATTGGGTCGCTCATAAAATAAATTATGTAGCCATAGGTAGAATAGATAAAGAAAAAGGCTGAAATCACAATTAAAAAAACCGTTAAAGCCCGAGTTAAAAAAGGACGATTTTCTGCTATCCACAAACCAATATTCATTTGACGCACACTAACTCCACTTAAATCCTTAAAGTCGCGTAAATCTTCATCTTTATTATATTTATCATTTGCCATAAAATATGCTATAATAATTTTAACTTGTTTACTTATAGACAATTACTATAATAACATAATATTAGCTATTTATAAACTATTTTTTATATTATGAAAAAAATAACCCCTCCTTTAAGCGTTCCTCTTAATAAAATTAAGGAATTTAAAAAAAACTGGCAACTTCTTACCGCAAATAGCGATAATTTATTCTTAATTGCTGGTGATCAAAAAATAGAACATTTAAACGATGACTTCTATGGTCCACAAATAGCCAAAGAAGATAACAACCCACGTCATCTTTTTAATATCGCTAATAATTCAAAAGGAGGAGCCCTGGCAACTCATTTAGGTTTAATAAGTCAATATGGTCAAGAATTTTCTAATCTAACCTATATTGTAAAAATAAACGGTAAAACCAATATTGGCCCTAATGATGAGAAAAATTCTAGTCAACCTTTATGGAGCGTTGCTGAAGTTTGTAATTTCAAAAAAAATAGTGGTCTTAAAATTGCTGCTATTGGCTACACTGTTTATCTTGGTCATAAATATGAGGCGGAAATGTTAAAACAAGCTGCAGAAGCAATTTATCAAGCACATCAAAATGGCTTAGTAGCCATATTATGGATGTATCCTCGAGGCAAAGGAGTAAAAGAAGAAGACATACACACAATCGCTGGTGGCGCTGGAGTTGCGGCGAGCCTGGGCGCTGATTTCGTTAAAATAAAGTACCCCTATCAAGCTAAAAATAAGAAGAAGGCGGCCTTAGATTTTAAAGAAGCAGTTGTTGCCGCTGGCAAAACGCGTGTAATTTGTGTTGGTGGTAGCAAGCAACCAGCAAAAGATCTTCTTTCTTTCTTGGAGCAACAATTAACAACAGGCACTCATGGTTTAGCCATTGGACGCAACCTGCATCAACGCTCTGAGACTGAAGCTTATCGTCTCGCGCAAGCTATTAGCGCCATGATATTAAAAAAAGCTAACTTAAAAGATGCTTTGGCAATTTATCAAAATAAAGTAAAGACAAAAAGTAATAAAAAAACAAAAAAAATACTGAATTTATTTTAAATATAATTTACACAAAAAAAGAGTCAATGTTTTACATTGACTCTTTTTATATACTTTTATCTCTTATTTCTTTATTTTAATCTCTATTCTATCGACCAAATGTGGCGCCTTTTCTATAAAAGAAGGGTAAAATTTTAAATCATAATTACTAATTTCTGGATAATCTTTTAAATATGTTTTTATTTGCTCTGCTGTTAAATTAACTAAACTTTCTTTATCTATTACATCAGCATCTGAACTTAAAATCATAAAACTTGAAAAATTAGCTCTTACCTTAGCTAAACCTGTCTCAATATCAATACTTTCTACCGTATAAGACAGACTATCAGGGTTAAACTCTACCAACTCCCTATCATCAGGAACTAAAACCCTTAACTTAGAGGTAACTAATTTTTCTACCTCATCTTCAGAAAAAGAAACTACTAAAACTTTTGCCTCATTTCTTACTAAAAAAGAATCTTCCTTATCGCCAGCCTCAACTTCAATCTTAGTATCGATTGGCTCAATAACGTCATATATAACCTTATCTTGACTACGTAAAGCTTTTAATGATTTCGCTTTTTCTAGTATTAAATCATAGGCCTCGCTTTTCGCTAATTGAATATCTGAGGCTTTTACATATTTTTCCATTTTTTGCTGATAAGAAAATGCTTCATCTGAAATAGCATAAATACTATCTTGTAAGCCCACCCATAGACCAGGAATAATAAAACGAGTTGGAGCAATAGCCATTTCTCGAGACACGGAATCGGCATAAATATCAACCTCTACTTCGCCTCCAGCTGGAACATTAACTGCCTCTTTAATACGAAATAATTTATTATCCGGGGAAAGCAATCGTGTTGTTGCTACCAACGCCTGACTACGACTATAATTATTAACAATACGTACCCTACCGACTATCTCTTCCCCAACAAACTCTTCGCCGGTTGCCATATATTCTTTTTCCATCTCAATGGTTAATTCGTTGACAGATCCGCTAACTTGATCACGAGCATCACCAGGCTCTACCTCTTCTTGAACATTAGCAATCTTTAAATAAAGAGTGTCATTCATGGCCTCAACCTGAGGTGTGATTAGAATTGTTAATTTAGAAAAAGAAAAATAAAAAACAAAGGCAGCTAAAATCCCTACTAAAATTAAAAATTTCCACGCTAAAGAGCGGTACAATCTGATACTTTTCTTATTTTTATAAGTTTTTTCTACCCTTTCATCATTTGCATTTTCCCCTCTCTGCTTAATTTCCGTTACTAAATCTGAAAAAAATTGTTTTTGTTTATCTGTTTCTTCGGCCGCCTCAAAACCTCCCTCATTAGTCGAAGCCTCAACAAGGTCAGCATCTAATTCTGTACGTGGCACCTCACCTTCTTCAAGGTCAAGAAAAAATTCCTGCGCCTTTTGAAAATCAAATTCGTCTTTAGCTAAGGTGTCATCAGAAAAGAAAGTTGCCTCCTCTAAATCCTCATCATTTATAACATCCACAATGACTGGTTTCACTTTTCTTGTTTTTTTGGGAACACTTTTTTTCTCAGTCTTAACTTTCTTTTGCTTCTTTGCTGAACCAGTCTTAGTCTTGGCGGCTTTTTTAGAAGTAGTTTTCTTTTTTGAATCTGATTCAGATTCATTTTTTTTCGTTCTTGGCATAAAGTCGCAACAAAATTAAATTAAAATAGTGATAATTTATTTATAAAAAATAAAGAAGTAATAAATTAAATCAACAAAAAAATTGACTGTTTTAATTATAACAGAAAAACAAAAGACAGACAATTTATTATTATATTTAGTCAGCAATAGTAATTAAGTTTTTAAAATTACTTACTATTTTTTCTTTTAAATCAGACTGATTATCTATGCGATAAGTTGTTTTTATCACTTTATATTTATCATCTTCAACAACTCGAAAATAGACCTCGTCATTGCCGGGAAAATCAGAAAATAATTGTTGTAATTTTTTTAGATGTAAGGCAGAAAAATTTTCTGTTAAAGCTAGGCGCAAAGACTGGGGATTAGGTAACGGTAATGTTATTTTTTCATTTTTGTTCTCACCAGCTTGAGCTTTACCTGATTCAACAGCAGTAGCTGCTTTTATTCCGTTACCGTTATATCTTTTCTTTAGTGGAGTATCCATCATCATTCTTTTAAAATCATCTATCGATTTTTTTGGATTTAAAATATCAATAATAGCGACTTTATCTGCCAAGATCTTCAGATCATGATCTTTTTCTGATATTGAGCCGGCCACCAAAATAGCCTTACCCTCTATCCATAACTCCATGGTTTCTTTATATAATCGGGGAAATACTAAGAGCTCGCAGGCGGAACTTGCATCTTCAATTTTTACAAATATCATTGAATCTCCTTTTCTGGTAATGATTTTTTTAATTGTGGAAATAATTCCCGCCGTCGTTATTCTCGCCTCACTTCTGTGGCCCGATAAATTGGCTAATAGTAGAGCGTAACCATCTAAATAGGGCTTGAAAAAATTAAAGGGATGCTCACTAACGTAAAGCCCCAAAAGCTCTTTTTCCCAAGATAATTTTTCATTTTTATTTATTTCTGGAGCGGATATTAAATTTGGCCTTGCTTTTGTTACTTCACTTAAATTTCCGAAAAGACTTTCTTGACCCGAGGCTTTATTCTTCGCTTCCTCTTTATTAAAATTTAAAAACTTTTCCATATTCGCCAAGAGAAAACCTCTTTCCCCAAAACTATCAAATGCTCCACTTTTGATTAAGCTTTCTAATGATTTTTTATTCAAGTCTTTATCAGTCACTCTTTCTAAAAGTGAAAAAATATCCTCATAAGGACCGCTCTTTTTTCTTTCTTTTATAATTTCATCAACTATGTGTTCGCCTACATTTTTAATAGCCTTTAAGCCAAAGCGAATAGTATCTAATTTTGCGTCTTTAGAAGTTACTTTATTCTCCTTGGTTCCCTCTGTTACAACGGTAAAAGTACCAAATGATTCATTAACATCAGGCGCCATAATTTTAATTCCCATATTACGACATTCTTCGATTTCAATAGCTATTCTGTCTGTATCACCCTGATCAGCTGTTAAAAGAGCAGCCATAAATTCAACCGGCCAATGCGCTTTTAAATAAGCTGTTTGATAGCCTATTAAAGCATAGCAAGCAGCATGAGAACGATTAAACCCATAGCCAGCAAAAGGCTCAATAAAAGAAAATACTTTTTCTGCTAGTTCTTTAAATACTCCATTTTTAACACAACCGTCTATAAATTTTTCTTTTTGCTCTGCTAACAGAGAAACAATTTTCTTACCCATGGCTTTACGCAAAACATCGGCTTGACCCATAGAAAATCCAGCTAAATCACGCGCAATTTGCATAACTTGCTCCTGATAAATAGCAACACCATAGGTTTTTTCTAAAATACTTTCTAGTTTTGGATGAAGATAAGATATTTTTTTCCTCTTATGTTTGCCAGCAATATAGTCGGGAATCCACTCCATTGGTCCGGGGCGATAGAGTGCTACCATCGCGATAATATCTTCAAAAATAGTTGGTTTTAATTCTCGCAAATACCTCTTCATTCCCGAGGATTCAAATTGAAATACACCCGTTGTTTCTCCTTTTTGAAAAAGTTTATAAGTATCATCATCATCTAGCGGTATCTGGTCAATATCAATTTCTAAACCTCTTGTATTCTTTATGATTTTTAAGGCTGCTTCAATAATGGTAAGGTTCTTTAAGCCAAGAAAATCCATTTTTAACAAACCTAAATCTTCAACCGGGTGTAAAGAGTATTGCGATATAATAGATTCATCGTCAGAAGAGGCTCTTTGAATTGGAACATATTCAGTTAAAGGTTTATTGGTTATTAAAACCCCACAAGCATGAGTTGAGGCATGACGCGCCACCCCTTCTAAACGTTTTGCGTAATCTATTATTTTTTTTGCCAATGGCTCTGTTTCATACATCTCTCTTAACTCAGGCACTGTTTTTAAAGCCTCATCTAACTTGGTAAACATGGGTATGCTTTTTGATATCTTGTCACAATAATCATAGGGAGCATCAAGTACGCGACCAACATCTCGCACTGCTGCTCGTGCCGCCATAGTCCCAAAAGTAATGATTTGCGCGACGTGATCGTGCCCATATTTTTCACCGACATAATGTAAAACCTCACCCCGACGCGTATCAGCAAAATCCATATCAATATCAGGCATGGAAATTCTTTCTGGATTTAAAAAGCGTTCAAATAATAACTCATACTTTAATGGGTCTATATTGGTAATCCCAGTTAAATAACAAACTAGCGAACCAGCCGCACTGCCACGTCCGGGACCAACCACAATTTTATTATCTCGAGACCATCTGATAAAATCTGCAACAATTAAAAAATACGAAGGCCACCCCATTTTCGCAATAACCCCCAGTTCATAATCCAACCTTTCTTTAACTTGTTTTAATAAAGAGTCGGGCGCCTTGGCGTATCTGGTCTTTATTCCCTCCTCACACCAATAACGCAGATAGGAGTTACCGTCATAACCTTCAGGAACGGCAAAAAAGGGTAGTTGTGTTTCGCCCAGCGCAAGCTCGACATTACAGGCATCAGCAATTTTTAAGGTGTTTTCAATTGCCTCAGGAACATGAGCAAAAGCTTTTATCATTTCTGCATTTGAGCGCAATGAATAATCACCACTTCCTATCATTTTCATTCTATCGGTATCAGATAATTTCTTTTTATTTTGCAAACAAAGTAGAATATCTTGAGCTTCATCATCCTCCTTTCTAAAATAATGAACATCATTGGTTGCCACCAAAGGCACTTTAAGTTTTTTAGAAAAATTAATTAAAGCTTCATTAACCTTTTCTAACTCTGGCAGTTCAGGATGATGCATCAATTCTAAATAAAAATTTCCACGGCCAAAAAGAGCATCATATTCTTTTATTCTTTTTTCTGCCTGAGCCATTTGACCAGCATTAATTAAACGTGGTATTTCCCCTGCTAAACAGGCTGATGAAGCAATCAGGCCTTCATGATGTAAAGTAAGAAGTTCCCAGTCTATACGCGGTTTATAATAGAAACCTTCAAGATGAGCCAAAGATACTAATTTAATCAAATTTTTATAACCTGTATTATTTTTTGCTAACAACAATAAATGAAAAGAGCGCGCATCTTCTCGGCTCGTCTTATCAAAACGTGAATTTGGGGCTAGATAGGCTTCTACACCAATAATAGGCTTAACGCCCGCTTTTTTGGCTTTTTGATAGAATTCTACCGCACCATACATGTTGCCATGATCACTAATTGCTATCGCTGGTGATCCCTGCTCCTTGGCAAAATTAACCATTTCATCAATTTTAGTCAAACCATCTAAAAGAGAGTAATGGGTGTGATTGTGAAGATGAACAAAAGACATGAAAAATTAAGTTAAAACTAAATAATTACTAAAAAATAACTAAAACATTTAAATAAACTGTCCCCTTTATTTTAATATAAGATTGTGATAAGAGCAAATTAAAAAAGAGGGGTAATTTCCCCTCTCTTTTTAGTAATTTTCTATTTTGCAGTATTTTTTTTTAATTTATTTATCAATATTGAAAGCTCTTCAGCGCTATAGAAATCAATAGTTAATTGCCCACCTTGACCACGTCTTTTTAAAGCCACCTTAGTACTTAATATCTGGCTAAGTGTAGTTTCTAGCTCTCTGTCATCTTCACTTTGATAGTTACTAGCTCTTTTACCTCTTAACCGTTTTATTTCCTTATCTGTATCTGCCACGGTCAAGCTATAGCGCAATATTTTTTTTAACATATTAAGCTGCTTGTTCTCATCATTTAAGGAAAGTAATTGTTTAGCATGTGCTTCACTAATATTACCTATCGCTAAGGCATTTTGTGCTTCCTGTGGCAGTGATAAGAGGCGCAGAGCGTTAGCCACACTTGAACGCGCTTTTCCAACCTTTTTTGCCACTTGATCTTGAGTTAAATTAAAATCATTTATCAATCTTTGGTAGGCAATTGCCGTTTCTAAAGGATTTAAATTTTCTCTTTGTAAATTTTCAATTAAGGCAAACTCTAATTTTTTCTGATTACTTTCTTCGCGCACAATAACTGGAACTTCTTGCAAGCCAATAATTTTGGAGCTACGTAAACGTCTCTCACCGGCAATTAGCTCAAACCTGTTATCATCTTTTCGAGTAACAACAAGGGGCTGTAATATCCCATGCTCCTTAATTGATTGCGCTAAATCATTTAACGCGGCGTCAGAAAAATAACTTCGCGGTTGAAAGGGGTTAAAATCAATTTTATTAGGACTGATTCTTAAAATTCTATCATTATCAGAAATAATTTCATTTTTTGTCTCCACGCCAGATTCCTTTTCCGAAGAAAATGGATTTTGACCATATGAAACTGTTTTTTTGGGAATTAAGGAACCGAGTCCTTTTCCTAATCCTTGCGCCATAGAATATTTATAAATTATTTAAACTTACCTTTCTAAACTTAAAATTTCTCTAGTTAAATTCTCATAAGCCCTTCCTCCCTTTGATTTTGGATCATAGTGCATAATTGAACGACCATAACTTGGCGCCTCTGCCAAACGCACTGTTCGCGGTATCACAGAACGAAAAATTTTATTAGGAAAATACTTATAAAGCTCCTCCATTACTGCACCCGATAATTTATTACGTTTATCAAACATAGTAATTACAGCCCCCATAATTCCCAATTTTGGCTGCAAATTATTTTGCACTAAACTTATAGTTTCCAGTAATTGGCTTAATCCTTCAAGAGCGTAATACTCGCTTTGAATTGGTATCAAAACTTCATCTGAAGCAACTAAGCTATTGATCGTTAATAAACCTAAAGATGGGGGGCCGTCAATAATTATGTAATCATAATTGTCTCTTTCTTCATTTAATATTTTGGCTAAACGGAATTCTCTATCTGATAGGTTTACCATTTCAATTCCTGCTCCCGCCAAAGCTGGAGTTGCTGGTGCAATTTTTAAACTCGGCTGTATGGTTCTTTTTAAAACCTGATAAAGGGGTTTTAAACCAATAAGTGCCTCATATATTCCCAGGTCTAGTTCACGATGATCAATGCCTAAACCGGAAGTGGCGTTAGCTTGAGGGTCTAAGTCAATTAAAAGGACTCTTTTTTTTAAATGCGCTAAATAAGCGCTCACATTGACCGCTGTTGTTGTTTTTCCGACTCCTCCTTTTTGATTAACAACCGAGATAATTTTTCCCATAAATAAAAACCTAATTATTTTTATTATAACTCATGGAAGCACTTTTGACAATTTCACTAGCTTAAAATAAATAAATATAACTTTAAGTAGTTTTTGACAAATTATACGCATTTTATTATACTGGTACTAGTTAATTTGCCGCGATGGCGGAACTGGTAGACGCGCACGACTCAAACTCGTGTGGAGGAAACTTCATGAGGGTTCGACCCCCTCTCGCGGCACAAAAAAACAGGTTTTATCCTGTTTTTTTAATATTTTATCTATTTAAGTCTTTTTGAAACGAACGGTAAAAATAGGTTCATACTCCACTTTATTTTCATCAACTAATCGTCTTAATTTTCCTTGACTAAATTCGGACAAAGCAAGATCAGAAAGCAGCTGATTATCAGAAGCAATATTTAATTTTAAACCTTCTAATTTATCAAACTCTTCTTTGAAATCAGTTTTAATACTATTTTCTAATTGCTTTTTTTTATTTTTTAAATCTTCTAATTCTTCACTTACTTTCTGATAATTACCATTTGTTGCTAAAGCGTCTCTGTACATTGCCTTTAACTCTCTTTGTTGTTTCTTTCTTTCTTGCATGCGTGAAAAAACCGCGGATAAATCTTGTGCCATAATATATTTTTTTATTTTTTAATTACTAAAAATAATTATATCACTTTATTATCCCACCGCCTAGAACTTGATCTTTATTATAAAACACAACACTCTGTCCTGGGGTAATTGCTCTTTGTGGTTTTTGAAACTTAACCAAATAACTCTTTCCAGTTAATAAACTTACCTCGCAATTTTCTGATTTATGTCCATAACGAATTACTGCTTGGCATTTAATTTTACCTTGTACGGGCTCTTCCTTAATCCAATTAACATCAATTGCTATAAGCTCATCTTTGTATAATATATCTTGATTCCAAGTTTTGACAACATATAATATATTTTTTTCTATATCAAAACCAGAAACATAATAAGGTCCCGTTCCTCCAATTTCTATTCCCCGCCTTTGTCCAATGGTATAAAGAGGCAAGCCTTGATGCTGGCCAATTACTTTATTATTATCATCAACGGAAACTATATCCCCTCCTTCCAATTTTAAATATTTTTTAAGAAAATTGTTATGCGAGCCTGATAAAAAACAAATATCTTGACTTTCAGCCTTACTTTCTACGCCTAATTTATATTTAGCCGCTAACTTTCGTACCTCACTTTTTTTATACTCACCTAAGGGAAATAGAAGATGACTTAACTCATCTTGAGAAAAAGTATAGAGAAAATATGACTGATCTTTAGATTTATCTTTAGCTCGCAATAGCTGAAAAGATTCATTTTTCTTCTGTAAACGTAAATAATGTCCAGTTGAAACATAATCAAAGCCCATTGCTAGAGCTGACTTTATAAGTTTTCCAATTTTTATCTGCTTATTACAAACAACGCAGGGATTAGGGGTTCTGCCGATGGAATATTCGTGTAAAAAATTATCTACCACCTTTTCCTTAAATGGTTGTGAAAAATCCAAAGTATAAAGCGAAATGCCAATTTTTGCTGCTACTTTTTTAGCATCAAGCAATGACTCTAAAGAGCAACAGCGGTTTTCATTTGCATTAGGGCTATCATCTTTCCAAAAATTTAAAAACACGCCAGCCACCTCGTAACCCGAATCTACCAACAGCTTAGCGGCCACCGACGAATCAACGCCACCACTCATACCAATTAAGACTTTCTTTTTTTTATTTTTATTATTATTTTTTACATTTACCATATGATTTATATATTTTGCCACAACTTCAGATAGGCTTTAGCTGTTTTCTCCCAAGAAAATATAGCCGCTTGTTTTTTTCCGCGCTTAATTAATTCTGCCGCCAAAGCATTATCTTTTAAAACTAAGCTTAGTGCCTCTTTTATCTCATCAGGGCGAAAAGGGTCGACCAGTAAAGCGCTACTACCTAATATTTCCGGCAAACTAGAAACATTGGAGGCAACAACAGGCAAAGAAAAGCTCATCGCCTCTAAGGGGGGAAAACCAAAGCCTTCATAAAATGAAGGGTAGACAAAAACAGAAGCTAGTTGATATAAATATTCTTTCTCCTCTTTACTTACATAACCTAAGAATTTTATGTCATTTCTGTAGGGTGAATTTTTCCAAGTCTGATAAATAGCTTTGTGTTTCCAACCAGGCGCACCAGCAATAACAAGTGCCACATCCGCTAACACTGACTCTTCTTGACGCATCAGGTTATAAGCTAATATTAAATTACTTAAATTTTTACGTGGCTCTATATTTCCAATAAATAATACGAAACGTTTTGGTAAATTCATTTTTTGTCGGTAACTTTGACTAGCCTTGTTATTGTAGATAGGCAAAACCTCATAGTTGTTACCGGAATAAATGACGGTGATTTTTTCCTCCTTTATCTTTAAAACTTCAATTAAATCGGCTTTAGTATTAGCCGATACAGCTACTATTGCGTCTGCTCTTTGTAACAGCTTCTTTAAATGCAAAACTTGATGCCAAAAATTTTTACGCGAACTAAAAAACTGAGGATGACGTAAAAAAGAAATATCATGGATGGTTATTATAAACTTGGTATCCTTTTTTAAATTTATAAAATTAAAGTGAGGCGAATAATATAAACTAACGCCTCCTAAAAATTTGTCTATCTTTGGTCGTTTTAATATTTTTTGAAACAAATAATTATAAATCTTATTTGGATATCTGCTTCCTATTAACTGGCAATTTGAAGATTCAAATTTTTTTAACTTTAAATATGAATTATCAAAAGAATTATAAAAAAGATAATACTGAGAACTAGTATCAATTTTTAAAATTGCCTCTAATAAATTAGCGGCATATTCTGCTACGCCGCTATAATGCTTATCTAACAATACTCTAGCGTCTATGCCAATTTTAGTCTTCATAGTTATTTTTTATCTTTGCAATAACTTCCTTTATTTTTTTCTGAAAATTTGATAAAGAAAAATTCTCAGCCCAGTCCTTGATTTCAACAGGATTAAAATTTTGTTGATAAAATGATTTTATCGCCTGATAGATCGCCTCTTTGCTTTGCTCACTAAAAAAGACTCCTGTTTTACCCTCTATAACTGTTTCTGTGGCGCCCCCCTTTTTATAAGCAATTACCGGCCTTCCCGCCGCCATAGATTCAACTGCGGTAATGCCAAAATCTTCTTCCTGAGGATTAATAAAAGCTTCAGCGTGACTATAAAGCTCAGCTTTTTCTGTTTCACTAACTCGACCAAGAAATGATATATTCTCAGCCTTCCCTGCTATTTTTTTTAAACGCTTAAGATCAACTCCATCACCAAAAATTCGCAATTTATACTCTGGCAATAGATCTCGAAACGCTTCAATTACTATATCCACTCTTTTATAGGGCGCCAAACGACAACCGATCAAAAAATATTTTTCTGCATTTTTATCAGATTGCGCAATCACAAATTTGGAAGTTTCAACTGGAGGATAGATAACTTCTGACTCACGTTGATAATATTTTTTTATACGTTTTTGTACAGTTTTAGAATTTGCAATAAAATAATCTACCCTATCTGCTGCTAATCTATCCCAAATTCTGATCCGATTTAATATCAATGAAATAATCTTTTTTAACCATTTATTATACTTAAGCTCATTAATATATTGATGAGTATCACTCCACAGATAACGAGTTGGCGTATGACAATAACAGATATGAGGCACTTGTGGCTGCGTAATTACTCCTTTAGCAAATGAACTAGTATCAGATATCACCAAATCAAAATTACGCAAATCAAAAAACTCAACTGCCATAGGCATAAAATACAAATACCATTGATAGTGTTTAACGCCACCGGGTAAGCGCTGTATAACTGATGTTTCTATTTTTCTTCCTTGAAAATACTTATTAACATTTTTTTTCTCGTATAGAAGAGTATAGATTATTGCTTCCGGAAACATGTCAGCTAAAACTTTAAGCACTTTTTCGGCACCACCATCTTGAGCTAAATGATCATGTATCAAGGCAACTTTCATAGTTTATAATTATTCCACTTCCCTATGCTTAAAAACAGCAAGTGGTGTTTTAAATAAAATTGACAAATCTAAAATTAAAGACCAGTTTTCAATATAATAAATATCTAACTTCGCCTCTTCTTCAAATAATAAATCACTACGACCAGAAATTTGCGCCAAACCAGTAATTCCAGGTTTAATTGTTAGTGTTTTACGATGATAATTTTCATACTTAGCCACTTCTTCAGGTAAGTGTGGCCTTGGGCCTACCAAGCTCATGCGACCGATAAAAACTAAAAACAATTCTGGCAACTCATCTATAGAAAAACGACGAATAAATTTACCAACTCTTGTAACGCGAGGATCATCTTTAATTTTTACCATCGGCCCATCTGAACGAACATTACGATCAGCTAACTCTTTATAACGCATGCTATCGGAATTTGGAATCATGGAACGAAATTTAAAGTATTTAAAAGGTTTCCCTCCTTCACCCACTCGATATAAATAAGACCCATCATCACGACGAGAAAAGAAGATTGGGCCTCGTGAATCCAGTTTAATCGCTAAGACAGCTAATAACATTACTGGCGATAGAATAATAATTAATACCCCTGAACCAATAACATCAAACACTCTTTTAAAAATTCGACCCCAACCATCTAAAGTGGTACGCTTTACCTCAACAATGGGTACACCCGCTATTTCCGATACTTCCGTGCGCAATACTTTTACCTCTAATAAATCAGCAACATAACGAAAAGTAATATGATTATCATTGGCAAAATCATATAAACGTAAAGTTTCCGCTTTTGTTAAATTTGGATCACCTTGAATGATTTCATTAATTTGCCTATCTTTAATAAATTCCAATAATTCCTGCGCTGTTTCTAAAGAAAAGTCACGCACCCTCTTTATTACCTCATAACCTGATTGTTTATTACTAGAAAATTCTGCAATTAAATTTTCTGTAGTTTTTGAATTGCCAACTAAAATAACATTTCTAACACCTATGCCATAGGCAAAAAGACGTCTTTGTAGCCAGCGAATAAAAGCTCTTACTATTATCAAATAAAAGAAAGCAAAAATAAAACCAATTAAAACTATAAAACGAGAATCAAATAAATCTCGAGAAAGAAAAATGATAATTGCAACCAAAGCTAAACCAGCAGCACAGGAAACAAAAATACGCTGTATCTCCTGAGCTAGCTTACTAGCACTTTTAATTTGATAAAGTCCAGAAATAGCAAAAATTAAAATACATAAAAATGAAATAAAAAGTAAAGAAAGAAAATATTCGTTAAAAGGTAGGTTAAAAATCACTGGACGACGAGCCACCATCCATGATGAAAAACGAAGATAATAAGCAGAAATGCCGGCTAAAACTAAAGCGGCAAAATCAATAGGAATAAATAAAACCGAAAAAAACAATTCGGGCTTTTTCATATATATTACATTAGCTAATTATAAAATTATTAGAGCAGTTGTAAGCCGGATTCTGTTTTAGGCGACATTTATCTAGGTCTACTATTACTAGTAAACTCAAGCGAGCTACTTTGTCTTTTTCTAAAATAAATTAAAAAAAGTTTGCTCTTGCTTCAGATAGGGTTTACCACGCCAACTTCGTCACCGAAGGGCGAGACCAGTAGCCTTTTATAGACATCTGGCCCCTTTTCACGTTTCGTTTCTTAAAAAGAAACTAGTATAGTCTCTGTGGCACTTTCCCTAGAAACGCCCGACTATAACCGTAGCGTCCCGGTGGGCATTACCCACTATCTTAAATGAAGTCCGGACTTTCCTCCCCTTTTTATTACAAAAAGGAGTAATCGCCCACTTACCCTAATAACGTTATAAATATTACAATAAAAGGCTAAAAAAAGCAATAAAAACTCGATTTTACATCATTTATTGACTAATTATTGAGCCAGTGTGCTTTGATAAAGATTAGCTATTTGTAAATCACTTAAAGTGCCCTCCCAAATTGAAATATCGTCCAGTTCCACTTTATTAAGTTCTGATCGAATATTTAAATTATTCGGCTCTTCTCCATCTTTAATCCATATAAATGGTAGACTTCTTTTTTGCTGACCATCAACATACATTTTTAATATGTAACGATAAGAGTCATAGGTGAAAGTAAAATAATGCCAATTATCATCATTGGGAAGATCAACATCGAGTCCTTCGCTAAAAATGCCATATATTCCATTAAAATAGAATGAGCGACGATAAGGGGCCGGAGCAAAAGAAAATTTATCATGGTTATTATAACGTAGAGAAATTAAAGAGCGACCATCATCATCACTATTGCGCCACCAAAAAGCTAAAGATAAATCCTTACCTTGTATACTTTCTGGAAAATTAACAACAATATCTTTTTCCCACCTATTTTTAATTCCCGTATTATCTTCACCGCGCCATATCCACTCATTATCACCAATATCTAAAACCAGACCATTTATTTCATCAACCGCCTCTTTGCCTCCACCGCTATTTATTAATTCTGTCCCCTCATTAAAATCCCAATAATATTTCAACTCAGGCGCCTTTTGGGTTGGCCTTTCATTATAAGGAGCAAAGGGGGCTTGAGCTTGTATTTGATTATTTATATCCGCATTAGTTAAGGGGACAGAAAAAAGAGCAAATTCATCGATTGCCATAGAGTCCATATCCCCCCATATTTCTAAAGTAGAATAATTATTAGGTAAGTTTTGAATGAATTCTTCACGATAAGTTTCAACACCGTTAAAATATACCGCCCAATAATTTTGCGCCTCGTTAATAACCAAAGCGAAATGTTGCCAAGAATAATCTTCTCCGGTAAAAACTGGGGTATTATAATAGCGCCATTTAGAATTGGGCAAATTTTCTATCTGCAATAATTTTTTCTGTAACTCTATTGAAACAAATTGATTTTCTGGATTTTTAAAAACAATATTTAATTTTGGTGAAGCGTTACTAAGATAGGTATTATCTTTAAAATAAAAACTAAGCGTAAGGTTATTTAAATCAAGTGGTGTTTCTAAATTTTTTTCATATTTACTATGTCTAAAACCAAATTCAGCAGCACAGTCAAATTTTCCAATTGTATATGAATTCTCACCATAGCATTCATCATAATGATTTAATAAAATCAAATCTGAATTTATAATTGGCTCCGGAAAAAGAAAGGGAGAAAAATTTGAGTTTTCTTCAGCCTCTTCTTCGACTTCAGTATTTTCCTCAGTCTCTTCTTCGTTTGCCAAAGGCGGCTCTTCTTCAACCCCTTCCCCTGTTTCAATTTCACTTTCTGCTTCCTCCTCAGTTTCTGTGTCAATAATATAGTCATCCCAAACTATACTCGGATCAGCTGAGGGGAAAAGTTTAAAATCAATTTTATTATTATTTGAAGAAGAAATGCGGTCTAAATAATAATTATCAAATATTTCTGGCGCTGGCTCCTCTCCTAAATAAAAGTGAGCATTGCCAAACCCTAGCACATCAATGATATCTTCATCAGCGCTACTACTGATTGCACCTTTTCCCAAATACAACGTATACCCGTTGCCGGTAAAACCAAATTCATTTCTTTTAACAATAGCGTCTGCTCGAGATAAAAAATAATTACTAGCATCATCTCGTACTAATAAATAATAGCCACGGGCCTTAATTTTGGTTCCCCCGGGATAAATTGCATCTTCTTCTTTACCAATACGAACGGCTATGCTTGGATTTTCTGCGGTCTTCGTCTTTTCAATACGAAAACCAGCCTCAGCTAAATCAAAGTCGTAATTAGTGGGATTATATAATTCAATAAAATCATTCATGCCAGTTGCGTAAACTTTGCTAATTAAAGCAGTGGGCGTAAAACTCGGCACAGAATCATTAGAAACATTTTCAATATTAACCGATTCAGGTTCTTGACCACTACCTATCTTAGAGTTTTGTATAACAACACTTGAAACATTATCTTTTATTTCATTATTTGTTTCAATTTCTTGTTTTTTTACTGTTATTTTTTGCAATAAATCTACTTTTGTCTGAACTTGTTTTTCTGGCTCCTTATCTTCTAAATTGTCACTATTTTTTATAGCTTTTACTAATGTATCGTCATTTTTGTTTTTTTGCTCTTTCTCTTTTTTTTCATCTATTTCTTCACTAATGATCGATTTGGCACTTATCTTAGAATTTTTGTCATCCACAATTTCATTAGACTTTAACTCTAAAACAACATCATTATTTTTCTCATCTTCAATATCTGAATAATAATCATTTTCATCTATTTTTTGTTCATTAAAAACTAAATCGGTAGAATTTTTTTTAAAAATTTTATTCACTACTTTTTTAGCATTTGTACTAATTATGGAAATAGTATTTTTTATAGATGACATTGGATTGTTAACCAAGCTCCATCTAAGCATTAAACTGATAATCGGAGTCTTTCCTCTTATTTTCTTATCTTCAAACGAGGAGCTTATTTCCACATTAACAGGCACATCCTTTAAAGTGGGTTGCAAATATTGAGTATAGGGAATAAAAAAATAGCGCTCTCCTTTATATTCTCGCCCTGCATTAAAACCAACTTTTTCGGGAAAAGGTAATACTAAATCTTTTCGTCGTGAAATCATTGAAAACTCCCTTGTTTTAGAAAAACAATCACCATCAGCATTTACAAAACTACTATTATCAAAACCATCTGGAGTAATATCTATTGCGTAACGAGACTGATCATATTCAAGGTCACTTAAATTATTAGGATTTAAAATATTAGCGCTTTCATATATTTTTTCAATCAAACCGACACAGGTCCAATCACCATCACCAGCTCCTTTTTGTTTTTGGAAATTAAAATCATAGGCAAGATTTAAATTGGCTAAATTTTTTGCAATTTTAACCACTTTGATTTGTTGAGCTGTTGTTAGCGCATAAGGAATTTTAGCGCCTAAAAATTTTTCTCCTAAAGATTCGTTAACAAAATATTTTGCTGGGGTTTTAACTATACCTGTAGCTAAAGCTTCAACTACATAATCTTCTCCGTTTTCCTTGCCAATATATATTCCAACATGCCCAGGATATATATGACTTAAAATGCCATAATTTATATCTAATAAATAATTACTTGAATAACCATACATAATGCCGTTACTTGAAGTTCGGTATAATATCGCCCCTGGTGTCAACGCCCAAGCATCAGCTCCTCTTAAAATAAAGATCAAGAAGGATAAAAATAAATATAATTGCTTAAACTTCATATATTAATAATTAAAATAATTAGAGACTTCTTCTGGGCTAAGCGAAGGCAAAGGATAATTATAATTTCCCAGTGCCTGCAAACCTTCAATGGCAAAGTAAAGTAAAACTTTATCTTTCTCTTGGTTTATTACCGACATCAACACTTCTTCCAGCTCCTCTGTTCGTTCACAATTTCTCAGTAAAAACAAGGCGTCGAGCTTTACATCGATTTCTACATCTTGACGATTAATAAAATCCTTTATTAAATATATTTTTTCAGGGCTACATATATCTATTGCATCTTTTTCATTTGTTAAAGAATATATTGCCGCTGAAAGTAATTTTTGATTATTGCTTTCAAGTAAGTCCAAGGAATATGCACTTAAATCATAGGATTTTAAATTACTAAAATAATATACTATATTTGCTTTAGTGGCATCAGTTATCTCAGAGCTAGCCAGATTTTCAATTAAGAGTGGACAAATTTCTTCCCGACTACTTGTCTCATAAATTAATGCTAAAAGTAATTTTTGCTGTTTTTCATTATTCGTTAACACGGCTTCATGCCAATAATTTTTAAAATCAATAAACAATTTATCTTCTTTTGGCCAAGCTAAAATAATAATATTTTCTTTTTCTGTACGATCTAATATACAAGCTTCATGGCAAATTCCTATACTTTTATAACTATCATTTAAGTTAGCAAACAGCACACGATTTGAACTAATACTTGTTAATGTATAAAAAAAATAAAAGAAAATTATTAAAACTATAGAAAGGATAATTAAATAAGCTCTCTTTATTTTTTTGTTTTTTTTACTTTTTATAAAGCTTTCTATTTTTTGTTTATATTTTTTCAAATTTATCATATTGTTATCTATTAATTTATCCTGACATCTTATAAATGATAACAAATATGAGCTATCCCTCCTTTAAATATAAACTAAGCCATCTTTAAAGTTTAAATAAGTAGTAATAAAAAAAACCACCTTTTTTACAGGTGATTTTTTTCAAAATAATATAAATTTCTAAATTATTTTTTTTGCTTAGCTTTACGAAATGGGTCAACTTCAATTATAATATTCCTCTCATCTGAATTATCATTTAAGAGTTTAACATTTACAGTTTGTTTTAATAGATTATGTGATAATATAATTCCGCGACGACCATCTACCTTAACTTTAGTGCCAACCGGTGGCAACTTGCCTGCCAATTCCTTGTATCCTTCATATTCAAAAGCCAGACAACACATTAAACGTCCACACATTCCAGAAATTCTATCTGAGCCACGATGCACAACTTGTTGAGTTTCCGCCATTTCTGAGGTAATTGAAGAAAATTCACACAAAAATTTCTGACAGCATAAATGGCGACCACAAGGTCCACAATCACCCATGGCCTTCGCCTCATCACGCGTTCCTATCTGAGTTAATCTAATATTGGCACTAAAATGAGCGGCCAATTCTTTTACTAATTCTCGAAAATCAACTCTTCCGTCAGCGATAAAGGCAAAATTTAAACGATTGCCTTCAAAAGAAAAATGAACATCAACCAGCTTCATTGGTAGCGACAAACGTTCAATAATTTCTTTGCAGTAGCTTAATGTTTCTTCTTTTTTAGCTTGATCTGCCATTTTGGCAATGTCATCAAAAGTCGCTTTACGTAACACTGGTTTCAGTTCTTTATCTGGCTTTTTTTCAGAGACACAACCAGTAACACGTCCTAACTCTCTGCCAATTTCTGTTTCAACAACAACATAATCACCAACTTTAATTTCTAAGTTGTGATTTACAAAATCATAAACCTTATCCCAAGGGGCAAACTGAACTTGGACAATATTCATATTACCCTGTTTATAATGAGTATCTAATATAACCTAAAATGTTAGCGCCTGCTAATATTTCTTTAACCTTTTTCTTATCTTCTTTGATAAATTCTTGTTCAATTAAACAAACTTCTGAGTAATATTTACCCATCTTACCTTCAACAATCTTATCAACCATTACCTCTGGCTTTCCCTCTTTTATTAATTGTTCCCTATAAATTGCCTTTTCCCTGTCCATTTCCTCTACTGGAACATCTTCAGGCTTTAAATACTTAGGATTAGATGCTGCAATTTGCATTGCCACATCAGTTGCGATTTCAGTCATATTCGGCTTATCAAGAGCAACTAAAACTCCAATTTTTCCTCCTAAATGAGAATAGGCAGCCACAGTTTCGCCGCTTAATATAGCAAAGCGATTGATTGTCATTTTTTCACCAATAGTGCCACTTAAATTACTTAAAGCATCGCCGACTGTCATATCATTTAAAGGAAGTGCCAACAATTCGTCTAACATAGCTGGTCGCTTAGCTGCTATAACTGCTAAAACTTGACCAGCAAAATCTTGAAATTGCGCATTACGGGCTACAAAATCAGTTTCACTATTTAATTCTAAAATATAGGCTTCATTTCCAGCTTCATTAACCATTAATTTTACTACCCCTTCACTGGTATCCCGATCTGTGCGCTTTGCTGCTTTTGCGATTCCTTTTTTACGTAATATTTCCACAGCCTTATCTAAATCATTTTCTGCCTCTTTTAATGCTTTTTGGCAGTCAACCATGCCAGCACCAGTCATGGCTCTAAGTTTTTTGATAAGTTCCATATTATTATATTTTAATAGCAAAGTAAGGCTACTTTAAATGCCTTGCTTATTTTTTATTAATTTTTTTTAACAGAGATTAGATTTTTTTTAATGGATTCAAGAACCAAGGCAATAGTCTTGGTGGCATCATCATTTGCCGGAATTGGATAATTAACTAATTCCGGATTTACGTTTGTATCGCAAATTGCAATAATAGGTATATTTTTTTGAATCGCTTCCTTAACCGCTGTTTCTTCCTCTTTTATATCCCAAATAAAAAGAGCATCTGGCAATTTATTTAAACTAGCTAAACCGCCAACTCTTTCTCTTAACTTATTAATTTCTCGATCAAATTCTAATCTTTCTTTTTTTGTATATTTTTCCAATCGACCAGATTCTTTTTTCTCTACTAAATCAAGATATTTTTTAACTGATTTTTTTACTATCGGAAAATTAGTTAAATATCCGCCTAACCATTTACCCACTATATAGGGTTGATTAATTTCTTCTGCCATTTTCTTCATTGGACCAGATACTTGGTTTTTAGTACCAACAAATAAAATGTGTTTTCCCTCAGAAACAAGTTTGATCATAAACTCTAAGGCCTCAACTAACTTTCTCTGACTTTTTTTTAAATCAATAATATAAATATTATTTTTTGCGGTAAAAATGAATTGCTTCATTTTTGGGTGCCAACGGTTGGTACGATGACCAAAATGCATACCAGCCTTAAGCATTTCTTCCAAAGTTGGAATGTTTTTCATATTTTTCTTTTTAACGTCTGCCCCCCTACCTCGCAAACAAGGAAGAAAAAAGGTGAAAACACCTTAGAGACATGATGATTAATTAAAAATTTCTGCATCTTAAGCAGAATTTATTATTTTTTAACTCAAAATATTAATTTAGAGTCAAATATATTATACATTATTGCAATTTTTTGTCAATTTTACGCAATAAATAACGACTTCTTGTTTTTTTATCCAATCTTTCAATTGCGTACAAACGGGCTATAGCTGGCATTTTTAGAGCGTTTTTATCTAAATATAAGCATAATTTTTTCTCACTAACACGTTTTCCTACTTCTCGTAGCATCCAACCACTTGCTTTAGCAAGTAAATCTTCTTTAATGTTAAGCAAAATATCTGCAATTTTAAAGGTTTCTTGATAGCGTCCCTTTTTTATAAAATAGAAAGTTGAGACCATGGCCGCTCTTTGCCGCCACATATTATTAGACAAGGCTAAATCTTTTAATATAACAAGTCTTTCTTGATAGCTCTTATAATTGTACAAGTAATGCCCCAATATCTTATATGCGCTCAAATCGATTAAATCCCAATTGTTAAAACAGTCTAAATTCTTACAATAAAATTGATATATTTTTCTATGTAAGCCCTTATTTGTTGTTGCCTCGTATTGTCCAACTAATATTAGCGCGGCCGTAAAACGCACCTCATGAACAGGATCTTTTAAAAGATTGAAAACTTCATTTAAGTTTAAATCTTTATATTTTTTAGCAATAATCCTTAGTGCCGGCACTTTAATGCCCCAAAAAATATCGCCTGCACCATACTGATTAGGAGCGGTTTTAAAGAAACGTTTTAATATTATTGCTTGGTTTTTATTTTTCTTTGCTTCTAATTCAAATTTTAAAGCTAAAATTTTTTCCATTTTAATAATGATAGTTTTTATTATTGATAATGGTCACAGCTCGATATATTTGTTCAAGAATTATAACTCGTGCCATCTCGTGCGTGAATGTAAATTCTGATAATGAGAGTGACTTATATTTTTTCTTCATTGCTGAAGAAAATCCTAAAGAGCCAGCAATGACAAAAATAATTTTTTGACTATCTAGCTTATCTAAAATTTGAGCAAAACCAAGAGAGTCTAACTTTTTTCCCTGCTCTGTTAAAAGAAATACCTGTCCCTGCGATCTAGCAATAGCCTCTGTAATACGCGCCTCCTCTTCCGCTATCACCCTTTTGGAATTATTTTGTGTAAAAGGAGTAAATTTTAACTCCTTTATTTTAATACTGGCAAATGGCTTTAATCTTTTTAAATATTCACAAGCAGCCTCATTCCAATAAGAAGTTTTCATTTTGCCAATCGCTATTATCTCTATATCTAACATATCATTTTTGATAAAAATCTCTTAGAAGGCTATTGAATTCTTCTACCTTTTTATTATAATAAATGATTTCAAGATAAGAAGCTTGACTGGGGTCAGGCGGGCTTTCCAATTCTTGATATAGTAAATTAAGTAAGGCGACCTTATCTTTAACAGCCGGTATCCCTAAATATAATTTACCAACTGTTTTTTTCAATATCTTAATTTC
>Ga0172377_10000564_pt1 | contig 35172 bp, 31 predicted proteins | sample Pumphouse3metaG_FD_119749 | JGI IMG/M metagenome (GOLD analysis project Ga0172377, IMG submission 119749) | Leachate microbial communities from a municipal landfill in Southern Ontario, Canada - Pumphouse #3 metaG | ecosystem: Engineered > Solid waste > Landfill > Unclassified | place: Canada... | reverse complement strand
ATGGAGCTTTTTATCTATCTTGGCCTCGGTACCATGGGACTCATCTATGTCCTAGGGGCAATTCTTTACAAAAAATGGCTGGTTTGGAAACTGATCCTGCTCCTCTTATTCATAGCGTCCGCTCTGATGCTTTTAGTGTTTTCTGAACAGATCGGGTTTTTACCGGTTGCGGATATTTTGGAGTATTTTCCTTACGCCGTGTTTGCCGGAGCCGTTCTTTTTGCTTTGACTTTTCGTCGCAAGATTCGCATAACCCAAAATTTAACAGACTATGATTTCTTTGAACTGGAAAAAGAATTAGAAGAAACGAAAAGTGCTTCGGAATTGCTTAGGGAACGTTATATTGCGACAATTGGCTTGGTGTCGGAAGCGTTGATCTTTTATAACGAGGAACTAAGCGGTCTTTTTGTGACCGATCAGTTCTTGGCAATCACCAATACCAAACAAAATGAATGGACCTTGGAGCAATATGTGGCGAATATTTATGAAGACGATCAAACGGCGTATTTGTCTACGGTAAAAAAAATCACCAAGAAATCACCGGGATTCGACATGAAATATCGTTTCAAACGCGGAGGGACCACTGTGTGGCTCGAAGAAAAAGGCCGGGTATTTGAATTCGATAAAAAAATCCATCTCATTAGTTCGATCCGGGCAATCGATATGAAGCTGTTTCCCGAAACACTCATTCATGAAATCGATTCCCTGCCCACCGAACAACAATTGGTCCAATACTTGAATCAAGCTCTAAAAGATACCGAGCCCTTCTATTTCATTATGATCCAACTCACCAATATTCCCGACATCAACAACCGATTCGGCCGAGATGTTGGAAATCTGATGATTGCGGAATACATCAAAAAAATGCGATACCACTTTGCTAAAGATGTCAACAGCATTTTCCGGATTACCGGTATCCAGTTTGCGCTCATCATCAAAGAACAGCGAAAATATGAGGTGTTGTATCGGGCGCTTCAAAGTGGGGGGGACCTTGTCAATTTGATGTTGAACATCGGGGGGATTCAACAAGTTGTGTATCCCAATTTGGGAATTGTCAAACACGAACCGTGGTCAACACACACATTGAATGAATTGATCAGTTTGGGAAACAAGGCGTTGAACGAGGCGATCCATAATCAAAAGAAGAATTATTCGGTGTTTGGCGAATGATCTCCGAATCCAAATCATTGATTCGAAAACGGCTGCTTGAGCTTCGTGACCAATTGACCATGGCGGCGATCCAAACTCGATCGATTCGAATCATCGAGAAGATCAAAGCGCATCCATGGTACCAAGAAGCTCGGATCGTCGGGATCTATTATCCCATTGGCAGCGAGGTGAACCTCCTTGGGTTGCTTCAGGATCACAAAGAATTTTGTTTCCCCAAAATCATCGATTTTTCGAAGACAAAAATGGAATTCGTTCGTCACACAGGGGTGTTTCATACTGGACGATTCCAACTCAAAGAACCCCCCGGAGAAATCCTACCCAAACAAGACATTGATTTGATTTTCGTCCCGGGAGTCGCATTTTCCAGAACAGGGGTTCGGATCGGATACGGCAAAGGTTTTTTTGACCAATATCTTCAAGATTATTCCCATAAAACAATCGGAATCGGATATGAGTTCCAAAGGATGGACTATTGTCCAAGCGACCCTTGGGATCGCCCCCTTGATGAAATCATCACCGATGAGGAGGACTTATGTATTCAGCCGTGATTGTGGCCGCCGGAAGTGGAACCCGGTTTGGGACGATCAAACCCAAAGTGCTGACCTTGTATCAAGGAAAGCCGCTCATTCAATATTCACTCGACCGCTTTTTGGAAGATCTCGAATGCAAAGAAATCATTCTCGTGTATCCAGAAAACAGCGAAGAAGCCTTTGAGCCTTTCCGACAACGACGCGTTACCTTGGTTATCGGAGGCAAGATGAGACAAGAGAGTGTCCGCAGGGGATTAGCTTTGGTTAAAGAACCGTGGGTATTGATCCATGATGGCGCTCGGCCCAACTTATCCAAGGGCTTATTGGAAAGAATCAAAACCGCATTAAAACAAGAAGCAGCCGTGGCTCCGGCGATTGCCGTAGCCGACACGCTCAAGGAATGCGCTTCTGGAAAAATCGTTGGTGATATCGAGCGAGATCGAGTTTTCCAGATTCAAACACCGCAAGCATTTCGAACGGAATCGATCCGATCGGCGCATGAAAAAGCTTTTCAAGCCAACCATCTGTATTCCGACGACACCTCAGTCTATCAACATGAATTAGCGTTACCCGTGACGATCGTGGCCGGTGAAGCAACCAATATTAAAGTGACCACGTTGACAGATATTCTGATTTTGGAGGCGATTCGATGATACGTATTGGATTTTCAAAAGATGTGCATCCGCTGGTAGAAGGACGACCTTTCATCTTAGGCGGAATCAAACTGGACCATTACAAAGGAGCCGTCGGACATTCGGATGCCGATTGTTTGTTGCATGCGATTTCCGAAGCTATTTTAGGCGCGGTAGCACTCGGTGATCTCGGTAAATTCTTCCCGGATGAAAACCCGGTATACAAAGGATATGATTCGGGCTTGATTTTGCAAGAAATCTATAATTTTGTGAAGAAAAAAGGATATGAGATCATCAATATTGACTGCATGGTGTCGTTGGAAAAACCCCGACTTCGCCCGCATATTGATGAGATGCGCCAGCATATCGCCGATTTGATGGCGATTGAGGTGGATCGAGTGTCGATCAAGGCAACGACGTTTGAAGGGCTGGGAGAAGTCGGTCGCGAAGAAATGGTGTTATGTGAAGCGGTTGTGCTCTTGGAAAACGATATGTTGATGATGCTTTAAGGGGAACTTCCCCCTTTTTTTTCGAAAGTGATTTTGCTTTTCATTTTCACTGATTGTGATACAATAGTCTTTGCAAGGAGATGAAGAAAATGATTGACACCCTCCACGGCGAGTTTGAACTCATCAAGAATTATCGCGACGCGTTTATTCTCGATGACTTCAACAAGCGCTATACCGATGTGTTTGCCATTTATCCGTACTTGGTTGGCGATTATTCTGCCGGGATTCTTCGACTCAAAGGTTTTTCCAAAAACGGAAAAATCAACAGTGTTAAACAAATTCCGGATTACTTGACAGAGTCCTGTGCGATGAACTGTCCGTATTTTATTTTGAAAAATCCACATTACAATGTGAACGCTAAACGCGATGATGAATGATAGGTGAGACTGATGACTTATGAAGAAATAATCATTGAAATCAAAGAAGTGATCGATTTGATCCGTCCCTATATCCGCCGAGACGGCGGCGATATTGAATTTATCAAATTTGAAGAGGGGATAGTCACAGTTCGATTGTCCGGTGCCTGTGTGGGGTGTGGCGGTTTTGAGAGCACTCTCAGAGAAATGGTGGAAGACACACTGTTAGAGCGGGTTCCCGGAGTCATCGGCGTCGAACATGAGTGGCCAGAGTAAGTGCGATGAAGAAAGAAATCAATTATAAAAGCCATTGTATCAAACTTCTGGAAAATCGGGGTTGCCGCATCGACGATATCACCGATATCGTCTTTGATCTGCAAAAGAAGTACATTGCGACCTTGACCCGCGATGTATGCGAAGACGCCATTGACCGAGTCTTGGATAAACGGGAAGTCCAATACGCGATTCTAACGGGTATCGAACTGGATATCCAAGCTGAAAACGGTAAGTTGAGCGAACCGCTCCAATCCTTGGTCGCTGAGGACAATCCCTTGTTCGGAATCGACGAAATCTTGGTGTTGTCGATTTGTAATGTTTACGGAACCATCGGCCTCACTAATTTTGGATACTTGGATAAAGTCAAGCCAGGAATAATCGGTAAACTCGATAAGGAAGGCAAAGATACTCACCGATGTCATACGTTTTTGGATGACATCATCGGTGCGATCGCCGCAGCGGCAGCCAGTTCGGTTGCTCATAATAGCGCGCTATAAATCGTTCAGGAAAATGCGTCTTGGGAAAGACGTATTTTTTTTTGCGTTATATGTGGATTTTATGATATACTGCATTTGTAATCCCTTGAGGAGTGTTTATTATGAAAATAGGAGATATCGTCAAAGGCAAAATCACCGGGATCAAACCATATGGTGCTTTTGTCAAAATTGAGGATACGATCGACGGATTGATCCACATTTCCGAGATGAGTGACGGGTTTGTCCGCAAGATTGAAGATTATCTGAATATCGGAGACTGTGTGGATTTAGAGGTCATCCGGATCGCCAAGGACAATAAAGTTAGTTTGAGTTATAAGAGCATTCATAAACAACCACGGAAAAAATACATGAAGGTGGACTTGACTATCGGATTCCAACCGCTGGCCGATAAAATGCCGGAATGGATCCATGAGTATCAACAAAATCACGTGAATTCTTAAAAAAATAAGTCAGCCAAAAAAGGAAAAGATGTGAGACGACATAAAAAACGTTTGGTCGAACATCTTTTTTTCTTTGGGGTTTTTAAATCCATAATCTTGGATAAACTTTGATTTTTTTATTAAACAAGCCCATTCATGGGCTTGTTTTGTCTCGGATAAAGCGATTCAAGCGGTTTTTAGCTGGCTCTGATATATTTCTTGAGTTTATATTCATAAATATTTCGAATGGTATTATTATGAACCGGCGTTGTTTTGATTAATGAAAACTGGCTTTTTTCAAAAACCTTACAGCTGATTTTATTATCAGGGTGAACCGTCGCAATGATTCTTTTAATTTTATAATAGCTCGCATATTCTTTGGCTGCTTTTAAAAAAGCGCTTTGAATCCCTCGGTTTCGATGTTGTTCTTGGACAACGACGACTTTAAAATACATATTTCTCCGGTGAAGCCAAGGGAGCAAAAAACGTTTCTGATACGTTTTCGACTCTTTTACTTTTGGGAAAGTAAAGAAGCAATAAGCGATCAAAACGTCATCCATGAAGACCCCTAAGCTGATATTGCTCTCATTTCGAATAATTTCCTCAAACGTATCCTTTGGAGTTTTCAGCAAGAGCGCTTCGTTTTCCAACCCCAAGATCACCTCGTTCTGCAGCGCGATAATTTGATCAAGGTGTTTCGTTGACAGCCGTTGAAAGGTATATGGTTCATTGGCTTTATTTTCAAAAAATTTATCTTGTGCCACTTTGATGGCAATGGCTTTGTTCAGAGAATTTTCTTCATAGAGATTTTTTAAGTTATTCTTCAGCCGGTATTGGCGCCATACATACTCAAGTTCCCGGACGTTCTGATAAACCGAATATTCTCTAACCAACTTTAATGATTGGACTCTCGGGTTGGTTATCATCAAAAAAAATCGATTGGCAAATAAGTCATCAATCATCTTAATCGAAATAATACCACGAGTATACATCGTCCAAAACGTTTCCAAAAACGTCAGATAGGATACTATTTTTGTAATATCTTTTTCACCAATCAATTTCAAAGACGGATCCTTGCTTTCAAGATATATTTTAATATAAATGTCTTTTAAGTCTTCACTGCCGATAAAGGCTTGATTTAAATTGAAGATGAATTGCCCTTCTTCAATGTTTCGAGCCCGTCGATATTCTTTGATCACAAAAAACAAAGACAAGACTCCAAGTATCGAAGACATGATGATTCCAATCACTTCTAAAGGGTCGTTTGTGTTGGGTTTAAAAAAGATAATCACAAGTATCACAACTGAAACGATAATTAATGTCAGAAAAAAAGCAACGAATCCCTTTTTATGCGCTACATTCATTAAATGCCCCTCCTTGATGGGTGGATTTGAAAATGGGTGGATACATGAGCGAAAACTCTTTATCATCATTATATCAATTATTAATCAAAAGGATATAACCCATAAAAAACTAGGAGAGATCATCGAGTTAAAGAAGACAAACACACGGCAGAACAAAGGGCAATACTCTATAAATGTTTCAAAAACATTCAAAAGATGGGTTTTTTGTTTGAATCAAGGATATCAACAGCCGGCTTTCGAATGAATTGATAGACCCTATGGACATCAAGTGAAAAACAATTAAAAAAATGTAGATTGTTTTCTACAGGACAAACGTGATCAGATTTCTCTAATAGGCAAAATATCGCGAGAATTCTGGCTTTTTATTTCTATTTGATGAGTTACAATTTATCTATGTCGCTGTATTATCGGCGATTTGACCGCGAATTTGTGTAAAAAAAATGAATTCACATTGTATAATGAGAATGAACATATAGGAGGCTTTTATGATCAAACTACAGAAATTGACAAAATATTATAAAAAACACGCAAGAGGAATCTTGGGTGTTTCATTAGAGATAAAACCGGGGGAGATTTTTGGATTTATCGGGCCCAATGGTGCCGGAAAATCCACCACCGTCCGAACCTTGCTCAATCTAATTTTTCCTACCAGCGGGTCGGCAGAAATCGATGGATTGGATATTGTTTCCGAGTCGATTGAAATCAGAAAAATGGTCGGATATATTCCAAGCGAGGTAAACTTTTACGGAGAGATGGCCGTCAAAGACTTCGTGGAGTATGCCTGTAGTTTCCACGGTGAGATTGATCGTCCTTATATGGCGATGCTTGTCGATAAACTAGAACTCGATTTAAATCGTAAAATTGAGGATTTATCCTTTGGAAACAAAAAGAAAGTGGCCATTGTTGCGGCGCTTGCGACACACCCTAAAATTCTCATTTTAGATGAGCCTACCTCGGGATTGGATCCATTGATGCAAAACCTATTTTTTCAATTTTTAGAAGCGGAGAAGAAAAACGGGACAACAATTTTCTTTTCATCACATAATTTAAGTGAAGTGCAACGTATTTGTGATCGTGTCGGTATTATAAAAGAAGGCGAACTCATTAAAGTTGAAACCGTGGACGATATCATGAAAACAAGAGCCAAAACAGTCAAAATCAAAACTCAAGATGGTTTTGAACCGACCGATGAAATGTTAAAGATAGAAAAAATCAATGGATTCATCTCGTTTGTTTATACAGGAGAGATAAAAAATCTAGTTCAACTGCTCGCTTCTTTAACTATTGAAGATGTATCCATAACAGAACCATCATTGGAAGAGATTTTCATGCATTATTATGAGCGGGAGGCTACCCGATGAAAAAACTTGTGATAACGGAGTTTAAGAGAAGTTTCAAAAGCTTGATTTTGTGGACATCCATTGTGGCGGGCTTGGCGGCACTCATGCTCATGCTTTATCCAGCATTTAAAGAGGCGTTCTCGCAGATAGAAGAATTTCTTAGCGTCTATCCAGAAGCGTTTTTAGAGGCTTTCGGTATGGGGGAAGGCGGCCTTGATATGAGCGACTTTTATGGATGGTTTGGCGTGGAAGGGTATCTTTTTGTCAATCTGATTGGTGGGAGTTATGCCGCGATTTTAGGCGGATCGATATTATCAAAAGAAGAAGACGATAAAACCATCGAGTTTTTGCTCAGCAAGCCCATCAGCCGCGATCGCATTCTCTTTGGAAAGGCCATTGTGGTCGCAGTCAATCTGTTGATGTTGAATACGGCCGTTGCGTTCGTGCTTCTCATCGCCTTTGCAATCTATGGTGATATAAATGTTCCGGTTTGGCTGTTGTTTTCATATGCGCCATTTCTGCTTCAAATGATCTTTGCGAGCATATCCTTTTTCATCAGCGTGTTTGTGACCAAATCAAGAAAAGTGTTAAGTATTGCTTTGGGGATTGTCATTGGCATGTATGTTGTCGATCTCATCAGCAAGCTGACCGACGAGTTTGAATTTTTGAAATATTTTACACCCTATGAGTATGTTAATGCGGTCACTATCGTGAATGACGAGATGATAAAACCGCTTTACTTGTTGATATCGGTATTGATGATTGGCTTTTCTTTTACAGCTGCTTGGTTTTTTTATCGGAAAAAAGATATTACCGCTTAGCAGACAGCCGAGCGAATAAAGTTGCCCTTTACAGAGTGTTTTTTTATGAACAAGCGATTGATTATTGTTTAGGATAAATGGGGATAGACCGACAAAAAGAACAAAACGATAAGTAGAAAAATAGTCACGGTTGATTTCAGTCAACTTTATTGAGCGGACACTTTTTCTTTTTTAATATTTCGCACAATCATTGTCCGGCATCTGTCATAGTGTTATAATTATCAATTAGAAATCATGTTTCATCGTGATAGCAAGCAATAGGATGCTTTTCGCTAGGGGAGGAACGCATGAAACAAAAATTAATATCGATAACGTTCGTGTTGTGTGTCAGCGCCTTTTTTTTGTTTGGTTGCCAAAGTGACGCCACTACGAATACAACCACTCGATCCAACCAGCCAGTCATCACCACGACGAATGAGCCCTTATTGAACCAAACCCAAGAGGACTCCGAGATATATTCCGTTTATTTGTTGGCGGTGGAGGCGGAAGCTTACGCGGGCACTTATGAAGAGTGGCTAGAGGAAGTCAAAGGTCCTCAAGGAGAACCGGGAAAAGAAATCCAATTGCGATTGAATGATGTCAATCTCGAATGGCGATATGAAGATGAGGCCTCCTGGAGCACGCTATTTGATTTGACGTTGCTTCAGGGCAATGACGGGGTTGGAATCCAATCGATGATTATCAATTCCGGTGGCCAACTAATAATCACTTATTCTGACAATCGGGTTGAGAACTTGGGCTCGATTGTGACGGTTTATAGTGTGGAGTTTCAGAGTGATTCCGGATTGTTGTATTCGTCCCAAATGGTGGGGGTTGGAGGCGATGCCACACCACCGACAAATCCAACCAAGACCGGCCATGATTTTATCAGGTGGGAAGGCGAGTATGAAAACGTCACAGCCAATACGAGTGTAACGGCGGTGTTCCAACCCGCGTTATTGACCATTTCCTTTGATTCGAATGGCGGCACCACTTGTGATTCATTGACCGAGGTTCCTTATGGAACGTCCATATCCTTACCAGAACCGACCAAACCGGGCTATGTTTTCTTAGGCTGGTTTCAGGGAGATTCGATCAATTCCGCGCCTTTTTATGATGGGGACGTTGCAACGGGCGATCACACGCTTTTCGCTCGCTGGGAATTATCAACGCATGTCGTTTGTTTTGAAGATGAAGACGGGAATTTGTTGTTATCGGAAAATGTTCCCCATGGGAATGCCGCTTATCTTCCGGCTAGTCCACCGAAAGAAGGCCATACCTTTACCGGATGGGATCAGGATACCGCCACCATTACTCAAGATACCATCATAAGGCCGATCTACATCCCGAACAATTATACGCTTCAGTTCAACACAAACGGGGGAAGCGCGGTTTCAAACATTACCCTGCCCTATCTCACAGAATTGCCGATTTTGCCGGAAACCGACCGAATCGGGTATGCCTTCATGGGTTGGTATGCGAATTCTGGCTTGACCGAATTGTTTTCGTTGACAGAGATGCCCTTAGGCGGGGGAAATGTTTATGCAAAATGGCAAATCTGTTCTTATTCGCTAACCTTTGATACACAAGGTGGCAATGAAATCGAAGAAGCGACGTTAAATTACAACGCGACGTTGGTTGCACCGGAAGACCCTTTCCGCGAATTCTATGATTTTGTCGGTTGGAGTAGCGAGGCCGATTCATATGTTCCTTTCTCGTTCACGACCATGCCGGCAAACGATCTGAACCTATATGCGATTTGGAAAACAGCGACGCTCCAATTCGTGCTTTTGGAAAGCGATACCTATGGTATTTCTGGGGTCAATCCGATTGCTACCGAAGTCGTGGTTCCTTCGACCTATAAAGAAAAAGATGTGACACAAATCTTAGCGGGCGCCTTTCAAAACGGGGCGTTGGTCACAAGTCTCACAATAGCGGATTCCGTTTTGTCCATGGAGCCGGGATGTCTATCCGGGCTCGCAGTGCTGGAACAACTATCGATTCCTTTTGTTGGGATCAATCGCGAAGCGACTGGATATGATGCCACATTAGGTGTTTTGTTTGGTACGGAAGCATTTGCTGGAAGCCAGCAAATCATGCATTATTTTCCTAGCATCACGAGAAAAGCGTACCAAGCCCCCGCAAGTTTGACAAAATTGATGGTGTCCGATGCGACCATTCTTCGGGCGGGTTCTTTGTCAGGTCTTGTTATGTTGAAAGAGCTGGTTGTCTCCGATTCGGTCACAACCATTGAAGAAGGCGCTTTTGCGGTGACGCTCTCGTTGAGGTCGATGACACTGCCATTCCTAGGAATCAGCATAACTTCGTGGGGGAATGATGCTTTGTTAGGAACGATGTTTGGAAGATCGAGTTACGGCGTTGTGGCAACAGCGTTGAAACAAGGTGACTTTAGCTATTATCTTCCGACAAATCTTGAGAGTTTGATGATTACCGGAGGCGATCGAATCGAATCGTATGCGCTGATGAATCTTCGCAATTTGCGCGAAGTCAGCATACCGATGACAATGACTTATATTGGCAATATGGCGTTCTATAATGATATCTCGCTGTCAAGCATTGTCTTACCGGATCAACTTACGACACTGGGATTTAATGTGTTTGACTATGATGGAAACATTCTTCCCACACTCAATCCCGCCTTGAATGCTGTTGTCCTGCCGGCCACGCTCCGAGAAGTGGGAAGTCGTGTGTTTGGGTTGCCGCAATTAAATCCTCACTTGAAGATTTATGCAATGGTGACAGTGACAACTATATATGGTTGCTGGGATATTCTCGATGACGAATATGAAGTCATCTACAACGCAGAAAGCATTGGCGTGTATAATGGATTGAATTATGTCTCAGTCAAGAATGAGGGAGTCACGATGCTGGGTGTGCACTTTGGCTACAAACTTTCCCAAATTGTGCTCCCAAGATATATTGACCCCCAAAATGAACGCTCCCTTGTGAATGAGATCGCTCCCGGAGCTTTTTCCCATCATCCGTTTCTCGAAGAATTGTGGCTTGGAGAGAACATTCATGATGTCGGTTACAATTCTGTCGGCGGAGACAACCTGACAGTTTATCTGGCGTTGCCATATATTCCCGAATGGTGGGGCCTCAGTTCTTGGAATCCAACCAATGTGCCGGTTTTAGTGAATCAAACGATGCCTCAGGAATGACCGAGCGCTTTCACTATAGATAGATCCAGTCCAAGTCAATATTTTGGGATATGAGTCGATGTGATCAAACAGGAAAATCTTTCGTGTTTGATCACATTTTTAGATATTGATTTGAATTTTCAATAGATTCAAGTGTTTTTCGGAAGGTCAACGAATTGCATCTCTCAAAAAAAAGAAATGAGAAAAGTGGCATCATCCAACCAAAATTTTTCAAGGAATTAATGCAATATATGCTATAATGATGATGTCATCCTGGAGGTGTTCTAATGCGTAAAGTCTTGGAGTTGAAACTGGACTCAATGTCCCATTTTTTATCAAAAACGGATTTTGAAACAATTCGAAAAGAGGTTGAGGAAGCCAAGCGGACGCTTCTAAACGGTAGTGGTCCAGGACAAGAATTTCGCGGTTGGCTCGATCTCCCTGTCACGTTTGATGAAGATGAATTGAATCGGATTTTGACTTGTGCAAAAAAAATTCGCTCCATGGCAAACGTCTTGGTTGTGATTGGAATCGGGGGATCTTATCTTGGTACCCGTGCAGCGGTTGAAGCGTTAAGACCATATTTTTCGTCTCGAAAGCGGATGGAAATTATCTATGCCGGACAGACATTGTCTTCTCAATACCTCTCCGAGTTACTCTTCTATTTGAAAAACAAAGAATTTGCGATCAATGTCATCTCCAAATCTGGAACGACCATCGAACCGGCGATTGCCTTTCGGGCTTTAAACACCCTTTTGAAAGCAAAATATGGGGATGAAGCTTCGAAGAGGGTATTTGTGACCTCCGACCGAAAAAAAGGAGCGCTGAAAAAACTGGCGAATCAGCAACAGTATGAAAGCTTTGTAATCCCGGATGATATTGGGGGACGATTCAGCGTGTTGACGCCAGTCGGATTGTTGCCGATCGCGGCCATGGGAATTTCCATCAAAAGACTTTTAGCTGGCGCAAAAGCGGCGCGAAACCACTATCTGAAAGCTTCTTACTGGAAGAACGATGCGATGCTGTATGCGGCTGCCAGGAATCTTTTATATCGGAAAGAAATCCCGTGTGAAATGCTGGTCAATTACGAACCAAAGTTGAATCAGCTCGCCGAATGGTGGAAACAGCTGTTTGCTGAGTCGGAAGGAAAAGACGGAAAAGGATTGTTTGTCGCAAGCGCGTCTTTTTCGACTGACCTTCATTCACTAGGTCAATACATTCAAGAAGGCAGACGGTTGTTGTTTGAAACCGTGATTCAAATCAATGAACCGCAAAAAGACGTTTTGATTGAAAAAGAACCATCGGATTTTGATGGGCTCAACTATTTGGCTGGAAAAACACTGGATGTGGTGAACAAGCGGGCTTTTGAAGGAACATTGATGGCGCATATAAGCGGCCAAGTGCCTAATTTGATCTTGAATCTGGATAAGCTGGATCCATATTCCTTGGGATACTTGTTCTATTTCTTTGAATTAGCGGTAGGGATCAGCGGCTACATATTGGGAATCAACCCTTTCAATCAGCCGGGTGTGGAACAGTATAAGAAAAACATGTTCCGCTTACTAGATAAACCAGGAATACAATAAAGCTTAGGGATGATCATAAAAAAATGCGACCAGGACACAAGAGATTTGTGTGAAGGTCGCATTTAATTTTAAATGCTTATTTTATTTTTTTTGTGAAAATTCGGCTTTGATGGTGTTTTTTTGAAAAGCGATCAAGTTTCGAGATTTGGCTTTTTCGACTGTCAATTCTTTTACGTCCGCAAGAACTTCGCCATCGGCTTGGAAGTAGCAAGGAGAAGAGACTTTGACAGAGATGTTTTTCCCGCGGTGCATGGCGACGCGTTTTTTCAAATGAACATGTGATCCGGAATAAATGGTCAAGAAAAGCAATTGTAACAAAAAGGCATTTAAGTTAAAAGCAACACAAACCTCATATTGATCATCGGTGATATCCGCATTTGGAGCCACTTTCATTCCGCCACCAAAATATTTCCCGTTTTGAATCGACACAAAATAAGCGTCTTTATAATGATAGTCCTTTCCGTCGACTTTCAGATCGATTTCGATGCGTTTGAATGCGGAAACGGCTTTGAAAACATTTTTAAAATAGGATAGTTTGTTTTTCCGCTTGTCATTATTCACATAATGGCACACCGAGGCATCGACGCCGATACCGCAACCGTTGATGAAGAGCGTGTCTTTCACGTTGGTATGAGCCGTGGACAAGGTGATATTTCCAGTGCCGAGTTGTTTGAGACTCCTGAGAAAATCGTTGCCCGATCCACTCTTTGAAAGATAGATCGGTTGCTTGATCTCGGTGATATCGACGCTGTTGATCAAATAGTTGATGGAACCGTCTCCGCCCAAATGCAGAATGTGTTCGATCGAGGCGTTGCTCGCAAGATACTCATCTAGATTTTCGATTTTCAAAGACGATCGCAAAATAAACGGGATATGGTGACGCCGAAAGAAGCGGACGACCTTATTCGTATTTTTTTTTGATTTTCGATTATTAGACAACGGGTTATGGATGATCAAAAACATTTTTCGCGTTTTGTTGGATAGCGACCTTGAAAAAAATCCAACAATCTCCTCGAAGAATATTATATCACAAACGTTAAAATTATGTGAGTTTCATCATACAAAAATATTGATGGTTCGGTAATACACAAGCCCCCATACAAGATATCACCTTGGAAATCACATTTATATGATATAATTTGAATGGACAGAAATGGATGGAATATATGGAAAAAGTGATCTCAATCGTTTCAGTTGATGAAATGGATCGATTGGCTGAAAAAATTGCCCAGCAATTGGGTAAAGGAAGTATTGTTGGTCTTGCTGGAGATCTTGGCAGCGGGAAAACGACATTCACAAAATTTCTCGCTCGCCATTTGGGCGTTTCTGATACGGTGAATTCACCCACCTTCACGCTGTTGAAGATCTATCAGGGAAACGTTCCTTTTTATCATATCGATGTCTATCGCTTGGAACAATCCGGAAAAGACCCAACCATGGATGACTACATTTATGGCGAGGGGATCTGTGTCATCGAATGGTATCCCATAATCTTGGCGCAATTACCGGAGGAAATGCTCACTATCAATATCGCAATCACGGGCCAAACCACAAGAATCTTGACAGTAAAAGGAAGCGGACGTTATGAAAAAATCGTGGAAACGCTTGGTAATTGATACCGCCACAAGCCATATTTATTTGAGCTTGGTAATTGATGAGCAAGAAATGGACAACGTCTATGAAATGGGGTTGAACAATCACTCGGTCACTATCATGCCACAAATGGAACGGTTATTAAAACGCCATGAGCTTCAATTGCCGGATATCGATGAGGTGATTGTCGGGATCGGACCCGGCAGTTATACCGGCGTTCGCATCGGGGTGGCGATCGCCAAGATGATCGGTTATTTGAATCAAATCAAAATTCAGACAGTCTCATCGCTTGCGTTGCTTGCTTCGTCAGCGGATGACGATTGGATTCTTCCATTGATCGATGCACGACGAAACAATGCTTATATGGGGCTATATCACTTCAATGGTGAAACGTTGGAAAACCGCGTAGTTGATACGCTCGCCAACATTGAAGCCTTCAAGAAAGACCACCTTGGGAAAGCGGTGATCGTCACGTCTGGAAAGCCACGGATCGATCGGATCATTGCGAGTGATCTGTTATCGGAAGTGGCGAATATTCATGAGCTGGTCCCCAACTATCTACAGATTACCGAAGCCGAAAGGAATCGCAATTTGTCATGACGCCCTCGATTCGAAAAATGGAAATTGAACATATCCCGGAAGTCATTCGTATGGATATGATCGTCCTCGGACACACTCTCGGAGAAGCGACCTTGACGAACGAACTCACCAATAATCCTTTTGCCCATTATTTTGTCTTGGAGGATTTGGATTGCGGAGTATTGCTTGGACATATCGGCCTTTGGATCGATGTTCCGAACGCTCAAGTGATGAATTTTTACCTGTTGCCCGATTATCAGCACCAAGGGCTCGGGAAAATGCTTTTTGATTATATTCTCGATTATATTCAAGCGTATGCTGTCCTGAATCTGACGCTCGAGGTTCGTGAGTCCAACCTCCGAGCCATTCATTTTTATGAACGGCTGGGATTTGATAAAGTGGCGAAAAGACAACACTATTACGACGATGGGGAAGACGCCCTGTTAATGCTGAAGAAATGTGAAGGAAACCAACAATGATTGTTATGGGAATAGAAACCAGTTGTGATGAGACGAGCGTCAGTTTAGTCAAAGATGGAAAAACGGTCTTGTCAAACGCGGTTTTGAGTCAAATTGATATTCATAAAGAATACGGCGGGGTCGTTCCGGAAATTGCCTCCAGAGAACACGTCAAAGGAATCACGCTGGTGTTTGACCAGGCAATGAAACAAGCAAAGATCGATTATTCCGCAATCGATCTGGTGGCCGTCACCGCTGGGCCGGGATTGATTGGTTCTTTATTGATTGGAGTCAACGCCGCCAAAGTCATCGCGATGAATTATCAGCTTCCGCTGATCGGCGTTCAACACATCACTGGGCACATTTACGCCAACCACATCGAACACGACATGGAATTTCCATTATTGGCCCTTGTGGTGTCGGGAGGACATACCGAACTCGTCTTGATGCGGGAACATTTCGATTTTGTGAAACTTGGGGAGACCCAAGATGATGCGGTGGGGGAAGCCTATGACAAGATTGCCCGCATCTTCGGACTCGCGTATCCAGGAGGGCCTCAAGTCGACAAATTGGCCCAAAGTGGGAAAGACACGATGAACTTTCCCCGGCCGATGATCGATTCACATGATTACAATTTCAGTTTTTCCGGGTTGAAATCACATGTGATCAATCAGTATCACAACCAAAGGCAACGTCAAGAAACGATTTCTATCGAAAATTATTGTCGAAGCTTTCAAGAAGCCGTGACCGATGTGGTAGTCAAAAAAACCGAAATCGCTAAAAATGAATACCGAGTAAAGCAGGTGATTGTCGCCGGTGGTGTCGCCGCAAACAAAGGGCTCAGAGCCAAAATGCAAGCGACGATCACCGATGTGCCGGTTTATTTCCCTGCGCTACAGTATTGCACAGACAACGCGGCGATGATTGCTGTCGCGGGTTATTTCAAATATCAAAAACACCCAGTATCTGATCTCATGGATCTCAATGGATCCTCGCGATTGGAATTGGTGTAGGAGGTTTTTCTATGGAAATGGAATCAAATTTCATTAAAACGATCATGGAAGAGGATTTGGCCGAAGGCCGAGTCAAAGAAATCGTCACGCGATTTCCGCCAGAACCCAATGCGTATCTGCATATCGGGCATGCCCGTGCCATCATTACCAACTTTGAACTGGCGCGGATGTTTGGTGGAAGAACCAATCTTCGATTCGATGATACGAATCCGGTGAAAGAAGACGTTTCATTTGTCAATGCCATCAAGGACGATATCCAGTGGCTCGGATATCAGCCCGCCCAAGTCGTATTTGGCTCAGACTACTTTGAAGAAAGTTATCAGCTGGCCGTTCGCTTGATCAAAAAAGGTTTGGCTTATGTATGTGATCTCTCTGCCGAGGAAATCAGTCATTTTCGCGGGACATTGACAGAGGCCGGTAAGGACTCTCCCTACAGGACTCGCACGGTGGAAGAAAACTTGGATTTATTTACGCGAATGCGCTCAGGTGAATTCAAAGACGGAGAAAAAACCTTGCGAGCCAAAATCGACATGGCCAGCCCCAATATCAATATGCGGGATCCGGTGATCTATCGAATCCTTCACACCACGCATCATAATACCGGGGATGAGTGGTGCATTTATCCGATGTATGATTTTGCACATCCGCTTCAGGACGCGTTTGAGGGGGTCACGCATTCGCTTTGTTCACTTGAATACGTGGATCATCGAGTTTTGTATGATTGGTTTATCACTCATTGTGAAACGAAGCATGTTCCCCATCAATATGAGTTTGGCCGATTGAACATCACGAACACGATCATGTCGAAACGCTACTTGAAACAGTTGGTGGATTCCGGTGTTGTGACGGGCTATGACGATCCGCGATTGCCCACGTTGGTCGGTCTTCGCCGACGAGGGTACACGCCCGAGGCGATTCGTGATTTTATATTGAGTACGGGGCTCTCCCGGATCAACTCCACTGTTTCCAGTGAAATGTTGGAAAATTCGCTTCGAAACGATTTGATTGGAAAAGTAGGTCGCTATTTTGCTGTAATGGATCCACTGCCGGTCACCATCACAAATTATCTGTCCGACGAAGTAGAGTGGCTCGATGTTTTAAACAATGCGGATAATGAATCGTTGGGAATGAGAAAACTTGCATTTGGGAGGCATCTCTTTATTGAACGATCGGACTTCGCGATGGAAAAGCCGAACAAACATTGGAAACGGTTGTCGATGGGACTCGAAGTCCGGTTGATCCACGCGTATTTCATCAAGTGTGAAGAGGTTGTCACAAATCCGGATGGGTCCATCAAAGAATTGCGATGCACTTATGATCCCAATACCCGATCCGGGTCGGGATTTACCGGTAGAAAGCCAAACGGGAATCTCCATTATGTGGAAGCAAGCACCGCAACGAAAGCTCAATTCAACTTGTTTGAACCGCTACTCGTCGATTCCGATTCGGATCGGCCGCTCGAGGAGCGAATCAATCCGGATTCTTGGAAGATACAGATGGGGGTAGCCGAGGCCGCGCTCGCCCATGCCAAACCGGGGGATAAATTTCAATTCGTCCGCCAAGGTTTTTTTGCGACAGATCGCTTGTCTTTGCCGGGGGTTCCTTGTTTTAACCAAACAGTGGAACTGAAATCGAGGGTGAAATAAAAATGAAAAAAATCGGCAGAATGGCTCTTTGTCTTCTCATGGCGGCCGTCAGCGCCTTGATGGGTATCACGAATCTCCTCATCTTGACGGATGCCGAACGGTTGGCAGAATATCCAGAAGAAGAATGGCAATTGATTGTGTTTACCGGAGTTTTTCTGCTTATTTTTGTCATTGCGACACTTTTGTTTATTTTGCAGTTTCGCCGGTATCTCAGCGAACGAAAAATCAATCAGGACAACAAATGAAACCACTGGAAAAACCCGTGGTTTTTTTCTTGTTTTCCCGCCTAAAATCAAGGCAAATCATGGTATAATATTATCAAAGGTGATCGGTGTGAACAAGGTGATTCTCGAACAATTGAATGAACAACAAAAAGAGGCCGTTCAGATCGTTTCCGGGCCCATTATGGCCGTGGCCGGGGCTGGAAGCGGAAAAACCCGTGTCTTGACCAATCGAATTGCCTATCTGATTGATGAGATTGGGATTCCGCCAAGTGAAATTCTGGCGATTACTTTCACGAATCGAGCCGCTGATGAAATGAAGCGGCGGGTGTTTGATTTGATCCGTTTGCCCTTGAAAGGCATTTGGATTTCCACCTTTCATGCCTTGGGAGCGAAAATCCTCCGATCCGAGATCCATTTGTTGGGATATCAGTCCAACTTTCAGATCATCGACGACGACGATTCCCAAATCGTCGTGAAAAATCTTTTGAAAGAATATCATTTTGATATCAAACATTACTCCCCCAGACAGTTTGCGTCTTTGATTGAAATGATCAAATCGGACCCGCAAGCGCTCTCGGTCATCCATCAACCCGTAAAGGCGATCATGGAGGAAATTTATCCGGCGTATTGCCAGTTTCTAAAAAAGAACAACTTGGTCGATTTTCAAGATTTATTGGTGTTGGTGTTGGAACTTTTCCAACAGCATCCCATTGTCTTGAAAAGGTATCAGGATATTTTTCGATACGTGTTGGTGGATGAATTTCAAGATACCAATGATCTGCAATACGAATTGGTCTATTTATTGACCAATTCCCATCGCAATCTCTTTATTGTCGGTGATGAAGATCAAAGCATCTATGCTTTTCGTGGATCAAACATTGAAAATATCCGGAAGTTTATGCGTGACTTTCCCGGCTATCATCAAGTCATCCTAAATCAGAACTATCGATCGACAACGAATATATTGAATGCGGCAAACTCTGTGATCAGCCACAACCAACACCGAATCCCGAAAGAGCTCTATAGCGAATTGGGTCATGGGGAAAAAGTGATCCATTTTCGCGCTCAAACCGATGAAGAAGAAGCTTATTACATTTATAACAAGATCAAGACTTTAGTCAAAGAAGGGTATCTGTATTCGGATTTTGCGGTCTTGTATCGCAATCACGCCATGAGCCGACGGTTTGAGGATTTGTTTCTCCGATACAACATCCCGCATAAAGTGATTGGGAACGTCTCCTTTTACAAGCGCAAAGAAATCAAAGATGCGATCGCCTATTTGCGCTTGTTGGTGGACTTGGGAGACGATTATGCGTTTTCTCGAATCTATAACGAACCAAAAAGAGGCATTGGCAATGCCAGTTTCGACCGGCTGAAAAATTATGCCCTCAAGAACGATCTGAAACTGATGGATGCGATCGGCGACGAAATCCCTGGTGTGAGTTCTCGGGTGTTTGAACGTTTGGTGAGTCTGAAACAAACCTTGATCGAGCTTCAAAGAGAAATAGAAAAAGTCAATTTGCTCATCACGTATGACACATTGCTTGAAAAGACAGGGTATTTGGAGATGCTTCGAGCGGAGGATTTGTCCGCGGAGCGCAAACTAGAAGCAGAACGGCGAATTGACAACCTTCAAGAGTTCAAAACCGTGTTGCTCGAAAAGATTAAAGAATATGATCCAGGAATCTCCAACCAAGAAAAACTTGTCAACATTTTAACGGAATTGGCTCTTCGCGAGGAATCGGAAGAACTTTTGGAACAAGACGAGTTCATCAGCCTGATGACGACCCACTCGGTCAAAGGGTTGGAATTTCGCGTGGTCTTTATCACTTGTCTGGAACAGACGTTGTTCCCATCCAGTCAAAGTTTGTTTGAACTTATGGATGTGGAAGAGGAACGGAGACTCTTTTATGTCGGGTTGACTCGAGCGAAAGAAATCGCTGTTCTCACCAGCGCCCGGCAACGTTATATGTATGGGCGTCTTATGGAAAACCAAGATTCGCAGTTTTTATCGGAAATCGCGGAAGAGTATCTGGAGCGAGGCGGACTCGCCAAGCCAAAAGATCCCGTTGTCGAACGTCCGAAAAAAAGAGCCTATCCGCCTTTTGAATTCACAGTAAAAGAAGGATACCGCCCCTCCGGTGTACACTTGACGATTGGAGATAAAATCGACCATACCTTGTTTGGAGCAGGGGTGGTCGTGGCGTTGAACGATGACAAGGCCACCATTGCTTTCCAACAAAATGTCGGTATCAAAGTGCTGATGAAAGATCATCCGAGCATCAAAAAGCGAGGTGACAACCATGAATCCCAAAACGAAGATTGAGGAACTGAAACAATTGATCGAACGCTACAACTATGAATACCATGTGCTGGACAATCCAACGATCAGTGATCAAGAATACGATCAATTGATGCTCAAACTCAATCGGTTGGAAACCGAATATCCCGAACTCAAAACACCGGATTCGCCCACAAATCGCATCGGCGGTATGGCGCTTGACAAATTTGTGAAAGTGACCCACGACCAGCCGATGCTATCGCTGGGAAATGCGTTTTCAGCCGAGGAACTCATCGACTTTGACCGGAAGATCCAATCGGAAGTGTCTGATTATAGCTATACCGTCGAACTTAAAATTGACGGATTGTCCGTCTCGATCAAATATCGAAACGGGTTATTGATTCAAGGTGCCACTCGGGGAGATGGTGTTGTCGGTGAAGACATCACCGAAAATATCAAAACCATTTCCGCTATTCCTTTAAAAATCCCCATCCTCGAGCCGCTTGAGGTTCGAGGCGAGATTTACATGCCAAAAAAAGCCTTTAACGAATTGAATGAACAAAAAGCTGCCAAAGGCGAGGCGCTGTTCAAAAACCCACGGAACGCCGCTGCCGGTAGTATTCGCCAACTCGATCCCCAACTCGTACGAAAACGGAGATTGTCGGTGTTCGTCTATTATTTGATGAACCGGGAAATGACCGAAAGCCATTATGAGGCGTTAAAACGCTTGGAATCATGGGGTTTTAAGATCAATCCGTATACCAAACAGTGTCCATCCATTGAGCAGGTCATTCAGTATATTGACGAAATCAGCACCATTCGGAAAGAACTTCCGTATGATATCGATGGCATCGTCATCAAAGTGGACGAGATCGGTTTATACAAAAAAATCGGAGCGACGGTCAAATTTCCCAAATGGGCAATTGCGTATAAATTCCCGGCTGAAGAAGTAGAAACTGTTTTAAACGATATCACATTCCAAGTCGGACGAACCGGTGTGGTCAAACCCGTCGCGGAGTTGGAGCCGGTCATGGTGTCCGGGTCGCTTGTCTCAAGAGCCACCTTGCATAACGAGGATTTTTGTTTGGAAAAAGACATTCATATCGGCGACCATGTGCTGATCCGCAAAGCCGGAGAGATCATCCCGGAGGTTTTGCGGGTGTTAAAGGAAAAACGTCTTGGTAACGAAGTGAAGTTTCAAATGACGTCTCATTGCCCGAAATGCGCAACAAAACTCATCCGCAAGGAAGCCGAAGCGGACCATTATTGTCCAAATCCCGAGTGTGAAGCGCGCCATATTGAAGGATTGATCCATTTCGCTTCACGCGATGCGTATAATATTGAAGGATTGGGAGAAGCGATTCTCACCGATCTCTTCAACGATGGCATCGTCAAAAATATCGTGGATATCTTTTTGTTGAAGGAACACTATGATGAATTGATCGAGCGAGAAGGATTTGGAAAAAAGAGCATTGACAATTTGGTGGCGGCCATTGAGGCGAGCAAAAAGAACCCCCTTGACAAGTGGTTGTTTGGCTTGGGAATCCGCCATGTCGGAAGCAAGATCGCTCGAGTGATCACGGATGAATATCCCACTATCGATCAAGTGATGGCAGCTTCTGAAGCCGAACTTTTAAGGATATCCGACGTGGGAGTGGTAATTGCAAAAAGTATAACGGATTATTTTCGAGATCTCCATAATCGTGAACAAATCGATCAGTTAAAAAAACTCGGTCTCAATCAGAGAGCAAGTGAAAGAGCCCCAAAAGGAAACGCGGTTTTTTCCGGAATGAACATTGTGCTGACCGGAACGCTTGAACGTTTTACTCGAAGTGAAGCGACCGAGCTCATTGAACGCTTGGGAGGCAAGGTTGTTGGATCGGTATCCAAAAAAACCGACTTGATTGTCGCTGGGATCCAAGCCGGATCAAAATTAGACAAAGGGTTGGAACTCGGTATTCGAATCATTGAAGAGGCGGAGTTTTCCCAAATGGTGACAAACGAAAGCAACGAACAATCATCACTATAATGAAATGACGGAGATATAGTAGCCCATGATGGATTCAATCATTATCAAAGGCGCACGGGAGAACAACCTGCAATCGATCGACCTGACGCTACCAAAAAATAAACTCATTGTCATGACCGGTCTTTCCGGATCCGGAAAGACCAGTTTGGCATTCGATACGATTTATGAAGAAGGACGCAGACGCTATGTCGAAAGTCTGAGCTCTTATGCTCGGCAATTTTTGGGCAACATCGAGAAGCCGGATGTGGATTCGATCGAAGGCTTGTCTCCCGCCATCGCCATCGATCAGAAATCAACCTCGCACAATCCTCGGTCGACGGTGGGAACCATTACCGAGATCTACGATCATGTGCGATTGCTTTATGCAAGGATCGGCCGACCGTTTTGCCCGCATCACCAGATCGAAATCACGGCGCAGTCGATTCAAGAGATGACAAATCGGATCTTAACGCATCTTGGCGCAAAAATCGTGATTTTATCGCCGGTCGTTCGAGGAAAGAAAGGCATGCACGAAAAGCTGATCGACGAACTGCGCCGCGAAGGGTACAACCGCATTCGTTTGAATGGCGAATTTGTCGAACTGGACGACTCGGTCACACTCGAAAAAACCAAACGGTCCGACATCGATCTTGTCATCGATCGCATCATCGCGAAACCGGATAACCGGTCACGGATCTATGATTCATTAGAAACGGCGCTCAAATTGTCGGACGGATTGGTCAAGGTCCTGATTGACGATATAGAAGAGCTTTTCAGCGAACATTTCAGTTGTCCCATCTGCGGCTTTACTTTGAGTAAATTGGAACCGCGGTTATTTTCCTTCAATTCGCCTTACGGCGCCTGTGAGGAATGTTCCGGATTGGGCTTCAAACGTAAAATCGATATCAATCGCTTGATTCCCTATCCGGAAAAAACCATTGCGGAAGGCGTGTTTGACAAATATGCGAATACGGAGTCCATTTATCTTCAACAAGTCATCCAGGTTTGTCAGGCGCATGATATCGACATCCATGTTCCCTTTAAAGAACTGCCTGAAGAAAAAAAGGATCTCATCTTATTTGGCACAGAACAACCGGTGGATTTTAAAATCAAATCCAAAAGCAGCCAATACACGCATCACACCAGTCGGCCATATGAAGGTATTGTCAAGAGCTTGGAAAGACGTTATTTGGAAACTACCTCACGGATGGTCCGCGATTGGATCGAAACGATGATGAACGATATCCCTTGTGAAAAGTGTCACGGGAAACGGTTGAGCGAAGCGGCATTATCTGTTCGTGTGGGTGGGATCAATATCGATCAGTTCTCCTCGATGAGCGTCTTGAACTTGGAAGCTTTCATCGAACAGATAGAACTGACGGAAAAAGAAAGCGAGATTTCTCGGACCATTATCAAAGAAATCAGAACCCGACTTCAATTTCTGATCAACATCGGCCTGGACTATTTGACACTCTCACGAGCATCGATGACATTATCCGGAGGCGAAGCCCAGCGGATCCGCCTGGCGACGCAAATCGGATCGCGTCTTACCGGGATTTTATACGTGTTGGACGAACCCTCGATCGGGTTGCACCAACGCGACAATCTCCGGTTGATCAAAACGCTTCAAGGTATGCGTGATCTCGGGAACACAATGATCGTGGTGGAACACGATCTCGAAACGATCGAGAACGCTGATTTTGTCGTGGATATCGGGCCGGGAGCGGGAGAGCACGGTGGCAAGCTGATTTTTGCCGGATCCCCCAAAGAGCTTCTGACCTCTAACGAATCCATTACCGGCAAATATTTGTCCGGAGAATATTTCATACCGCTTCCTAATCGAAGACGATCGCATGAACGCGGGTATTTGTCAGTAGTCGGCGCAAGGCAAAACAACTTAAAAAATATCAGCGTCGGATTCCCGATCGGCTGCTTCACGGTCGTGACCGGTGTGTCTGGATCGGGAAAGTCGAGTTTAGTCAACGAAGTGCTCTACAAAGGACTCATCAACCGACTGACCAAACGCAACGAAGCGGCCGGGTTGTGTGATGCGATCACGGGTATCGAGAACATTGACAAAATCATCAATATCGACCAATCGGCGATTGGACGCACTCCTCGCTCCAATCCCGCGACCTACACCGGCGTATTTGACGAGATTCGGAACCTCTTTAGCCAAACAAAAGAAGCAAAACTACGCGGATATGACAAGAGCCGCTTTTCCTTCAACGTCAAAGGGGGGCGCTGTGAGCACTGCTTTGGCGATGGGCTCATCAAAATCGAGATGCATTTTTTGCCAGATATCTATGTGGAGTGTGAAGAGTGTCACGGAGCACGGTACAATCAAGAAACATTGGAAGTCAAATACAAAGGGAAGACGATTTCCGATGTGTTGGCGATGACCGTGGAAGAGGCCGTGGACTTTTTCAAAAATGTTCCAAAAATATATAATCGATTGAAAACGATCAACGATGTCGGTCTGGGATATATTCGCCTAGGACAATCCTCGACGACTTTATCCGGGGGAGAGGCGCAACGCGTCAAACTGGCGAGCGAGCTCTATAAGCGGATCACCGATAAGACGATTTATTTTCTTGATGAACCGACGACCGGGCTCCATAGTCATGATGTCGTGAATCTGATCAATGTGTTGGAAAACATCGTGGATAAAGGCGCGACGGTGATCGTGATCGAGCACAATCTCGATGTCATCAAAGTGGCGGATCATATCATTGATCTTGGCCCCGAAGGTGGCGATCGTGGTGGAGAAGTGCTGACAACAGGTACACCCGAAGCGGTGAGTCGGGTGCCGAATAGTTATACAGGGGCCTATTTGATCCCCATCTTGGAACATTCAGGAAAGCGGGGATATCCAGTGGGAGCGGAAAGGAAATAACTCGCGTTTTATTAGTGCGTATGATATGATATTCATATAACAACGCTGTTGTGTCAATCATTTAAGGAGTTCGCCACGTGGAAGAGAAAAACGACAAAGACGTGCGCAAAGAGATCGAAGAACTGGAAAAATTGATCGAAATCGTCCGGGAACAGCATAAAGAAGAGAAGAAAAGCCATAAAGAAGCCCAAAAACGATCGCCGAATCAAGTGATCCGGATCGATCTCGGCGCGAAATATTCAGCCAATTTTCCCATTCACCTCATCGTGAGTTTTTTGGTGAATTTCATCTTGATTTTTACAATCATCCGGCTTTTTGGGTTAGCCGAGGTCGATAACGATTATAACTTTATCTGGATTGCGGCAATCTTTACTTTGTATGAAGAACTGTATAAAATATTTTTGATCAAGCGATTTGTGAAAGTGGTCATTTATTCCTCGGGGTTGATTTTCTTCCTGATGAACCTGATTTTCTTTTATGCTTTTGATTTATTGATCATGAAAGATCAATTCACTTTTGCCACGTATCTATATCCAATATTATTTGTTTTGATTTTCCAATTCATGCGAATGATCATCAAAATGACGTATCATCAAATCATTCGGAAAATGGCACAAATGGCAAGCCGAAAATCGACAAGGGGAGAAAAATAAATGGCATTGACAGTCGCAAGTGTCATCGCCGGTTTGAATTTGGATATACTGGCCGGAAAAAATGGAATCCAGCGCTTGGTGACGGAAGCCAACCTGACCAAACCGGGATTGGAACTGGCGGGGTTGTTCGATTTTTATGAACACGACCGCATCCAAATCATCGGTTCCAAGGAGGGCACTTTTTTTCATTGGCTTAGCAAGCAAGATCAAGCGATACGAGTGCGGATGCTTTTTGAAAAGCAACCGCCCGCATTCATCTTTTCCCGCCATGTGGAGGTTCCGCCACTTTTTCTCCAGTTAGGAGATGAATTTGAGATCCCCATTTTAAAAAGCAATTACAACACCTCCTCTTTATTCAGCGAATTGTTCTCCTTTCTCCAATCCCGCTTAGCGGAACGGATCACTTTGCACGGCGTCTTGATGGATATCAACGGCGTCGGCGTGTTGATAACCGGCGAGAGTGGCGTCGGAAAAAGTGAAGTGGCCCTAGAACTGGTCCGTCGCGGGTATATGCTTGTTGCGGATGATCTCGTGGAAATCTATCAACGAGAAAAAGGCATCTTGATCGGTGAGGCGCCGGAACTCTTGAAGAAATACTTGGAAATTCGCGGTATCGGCATCGTCAACGTCATTTATCTCTTTGGAGTGAAGGCGTATCGAGAAAACAAGAAGATTTCGCTATACGTTCGTTTACGGCCGACAACGCCGAACCAGAAATTTGACCGATTGGGATTGACGCAAGAAACGGAAACCTTGTTTGATACGGAAATACCGGCAGTCACATTGCCGATCAGTGCCGCCCGCAATGCCGCCACGCTGGTGGAAGCAGCGGCCTATGATATCAAATCCAAGAACCTCGGGTATCATTCGCCTCAGGATTTCAATGAACAACTGAATGCGAAAATCCAATCCAATCAACAACAATCCAGCGAGGAAGACAAATGAAGCGATTATGGAAAGCAACCCTGCTAATATTGATCACACTCGGATTTTCCGGAATGATGGGGTGCCAATCGGAACCCACACCACCCGGAGAAACCTTTATCGTCTCGTTTGTGGACGAAAACGGCACCACTCTAAAAGAGATCACTTGTGTATCGGGAGAAGCGTGTGAGATCGATCCACCAACACTATCCCAGACACGAGAAGAGTGTTCCAGCTGCTACTTTACAAGATGGAGTGTCTTTCCCGAAGATTATGCCAGTTTGAATCAAGATACGATCATCCGCCCGATTTATACCCTCGATAATCGCGTGATCACGATTGGTGAGAGATCCGTTGTTTTCTATTCGTTCTTCATTATGACCGGCATTATCATTGCCTTGTTTTTGGGGATAAGAGAGATCAAACGGCATGGCTTGAAATCCGATGATTTGATCGACGGCTTTCTCTGGATCGTTCCCGTGGCGATTTTAGGGTCTAGGCTCTGGTATGTTGTATTTGAATGGGATCAATTCGCCGGGGGCGGGTTTTTTCCAACGCTTTTAAGGATCATCGGTTTTGAAAGCGGGACCATCGACTTTTCCCGGTTTGGATTGAGTGGACTGGCGATTCACGGGGCCTTTGTCACGGCGGTGATTTGTGCGTATTTTTATACTAAAAAGCGAAAAATCGATATCTTTATCATTTTGGATATCGTCGCCGTCGGGTTCATTATCGCTCAAGCCTTTGGGCGTTGGGGAAATTTCTTTAATCAAGAAGCCCACGGATATGTCGTGGGTGGAATGACGGAGAACACACCCAATATACCGATAATAAAAGAGCAATACCTTTATCTTCGAAATACGTTGCACTTGCCGGAATTCATCGTCAATAACATGTATATCAAAGCCGGATTGCACGGACTTTCTGTGGAACCGGTGACCGGATTTTATCATCCGACATTTTTCTATGAATCCACGTTGAATCTGTTGGGATTTGCGCTGATGCTTTTCTTAAGAAGAATCAAAAAGATCTATATTGGCGACCTCTTCGCTTTATACTTGATCTGGTATGGCGCGGTCCGGATTTTTATTGAAACGATGCGAACCGATCCGTTGGTGTTCGAATTCTTCGGGCTGACGCTCAAATCCGCGATCGTCACCTCTTCGCTCATGATTCTCGGTGGCTTGTTATTGGCTTTGCTGCTCCGTTTGAAACGAAAAGGCAAAACCTATGGGTCGATTCCCGGTGCTTTTGATTTTTCCCATAAAAGCAAGTCGCAAGACAAAGAAGCAGCGAACAGTTGATTCCGATAATCATTGTTTTTTAGGAGTGTGCGCATGTCGTTTTCCACCGATGTCAAAACCGAATTGTCCAGTCTGAAATATCTGAGTTGTTGTTCGAAGGCGGAACTTTCCGCCCTTTTTCACATTGGTGGATCGATCGAACTCAATCGGGAAGGCCTGCACTTGATTTTTCAATCAACGAATTTGGCCGTCATTCGCCGAGTGATCAGTTTGACCAAAAGTCTGTTTGGTATCGAACTCACCCTCATCAGCAAAAAACAGGCCAAACTCCAAAAACGTGATTTGTTTTTTGTTCGGATCGCCGAAAAAATCAATCAGATTCTGACCGGGTTATCGTTGATCAACCAAAACGGTCTTTTCTTCATCGATCTCGATCCCGAGTTGATTAAAGAAGAATGCGACAAACGCGCTTATCTCCGCGGGGCATTCTTGGCGGGAGGATCGATCAATAGCCCGGATACAGCGTCTTATCATTTGGAAATCCAGACTTTTTCGGAACACCAAGGACAAATCATCGCGAATTTGGCAAACGAATTTTCTTTAAATGCAAAAATCACCAAGAATCGGCGGGGGATGATTGTTTATATCAAAGAAGCCGAAAAAATCGCGGACTTTCTTCGTGTGGTCGATGCGACCAATTCACTCTTCACCTTTGAAGATTCGCGGATCAAGCGTGATTTCAAAAATTCGATCAACCGGGTGATCAACTGCGATATCGCCAATGAAAAGAAAGCGTTGGACGCGGCTGAAAAGCAATTGGAACAGATCAAAATCGTCGAAGAACATGTCCAAGGACAATTGTCCAAAGGGCTTCTGGAAGCGATTCGATTGCGGAAAACGTATCCCGAAGCCACATTGAGTGAATTGTCACGGCTCTCAGAAGAGCTGCTCGGCAATGCTATTTCCAAATCAGCTCTCAACCATCGGTATCGGGCTATCAAGGAATTGGCCGATCCTTGGGCGAGAAAGAACGAGTCCAAATGATCAAGGGTGTTGGGACGGATATCGTCCAAATCAGCCGATTGACGGAAAAAATTGCTCATAAAGTGCTCTCAGCCAAAGAGTTGGAAGCCTATAACGGATTCAACGCGGAGTCACGAAAACGGGAGTACCTGGCTGGGCGGTTTGCGGCGAAAGAAGCGCTCTTGAAAGCACTGCCGAAAGAGTACCGGAACATCAACCTGACGGAGATAGTGATCATCAACGACAGTGAAGGAAAACCGAGGCTGGAATCGCCATCATTTCCGAAGATGTCGGTGGCGCTCTCGATCGCGCACGAACGCGATGTTGCGATTGCTTTTTGTGTTCTAGAAACCATTTTGGAATGATTTCTGGGGAGGGCGACGAAAAAGATTACCGAATCAACTTCGATATTGCTTGCATAAACCCTTCATTTTAGGTAAAATGATATTTGCTGAGGTGAAAATATGGCGACATACAAAAGTGGATTTAAGAAACAAAGCGCAGAACAGATGCTCCTCAAAGTGATCATCGGCATCATCATTGCGGTATTCGCAATCGTGCTGGTGGCCTTTATCTATGATATAGCGACGAAAAACCGCTATTATTCAGATTATACTCACATAACGAAGTATGCGGAAATCATGACCCAAACAGATGAGTCGATCCAGATTGAGGACTACATTGTCTATTTCTATTCCGGATCCTGCACGGCTTGCGAGTCGATTCAAAAAAAAGCCCTTCGTGAAATGGCAGGGATTGTAAAAGATGGCGGGAAAGTGTTCATGGTGAATACCGACAATATGACGGATCGGGAACCCAAGAAAGCCGAGTTCGAGGATGTTATCGAAGAAAATCTTTTGGTCCCGTCAGTTGTTGTGGTTCAAGATGGCGAGTATTATGAATATGTGAGCAACGCAACCGCCGTTCTGGAGCTTTTGGAATCGATCAACGACGGAGCTTACGAACCGTTTAATGAGTAAAAATGCGCAAGTTTAAAACCCGAAAGGGTTTTTTTCTTTTCGGGATTATGTTATAAATAATGACAGATGACAAGGTGGGATAAGATGGACTATTTCAATGAATCGTTGATCGAAAAAATTGCACTCGACTTGGCAATACGAAAAAACCAAGTCGAAGCCGTATTGAATTTGTTTCAGGAAGGTCAAACCGTTCCGTTTATTGCTCGGTATCGAAAAGAAGTGACCGGGTCTTTGGATGAGGAACAGATCCGTGCAATCGAGAAAGAATACGAATATGGTGTCAACTTCGAAAAACGAAAAGAAGACATCATTCGCTTGATCGATGAAAAAGGGATGTTGACGGATGATATTCGCCAAGCGATCCAAGAAGCCCAAAAGCTAGTGGATTTGGAAGATATTTATCGTCCTTACAAAGAAAAAAAGAAAACCAAAGCGACAGAAGCCATCAAAAAAGGCTTGGAACCTTTGGCGGTTTTGATTTTGACCTATCCGGAAACGGTGGATTTGGAGGCGATGGCCGCACCGTTTGTGACGGAAGAAGTACCATCGATTGAAGCGGCCTATGAAGGGGCCAAGCATATCATCGCTGAAATGGTGTCCGATAATGCGGATTATCGCAAATGGATTCGCGGGTACACCTATCAAAACGGCATGATTGTCTGCCAAAAGAAAAAAGATGCCATCGACGATTTGAAGACATACCAAAACTATTACGAATATGAAGAACCACTCAAGAATATCAAACTTTACCGAATCTTGGCGATCAATCGTGCCGAGAGGGAAAAAGTGATCACTGTTAAAGTCGCGGTAGATATCGATCCCATCCACGTCTATTTGTTCAATCAGACGATCGGAAAACGCCAATCGGCGGTGGTTCCTTTGATTGAAGATGCCATTAAGGATGCTTACAAGCGGCTGATCGCCCCGTCGATCGACCGGGAGATCCGAGCCGATTTCACGGAAAAGGCGGAAGATCAAGCCATTCATATCTTTTCTGAAAACCTGCGGGCGTTACTTTTACAACCACCGCTCAAAGGAAAAATCGTGTTGGGTGTCGATCCGGCTTTTCGCACCGGCTGCAAGCTGGCTGTTGTTGATTCGTTCGGCAAGTTTATCGATAAAGGCGTCATCTACCCACATGAGGCCAGAGCGGGAGGGACTCCGGATCCCGCAAAATTGGAATTAGCAAAAAAACGCGTCTTGTATTTGATTGAAAAATACAATGTCGAAATCATCGCGATCGGTAACGGCACCGCCTCTAGAGAAACGGAAGCCTTTATCGTGGAGTTGATCAAAGATGCAAAATTGGCTTTAAAATATGTCATTGTGAGCGAAGCCGGAGCGTCTGTTTACTCCGCTTCCGACTTAGCTCGCCAGGAGTTCCCGGAATTTCAAGTCGAGGAACGCTCCGCCGTCAGCATTGCTAGGCGGATCCAAGACCCGTTGAGCGAACTCGTCAAAATCGATCCGAAATCGATTGGCGTTGGTCAATATCAACACGATGTCAGCCAAGCGAAGTTGGCGGAATCGCTCGATTTTGTCGTGGTAACAGCGGTAAACCGGGTGGGAGTCAACGTCAATACCGCTTCAGCATCACTGCTAAGATTCATCTCCGGTTTATCGGCAAATGTGGCGGGAAATATCGTCAGTTATCGTGAAGAAACCGGTCCTTTCAAAAACCGAGAAGCCATCAAGAAAGTACCGCAAATGGGCCCGAAGACCTTTGAACAGGCGGTCGGCTTTATGCGTATCATCGATTCGGATAATCCACTGGATAAAACACCGATCCATCCGGAAAGTTATGAGGTGGCGGAAAAGATCCTTCAGCATTTAGGCTTAAAGGCAGCCGATATTGGAACAAAACCTTGCATCGATAAGATCCAAGCACTTTCGCGCGAGACGCTCGCAAGAACATTGAATATCCATCCGGTCACATTGAACGACCTCTGTGATGCCTTCATCGCCCCGACCAGAGACTTTCGCGATCAATTTCCGCAACCTCTACTCAAGAGCGATTTGTTACAGTTGGAAGATTTGAAGCCGGGAATGGAATTGCAGGGAACGGTTCGAAATGTCGTTGATTTTGGTGTGTTTGTGGATGTCGGCATCAAAGAAGCCGGCTTGGTCCACATTTCAAAAATGAGCAAACGCTATATTCATCATCCACTCGAAGTTGTTTCAGTAGGCGATATTGTCAAAGTATGGGTTTTAGGTGTTGATTTGGATCGTAAAAGACTTCAACTCAGCATGGTGGAACCGATAAGCATCAGTTGATCACCAAGTCATAAATCCAGGGGGAAGCCTATGCGATTTGATTTGTTGCTGGCTTCGATATTGATTGCGATAGCCAGTGTATTTCTGCTCGGAGTTTTTTTCATCTTTACCCGAAAAGGGGTATTGCTGGGATTCAGGCTGCTCGGGCTATTGGCATTTGCGACCAGCGTGTTTGTGATCGGGTATGCGGTGGATCTATTTTCAAATCAGGAAAGCGTCCAATTGGTCACGATTCATTTGACCTATTTCGGTGTTCCTTGGCTGATGGTTCTTTGGTTTTTCCTCTCTGTTCAACAAAAGACCCGTACTCGGACATTGTCTTTTCGGCAATACGGGATTTTTTTGATTATTCCAACGGTGACTTTTATGACAGCCATGTTATACCCTTGGAAAAGCGGGATCGATCCCGGTTGGATCCAAACACTATATTTTTCCTCACATCAAGTCGTCACCATGCCGGAGGTCGCGCCAGGATTTACCACGATTCTTTTTGAAAAAGGACCGATTTATTATGTGTTCATGGCATACAATATGGTGCTGGCAGGGTGGTCAGGGATGAATTATTTGGCATTTGCCAAAAAAGCCAACGCCCGGAATCAGAAACGAATCATCTTTCTGGCGGTACTATCGTTTTGTGCGGCGCTGGTCATTATTTATACATTCATCTATCCCAGAACCGCCAGTATCGATCCCTCGCCTTATTCCGCCAGCTTTTTTGTGATCACCTGTTTCATCGGGCTTTACAAGTACGAATTCTTTGACGTGATTCCGATGGCCTATCGCCAAATATTTCATAACGCCAATCATCCGATTGTTGTTTTGGATTGTGACAATACCGTGATCAGTGCCAATTCCAGCGCCCGAAAGATATTCGGTAACTCGTTGGATTTTCAAACAATATTGACACTTTCGGATATCTGCCAAATGAAGCCAGGGGGCTTGGAAGAAGTAACCCAGAACAACTTTATGGAGATGGATGTCTCCGTGCAAGGGGAAACGCGATTCTTTCGTATGGAATTGCAGCCACTTGTTTCGCGGGCAAAACAATTGAAAGGAAAAGTATTGGTGTTTCGCGATGTGACCGACGTCAAGGAGGAAATGCAGAAAATGGAAAAAATCGCGACTTATGATGATTTGACCAAAATTTTGAACCGGCGCGTGTTTTATTTGCGGGCATCTCAAGCATTTGATGAAGCGATATTGGAAAAAACCAAATTTTCGTTTATTATGTTTGACCTCGATGATTTCAAGAATGTGAACGATATCTATGGTCATCTAGTGGGGGATTCGGTATTGTTCGAAATGGCCTCGCTCTTCTCAAACCAGTTGGATGGCGATGCTATTTTTGCCCGCTATGGCGGGGAAGAATTCATCGTATTCCTGATAAAAAAAGGTCCAAATGAAGCGCTTGAAATCGCGGAATCGCTGCGATCGTCTTTGGAAAATCACTTGTTTACCTTTGATAATAGAAAAATCGGGTTGACCGCAAGTTTTGGAGTGTCCGGATCGGAAGGACAAACCAACAAGTCCTTTGAGCGTTATTTGAAAGAATCCGACGACGCCCTTTACCAAGCGAAACATGCGGGAAAAAATCGCGTTTCAATTATTCAATAAAAACTCTGGGGTTCTTATACCATTTTCGTGGGAAGTACGATATAATACAACTAGTAACATCATCTTCAGAGGAGGGTGACATAAATGAAAAAACCAAAATTCGGCTACGGCTGGTTGATCAAATGGATCTTGGCCGCCATATTGATTGCGGCTGGCATACTGATGAAAATTTACGATGAAGAAGTCGTTTATGCGACGACCGGAATCGCCATCGTGATCTTTTCGCTGTTGCGCGTGGTTCCGCTTCTGAAGACACTGAAAAAGGAAGTCCTGCGGACCATCAATCTGATTGAAATCATTTTTGATACCATCATGGGCGGCGTCATGGTTTACGTGGTGTTCTCGGGTAAAGCGACGGAAGCCTTTTGGCTTGGACTCTATGGCTATCTCCTGGCGGTCTTCTTCTATGCTCGCGGGTTGATTTTCTTCCTCTCGCTTTTCTACTGGGGAGAAAAATCGGAAGGAATGAAATTTTGGTTTCATATCGTTTGTCTAACAATTGGGACCGCCATCTTTGTTCTCGCAGTCCAAGCTGTTGATATTATCTCGACATTGGGGTGGATCGTACTTTTTATTTCGGTTGGCGGAGCGGTGTATTTAGGAGTGGATGGCTTCGGTGGATACCGTAAATACCGGGAAAACTCCAAAGCGTTAAACGAGACAAAAGAGAAGAAAAAGAAAGCGCCAGTGGAAAAAGGATTGCCACAACCGATTCCCGAAGAGAAGGAAGAGAAAGAGACTTACATCAACTGAAAATAATTGACAGTCAGCCAAAATTACGTTATTATATATTGGCTGGCTGTTTTTATTAGGAGTAATACTCAAGTGGTCGAAGAGGCGCCCCTGCTAAGGGCGTAGGTCGGGGAACCGGCGCGAGAGTTCAAATCTCTCTTACTCCGCCATTTTTAAAAAAAAGCGATTTTGCTATTCGCTTTTTAATATCCACCTGCGGAGAAGTACCCAAGTGGCTGAAGGGGCTGGCTTGGAAAGCTAGTAGATCGTTAACCCGGTGCAGGGGTTCAAATCCCCTCTTCTCCGCCATATTGAATGAATAGGTTTGATACAATGTCAGACCTTTTTTATTTGTTGGCAGAAAGGGGAAAATCTCCTATTCGCCAGTTT
>Ga0172377_10000563_pt1 | contig 35175 bp, 22 predicted proteins | sample Pumphouse3metaG_FD_119749 | JGI IMG/M metagenome (GOLD analysis project Ga0172377, IMG submission 119749) | Leachate microbial communities from a municipal landfill in Southern Ontario, Canada - Pumphouse #3 metaG | ecosystem: Engineered > Solid waste > Landfill > Unclassified | place: Canada... | reverse complement strand
TTTAATACATTAAGACACAATTGCCATAAAATGGCCACTGTCATCGTTACGATTTTGAATTAAAGCTTGTCGGGAAGAAAACTATCTTACCTGTTTCGACAAATGTATTAAAGTGCCTCGAAACGACATTGCAAAGATAAACAAATTTATTTCATACAACGTCATTCCGAGGCAAAATTCTATTCATCAAACTGTTTCATGTATTCCGACTTCACTTCATCGGCAATATCAATGTAGGGCTTCATGGCCTTGTAATCGCTATGCCCAGTCCATTTCATCACCACACTAGGTGGTATGCCCTTGGCCAAAGCCGTACAGATAAAGGTACGTCGTCCACAATGAGTTCCAATAAGCTCATACTTGGGCTGCACCTTATCTATACGCTTATTTCCCTCATAGTGGGTGGTCTTGATGGGTTCGTCTATGCCAGCCAACCTACAAAGCAAATGAAGATGCTTGTTCATCTTTTGATTGCTGATCACTGGCAGCACCTTCTTATCAGGTAAGTGTACGTCAGCATACTTGTCAAGAATAGCCTGTGCCTTTGAGTTGATCTCGATAAGAATACGGTCAGAGGTCTTTCCGTCACGATCTCTATCTTTCCATTGTGTATGTCGTCCCATGTGAGGTTGCAAGCATCAGAATAGCGCAGACCTGTGTAGCAGGTAAAAAGAAAGATGTCTCGAATAGGTCCCAGAGCCACTTGTTTGGCAGGAATCTTCATCGTCTCAATGGTCGTCAGTTCCTCAGCAGTCAGGAATACCACACGCTTAGACGCATTTTTCAGCTTAGGCTTGTAGTATTCAAAGGTACGATTAGCGTGATAACCCTTCTCGTAACACCACCGCAGGAACCACCGCAAGAATCCCAGCTGTTTGTTGATGGTACTGTTTTTCATACCATTCTTACCAAGATAATCGATGAAGTTGGAAATACCTTCTTCATCAAACTTATCAAAGGTCAGCTTTTTGTCGAACCCTGTAAGATGATTACGAAGTGCCGAGAATTTCTCGTGTGTTGCAGGAGTCCAGTCATTCAGTTTACCATTGACCTTGACAAACTCATCAAAACACTTCCACAAGCTCTTACTTTTAGGTTTCTCTGGTTTTATATCCACTTGCTGAACAGATACATTACTATCTTTTTCGGGAAGCGTAGCCACGACTTGGGGCTTCGGAGTGCTATGATATTTATAAGCATAGCGTAGTTCTGCAGTGGTAGGCATCACATTTCGTAACTCAAAGTCTCGAAAGATAGACACCATATCTACCTGCATTTGCGAGAGCTTATCATTAAGGTCATTTGCAAGGGCAGCACTTGAATTAAAGAGGATTACGCGCTGTTGCCCCTCATCCCAATTATCCTTATCGAGGATGATACCGGTTTGAAAATCCAGTCGTTTACCATCGTATGATACACGCATACGAAGTCGGCTTTCAGCATTACGCTGATTTTGGAGCGAGAATTTAATTGTTCGTTTGATGATCATATCCGATTCCTTTTATTTCAAAGTTAGTGTAATAACCATTCTTTGACCCACTTTTGACCCATTTTTTGAGTCTTATTTCTCACTTTGTAAAATAAAATTTCAGCGGAATTCCGAAGGTTCAAAAGTCGGGTATTTTTGAACCCCGATGTTTTGACCCACTTTTTGACCCAACATTGACCCAGTTCTTGACCCACTTTTTTGAGTGGGTTATTCGTACTGTCATTATCAATCAAATAAAATCATTTCAAAATATATCAACAAGAAGTTGAATATCAAGTATTTTTGATAACGATTGATATTGATGTTTAATGATATTATGCAGAAGTATTTATCCCTCCCTCTCCGCAAACGGTACTGACTATCAATTAGTTACGTCTAATAGGGACTAAATTAGGGACTATGACCACCTAATAGACGCCCTCTAATGGCACATTTGAACAAGCCACTTTTTCTTGCCGTCTTTAGTCATAATCGTCCTCTTTTATTGTCCGGCGCTTTAGAATGAAGTAAGTGCGCCCGTTATTAGTCTCGCACTTGAATCCATAGCCATAATGGAGCGCAATGAAGACGACCTCCTTCGGGTCGTAGTACGAAACATTAAAGCCTACTGTGCTAAGATCACGGAATCGTACCAACTTGTCAAGTATCCTTCTGCGCTCTTTGACTACTTTTAGAGGTCTGCTTATTTTTTGTCTCAGACAAAAGATTATGACCAATAGACGGAAATACAATTTTCTCATATCTTGCGTTTTTTATTTGATTTTTTCTTCATTTGTCTTGGCAGACGGCAGCCAGTGAAGAATGACATTATATGCTTCCGCGCAGATCGCCGGTAGGACCAAAACGAAGGTTGCCACTACGATGATAGCCATAACGGGTGCCGCCACCACAGTCAGCAGCAACGCGGAAAGAACCCTAATAGAATTTTCCATAATACTTTTTTTACTTAATAAATCGCGTCGGGAGGGGAAGTCCAACCCTCTAATCTAAGGACGCCACTTGGCTGCGGCTTTCCGTCTATACGTTTAACGGCGTATTCCCGACATTGTGGGCAGGCCGGGCTCCCGCCCGTTTTGTTGCATTTATTAATCATTTTATTAATCATCCACAAAAAGTATCATCTTCATCGTCCGCCTCACGGCGTCCACCTGCCCGTGTGATATAAGTTCGTTTTGCTTTTTTCGCTCAAGTCTTGAGTTCTTCTCTCATCATCCGTATCTCCTTGAGGAGAGCCTCCTGACAGTCGTCCTTTCCTTCCAGTATGGACGCTATTCTCGTGTCTATCGTACCTATGCACGACAATCTGTAGATGAGCACCGGCTTGGTCTGCCCTTGGCGTAGCAGTCTGGCGTTGGCCTGAAGGTAGAGCTCCAGCGACCACGTCAGCGAGTACCATACTATGATGTGACCGCCACTCTGCATATTAAGTCCGTAGGCCACTGACGCCGGATGACACACCATCACGCGAATCATACCCTTATTCCACCTCTTGAGCGTCTCCGGTTCTCCTCTGAACTCCTCCGGGCCATAGCCTTTCAGCGTCGCCATTATACGCTCAAGCTCGTGGCGGTAGGCGTAATATACCAGCACCGGCTGCCCGTTGGCGCCCTCTACCAAATCGGCCAACGCGTCTAACTTCGCACGCGAGACCTCGTGCCACCCTCCCTCCGTGTCGTACACAGCGCCTCCGGAAAACTGACACAGCTTGTTGGCGAGGGCCGCCGCGGTAAGCGCCTCTATCTCGCCGCCGTCGGCACAGGTCATGAGCTGTTCGCGCTCGAAGTCCTTGTAGGCCCTCATCTCGCTCTCATCCAGACCTATTGTGACCGGAGACACGATGCTCGGAGGAAGCTCCAGATAGTCATTCGCCTTCATGCTAAGGCAGATGTCCGAGAGCAACCGCGGGATCATCTCCTCGCTACCCTTTTTCAGCCGCCAGTCATAGACCACCGCCCCGTTGCGCCTCCCCGGACTGAAAAATCGGTCGCGGTAGGAGGTGAGCGTTCTCCCGAGTCTCTTACCGAGGTCCAGCAGGTAGGCTTGGCTCCACAGGTCCATCAGACCATTGGGCGACGGCGTGCCTGTCAACAGAACCATACGTCTTATATAGGGTCGGACGGATCGCAACGCCTTGAAACGCTTGGATTGCGGGTTCTTAAAGCTAGACGACTCGTCGACCACTACCGTGTCATACGGCCACATCCGGTCCTTCAACGCGCTGACAAGCCACACCACGTTGTCGCGGTTGATGACGTGCACCGGCGCATCAGAGGCCATAGCCTTCTCCCTCTCTCTCACGCCTCCGATAATCAGAGAAAATCGCATATCGGATGTGTGATCCCATTTTAAGGCCTCCGAGGCCCAGGAGTTACGAGCGACAGACAAAGGCGCTATCACAAGGATCTTGTCGCTCTCCAGGTAGTCGTTCATCAATTCCTTCAGTGCTGTGAGCGTGATCACCGTCTTGCCCAACCCCATGTCGAGGAAGAGGGCGCAGTAAGGATGCCCGATGATGTGCCCAACAGCCCTGCTCTGGTATGCGTGCGGGTTATATCTCATCGTCGATCACTTTTAGAAATGCCGTCAGCGCCTCCGTACTGTCTATAACCCGGCACTCGTAGCCCATCGACTCCAACCGATTCATCGCATGCGTCTGGAGGAGGGTCGGCCGTTCCCCCGTGCTCTTCATCTCCACGAACACCGTCTTTCCTCCTTTCAGCAGGACTATGCGGTCCGGTATGCCCCTGTGGTACTGACTCGTGTATTTCAAGGCCATTCCGCCCCTTAGTGCCACTTCGCGCGCCAGACGCGCTTCCAAGGTCTTCTCCGATTCTTTCTTCATCGCTGTTGCTATCTTCTTGCTCCCAAACTTCATCATCATCAATAGGCTTAAGCCCGATCTCATCACTATTGTCCTCCTCCTTCTTGACAGGCTTGATTGGCTCCGGCAAACGGATCACGCGATATATGCGCTGCGTGCCATACAACTTGAGTCTGGCAGCCCCAGCCGGCTCCAGACAGGAAATGCCGCTCATCAATTGATTGATCTCCTTGGTGCGATAACGGGTCTTGTCGTCGAGTTGCTGCCCGAAGCATTCGGAAAGGACCTCCACAGCGCTTATGGTCTCCCTCTCCTTGTACGCCTCGCCATCTGCCACAGGCTTACTAAGACGGAAGAAGTCTCTTCGCTGCTGCATCGAGTAGGTGTCCCAATCGAAAGGAAGACGTCGCAAAACATAATCCTCGATAACGCCCATCCTGTCATCAGCGGACAACTCGTTGCAGGCATTCTGCGCCAATCGCGCCTGCCTCTCCAGTACCGGAGGTAAGTAAAGCGTCTCCCCGGAGCGGTAGACGCTCATGGCTTCGGCCCAGATCTGATCTCTCTCGCCGACAAGATCGGTCCACACGTCTTTCGCGTGTAGATCCGCATCACAGTGCACAGGCCAGAAACGCCTGTTGCCCGTGTCACCTTTGAGAAAGGCAGCCTCATTGGTCGTGGCGAAGAAGACGCACTGACGCGGGTAGGTCTCCGTCTTGCGCCCATAGGCGGGACGGTAAGAGTCCGATTGCTTCGAGATGAACGCCTTGTAGGCCTCCGACGTGGAGCGCTTGTAGTTGGTCAGCTCGCCGAACTCTATGAGCCACTTGCCCCTGACCTGCTCCATACCGTCCTTGCCCTCTATGCTCGTGAGACTGTCGTCGAACCACTCGCCTGCGAGAATGCGGATGAGCGTTGATTTGCCGATGCCCTCCGGGCCTATGAGCGTGAGGACGTAATCGTACTTGACACCAGGGCGCATCACCCTGGCTACGGCAGCCGCCAAATGCTTGCGTGTCATCAGACGCGTCAGTTCGGTGTCGCGCGCGCCGAGGTAGTCTACGAGCAGAGTATCAAGACGCGGCACCCCATCCCATTGCAGAGATTCGAGGTAGTCGCGCACGGGGTGGAAGCGCAACTGAGATGCGGCGAGGTCGTTGGCGTCCAGCAGTGCCGTCTTGTTGGCCAGCCTGTACGTCTTGGACACGTACTCAATCAGGCCGTTGTCGTCGCTGTTGACCCAGTAATCCTCCTCAGGGCCTCTTTTGCGCCACGGCAGGTCGAGCGCCAGCACATCGCGCCCACGAAATTCGTCCCTCATGACACACTCCTTCAGTCGCGGGTCATTACGGACGATGAGACCAAAGTTGTAAGGATCCGCCAGATAGGTACGTCGCCTCTCATCCATGTGCATCATACGAATCCAGTCATCGGGATCGGCACCGTTCGCTCCATTATTTGCCGTCTGCTTAGTAGTCTCTATTTCTCCGAACTCACTTTCAAGCTCCTTTTTTCGCTCCACGGCCAACAGGCCGACAACCTTGACGTCCTTGGCCGCAAAAGACTCCATCGACTTAAACGACGGCAACTTACCAGGCTGCTCCTCTCCGCAACCGTCATCCTCAAAGGCGAATAGATGTATGCGCACCAGATCGAAGGCGTTGCACAGCCTTTCGCAGCAGGGATCTGTGCCGTGATGCGAGTAAGCCCACTTGTCCTGATAGACCACCAGGCCTCCGGCGGTGGACCCCTCAATGTATGTATAGCGGTCAGGCTGATCGGTAGGCGAGTAGACGTCCGAGAGGAATGTCGCTATCGCCTCCGTTATAGGATAGGCGCGGCAGAAAGCGCCGATAAGACCGGGCTTGAGCGTCGGATCCTCCTGTCTCGAGCCGTGACCCTGCACTAATTTGGAAGTCCTGCGATCAATCGGCCACTCAATCGGGTTGCGCCAATCCGTATAAGTGGCGAGCTGAATGTCCGCGTCAATAGGAGATCCTTCGCCTTGCCGGAAGACGTAGTCCGCATCAGACGGCACACTTGGCCAGTACATCAGTCTCGACGGCTCATAGGTAGACGAATCAAAGAGATTTATCCCGACCGTCTCTGCTATCCTCCTCGCTATCGGCACATACTCATCTGCCGTAACTTCTCTGGAGAGCGGCAGAACGAGTCTGTAACGCGGGGCCTTCTCCGTACTGCTGTGTGTGGAGTAGAGGCACCAAGTGCTGCCCTCGAGAGACTTACGCACCTCCTCAGGTGTCGTAGTCGAGCCGTAGTCGATGTCGAGAGTAACCAGCGATCGACTCACAAGGTCTATCGCCCTACGCTGAGTACCGACAAAGGCCCCACCTACGAAGCCTCCCACATCTTTTGCCGCGCCCTTCGCGGCCTTGGTCATAGAGACATATTCAGAGCACGTCTCTCTGGTCCTCTTGACCCGCGACAACCTTTCGCGCAGGTCACCCCAGCTGACATTCTTACAAGACCAAGTAGCAGCAGTCCTACTTCTTCCTACCGTTATTCTATAGGTGTCCATTAGTTAGTCCTTTTTGTAGTATTTCGTTGTGTAACCGGCTCCCTTGAGAGGCAGCCCCGGGGCCCACCTGACGGGTTCGGCGAAGATCGCCTGTATTGATTGGAGGTCCGCATCACGGTCAACCTCACAGATGATCTCGTCGTGAACGTGAAAGACAATTGGGAAGCCGGCGTGCTCGGTCTTCGTTATGACCTCGGCCAGACAGTCACGGGCGATGGCCTGCACCACGTTCTCCGTGAGTTTGCCGCCGTAGGTCTCTATCCAGCCCCATTGTTTGGTCTTCTGGCCCACCCCTTTGAACTTGAGCGACTTACGACCGAAGCGATTGGTCGTGAGAGCTATGTCCGGGTAGACGATCATACGGCCGGATGGGAGCGTCACAGTCATCGCGCCGTTCAGACACATTGCGAACGTGAGGTGTCTTGCCTCTACGGCCCCGCGTGTTGAGAAGGATTCATAGGCCGCCGTCTCCAGATCCGACCAAAGAGACACTATCGCCGGGTTAGCCGCCCTCCACTTGTCTACTATCTCCTTCATCTCATCGGCAGAGAGACCCATACGAGCCCCGCCCATAGCCTCAAGAGCCTTGACGCCCCCTCCATATCCCAGCGCCAGAACGGCTATCTTACCCTTCTGACGCAGATTAGCGTTAGCCCCGTGCTTCTCAACGGGCACCTTGAACATCATCGCCGCGGTCTCACAATAGATGTCTCGCCCGCTTCGGAAGACGTCAAGAACCCAATCCTCACCCGCCAGCCACGCTATTACTCGCGCCTCAATGGCAGAGAAGTCACAGACCGCAAAGGTCTTACCATGGGAGGCCACAAAGGCCGTGCGGATGAGCTGTGAGAGCACATCCGGGACGTTGCCGTAGCCTAGAGCAAGAGTGTCAACATCCATATCATACACGCAGCCTCTGGCGAAGTCAAGATCCTCTATGTGATTCTGCGGCAGATTCTGCATCTGAACGAGGCGCCCTGCCCAACGTCCCGTCCTTGCGGCGTGGAACTGAGTCAGCCCTCTGACACGGCCGTCCGCACTGACAGTGTCCTTGATTGTGTCATACTTCTTACACGATGTCTTGCCCATCTCTGAACGGATCTCAAGCATCCTTCGGACCGGGCCCTCGGTACCGCTACGCAGATCGGCAAGCATCTTACGGTCAAGACTGTCCACGTCGACGCCCCGACTTGAGAGCCACCCCTTGAGTTGTGTGACGCTGTTAGGGTTATCCATACCGGTAAGCCGTATCGCCTCGATGTTAAGATGAGCTTTGTATGTCGCATCTATGGCGGAGGCCTTCTCGACAAAGTCCAGATCCACAAGAACCCCTCTGTCGTTGATCTCCTGGTCAAGCGCGTATAGCTCCCGCTCGAAGGACGACACCTTAAGCCACTCTGTGGCCTTGACTATTTCTCTTTCCACGTCCACGTCCCTGATGCAGTAATCACAGAAGATCCGCCACTTGTCCGGTGCCTCGCTAGGAAGGACACGGTGCATCTTGAAGAGAGGGCTGTCTTGCGGAGTGCAGAAAAGCCTTATGAGGTTAACGCCCTCCGTCATCTTCTGACGCTCCAGTCCGAGGGCCGCCCCCACCTGGGCGAGCGAGAGCGGAAGACCGCACCTGGCGGCCTGCACCATAGAGCACTCCCACTGACGCGGGTCCAAAGTACGCCCTAGGACGGACCCAAGACAGACCCTCTCGAAATGCGCGTTGTGTGCCATCTTAATGACGTTCGGGTCCTCAAGAGCTTCGTCGAACCACGCAGGGCGCGCCTCACCAGAGCCAGTCTCGATGATGCGCGTGGGCCCCTCATCAATGGCATAGGCTATCAGTATGATCGCAAAATCCTCAGATGCGCTATAGCGGTAGACTCCGCACTTGCTGAGATCCTCCGATGAGTATGTCTCTATGTCTATATGTAATCTCCGCATTGCTTTATTTCAACTTAATTCTTGTCTGCCTTGGTAGCCCATACTTCATCCTCACCCTCTCCGAGTCAATGAGGCGACGCCTCGTTTCGGACATCTTCCTAAGCCGCGCGGTCTCTTTTTCCCCGGTCAATGGCGGGTGCCCCTTGACGAACTCCTTTTCCGGGCAGGCGTGCACACCCTTTTTAAACCACCCGGAGTTGGGCTTGCAGCGTTGCGCAATGGAGGATCTGCGCCTGATTGCATAAGCGTTAATGTCATTAAACTCGTTACACTTACGCAGCCCAAGCTCACGCGCTTTGCGATGCATAGTACTCATCGACACGCCTAACTCCAGTGCGACGTCACTGTTGAGCATCGTAGGGAAATCCCTACGAAGCCTATTAATCATCGCATCAGTCCATACGATGCTCACGAACTTACCGTTCTTACCTGTCTTGCAATTAGCCATTACGTTGTGTTGTTGGGACCCCGCCGCGGTTCCGCCCTCGGCGGGGCTTGTTCAGAAAAAACATTAATAAGTAACGAGAAACGCATCACTGCGGCTGGGGACGGGAGACGGAGTCGAACCGCCTAAAGGGCTATACCCCTATCCGTTTCATGGGGACTTATTCCCGCCCTTAAAGCGTAGACTAAACCGGGTCACTCATCAGCTCCTCCGGGATGTCCTCCTCTTCCGGAAGTGTTATGCCGGCAAAATCCGAGTCAGCCGAGCAGCGTCCGCCGAGAAATTCGCCATCGCGTGTCTTAAGTACGTTGTTGAGACCGGCGGCTATGCCTCTGTTGCCTTTACTGTCGTATGCGAAGAAGTTGACACTCGCATAACCATAGCACCCTGAATAGATCTCCTGCTCATCATTAATAGGCACTAGCTGGCGTTTGCCCATCACAATCTGCGACTTAACCACCTCCGGCGGCCTCTTTGAATTGGCGTTGATGAAGAAGCTATCTGCATAAGCATCATCATCAGGCCTCTCCAGATCGCCGTCACGAAGAGGCGTTTTGAGAGCTAACGGCTTTTTGCCGCCGAACTTGGACGCCACGCCAATAATGGTTGCGGCATCAATGCCGTCCTTGATCTTGGACACAAGGGCCTTGTCGCTCTTTGGTATAATTAAACTGACGGAATACTTAGGCTCAGAGCCCTCAATAGCATCCGGCTTAAGTAGATGAACGTATGACAATTTCACCTCGCCGATAATGACTTTAGTTTGTTGCGTGTTTTCCATTTTATTATGAATTAGATTGTTTAACATCAGGCACATTCGCGAAATCAACCGCTGCGCTGTTAAGATCCTGCCTCGGATCATCCTCAGGAACAAGAGTAGGCGCACCCTGAGGCTTGACTATGAAAGGGCCGAGTATTTTGTCGAAGGCTTCCGCTCGGAGGATCTTCTTAAGCTCGGTCAGCCCCTTCAGCTCCTTTGGCTTGCACACATCCGCTTCTCGGAACTTCTTCTTCTTGAGTTCGGCTAAGGCGGCATCCATGTCGACGATCTTACGGCGCGTCACGCCCTCAACTAACTTATAGCCGGGGTATTTGACGCCGGAGAGCGCCTTGTCGAGGGCCCAAGCCTCTAGACTGTCTATCCAGCTTTTGATCATTTTGAGCTTGCCGAGACTCTCGGCGACCTCGGCCTCGCTCATCACGCGGGGCTCGTCCTTTTCCGAAAGTGCCTCTGCGGCCAGAGCCTTGCACACAGGAGCGACGCGACAGAACTTGCACCAATCTCCGGGGGTCTGCTCGCCCTCTCCCTTGTAGGCCTTCTCAGCTTTAGGCTTAAGGTCGTCAAGAGCCCAACGCATCAGATCGGCAGCGGTCATCTCGAATGACGAAACGTGAGATAGACGCGGCTGTATGATTGTCATAACCACATTGTCAGTGTCGTAGAGTTCCGCTGGTCCGAGCAGCGCACCAAGGGCATAGCACATCATCTGCGGGTTGTGGTCGGCATCGACCTTGACCCCCTTGCCATACTTAAGGTCGTAGACACGAAGTGTATCTCCATAGAGGATCACGGCGTCGGACGAACCAAAGCCCTCCGGTATGTACTCGGATAACTTCAGCGGAGCCTCGATGAGCAGAACAGCATTCTTATCCTTGCCCCGCGCGACTTCAAAATCCTCAAGCACAATGCGAACATAGTTGTCGTAGATTGTCTTGAGCATATCCTCGGGGTCCACTCCAAGTTCGCGGCAGGATCTCCATAACCTGAGAAGTACCCTATCCAAGTAGTCATCCGATGCGTCTATAGGGCCACCGTCGACATCTCTCGCGGTAAGCTCCTTAAGATAACTATCAGTGACCTCCTCTTTAATATGTGCCGGACCATCAGCGAGATTAGCGAGATAAGCGCACAAACAGGCCTCCGCCATCGCGTGAGCTATCGTGCCCTCCTGCGCATAAGGCGTAGTCTTATTGGGAAATTTGGACTCCATAACGGCGGAGGGCGAGCAGGACATCCACCTCATCGAGGAGGACGGCGATAAAAGGGCGTGATTAGTGGGCATTGTTGGCGAGATCTACAAGTCGAGACAATAACTCAGCGCGGCGCGCCTGCGGGCAGTCAATGCTAGTTGCTATGCCGAACTCGGCAAAAATCTGTCTAACCGCGCTCGGCGATGATGCGTGGTTAGCGGCCTTGACCGCCTCCCTCAACTCGGGATCAGAAATCTGGTCTCCGCCAGGCGCACTCTTAGGCTGTGTCTCCGTCATAACTCCCTGGGGGGCATCGGCTGCCTGCGGCTCATGTACCGTTGCGCGTCTTTTTTGCTGCTGCGCTTGCGCTGTGGCTGAGGCCGCGGCGGGCTCCGTCGTCGGCTTAGCCTGCGGGCGCACAATAGATTTGACAGATTGCGAGTTGAGGGCATCGGCAATCTTGCTGACGGTCGACAGTAGTGACTCTGAGGCCACCAACTGTACTTGAATGATAATTGGTTCCATATATAAGATTTAAAATGAGTTACTTAGTGTGAGGCACGCCGTCGATGCGTGTGACGCGGAGTGTCGACGGGCCCGCCTTTCGCGCGCTGAACACCTTGCCGGTGTCGCGCTTAAGTGAGTAGGTCGTGGCCCACACGCACGAACATTTCTGATTTCTAAGAAGCAGGCTCTCGCCGGGCTCCAGGGACGCGATCCTTGACCGCATGCTTTGCTTTTTTGCCATATCTATCGTCTTGTTTGAAAAAGGCGAATGGCCTTATCCGCATCGGTGATGATGAGACGCCCGTGCTGTGAGATGGCCTCATCGATAATGCCGGATGCCTTTAGTTTTTTCGCGCCGCTTACCGTGACCCCGAAAAGGTCAGCAAGACCCTTAAGGCCCTTGACCAGTTTGGGCCCCCTCTGAATGGTCACCTGTTTGGACACCTCGTCAGCCACCGCGTTGCGGATGATGGAGATGAACTCCACCTCGGTCATTTCGCCAATTGTTTTAAGCATAACTTCAAAATTTAGAAATTAGTTATCGGGCGAGGGATCCCACCTCCTTTAGTGTCATCTTACGCGATGCTTAACCACCCATCAGCGCAATTGTTCAGCCGGCTAACGCCGCTCCCGATAAGACACCCGCATCACTGCGGGGTAGGTAACTTTAGTATTGAATAATTAGGCGCCTCGCGGCGTACTTAAAATGCCAACTTCAATGAGACCGCAGATCTGGCGCCCCGTCAGAGACTCAAGGCAGCAATAGCGCCCTTTACGCTCGAGCCGAAGCTCGTAGTGGATCGTCTGCTCTCCCACTGTGCCACCTCCTGTCATCAGCAAATCCGAAATCGTTGCCGTGTCGGCGTCGTCGACGCGTCCGGGGCGCACGCTGAAACTATCACCAACGCTCAGCATCTCTCGTCGCCCTCCTTGTCCAGAAGCCTTATAAGCGCCCTCGATGACAGCGCGAAAACGGTCATACAGGCGCACTCGCAGAGTGCCCAAACAGCGAGAGAGCCCGAAGGCTCTGACATAATGCCAACAAGCGAGATTACGGATAACAGCGCAAGAGCGCCTTTGCGAAAATTAGTTCCCATAATATTTTGAAATTTATTTATTTATTCATTTCTTTGTGCAGGTAACTGATTGCAAATATACAGAAATAATCTGTAATTGCAAGAGTTTTTAAGAAAATATCTGTAATATGAGAAACGCCATTATTGATAAGCTATTGAAATATAGTGGCTTAAATGCGAAATCTTTTTCTGAAAGAATTGGGTTAGAAAGGCCTCAAGCTATATATGATATACAGAAAGGCAAAACAAAAAATATTTCATCTTATATGAAAAATAAGATTATTTCTGTATTTCCGGAAATTGATCCCGGCTGGCTTATGACAGGTGAGGGCGAGATGTTGAGGAGCGAGAAGAGCATCAGCCAGACCGTGAAGGGCGACGGCAACACCACGAACGCGAGCATTGAGAACAAGGAAGAGGAGAACAATGCACTACTGGAGGCTCTGAAGAGCCAGCAGGCGCTGCTGTCCAAAAGTCAGGAGCACATAGACAGGCTGATAAGCATAATAGAGAAGAGCAAATAAAAAAAGAGCCACCCATCAGCGCTTAATTAGTAATTATTAATTAAACGCTATATGATAATAAGAAGAATCTACCTGGTTGTCCCGTCAAAAATGAAAAAGGACGCCAAGGACGCGCCTCTGAGGCTGCGCATCAAGTGGAACGAGTCACACGACATCGTGTCGCTCAACGTGGGCTACCGCGTGTCGCTGGACCGCTGGGACCCCGACCAACAGCGCTGCTCCAAAGGCAGCTACCACGGCCGTATGCGCATCCCCGCCGACCGCATCAACAGAGAGATAGACAAACTGATAGCAGCCGCCGACAAGGCCTTCTCGGAGTTCGAGACCGCCGATCGCGAACCGACCGAGGAAGACCTGCGTCAGCGTCTGCGCCAGATCACAGGCTCTCCCGAGGAACGGCGCGACCCCAAGCTGCCGGAGATGATCGACGAGTTCTGCACCGAGTGCGGCAGACGCAACGCCTGGACAAAGGCCACCTACCAGAAGTTCGCCGCGCTTAAGAGGCACCTGCTGGACTGGCGCCCTTCGCTCCGCCTTCAGCAGATGGACGAGGCAGGCCTCTCATCTTGGACGTGCTTCCTACGCGACAGGGTGCTGCTGCGCAACTCCACAATAGTAAAGCAGCTAGGCTTCCTGCGTTGGTTCCTGCGCTGGGCCGAGGCAAAAGGCTACGGAGCGCCTAAGGACTACCTCCTCTTCCGGCCGAAACTCAAGACCATCAGCAACCGCGTCGTCTTCTTAAGCTGGGACGAGCTTATGCGCGTGTGGACTGCCGATCTCAAAGACAAACCCTCGCTATCACGAGTGAGAGACGTGTTCTGCTTCTGCGCCACGACCTCACTGCGCTACTCCGATGCGATGAACCTCAAGTGGAGCAACGTTAAAGAGGGCTCAATAAACATCACGACAGTCAAGACCTCGGACACCCTTAACATTGAACTCAACAAATGGTCTCAGGAGATCCTGAGCCGCTACGTCGATGAGCCTTGCCCCGACGGACGCGTATTCTGGCCGATAAGCAATCAGAGGATGAACGACTACATCAAAGAGGTGTGCCGCCTGGCTGGGATCGACGAACCTATCACACGCGCTTACTATGTGGGCAATGAACGCAAGGAGGAAACGAAAGCAAAGTGGGAACTGGTCGGTACCCACACAGCCCGCCGCACCTTCATCTGCAACGCACTAACTCTCGGCATCCCGCCGAACATCGTGATGCGCTGGACCGGACACAGCTCCTATTCGTCCATGCGCCCTTACATCGACATCGCCGACGCGGAGCGCGCGAAGGCTATGACAGCCTTCGACCACCTGCCTGATGGAAGTGAGAAGAACACGAAAAGTCTCTAAAAGACCTTAAAAGAGCCGATAATGTTGTCTCGATCTTGACTGATAGCTTCGGAAATAAAGAAGCTCAACTATAACGTTTATGAGAATTCGTCATCTCTCAGTCTGGCCACTAAGCCCTTTTGAATGGCTCAATAATGTCATCAATGATCGCAGTTGTGTCCTCCTGCCTTTCCGTGGGGATTCTGGCAATGTAAGACGCGAATTGCACCATCATTTGCTCAACATAAGGAGAAGGCAATTTGGCCACCACATCAAGCGTTTGTACAGTCTCTATCGGCTTTGAAATAAGATGCTGAAAGTCGACAAAAAGATACGGGGCCTCAAAGGCCTCTTTAGGATCGATGAAATAATATCGCGTCACTCCCTTGTTGTATATATAGCCGTCAAGGAAATTTTTAATCGGAACGAATCTTTTATTGCTGACGACCTTATCCTCAATACCCATCGTTTTGTTCTTGAACTCCTCCGAATCAATTATTGTGGCTCTAGCCGGAATAAGAGCGGCCAATACCACATAACTCAGCTTCCCGTTACGAATGTCGCACTCATTGGAAAGCACGATCCCCAACGGGTTAACGTCAAGCCCCCAATCCACACCATCCACGATGGAGCCCTGAGAGATCGAACTTGTACCGGCAATCAGATAGGCCATATCCTAATAATCCACTTTTATGAAATCCCCCAGCGACCTACCTTTATAGGACCTCCCGAACCAATCGGATTCGGCTATATCAGAATAGAGCTTTCGGAAGTCCCTTTTAGGACGAAGATCCGCCTCGCTACCGATTGAATATGTCGAGATCCTCAATTGAGAGTCATCCCGCCTATACGGAGCCTCCAAGCCAAATGTAGCGCATTCGCCGTTACGGACAAACCGCGACGCATCGCCCGACGTCGGGAATGACGACAGGGCTATGCCCATATTCAAGTAAAGCAACTCGTCAAATACTGTCATTGATATGTTGGTTTTAATTTCAAAATAAGTTCATCTGAAAGCAAGCTGAAAAACAGGGATTTCTCGACGTCGTGCGCTTTGCCCATATAACGCGTGAAATTAGAAAAAAACTCATCGCAATGGGTTGTGCTTGTGTCTATGTCTATTATAGAGCCGACCCGAACGGAAAGAGGCCTGTTCAAAGTCGCATTGTTGATGACATTGACAGTGGATTTATAGTCGCCGTCCTCAAATACGGTCCTGAGAGACGTGTCCAATAATGGCAACTCCTTCCCGGCCAACGAAATTTTAAGGTCGGTTCCTTTTCTAAAGATGTCCCAGTCAAAGAAATTGATTACTCGAAAGCCGATTCTTTGCACTGAGCGTATAACCTTTGTCCCCTCCAGGACACCCAGATATTTAGTCACGTAACTTAAGAAGGCCTCCCAGCCCTTATAATCCCGCGTGAATCCGAAAACTATAACTCGAGGCCCGATTTGTAGCGACACATTCGGATCGCCTATTGACACAAGTCGATAACTGGGCTGAAATTGTAAATTAGGATCAATAGACCTGATGTTCTCCGGAATCTGCAGAACCTGAAGAGGCTGAGGCGGCTGAAAATCCTTCTCGATCGCGCTGTAAACCAAAGGAAACACAACCTCACGGTCTATATCAGAATCAAAGCGAATCTCAAACACTGATTCTATGATAGGACAGCTATCAAGTTTTATAGGAATTTTTTTCATATCAAGGGCCTTTTATAGAATCAACTACAAGAATCAAACCAAATAATTGCGCACACAAGTTACCGTACAAAGATAATTATACGCCTCATTCTTTCCAATTATTTCGTGTCATTTTTCAGAACGGCCTTTCAATTCCGCCCTTTTCGGCGCCATTCCTTCGGGCCTTCCGGCCCCTCAGTCGAATTGGTCTCGGAAGGTCGAAAAAGTGTTAACAATGCCTCCTTTTGACATAAGGCGAAAGTGCCACTCAGAGCCTGAGTGCGTTAACAATAGATAAAAGTTATTGTTAACAATAACAACGCGAGCCCTTGTTTGTGTTAACAATAAATTACATTGTTAACGCTATTGTTAACGGGTATTGTTAACAGCTAACCAATTGATAATTACTGCGATATGGCCAAATGTTAACAATGTTAACAATAATAATCCTAAAAAACATAATTTGTCAATATAGGTATGTTCCACACGTGGAACTATATAAACTGCACCTGTGGTGACTTTATGGATTTTTTGCTTTTATTGTTAACAGCCTTCCGACAATAAAATCCGATCTATTTGGCCGATTTTTCGACCTTTTGACATAAAGCACTGTTTCAGGCGGAAAGCAGGATAGGATTGTGCTTTTTACGAAAATTCTAGGTTTTGCCGATTTTAGTTCATACATTTGCGACAGCATTATGAGGGTTAGACAGGATTGCACCTCCTTTCCTTTAAGGTAATCCTTCATCTAAGGACTCAAAGCCCGGTATCTCCCAATATCGGGCTTTCTTGTCTTCCGCAGGGAAGGCACAACAAGGCTTCGCCATCAGCCGTAGGCAAGAAGGAGGTGTAAGGAAATGGACAACTCTCATAATGCTAAAGAAGTAAGGCCCGACGGCCATTATGTGTTCGTCAAGTATATCACGAGGAACGGTCGCAGGATTTATCCTAAACACGGCAAGGCCTTCAGATTCTGGGTGAAGGCATAGGCCTTCGAAGCCTTTACGCCTTATGGGCGGCGCTAGGGAGGCGCCGCCCTTTTCGTCGCAGACTTGCAGACCCCAAAAGCGCGTCGGAAGGGCCCATAAGGCCATAACGGCTAGGTCCGTCCGCCGACCCCAAAGGACGGATTTTCCCGAAATCACATAACTGACTGGCTATCAGAGTATTATACGTAAATACTTGATTAGTAGACGTTTACAACTTAACATAATATTTTGGGCCTCAAACTCTTAGCTTGTGCCAAAATATGGCACAAGCTCTGCGAGGATCTGAGATTTAGTCCCTGTTTAGTCCCTGTTTGAGCCTAAGTATCTGATAGTCAATGATATTTTGAATCCTAATAGGATTTGAACCCTATTTCAACGCCGCTTTAAGGCCTTTTTTGATTACCATACTACCAGACTAACCGAGTAACAGGATGACTCCTTCCTCCGTCGTCACCTGGCCCGTAAGCGGATCCGCCAGAAAAGCCCTGTTTTCTCGTGTTTCTCGGCTTCTCGTCCGTCCTATGTTTCCCCGGTCCGCCTCGCCCAGAAAAGCGACTGTCGCCGCGCGTGTGACATATGGGGGGGGGATAAGGCAAGGACCCCCGGCCGGGTCCATCTCGGATGGTTGTACTTAATAACTTATTCTCATTCTCTACATAGCCTTCACTCTCGAAGACCACATACGCATTGGGCACCCAGCGCTGTACGTCTTTGCCGCATCAGACCTTATAAGCATCAGACCCTGTAAGCATCGGGCATTCACACGTCCTAGCTTGAGATCTTGTGGTATTTTGCTAGTCGTTTAAGGCCGCTTACTACTTCTCTAATGGAACATTAGTGCTGCATAAATAAGTGTTTCTCAGGCGCAAAGATAGTACGTATTAAAGTTGTTGTTTAGGTATATTTGCGGAGAACAATATAAAATCGTCGAATATGATACTTACTGCATTGACGGCTGCCGCTGCGTTGGCCTCCGCCATTTACGGGACAGTGAAGAGCGAACAGCAGAACCGGAAGGCAAACAGGCTGCTTAACACTCAAGTCCGTGACAACAAAAGGTGGTATTCGGGCAAGTTGGCCGAGAACTACATAGATAGGAGCGATGTACAGAGCGCTCTAGGCAAGCAGCGCGAGTTGCTCTCGGAGCAGTACAAGAACGCCAGGGCTACTAACACTGTGGCGGGAGGCACGGAGCAGTCGCTTGTGGCCCAGAAGGAGGCGGCGAACAGGAGCGTCGGAGACACGATAGCCAACGTCGCCGCCAACGCTTCGTCTTACAAGGACGACGCGGAGAGGCTATACCTCAACAGGGACGCGCAACTCAAGGGCCAGCAGATCGCCGAAAAGAAGGCGCAAGCAGCCGAGACCGCAAAGGCGGCATCGCAGGTGTCCGGGGCCTTATCGTCCTTCGCAGGCAGTCTGGCAGGTGCGGGCACTAAGGCTGACGGTAGTACCGGAGACGCCAAGGCTCTCGGCTCCAACGCTGATAATGTCGCTTCCGCGAACGCCAATCTCAATGATACAATTAAGGATCAGTTTCTAAGTCAACCAGTAAAGAAGCCCATAATATGAGTAAGATAAATAAAGCCGAGGGTATGAGCGCCACGAAGAGAGTGAATCCTGGTGTGGGGGATCCTTCGGGCGAGCTCGGCAAGACCTATGATACGGAGGAGGGGGCGGGGTTATCACGAGAAGTGGTGCCGGCCTCTAATGCCGAGGAGGTGAGTTCCGTTACGGGCGCGTCACCTTTGCCGGAGGAGCCGCGGACCATCAACCAAGCCGACAATCAGCCAGAAGAGGTGACAGGCGGAGCAGCTGCTACAGCTTACGAAGCTTCCACGGGCAATCCGGAGCAGAGTCGTCTCTCCGACTTGTCTGACGATCTCTATAAGGCCACTGAGACCTCAGCGGATGACAGGGCGACCGAGAGATCCGCTGTGGAGAAGTCGTATAGGGCACCGATAGATTATTACACGGAGCTTGTGAGCAATATGGAGAAGCAGCGCGATGAGACTGAGGTCTACGAGAAACGCAAGGCTAAGGCCGACAGGGCGAGGCTCGTCGTAGAAGGTCTGACGAGAGGACTGTCCGGTATCGCCAATCTGGTAGGTGTGGCCCACGGCGCCAGCAATCAGAGGGCCGATGACGGTCCTAGGATAGACGCTTTGGGCTATAGGCTTCGCGTGGGCGACGAGGAGAGGATGAGGAGGATGCAGAATATCAGAGACAGGCAGGACGCCCTTCGCAGCGATCTTATGAGGTCCAAACAGGCGATGGGACTTGGTCTTGCACAGTACGATCGTCAGATCAAGAACAGTGACGCATCAGCCGCGCAGGCTAGATATAATGCAGCCATCAGCGCCTACGACGCGCGCACCGGCAGGGTAAAGGCCGAGGCGGACGCGGACACTAAGAGATTGAGCGCCGTGGCTAAGGCCAACACAGACGCCTACAAAGCGGAGACAAGCAGGCTTGTCGGCAATAGCCAGATAGCCGCAAATAACGCGAGGGCAAAACAGGCGGCGTCATCGGCGGACCTCAACAAGACAAAGTCACGATATATCAGCGGCGAAAGCGGCGGAAGCGGCGCAGAAGAGTTTTTGCCATACGATTCTCCGTCCAATCCTGGGGCAAAGAACGAGATAGGCTTCAAGAACAAATCAGAGAGAGATGCGGTGCTATCGACATTGGCCGACAAAATGCGCTCGGCGAAATACGCGAGGACAGGTAAGAGATTCAGTGAGGACGACGCGTCACTTAATGACGTTGAGTTCGTGCTTAAGTACCTAAACACTGATGATGGGCTGGAGGCAAGGCGTGAGCTTGACAGGATCCTGAAGAAGAAATCCAATGTCAGGAGTATGGCTCACGAGGAGGATTCCGGTGGCTCAATGTGGGACGATATAAATAATGAACAGGGCGGCTCCGATCCGCTGGACAGTATGTTTGGAAAATAAATATAAGAGATATGGCGGTCGACAACAGAGATTATATACTTCAGCTTTCAGACAATGGAGGACGTACGGAGACGCGTCTAATGACAGGCGAGGACGTCCTTAAGTCTTATGATAAGATTCATAACAACGCCCACGGCTACCAAGCCGCATATCAGCGCATCGAGGACGTCAGATCCGGAGATCAGCTGGTCCCGGACGCAGACTATCTTGTTACTCTTAATCACGGAGGCCGGACCTTCACCAAGACGGTGAGCGGCCAGGCTTTCGGGGAGAAGCAAGAGCGTCTCGGCAAGGAATACCCCGGAGAGTATAAGGTCCAGAGACTGCGTAATGTGAACATAGTGGGTAATTACAACGTGTCGGCTAACGACGCGCTCGGCAAGGACGTGAGCGGTAGATGGAACGATGAGGAGTATAAGTCAGGATTCGACAGTTATAAGGCGCTGCATCCAAACGCTAGCGCCACGAGGACTCTATCTATTGAGGACCGGCGCACCGATTATGAGAAGGGCCAGGAGGCAAGAATGTCATATCAGTCGAAGGCTGATAGGGTTAAGGCAAGAAGAGAGGCCGAGGCGGCGGCGAAAGGCGCCGAGGGCGCTAAGGCCGCGGCGCGGGCCAATGTCGCGCACACTCCGGAGGATTACGACGGCGTGGCCGATTTCGACGACTCACCCGAGGGAAGGAGACTCGGGGAACTGTCTCAATGGCACAAGGACGTTCAGATTGACGCCGAGCACGCCTTGACGGCGCCGGATTATGATAAGAATCTTGAGGAGTACCAGGAGCTGAAAGCTAAGAGGGAGCGGGTAATAAGCGATGAGGTGGCCTCCCCGGGTTTCGCGGAGACGCGCCGCGCTTTATCCGAGAGCTCCAAGGCTCTGGCGGAGGAGGCGAGGAAGCGGATCAAGTCGAGCCCGTACAGGCATAACACCGCCGTCGAGTCGGGGCTGAGCCACGGGGCGGACGACTTTGAGGGAGGCGTCTCGCTGACCGCGAGGAACCTTATGGACGACAAGGACAGGGAGAGCATCAATGACGTCGAGAATTACAGGACGGCGCTTCGTATGAGTAACGCCGCCGAGGATATGGTGAGCGCCCCGGTCGTGGGAACGAAAGAGGGCAAGGCCTTTATCAAGGGCTTCGGCGACACGATGTCGACGGCCGACTTCTGGACAATGGGCATCAACTCCATAGTTGACCAGACCAAGGCGCATTCCGTTCTGAAGAAGATCCAGGATAAGTTAGGCAAGGCGACCTTCACTGACGAGAACGAGCTTGACGGCATCCTTTCGGATTCGGAGAAGGCGCTTGTGAAAGCCTTCTACATAAGGCTCAATTCTCAGGGTCTTATGGAGGGCAAGATGAAGAGCGGCTATGAGGCCGGATCGGGAGCGGCGGATTCCGCTATGTATATGGCGCAGTTTATGCTGGCGGGCGCTGGCGTCAAGGCCGCGTCCACGGCGGCGACAAAGGCCTTCGCCGGCTGGCTCGGCAGGGAGGCGTCGTCGATAGGCCTCAAGAGGGCCGCCGTCAAGACCACGGCGCGACTGACGGCCGATATAATCGGCGAGGGCGGGGCGAAGGCGGCGGGTGCCGCGAGAACGGCAGCGGCGAAAGCCGTGAACGCCGCGGCGAAATACGGGATAGGATTGACTACCGATCTGGCGAAAGGCACCGCGCAAACGGTGCTGATGCCCGGAACCTACGCCAATATGGCGGATGAGCTGTTGGCCAACGTCGGTGAAGACGGCCGATTGCAGGACATCAAGGCCTCAGCCGTCGCAAATTCCTTCATCAAGAGCGCTATTGACAACTCCACCGAATCCAGAGGCGGCACGATGATAGACCCGATGCTTAAGAAGGCATTCGGGCCTCTCTTCGGCGCGGTGGGCAAGAGAGTTCCGGCGCAGGTGGCCAATATGTTCAAGGACAAAGACGTTTGGGAGTTCCTTAAGAAAGGCGGATACAACGGTATCTTCGGAGAGGTCGGCGAGGAATGGGACAGTGCTTTCTGGAACAAGGTCACGGGCCTAGACAAGAGCGCTCTGGAGAATATGGCCACTTGGCGGCAGCAGTGGATCCTCGTGTCCTCGTTCGCGCCTACTATGCTACTCGGCGGATCCGTGTCGGGGGCTAGATACCTTGTGGCGAAGAAGAATTACTCGGCGGCAAAATCCACTCTTGAGGGTATGCTCAGGAATAACGGCTATTCGGACAAACAGATAGAATACTATACCGACTATTCGAGGGCCTACCCGAAAGAGACCGGCGAGAGCCTCAGGCCTTCAGGAACGGAGGAGGCTGACAAGTACTCGATTCTGATGTCGGAGCTCGTGAAGGGCAACACTGATATGAGCCCGGAGCGGATAAGGGCCTTCGGCAAGACGATAGAGAATTATATAGGCGCTTCCGCGAGGCTCCAGACGTTTGACGGACTTTACAGGGAGAAAGAGGCGGAGCAGAGGACGGCCGAGAAGGCCGAGCTGTATGGAAGGATCGGTCAGTTCTGGATAGGAGAGCCGGCAGTAGACGGAAAGGACTCCGATGACGCCTCAATGGATTTCGCCAGGAGGGTAAGAGCGGCGAACGTAACGGATAAGGACGGGAGGACGGTCCCTGTCTTCGTGCTGTCCGAAAGCAACGACGGGCAGATACCGGTGGTGTCGGCTACCGACGGAAGCAAGTTTTTCATCACTGAGGACAGGATACAGTCTGAGGAGTACGAGGGCGCTGACGGTAAGACCGAATCGCGTAAGGCGGATCGCGTCTACAGTCTGAAAGACTATCTGTCCGCAGCCGTAATGGAGAAGGGCAGACTGAGCGAGGAGACCAGGATGGGCGAGGAGAAGATAGAAGCCGACAAAAGGGTTGCCGAGGCCATAGTGCCAGGGACAGTCATCAACAGGGGAACTCCGGAATCACCGGACAACTGGGAGGTGACAGGAGTGGACAACGGGATGGTCACTATTCTGAGTGAGGACAAAGGAAGCGACCGGATAGGCCTTGACGAGGCAGCCAAGGCATTAGGCGTCGGCGGCGCTCCGATGACCGACGCACAGGCGGAAGAGGCTGAGGCGGACGCCATCATAGCCGAGGAGAGCAAGACAACGGAGGAGATGTCTTCGGAAGCCGCTCAGGCGGAAGAGGCGGCCAAGGAGACGGGAGACAGCCAGCGCGATGAGGCCGGGGTGGTCTCTAACGACGCGATCGACGGCGTTCCGATACTGATGAACGAGGACGGCACCGTCAATCAGACGGATCTATGGAACGCAAGTCCCGAGGCGTGGGCCAAATGGAACACGGCGAGAGAGGGACACGGCAGAGAGGACACTCTCAAGTACGTGCACAACGCCGTAGTCAGCCAGCAGGCTCTTGTCGCGGAGGCGCGGAGGCTGTATGACGAGAACGGCGACCTGTCGAAGAGAGACGGTCTGCAGGCGAATATAGGAGTTCTCCGGAAACGTCTTGACGGTTTGACCGCGCTTGAGAAGGAGTATGCGGTTAAGTCCGAAGAGGCGAAAGTAAATGATAATTCTAATTTAAAGTATGTAGAAAGTGCTAATATAGTCGAATTCTCAGGTGGTGAAGCAGAGACGCGCTTGTCAAATATTATGAAGAATGGAACAGAAGCGGTTTTGCCAGATAAGAAAGAGACGGCCTATGATTTTGATAAAGAATTTGCAACTCCAGTAAAGACGGTCTTAGGGGAAATTGTGGACGTTAAAAGAGGAGTTTTCAATAAGATTATACGCAGTAGGAGAAACAACATTTCAGGAGCGTTACGGGAGGTACTGGAAGATGCGGATTTTGTTATTAACGACATTGATGGCTCCCGCCTGTATGTTAAGATGTTCAACACAGCTGATAGAAATGAGGTTTATAACGTAACAGTCGTAAATAAAAAAGGAGAACTGGAAGATTATATAAGTTCAGTTCATATTAAAACTGATAATAATCTCATCAATAAAATAAGAAACGGCGCTAAACTGCTTCTACCGTCAAAGCGGACTTCCTATGAGGCTAAAGCCCCAAGCAGTGTAACACCGTTATCTGATAGCAAAGATACTCAAGAAATCGGGAAAAGCAACAATGTTGACAAAAATTCCAATGATGCCGATGTACCGAAGGACTTCAGGGGCAATCCGTTGCCGATGCGCAAGAACAGAAAGGGAGATACGGTGGTGAACGAGGCGGCATTATGGAAAAGAGATCCGGAGGCGTGGTGCGCCTACAATGACGCCAACGAGAAAAGAATAGTTGGCACAAAGGAATTTCTTGAAAGTCAGCTGTCAGAACTTGCCAAACAGATAGTCTCTACGGAGAAGGCCCTTCGTAAGGAGGCGCTCAAAGGATTTGACTCCCGAAAATTAGAAGACTACCAGGACAATCTTGATGCGGAGAGGGCAAAAGTGGGCGTTATCAAGAATCTTCTTGACAGATATAATCAGGCTGCCGAATCAGGCAAGACGATAGCCGGGGAGCAGAGAAGACAGGTCGCGAGGCAAAATCAGGCGGCGGCCGAATCGGGTTTCCCGGGCATCCGCCAGAGGTGGGACGAGGCCGGGAAGATCGACGGCCTTTCGGATGAGCTCCTGCTCTCGTCAGGGGAATCCGTTCAGGGTCATTATGTCCTGACGGACGCAATGGCGATGACGCCTTCGCACAATCCGTTCAAAGGCTTTGCTATGAGTGACGGATTCCCGGTCGACGGGAACGGCAAGACGGTCAACGACAGGGATTACGAGAAGGACAAGGGGGCGCAGGAGGCGGTGAACGCAAAAGCGGCCGATTACGACCAGAGAGCTTTGCAGACGCCCGTGTTCGTTTCCGACGACGGAGTTGTGCTTAGCGACAACGACCGCACTATGGCCGGGCAGATGGCGGCCAAGAACGGCACTGACGGCAAATATGTGGGGTATTTGAGCAGATATTCGCAGAAATACGGTTTCAGCGCCGAACAGATCGCTTCTTTTGATCACCCGCGTGTCGTGTTCGTGCCTGACAACAAGATGGAGTACAGCACGTCCACCTTCGCTAAGTTCAACGCCGACGACAAGAAGACGCAGAATAGGACGGAGAAGGCCGTGAAGGCGGGCAAGACGATGAGCGGTGATGTCTTAGGGCAGATCGCGACGCTTATCAGCGGATATGAGGACATCAACGAGCTTTACTCCGACGCAAGCGGCGTCGATTCTCTCATAGGCATAATGGCGGACAACGGCATTGTCGCCAAGGAGCAGGTCGAGAGTATGCGGGACGGGGCGAAACTATCCGGCACCGGTATGGATCTCGTGGAATCTATGCTTCTCGGCTCGGTTCTTGAGGAGGATGCTCTTCGCGCGGCTATGTCTGATGCGATGCTGCGCAAGTCCGTGGCTTCGGCCATAGCGCAGATAATAGCCAACAATACGATAGAGGGCTACACTCTCAAAACGGAGTTGGCCGATGCCGTGTCGATAGTTTACGCCGGCAAGAAGGGAGGGGACATCAAGTTCGGCGAATCGGCTCAGTGGTATGTGCGCCAGGGCAACATCTTCGGCGATGACGTCATTGCCGAGGCGACAGTGCAGATGCTTGCGGATGCGCTGAACGCCAAGAAGACGTCGCTGTTGAAGAAGACGCTTGAATCTTATAACAGAGAGGCCTCGCTCGCGGCGCAGGGACAAATGGACGTCTTCAGCGGCGGGGCCAAGACCAAGGAAGAGATACTAAAAGAAATTCTAAACGAGTTAGGTTATGAAGTCAGAACATTCGACACCTCAGTGCGAGCCGAGGAACGGCAGGCAGGAGAACGGCAAATCCAATCAGAAGAGCAAGGAGCAGCTGCTGAAGGAGAGCAAGATGGCGCTTCTGTTCAAAGCGATGCAGGAGCAGAGGGGCAAGGACGATCAGTAGAAAAAACCTCCAAGACAGAGGCTGATAGTGAGACGACGGATCCCGTGGAGGAACCCGCCGGTGCTTTGTCGTCCCCTGACGAAGAGGTTGAAACAAATCCGTCAATCGCGCAGAAGGAAGCGGGTAATTACAAGATGGGCCATATCAGGCTCGACGGGTATGACATAACGATAGAGAATCCCAAGGGCAGCGTGCGCCGCGGCGTGAGCGCGTCCGGAAAGGAATGGCAGACGGAGATGCACAACGACTATGGGTATTTCCGAGGCACGAGGAGCGTCGACGGCGATCATATTGACGTGTTCCTTTCGGACAAGCCAAGTGAGGGCAAAGTATATGTCGTCGATCAGGTCGATCCGGAGACGGGTAAGTTCGACGAGCATAAGGTGATGTACGGTTTCGGAACGGAGGAAGAGGCGCGAGCCGCTTACCTGTCGAATTATGAGAAAGGATGGAAGGGGCTAGGGACCATTACCGAGGCGAGCAAGGAGGACTTCAAGAAATGGGTCGATTCGTCCAAGCGCAAGACAAAGCCTTTTTCCGAATACGCCACTGTCAAGGAGACCAAAACTAACGATGAAAAGCCAAAGGGCATTCTTGCCGAGGCGGCGAGGATTGTCAAGGAAACGGAACAGGAGAAGATCGTGGATGTCGGGGAGAAGATCGGGGGCGCGAGGAAGGATGTCATCCGCAAATATGCCGACAGGATAAATCCGGAGGGGACGACATTCTCGAAACTGTTCCCTAAGCCCGACATACAGAAGCTGATTGACAGCGGTCTGAGCATTGATGACGCCGCCGCGGTGAAAGCTATGTATGACATAGCGAAGGATGATTTCACGCAGACCAAGAAGCGCTACGGGAACGACAGGGCTCTAATGCACGCTCTCTTCTTCGCCATATACGCGAAGCGTACGCTTCAGGGCGAGAGGGGCCTTGATATGAACTATAAGGGAATCGCGCTAACGGATTACGGAAAGAGCAGGATAAGGCTGACGACCGAGGCCTATCAGAAGGTCTATAACGAACTGGGCGTGGGATACGCGGCGCTCGACCTCTCGGGATTCGAGTTCAAAGACGTGGCTTTCGTCACGTATGGCAGCAATCCGATAAATCTGAAGGACCTCAACGAGACCAACCAACTTCGCAATCCTAAGGAGAAGTACAAGGACGGCTCCAAGATAAAATACGTGGGCAGGGACTACGCCCGTCCCGAGAATCAGTACGAGACGGAGGAAGAGGCGCTTGAGGCGTTTGTGTCAAAGGTCAGGAAGGGAACCACGTTGGACGGTCCAAAGTACGAGTTCGAGCTGTATTATAAGAGAGACCAGACAGGCAGTGTCGATCATAAGAGGATATATGTAGGTTTCAAGCTAAGAGGCTTCGGGACGGTTGATGTCAAGGTTTTTCCTAATACGAAGGAGGCTTTCGACTGGCTCAAGGGTTATCCCGATGACGCACAGCAGATGGCCGCGGCGAAGGAGGAGGCGCTTAAGTCAGGCGCCGAAGAGAAACTGCCGTCCTATAGGATTACGGTGGAGGAACTGAAAGGGTCACCGGGGTATGTCGCGTCGGCTGTCTTCGACAAGGGGGAGAGCCGTGTTCTCCGGACATTTGCGAATGAGAATCCTCGGAAGGATCCTTACAGCAGCGTTTCTTATAGGGACGCTTTGAAGTATCAGGACAGCGCCGAGGCCAAGGCCGCGGCGGACGGGATGCTGGAAGACATAATGGCCGCGAGGAAATCGGCCAAAGGCGGCAAGGCGTCAATGAAGACGGAGATTCAGAGGAACGAGCGCGTCGGCGAGGACTACAGGAAAGGTCGTGACGTGTCCGCAAAGGACGTAATGGACACTTTCGGTTTCAGAGCCATCGAGTTCGGCAACTATGCGACCCAGAAGGACAGGAAAGAATTTCTGAACCTGCTGTATGATTCCCTTATGGATCTGTCCGAGCTGATAGGCGTGAGCCCTAAGGCGCTCTCACTCAACGGCAGGCTGGCTATGGCCTACGGAGCAAGAGGCTTGGGCGGCGCAAGCGGTCATTACGAGCCTGAGAGGAATGTCATAAACATAACGAAGACCTCAGGAAGCGGAGTTCTCGCCCACGAGTGGGCGCACGCGCTGGATCATTATTTCGCCGGCACGTCAGGCAAGAGCAGTACTGACACGGCGACCGGGGACGTGTTTGAGGAAGGGACGAGAAGGGAGGTCAAAAGGGCCTTCGGCGAGCTGATGCGCGTGATAAAAGGCACTCCTTACTATTCAAGGGCAAAATCTCTGGATGCGGAGAGGAGCAATGGCGAATACTGGTCGTCCGATACAGAACTGGCGGCAAGGGCCGTGCAGGATTACATCGTACGCAAATTGGATTCCAAAGGCGGGAAGAACACTTTTCTTTCCAATCACGTCGTGCCGGCGGACTGGAAGGGTGATGCGGATGCCTATCCGTTCCCTATAGACGATGAGGCCTTGAGCATAGGAGAGGCTCTCGACGGGCTGTTCAACACCATACAGGAGCGCACTGACGAGGAGACCGGCAATCCGGTCTTGTATCAGAAGGGCAATCCTGATATGCTGCAATACAATTCGGAATCCGAGAGGCTGGCGACCGAGGCGGTTATGAGGATGCTGAAAAACAGCGGTGTCGAAGTCGTCAATATAACACCTGAGATGTTGTATGCAGTAGTAGAATATGAAAGTGTGGTAAGACTGGCAAAGAAAAAGGCATTAGACGATACCGTAGTAGAAGACGAATCTTCGTTAAAAGCCACTGTCGTATCAAGTAATGCCGGGTCAAATATACTGAAGAATATTGACAAGTCAATAGCAGAGTATGAAAAAACCAAAAATTCGACTAGGGGTTTCATCGTTGATGCGGCAAAGTGTCTGAGGCTGAAAAATACGGGTAAAAGTCAATATGGTACATTCAAGGCCGTTAGTGGGCAAACAATTACTATTCGATTGAGCAATCATAATGCGACAGTGTCGAATTTTGACGGTAACAATGAGCCTGAAGGGATTAGCATTGTCATCTCCCGTAAGCCAAATGAAAGAATTACAAACGACGGGATGGGGCACATCGTAGAATTTTTCTATTCGGATAAGGCCATTAACGAGCTCGAAGGCAGGCCCCTCGTGGAAATATTAAAGAGTATAAAGCAATCCCTTTATAGCGGCGAGTACAAGGATACAACAGGACTGGCCCAGAGAGAAGAGGTTAATGCGGACGTGACTTTTTTGAAGGATGACAATGACATTATCTATGGCTGTGCTTCCAAAGGGGCAATCTACCTCAACAAGGATAGAATGAATCCTAACACGCCTATCCACGAGTACACGCATTTGTGGTTCGCGGCTCTAAAGGATTCCAATCCGGAGCTCTATGCCAGAGGCGTCGAGCTGATGAAGCAGATGCCGATTTGGAATGAGGTGACGGGCGATGAGAATTATTCAGACCTCAAGACCGACTATGCGATAGCTAGCGAGTGCCTGTCAAGACTTGTAGGGGATAAAGGCGCGGAGAAACTGAACGAGATCGCAAAGTCCGTTCTCGACAATAAGGATATGTTGGAATCCGCAAAGGGCCTTTCTGTCATCAACAGATTCAAGGACTGGTTGAAGGGCTTCTGGACGTGGGTAAGGGATTCGTTCTCCGCCTGGTCAAAGGAGGATGCCTCCAGAGTGTCGATTGACGATTTGCAGAATATGACGCTATCCGATCTAGTCAAAGGGATCAACCCGAATGACCACAATTCAGGGAAAACTACTGATCCTATGTTCCAGTTCTCAAGTGATGCCAAGTCATTTAAGGAGATACAAAAAAGAGCAGTTGAAGAAAATGGCATTGTTTCACCAGGATTATTGCAGAAGGCCGTAATGATAGTTAATGTACCGAAGCACGATTTCAGCGGCTCCGGAAAGCAAGCCATTGCGCAGGCGGATGAATGGGCCAGGAACAATATCGTCGGCGAGCACACTATGGGCAATGGCGATGTGTACAATATATCCAACTCTGCTATCGGAAAGTATTTGTCAGAAAGCGCTACTGGCGAAACGAAAAGTGACAACCTCGGTGTTCACCTTGCTGTTCTGAAAAAGTTGCCGGAAGTAATCAACGCAAGCAGGGATGTGGAGATACATCCAGACTATAAGAAAGTTGATGGTGTGAGAAGTCCTAAAAACGGAATAGGCAACAACGAATTACTTGTGCATAGAATGTATGGAGCTGTAAACATTGATAGCATTATTTATCGTGTTAAGACTACTATGCACGAATATTCTCCAACCACTAATTTAAAAAATGCGCCTCACAGTTATGAAGTAACAAAAATAGAGCTGCTTGAAAAACAAGCAGCTCCTGGAGCCCATAGCGGATATTCCGATAACGGAACAGTGACCTATGGGATTACAAAGTTACTTCAAGGAGTTGAGAAATCCTACGATAAAGGAAAATTTCTTTTAGACGAGAGCGAAATTGAAGTGGCAATGAATACGGATTCCGAGGATATTATGCCTAAAGAGCCGTCGGACATTCTTGCGGAAGCGTTGTCGGAGGGCACCGAGGCGCCTGTGGAGGGCAAATCCTCAGAGGCCGTCAGGCAAGCGGCCGAGGACACGGCCAATGCCCTCGGCGTCACGGTGGAATACGTCATGGCAGAGCAGATGCCTTCCGGGCACAGCAAAGCGAAGGGCTATTATAAAAGCGGCCGCATCTTCGTGTGTCTGGACAATCACGCCAGTTCTGACGACGTCGTCAGGACTGTCATCCACGAGGCGGTCGGGCATAAGGGAATCAGAGGAATCGTAGGGGAGAAGGAGGCTAATGCGTTCCTCTTTGACTTGTACAAGGAGGCCACGCCGGAGATCCGGTCGGAGGTGGCCGCTTTGTCGATGAAGTATGGGGGCAACATCTCGGAGGCTATGGAGGAGTGGATGGCGGGACTCGCGGAGAAAATGGACTTCAGCCAAGGGGAACTGTCTCTTCTCGCACGAGCAATGACGGCACTAAAGAAGTTGCTGGCCAGTATGGGCCTGACCATAAGGGGCTCCTTCTCACTCAATGACGCCAAGTCTCTGCTGTATCAGTCCTATCATTCACTTAAGAAAGGCGGCATCCTTGACGAGGCGGCTAAGCAGCATCAGAAGGCTGTTGCTGGGACAGATCTGAACGGGCAGGAGCAAAAGGCCGTACAAGAGAAGGAGACGCGTTTCCGCGATGCGGAAGAGAACTCCGCTGATGACGCGGCTGCCGCATACAGCCGGTCCACTCTGTCCATCTCCGACGCGATGCAGGAGAGGCTACAGGATCAGTTCCTTTCCGTTGAGCGTCTTCAGGACGCCATAGCCGAGGAGTCCGGAAAGCCGATACGCGACTTCGAGGACACTGAGAAAGCACTCAACAGGCTGGACAGCGTCAATGCTGAGGAGCACAAGCGTTACTTTGATGAGAGGCTCACGCCGCTTATCGAGATTCGCAAAGACATCGCCAAGAAGACGGGTCTGACGCTTGAGCAGCTTGACGAGTATATGATGCTCAAGCACGGTCTTGAGCGCAATGAGGTCTTTAACCGGAGAGACGGCAACAAGGAGCATAAGGATTATTCCGGTCTTATGGCCTGGGGCGAATCCGACCCTCCTGAGAGGCGAAGCGGAGAATCGCGCTACGATTATGACAGGAGAGTCCGTGAGACCGCGACCAACCGTTTCGAGAGCGTCGCCGACGCGGAGGCCTTCGCGTCCGACAAGGTCGATTCATACGAGAGCGTCATAGGCAAGACGGATGTCAAGGAGCTATGGCAGTCGTGCGATAACGCCACTGACTTCATTCTTGACCACGGGTTCAACGCGGGTATGATACGCAAGGAGGAATACAATAGAATGAAGGAGATGTTCAAGTTCTACGTGCCTTTAAGGGGCTTTTCCGATGACAGCGCGGAGGATCTGTACACATACTACGGGAGAGGCGCCTCGGGCAAAGGCACTGAGAAGCCTATCATCAGGGCGAAAGGACGTAGGTCCAAGGCCGAATCCCCGATAAGCCATATAGGCGCGATGGCCGATTCCGCAATCGCTCTGGACAACAAGAACAAGGCCAAGCAGACGCTGGCGCTGTTCCTCGCCGGAAGGCCGAACAGTGCGGCGTCGCTCTCCCAGCAATGGTATGTCAAGGCTGACGAGAATGACGAGAACTCTCGTTTCGTTCCGGTCTATCCCGATTTCTCAGGGGCTAAGACGGCCGAGGACGTGAGGCGGATAGCCGACGGCTTCGAGGCCGATATGAAGTCAAAGGCGGAAGCGGGCAAGGCTTTTGTCAGAGGCAATAAGAAGAAATGGGCGCCGCGTCTTCCTGAGACGGCGCACATCGATTCGGCGGCCAAGCCGGAGCACATCATCTCGCTTAAGATTAACGGCAACGATTTCTTCATAAGCGTCAACGGCTCTCCGAGGGCTGCTCAGGCGATAAACGATATGCTCTCGCCGAAAGACAGCAGTTATATGATGCGCGCTGTGGCGACGCTGACAAGGCTGATAGCGAGGATGAACACGTCGCTGAACCCTGAGTTCGTCTTCTCCAACTTCGAGCGAGACCTTCTCAACACGGTCTTCGTGAACAACTCGATCAACACAGACGAGGACAGCAAGGGATTCTGGGCTAATTACCCGAAGATAGCCGGCAAGATTCTCAGCCTTATGAGCAGGCATTCAAAGGGGAATTACGAAGCGGGCGCGCCGGGGACGATAGAGTATCTCTTCGATGAGTTCGCGCGCAACGGCGGAATCACGGGCTTCACTCGCCTGACCACATCCGACGAGTACTCGAGGATACTCCGTTCGCAAACGGGCTGGAGGAAAAGCGTGGCCGAGGTCGTGGCCAAGACGTTCGGCAGGGTGGAGAGCATAGGTGAGGCGATTGAGAACCTCTCCCGTTTCACGATGTATGTAACTAGACGGAAGAACGGGGCGACCGTGGAGCGCGCCATAGACGGGGCAAAGGAAATAACGGTGAACTTCAACCGCAAGGGCAGCGGGGCGGCTTTCACGTGGGACGAGACGGGAAAGCTCAACCTGAGTGATAACAGTGTGGTGGCTTTCGTTCAGAGATGTACTCTTGTTGCGCTCAGCCAGCTCAATCCGGTGGCGCGCCAGCTGTACGCCTTCCTCAACGCGGGCATTCAGGGCATAGCTCTTTACGGGAAGGCCTTTAAGGCCAGTCCGGCGAGGGCGTCCGCCTGGACTGGGATGTACGCGGCTCTGGGAGCGGTTAACTTCCTGCTTCACAGTATGATGTCGGGCGGTGGCGACGGTGACGACGACAAGAACCTTGAGAGCTATATGGGTCTGTCGGAATACGAGAGACGCAATAATATGCTTATTCAGGTAGGCGCCTGCAAGTACCTTAAGATAGCGATGCCTCAGGAGCTCAGGGCGGCCTACGCCATAGGAGACATCCTGGCAGGGGAGGCTCTCGGTATGTACCCGCATAAGAATATGGCGGAGGAGATAGCGAAGAGCGTTTCGGCATCGCTCCCTCTCGATGTAATAGGAAGCGGCGGCTTTGTCAGCGGTCTTATGCCGACCGGTGTTAAGCCGTTCGCGGAAGCTTATCTTAACGAGGACTATACCGGTTCGCCGATCCACGCTGATGCGGGTCTTCCGTGGAATATGGATTTGCCAAAATGGCAGCTTGCCTATAGCTCAACCAACAAGGTTGTCATTGAGGCCGCCAAGGTTCTGAGCGACGCTACTATTGGCAAAGAGGATATAAAGGGCATTGACGCCGGAGCTATAGATCTCAATCCCGCCACTATCCAGCACATTTTTGAGGGGCTGTTCGGAGGGACTCTCACTTTCGTGAACAAGACGGCGGAGACGGGGTGGATGGGCCTTTCAAGGCTCGACTCCGATCCGGGCAACGATGCGGAGGTCAATTTCAGAAGAGTTCCGTTTGTCAGCAGGGTAATAACGCGCTCCGGCGACAGAATGCGTAACGCCTACTATTCGGATGCGTTCTATTACTACAAGGGTATAGCCGAAAGAAGAAAAGGGAGCCTGAAGCGCGCCATCGCGGAAGGCCCCGTCAAGGATGAGAGCGTAGAACGCTCTTTCAACGGCAAGGAGAACGAGATTGCAAGGCTCTATGATGCTTATAAAAAGCAACTCGACTTGTACAGAGATTACCTTAGTCAGACGGAGAATTCGACCGAGCGAAGGGAGATACTCAGTCAGATGAACGATGAGGTGATCGTGCCGTTCGTGAGAGACGCTATGCGCATAGATGCAAAGAAGACAGACAGACAACAATAAGAATAGCAATATGAGATTAATTAAGATGAAATCCACTTCTGTCAATGACAGTGTCAAGGACAGAAGGTCAGCGCTTAGCGATGACAACAGAGATATGCGGCTCCTTAACGATTGCCAGCGTTTGTGGGAGAACCTTCGTTATTTCAGGGAGCGCCGCGAGAGGTCCCTGCGCTTTACTTACGGCGACCAGTGGGGCGATATGATTGAGGTGAACGGTCAAAGGATGACCGAGAGGGAGTACACATCGCGCATCGGGAACGTGTCGCTCCAGACCAATCAGATCAAGAAGCTTGTCAATACGATGTCCGGTGTTTGGGTGAAGCAGCGCAATGAACCTGTGTGCTATGCTAGGGACCGCGAAGAGCAGAGCTACGGTGAGTTGATGACCACGGTTCTTCAGACCAACTGGCAACTGAACAAGATGGATCTTCTTAACACCAATCTCGTGGAGGAGGCCATAATCGGAGGCGCTTGTTTTGCAAGAGAGTGCTACGAGACCAGGGAAGGAAAGACTGACGCTTGGACAGACATCTGTAATCCGAATTATGTATTTTTTGACGGTGGAATGAAGGATCCGCGTTTCGGGGATCTGTCCGTTATCGGAGAGATACACGACATTACTTTCAATGAGTTCTGCGCCAAGTTCTGTGCGGACTCCGATGATTACGCCAAAGCTAAGGGCTGGTACAGATCTGAATCGAGCCCGTTC
>Ga0172377_10000557_pt1 | contig 35292 bp, 31 predicted proteins | sample Pumphouse3metaG_FD_119749 | JGI IMG/M metagenome (GOLD analysis project Ga0172377, IMG submission 119749) | Leachate microbial communities from a municipal landfill in Southern Ontario, Canada - Pumphouse #3 metaG | ecosystem: Engineered > Solid waste > Landfill > Unclassified | place: Canada... | reverse complement strand
TCCTCGACCAGAGCGATCGTACCGCCTTCCGCAGCTTCCGGAGAGACATGACCGATGGACGCCCCGCGAGTGGCTCCGCTGAACCGACCGTCGGTGATCAACGCTACTTCCTTATCCAGCCCCATGCCTGCGATCGCAGATGTTGGGGAAAGCATCTCTCGCATTCCGGGACCACCCTTGGGCCCTTCATAGCGGATCACCACGACATCTCCGGTCTTGATTTTGCCACCGAGGATTGCATCTATGACGGACTCCTCGCTCTCGAACACTCGGGCTGGACCCGTGTGGACGAACATCGAGGGATCGACGGCGGACCGCTTGACAACCGCTCCGTCAGGAGCCAGATTCCCTCGCAGGACGGCGATACCACCACTTGCGCTGTACGGATTGTCGATCGGACGGATTACCTGCGGGTCATAGTTGACCGCATCGGCGTACTGCTGTCCGATCGTCCGGCCGCTGACGGTGGGCAGAGAACCGTCCAGCAGTCCCGCCTTGTCGAGTTCCGCCATCACGGCCATGATTCCTCCGGCAGCATTCAGATCTTCGACATGGTCGGTTCCCGCCGGAGCGAGATGGCAGAGATTCGGCGTTCTGGCGCTGATATCGTTGGCCATGAAGATATCGATATCGACACCGGCTTCATGGGCGATGGCGGGCAGATGGAGCATCGTGTTGGTGCTGCACCCCAGCGCCATGTCCACTGTCAGCGCGTTGGAGAACGCCGCCTTGGTCATGATATCGTGGGGACGAAGATCTTCTTCGAGCAATTCCAGCACCCGATAGCCGGCTTCCTTGGCAAGTCGTTCCCGAGCGGCATAGACAGCGGGAATCGTTCCGTTGCCGGGAAGCGCCATGCCGATCGCTTCAGTCAGACAGTTCATGCTGTTGGCGGTGTACATGCCGCTGCACGACCCGCAGGTCGGGCATGCGTTGTTCTCCCACACGAGCAACTCCTTGTCGTCCATCTTGCCTGCGGCGTGCTTGCCGACAGCCTCGAACATCGATGAAAGGCTCATGCCCCGCTTGTCTCCACCGGGGACGTGCCCTGCGAGCATCGGTCCGCCGGAAACGAAGATGCAGGGCAGATCGAGCCGGCAGGCGGCCATCAGCATACCAGGAACGATCTTGTCGCAGTTCGGGACGAACACCAAGGCGTCGAACGGATGGGCGGTGGCCATGATTTCGATGGAATCAGCGATCAGTTCCCGACTTGCCAGCGAATATTTCATGCCGGTATGTCCCATGGCAATGCCGTCGCAGACTCCGATCACGGGGAACACGACAGGATTGCCTCCGGCCTCGCGAACGCCGGCCTTGACGGCTTCGACGATGCGGTTGAGGTGCACGTGACCGGGAATGATCTCGTTCGCGCCGCTTACGATACCGATCATCGGGGATGCAATCTCACGATCGGTCCAGCCCAGAGCCTTCATCAGCGAACGGTGCGGTGCTCGGCCAGCGCCCTTCGTCACTTGTCCACTACGCAATGTCTTGTTCATCATCCTATCCTTCTTTATATGTTCGTTCTTGCATTCGTTTCAATGTGCCAGGTCCGTGCAACCAGCTCTTCAGATTTGGTTGGCGGAGCATCGCTACTTGACTTTGGATACGATCAAATCACCCATCCTCTTGGTACCGACTTGCTTCATGCCTTCGCTCATGATGTCTCCGGTCCGCCATCCCTCGTCGAGAACGGAACTGACGGCCGCTTCGACCGCATCGGCTTCCTTGGTCAGGGAGAACGTATAGCGGAGCATCATGGCTACGGACAGAATCGTTGCGATCGGGTTGGCAAGATCCTTGCCGGCGATATCGGGAGCGGAACCGTGGATCGGTTCGTACATGCCGAAATTATCGGCCCGAAGGCTTGCGGATGGAAGCATTCCGATCGACCCCGTGATCATGCTCGCCTCATCGCTGAGGATATCTCCGAACATGTTCTCGGTGACGATGACGTCGAACTGATGGGGATTGCGCACCAACTGCATCGCGGCATTATCGACGTACAGATGGTTCAGCGTCACGTCGGAATACTCGGGGGCGATACGCTCGACGGTCTCCCTCCACAGCCGGCTCGTTTCGAGAATGTTCGCCTTGTCGACGCTGGTCAGGATCTTGCGTCGCTTGCGGGCTATCTCGAATCCCTTGCGGACGATCCGTTCAATCTCTTCGACGGTGTAGGCCATCGTATCGTATGCGGCGTCGCCGGCTGCGGAGCGGCCGCGCTCACCGAAGTAGATTCCGCCGGTCAGCTCTCGCACCACCATGATGTCCAACCCATCGCCGATGATGTCTTCACGCAACGTGCACGCTGCGGAAAGTTGCTTGTACAGCAGCGCCGGACGGAGATTGCAGAACAACCCCAAGCCGCCGCGCAGTCCAAGCAATGCTTTTTCAGGACGCATGGAACCGGCCAACTTGTCCCACTTCGGGCCTCCGACCGCACCGAGGAGTACCGCGTCGCTTTTTTTGCAAGTCTCCAATGTCGTCGCAGGAAGCGGCACCCCCGTCGCGTCGATCGCGCACCCGCCGGCGAGGCAGGTGGCGTATTCGAACGAATGTCCATAGACGGCGCCCACGGCATCGAGCACCTTCACCGCTTCCTGTACGATATCGGGACCGATTCCGTCCCCGGGAATCAACGCTATTTTCATCTTCATATTGACCAATCCTTCTCACCCGACAGGGGCGATCACTTCTTTTCGTTCTGCTTGGCGATATACCCGGCAAGCCCGCCTGCGGCGATCAACTCCTGCATGAACGGAGGGAACGGTTCCGCCTGGAACCGTTGCCCAGTGGTTTCATCGACGATCGTTCCGGTCGAGAAATCGACGCTGACGACATCTCCTTGCGAGATCGCATCGCACGCTTGCGGACATTCCAGGATCGGCAGACCGATATTGATCGCGTTCCGGTAGAAAATCCGTGCGAACGTCTTGGCGATTACGCAACTGACGCCGCTTGCCTTGATCGCGATCGGAGCGTGTTCCCGACTGGAACCGCAGCCGAAGTTTTTCTGCGCGACGATGATATCCCCGTCCTGCACGTTCTGCACGAACGTGGAGTCGATGTCTTCCATGCAATGCTTCGCCAGTTCCGCATGGACCGATGTATTGAGGTACCGAGCCGGGATGATGACATCCGTATCGACATTGTCCCCGTATTTGAATACCTTTCCTTTTGCCTGCATCATTACATTCTCCTCATGGTATCGCCTGTCCTCCGCGTTTTCGGACGACAGAGCGGAGCTATTTGCCGATCTTCTCCGGATCGGCGATATAGCCGGTTATCGCACTCGCCGCGGCTACAGCGGGGCTGGCCAAGTACACTTCGCTTTCCACATGCCCCATCCGTCCGACGAAATTGCGGTTCGTCGTCGAGACGGCACGCTCGCCGGCTCCGAGGATACCCATGTGGCCTCCCAGACACGGACCGCAGGTCGGCGTACTGACGATCGCACCGGCATCGATGAAGATAGTGAACAACCCTTCGTCCATCGCCTGCTTCCAGATCTTCTGCGTGGCGGGGATGACGATGCATCGTACCCAGGGAGCGACGGAATGCCCTTTGAGGATGTCGGCGGCGACGCGCAGATCGCTGATCCGCCCGTTGGTACAGGAACCGATCACCACTTGGTCGATCTTCACCTCGCCCACATCGTCGATGACCTTGGTGTTCTCCGGCAGATGGGGGAAGGCGACTGTGGGACGGATCGAGCCAAGATCGATCTCGATCGTCCGATCATACTCGGCATCGGAATCCGCCTCGTAGACCTTCGGCTCCTTGGGACAATGCTCCTTCAGATATGCGAGCGTCTGGCTATCCACCGGGAAGATGCCGTTCTTCGCGCCGGCCTCGATGGCCATGTTGGCGATGGTGAACCGATCGTCCATCGAAAGGGACGCGACGCCGGGTCCTTCGAATTCCATCGACTGATAGAGCGCGCCGTCGACTCCGATCATACCGATGATATGGAGGATGACATCCTTGCCGCCGACATGCCTGCCGGGTTTGCCGGTCAGATGGAACCGGATAGCAGAAGGTACCTTGAACCATGCCTTGCCGGTCGCCATTCCGCAGGCCATGTCAGTGCTTCCGACCCCGGTGGAGAAAGCGCCAAGCGCTCCGTAGGTACAGGTGTGGCTGTCGGCTCCGATGACCAAGTCCCCTGCCCCGACCAACCCTTTTTCCGGAAGAAGGGCATGTTCCACACCCATCTGGCCGATCTCGAAGTAGTTGGTGATTTCCTGGCTGTGTGCGAACGAGCGCATGCATTTGCACTGCTCGGCGGCCTTGATATCCTTGTTCGGCGTAAAGTGGTCGGGAACCAAGGCGACCTTGTCCCGGTCGAACACCTTCTCACAACCGAACTTATCGAATTCTCCGATCGCGACCGGGGCGGTGATGTCGTTGCCCAACACAAGATCAAGGTCGGCCATGATCAGCTGCCCAGCCCTCACCGATGGAAGTCCCGCGTGCGCCGCAAGAATCTTCTGCGTCATTGTCATGCCCATATGCGTCATATCCTCCGTAACGAAAATCTGTATCTCTCTGCTCCGGTCCGCCGGTCGGCCTAGAGGTCTTGCGGCGGATCTATTCCATCCGCGAGCAACTTGTATTCGATGCTGTCGCTCAACGCCAGCCAGCTCGCTTCAATGATGTCCCGGCTCACCCCTACGGTGGACCAGGACCGGACTCCGTCGGTCGATTCGATCAGAACGCGGACCTTCGAAGCTGTAGCGCTCTTGGAATCGAGCACCCGGACCTTGAAATCGGTCAGATGGACCGCCTTGAGCGCCGGATAGAACTGCTCGAGAACCTTGCGAAGCGCCTGATCCAGCGCATTGACCGGACCGGCGCCTTCCGCCGCCGTAATCGCGCTCTGGCCATCGACCCTGACCTTGACCACTGCGGTGTGTGTCTCGTCGGTCTCGGCAGCCAAGGGATGCACCCCCGTAGTCTGATAATGTACCAATTCGAAATAGGGCCGCCAATGCCCCAGATGCTTTCTGATGACCAATTCGAACGAACTTTCAGCTCCTTCGAACTGATATCCCTGCGCCTCAAGCCGCTTGAGGATATCCATCAGCTCGACTGTACGCGGATCGTCCTTGCCCAGCGACGGGGCGACGGCATGGATACGCTGCAACAGCAGTGCGCGACCGGCGACTTCGCTCATCAGCATTCGTCGCTCGTTACCGACTGCTTCGGGGTCCACATGCTCGAAACTCGCCGGGTTCTTCATGACTCCGTCGATATGCATGCCGCCCTTATGGCTGAACGCGCTGCGTCCGATATATGGAGCTGTGTTCGGGATGCGGACGTTCGCTATCTCGGCGACAGCCCGGCAGATGCGAGTCAGCTGATCCAGGGAACCGTCGGGAATCGCCCGAAGCCCCATCTTCAATTCCAAGTCGGCGACGATGGTCGCTAGGCAGGCGTTCCCGCATCGTTCGCCGAATCCAAGCAGCGTCCCCTGCACATGGTCGGCTCCGGCTCGGACCGCTTCGAGCGAAGATGCGACAGCACAGCCACTGTCATCGTGGGCGTGGATGCCGATCCGCACCCGCTTGCCGAACCGCCTGCACACAGCTTCGGTAGCGGAGAAGACGTCATGGGGCAATGCGCCGCCACGGGTCTCGCAGAGGGCGAGTGTCGAAGCTCCTGAATCGACAGCAGCCTCAAGACAGCGCATCGCATAGGCGCTGTCGCTCCTATAGCCATCAAAGAAATGCTCCGCATCGAAGATCACCTCGCGCCCCGCCGCCGCAAGATAGGCGACCGTTTCACCGATCATGGAGAGATTCTCCTCAAGCGTCGTACGGATGATCTCGGTCACCTGGAAATCCCAGCTCTTGCCGAAGACAGCCACTGCGGGGGTGCCGGCACCGAGCAGGCTATTCAGGTTGGCGTCATCCTCGCAATGGATGTTGCGACGACGCGTCGCACCGAAGGCGACAAGCTTCGCACGCTTCAAGCACATCCGGGAAGCGGAACGAAAAAACTCGAGATCCTTGGGATTGGATCCCGGATTGCCTGCCTCGACATAGGAAACGCCGAGCTCATCGAGCAACGAAACGATTTTCAGCTTATCCTGGACGGAAAAGCTGATCCCTTCCGCTTGGGAGCCATCCCGTAGCGTTGAGTCGAAGATGTCGACGCTATGCATTGAGCTCCCCCTTCCCGTTCATCTTATCGCTATGTCCGACCAGCATGTCGTTCTCGAAGCTCATGACGCTGGCGCTATTGCCCTGTCCTGCAGCGGAGACCTTGGCGTCGAGCATCCGGTTCACAGCAGCCAGACAGCTGAGAATCGAAGCCTCGATGACGTCGGTGCTCACCCCTCGTCCACGGTAGAAACCGTTGCCGTCGGAAATCTTGACCAGTACTTCTCCCAAAGCGTCGCGGTGTTCGGTGACGGCCTGCAGCTGGTAGTCCTCCAAGCTGAACGGATGCTTGATGATCTTCTCGACCGCCCGCAAAGCCGAATAGACGGGCCCGGTACCCGAAGCGACCTCCTGATACTTCTTGTCCCCCTTGCGGAGCGTCACGCATGCGGTAGAGGTCATCAAGTTGCCGCTGTTCACGACGAAATTATCCAGCGCCCAGGTATCCTGACCTTGGCTGATCGCCGATCCGCTCTCCACCAAAGCGACCAGATCCCGATCGGTGACAGTCTTCTTGCGGTCCGCGACGTTCTTGAATTCGGAGAACAGCTTGGAGATCTGGTCGGCGTCCAGTGTATAGCCGAGTTCCTCCATTCGCTTCTCGAACGCATGCTGGCCGGAGTGCTTCCCCAATACCAGCGATGTCTTCTTGATCCCCACCGATTCGGGAGTCATGATTTCATAGGTCCTGGCGTTCGCCATCATGCCATGCTGATGGATGCCCGACTCGTGGGCGAACGCATTGGCGCCGACGATCGCCTTGTTCGGAGCGATCTTGACGCCGGTGATCGAGGAAAGCAGGCGCGCCGTCCGGTAGATTTCCTCGGTGTTCAAATTGTAATGGTACGGATAGACGTCGGGTCTGGTGCGAATGGCCATGGCCAGTTCCTCCAGCGAAGCGTTCCCCGCACGTTCGCCGATGCCGCAGACGGTCCCCTCGATCTGGCGCGCCCCAGCGGCGACTCCGGCGAGACTGTTGGCCACAGCCAGCCCGAGATCGTCATGGCAGTGGACGGAGATGATCGCTTTGTCGATGTTGGGGACCTTGTTCATTACGGTGGCGATCATGTTGCCGAATTCCAACGGGGTCGCGTAACCGACCGTGTCGGGAAGATTGACGATCTTCGCCCCGGCGTCGATGACAGCCTCCACTACCTTGCACAGGTAGTCGAGATCGGAACGGAACGCGTCTTCGGCGCTGAACTCGACCTCCGGGCAGAGGTTGCGGGCATAAGCGACCATCTTCACGGCCTTTTCCAAAGCCGTCTCACGAGAAATCTTGAGCTTATACTCGAGATGGAGATCGCTGGTGGCAAGGAACGTGTGGATACGGGGCTTACCCGCCTCCTTGACCGCGTTCCATGCGGCATCGATATCTTTCTGCAACGCCCGGGACAGGCTGGCGACCGTCGGGCCCTCCACCGCTTTCGAGATGGCCTGGACGGATTCGAAATCCCCGGGGGAAGCGATGGCGAAACCTGCTTCGATGACATCCACGCCTAGCGCTTCAAGCTGCTTGGCCATACGGACCTTCTCGTCAAGGTTCATGCTGTAACCGGGAGCCTGCTCGCCGTCGCGCAACGTCGTATCAAAGAAATAGATGTTCTGAATGTCTGCCATGTTGTTTCCCTCCCCCGTCCGTAGGATATCCGAGGATTCCGAACGGAAGTGTATAGATAGCGTTTTTCCGGAATACCTACCGGATTCGGTCTTCGGGATCAGTCGGCCCCACCGACACGGGCATCGTCCAGCTTTGCGAAGCATCCTGCTGCCGGAGCGAAGCCCGCATGGCGGGCGAACCGATCATCCGCGGTCAGTCGTTTTCCTTCTTCAACCAGCTCATCAACGAGCGAAGCCGCTTGCCGGTGGATTCCAGCAGACTGTTCGCCTCCATACGCTTGCGGGCGTTGAAATACGGGCGCTTGACCTGGTTCTCCAACAGCCAGTTGCGTGCGAACGTACCATCCTGGATGTCGCTGAGAACGCCTTTCATCGCTTTCTTGGTATCGTCGGTAATGATCTTTCCACCGGTGATGTAATCGCCGTATTCGGCAGTATCACTGATCGAATAGCGCATATAGGACAGCCCCCCCTGGTTGATCATATCGACGATCAGCTTCATTTCATGACAGCACTCGAAGTACGCCATCTCAGGCTGGTAGCCGGCTTCGACCAGCGTATCGAACCCCGCCTTGATCAGCGCCGAAACGCCGCCGCACAGGACGGCCTGCTCGCCGAACAGGTCGGTCTCGGTCTCTTCCTTGAATGAAGTTTCGAAGATTCCCGCTCTGCCGCCGCCGATGCCCTTCGCATAGGCCAAGGCGACCTGCTCGCTGTCTCCGGAAGGATCCTGATGCACGGCGATCAAGCAGGGAACACCCTTGCCTTCCTGGAACTGGCTGCGGACCGTGTGACCCGGCCCCTTGGGGGCGATCATGATCACATTGACGTCTTCAGGAGGGGTGATCTGTCCGAAATGGATGTTGAACCCGTGGGCGAACGCAAGGTACTTGCCGGCCTTCAGTCCCGGTTCGATGCTCTCGCTGTACAGTTTCGACTGCTTTTCGTCGTTGACGAGAATCATGATGACGTCAGCCGCCTTGGCGGCCTCTGCGGCGGTCATGACGCGCAGCCCGGCTTCCTCGGCCTTCGCCCAGCTCTTGCTTCCTTTGTACAGTCCGACGATCACGTCGACGCCGCTTTCATGCAGATTCAGCGCATGGGCATGCCCCTGGCTACCATATCCGATGATAGCTACCTTCTTTCCCTCCAGCTTGGAAAGATCCGCATCCTGATCGTAAAACATCTTGCTCATTTGTGTACCTCCAGCCCTCCGGCCTCTTGTCGTTCAAATATTTCGGAGGCGTCGCACGGCGCCTTTCGTTCCATTCATCGGATCGGGATCATTGATCGGCCCGCTCGCCTACCGCCCCCGGATCCTCATAGTCTATGTCGCACAGCGATCTGCTGCCGCGTTCCAGCGCGGTGATTCCTGTCCTGGACATTTCCACGATACCGTACGGGTTCATCAGCTCGAGAAAGGAACCGATCTTGTCCAGGCCTCCCGTCAGTTGTAGGGAAATGGTCGACGGCGTGACATCGAGCACCTTCGCCTTGAAGATCTCCGCCAGCTCCACGACCGAGGTGCGGGTCTGTTCGGTCGTCCTTACTTTCACCAGCACCAGCTCGCGCTGAACCGATCCATGACGGGTCATTTCATATACTTTGATGACGTCCACCAGCTTCTCCACCTGTTTCTTGATCTGCTCCACGACCGCGCGATCCCCGGTGACGACGATGGTGATGCGGCTGATCGAAGGATTCTCCGTGACGCCGACGGACAGGCTGTCGATGTTGTACCCCCTGCGGCTGAACAGTCCGACAACACGCATCAGAACGCCTGAATGGTTGTTGACCAGTATCGCCAGGGTGTATTGTTTTTCTGCCATATGGCACCTCCGATTGTTTCTGTCGCGACATCCGTCGACAGGTATCAGGATACAGGACAGGTATGCCGAACTCCCGTGAAGGGCTTTGCTCCACGGGGTATGACGGCACCTGCCGCGGAATTTATAGAATAATCAGGCTAATCAGGAGTACTACGGAAAGTACAAGGATAAGGGAAGGTACAAGAAGGGTAATGATAAGGAGGGAGTCGAGAAGATTTGCGGCGAAACCGCGGGTAGAAGCATTCATGGCGCAAGGACAGGACCGCTGCGTCATCTGATTCCAGTTCATCTCTGATTGCGGACAATTGCTACTTGACCGCTTTGCTGAAGCATTCACGACTTACTCCTCAAGCCACCGGATAGTGGCGGTTATTCTCCTTTGTACTCATGTCGGAACAGTTTGTCAACCCTGCATACGCATTTTGGAATGTTTATTCGTCCGATATGCAGGAATCTTTCGCATGATGGGCGCCTCCGACGCGCTTGATGCAAAAGGGGTGGAATTCATCCGAAAGATAATGATATCATTGAAAGCGAACAACAAACTCATGATAAGGAATGCCAACCATGAAAAAAGCCATGTCGCTGATCGGCGCCGTCTCGTTGATTCTTCTCCTAGCCACCGCATGCACTTCAACGCCGAAAGTATCCCGTATCGATGCGCAGGAACAGCTCGATCTTTCCGGAAACTGGAACGATACCGATATCCAGCTGGTGACGGAATCCTTGATCCGTAGTTGTCTCTCCACCGGGTGGGCCGACGACTTCTATCGTGCGAACCGGAGGAACCCAGTGATCGTCATCGGCACGATCGCCAACAACTCCAGCGAACATATCGACACATCGATCATCAGCAAGAAAGTCGAGATCGCGCTACTTTCCAGCGGAAAGGCCGATACCGTCGCCGATATCGCGAAACGGGACGATGTGCGGAAGGAGCGGGAGGAGCAGCAGTACTATGCTTCGGTCGATACCGCCGCACAGCTCGCCCAGGAGACTGGTGCTGATTTTCTCATGCAGGGCTCGATCAAGACGAACGTAGACCAGGTCGGAGGCAAGGCGGTACGAACGTACTATGTCGATCTGGAATTGATCGATATCACGACGAGCCGCAAGATCTGGCTCGACGAGGATACGGTCAAGAAATATATCGAAAAAAGCAGATATCGGTTCTAGAGCCCGATGAAACTCCGCCTGGCCTTGCTGCTTCCGCTCGTCCTGACGACGGCCACCTCCTGCCTGTCGATCTCCCGTGTCGATCTGTCGCACGTGGATACGTGGTATCTGCAAGGGGATGCGAAACAGGCGGCCGTCACCTATGAAAAGAACGGTTCGGATATCCTCGACAGCCAAGGGAGACTCGTATATAGTCTCGACGTCGGCATGCTCACCCATTTCGCCGGCGACTACGCTCGTTCGAACGAGTACCTCGGCGTAGCCGAAACGCTGATCGCAGAGGCCTACACGCAGAGCGTCACCGAAAACATCTCCCGATTCATCATCAACGACAATGCGAAGACATATCCGGGCGAAGACTACGAAGACATCTATTCCAATATTTTCATGTCGTTGAACTACCAGGCGTTGGGAAGGACTGAAGACGCTATGGTCGAGATACGCCGTTCCAGCGAAAAGGAACGCCTGCTGATCGACAAGTATTCCATGCTCATGGAGAAGAGCAAGTCGGCCAAAAGCGATCGGATCGACGGAGAGCTTCAGACGATTTCGTTTTCCAAGAGCGCCCTTTCCAATTATCTTGGGATGCTGTACAGCGATGCGCTGGGCAATATCGGCGATAGGGACTATTATCGGCGCAGCGTCCTCGACGCTTTCGCGATACAGCCTACGCTCTACCCGTTTCCCGTTCCCGACAGTGCGGAGAACCGCCCCGATCCGGAAATCGGCAAGGTACGGCTCGAGTTCATCGCCTTTACCGGGATGGGACCGACGAAATTCGAAACGGTCAGGCAGCTGTACGTCAGCAAGAACAACTATGCGAAGCTGGCTCTTCCCATCCTTGTCCCGCGCAACGGACGTGTCGACGGCGTAACTGTCAGACTGGACAACGGGGTCCAGGTGCGGCTGCAGCGGATCGAGGATCTATCGAGGATCGCCCAGGATACATTCGCGCTACGCTTTCAGAGCATCTACAACAGAACGGTCATCAGGACGATGGCGAAAGCTACCGGGACCGCGGTACTGGATACGATCGCCGACGGCGCAAGGAACAGCGACGAACAGGGAAGCGAATCGGTCGCCATGATCAGCGATATTCTCTCTGTTTTCAGCTCCATCTTCAACCAGACAAGCGAGAGCGCAGACTTGCGCATCAGCCATTACTTTCCCGCCGTCGCTTGGGTCGGCTATGTCGACGTGGATCCCGGGCTGTACGAGGCATCGTTCAATTTCGAAAGCGGAAGTTCGACCCTGCGACGGCAGAGGACCCGAATCCTCGCCTCACCTGGGTCATTGAATCTGCATGAAGGATTCTGTCCATTATAAGAAAGGAGTTATTTGTATGAAACAGAACGGAAAGACCATCGGCTTGCTCGCCATGACGTTCGCGGCGATCCTCGTGCTCGCTTCATCGTGCGCATCGACCAAGGCGCTGGCATGGATGGACGGCACATACGATTCGAAGCATACGCAGCGGGACTACTGGCTCGCCGTCGGGCGGAGCGTCGATGAAACGCATGCGATAGGATCCGCTTGCGCAACGTTGGAAGCGGAGATTTCCGCACTGCTGGGAAACAAAGCGGGCCTTCCGTCCCTGGAAGTGCGCATGGCCGAGGGCAACAGCGGCGCGGTGGTATCGCCTACTACCGGAGCCGCGATCTTCTACGCATCCTTGTACGACAGCGTCTCAATCGACGGACAGTCGGTCGTGCGCATCGGCTTCAGACGCTCGGATATGGCCAAGTCGCTGAAGAAGATACATAAAGATGCATACGATGATGCCGCCTACGAACTGAAGAACTATAAGAAAGCGGGCAAGAATCCCCTTGACCGCATGGCGGCGCTTCAGAAGGCTTCGCGGCTTTCCCAACTGGCCGACAGAAGCGGCGAACTGCTCATGCTGTTCACAGGAAAGAGCTTCGACAGCCTTACTGAGAAGATCGCTTCGACGAAGGAGAATATCGTCTCGGACCTGAAGGTCCGCATCGACTCGTCCGCCGTCGACGCTCCGTTCAAAGATGCAATGATCCAGGCGTATGCTCAGCAACTCCAGGGGCTCGGGTTCGGCGTGGTGGAGAAAAAAGAGGATCTTGTCGTCAAGCTGTCGTACAAGCAGCTGCTGACGCCGAAGGCCGGAGGTGCGCCATATGCGTACATGAACTACACGCTCGCCTATTCGATCCTTTCCGACTCCAGTGTCATTCTGTCAATCGTGGAGAATGAACGGATCGCCGCGGTCACCGATGGAGATGCGAAAGCGAAGGCGGAACGCTACGCCACGGTCGAAGCTCCGCGCAAGTTCGCCGCCGCATTCATGGGACTGTAGCCGCGTCGCTGCTGCGGGGCAACGGAACGGGCTTCTCTTGCACGGAGGGCCGTTTCGCTGTAGACTTTGCCGCATGACGAGTCGAAGAAGGCCCGCAAGGCGTGGAAGAACACGCATCTCGCCTGCTGGTGGCGAGATGCAGGGCGGAAGGCCGAAACGGCCGAGACGATTTTCCAGTCTTTTCTCGCGATTGGTACTCTATTTCATCGTAACCATGCTCGTCCCGATATTGATGATCACGTTCTATTATACGATCATCGGAAACAGAACCATGGTCGGAGCGCTCAAAGCGCAGGCGGACAACAGCATGACACGCCTGGGCGAACGATATGCGGCAGTACTCGAGGATTACCGGCATCGGGCGTACGTGCTGTCCACCGACGAAACGATCGTCACGTTGCTGAAGGACGACAACATGACGGAACGGGAGCAGTCGGCGAAATCATCCGAAATCTATGCAAAGCTGTTCTCCATCATGAAAGGGGTGCAGAACGATGCCTCGGCCATCGTGGTCAGCAACAGCGGCAATGTCAGATATTCCACGCATGCCTTCCCCGATATATACGACCTACGGTTCGACCAGCACGAGACCAGAGTCGCCCCGTTCTACTTCCTCAATCGTAGAGACAAGGAAAAAGCTACGTTCATGACGACGAGCAACCGATACATTACTGACAACAACTCTCCCGTCGGACTGAATGTCCAGCGAAAAGTGTTCGACGAGAACGGGAAAAAAATCGGCTATGTTTCTATCGACATCTATCTCGAAACACTGCTGAGACTCGTAGACGAACCAATCCTCAACGATCTGATCCTGATCGACACTACCGACTACACTGCCAGCTCGATCATCCATGCCGAAGTTTTCGGAAACTTCGGTGCGTTTCCGGCGCTCTCGGCGCTCAAGTCCCCCTACGAACCGAGAAGCTATGTAGGGGAATCAGGAGAGATCGTATCGCTGGCGTTCATCCCCAATACCCAGCTGATCCTCGCCGGCGTGCTTGATACAGCTCCGTATCGGCAGAGCCTCAACTATTTCTTCATCGTCGTCTGTCTGGTATTCGCCGTCGGCCTTGCCCTTGCCGGCGTCCTCGCCTATTTCTTCTCAAACTCGATCGCAAAGCCTGTCAACCAGCTGGTCAAGACCATGCAGGTAGTCGAAACCGGATATTTCAATGTCCAGGTCACAGAATCGCATATTTCCGAAATCGCACAGCTCGACGCATCGTTCAATACGATGGTCGCCCAGATCGTCAATCTGATGGAGCTGACACAGGAAGAGGAGGAGAAACTTCGGGAAGCCGAACGCAAGGCGCTGGAATCGCAGATGAACCCCCATTTTCTGTACAATACCCTCAACACGATCAAAGCGATCGCGAAACTACACGACGAGCAGGAAATCCTTGCGATCACGACGCGACTGGGCAAGTTGTTGCGGGAAACGATCAACAACCAAGAATCGGAAGCGACGATCCGCGACAGCCTCGCCCTCGTCGAAGACTATCTGACGATCCAGAAAATCAGGTTTGGAGAGAAACTCCATACGAGAATCGACGTGGACGCCGGCATCCTCGACGTCAAAACTCCCAAGCTTCTGATCCAACCACTTGTGGAGAACGCGATCATCCACGGACTCGAACCCAAGATCGGAGACTGGAAGATCACGATCAGGGGAACGTATCGCCTGGGAATGATCAAGATCACGATCAGCGACAACGGTGTCGGCTTTCCTCCCGGAACGTTGCCGGAAAACCTTGATGGACTGGCTGACAGCAGCCATGTGGGCGTGTATAATGTCTATCGTCGGATTAAACTGAAATATGGGGATGCCGGTTCGTTGCGGATCATATCCACTCCCGGATCCGGAACGCTTGTGGTCATGGCGTTCCCGGCACGGACGACGAGCCAGAGTGCGCCACAAACCGATGAGACGATAGGAGAGCGACTATGAGCTATACCGTGGTCCTTGTCGAAGATGAGGAGCTGATGCGTACGGAACTTGAGCAGACGACGCCTTGGGAGGAACTCGGCCTTGAGTTGGTCGGAAGCGCCGAGAACGGCATCGAGGGAGAACGCCTGATCAAAGAACTGGAGCCTGATATCGTCGTGACCGACATCAGACTTCCCGGGCAAGACGGCCTGACGATGCTCTCCCGATGTCCGGTCAGCCATGCAGTCATTCTCAGCGGCCATACCGACTTTTCCTACATGAAGCAAGCGATCCGCCTAGGGGTGTTCGACTATCTGCTCAAGCCGGTTGATGACGGGGAGCTTGAATCGACGTTCCGTCAGCTTGTGGCGAAGATCAAGGAGGAGGATACGGAGCTGGAGCGTCTCAAGAAAAGCAAGTCCGATGGCCCGGAATACATCAGGCTCCCGAGAAAGCTCGGCAACCATGTGGTTGACAGTGCGATTGAATTCATCGCGGAACACTACGGCAACCCAATCGGACTCCAAGAAGCAGCCGCCGCGCTGGATCTGTCGGAAAGCCATCTGAGCAGACTATTCAAGGAAGTGACCGGCCTGAATTTTCTTCAATACCTCAATGCATGGAGAATCAACAGAGCCGTCGATCTTCTGCTGAATCCGAAAATGAACATCGGGGAAATTTCGGTGACCTGCGGCTTCCCTACCCCCGGCTATTTCGCAAAGATATTCAAGCGGTTCACCGGAGCTACGCCGTCCCAGTTCAGGGACGAACACCCCGCCCGTCAATAGGAATCGGTCCGAACATCGCCTCAAGTTTCTCGTCGGCCGTCATCCCTCCGAGTACCGGAGGATCGTCGGCATAGTGCATGGAGTCGATCCCGAGCCTGGCCGCGGCCTCGATGTTCTCCTGATAATCGTCGACGAAAAACGTACGCCGAGGCGTCGTGCGCTCACGGTTCAGGATATAGCGGAAATACTGCGGTGCCGGTTTGCTCATCCCGATTTCATGAGACGGGTATACCGCATCGAACAAATCGATCATCCCCATGTCCATGAGTATGTCCCAATGCGGCGCGAACGTATTCGAACCGCACACGACACGCTTCCCCATTCCCCGCAACCGCTTGATAAGAGCTACCATGATCGGATTCGGTTCCGGCGAAAAATGCTTGGAAAACGGTTCGCCGTCCACTCGTACACCAAACTTCTTCTCAATATGGCACCAATATGCCGAAGTAGGAATTGTACCGTCCATCAAAGGAAAATCATATTGCCGATAGTCGGCAAAAAAATCTTCCTGTGGAAGATTCCATTCATCGACGACCGCCTGCAGGACATGGATGTTCCGCACCACGACATTGCCCATGTCAAAGATGAACAAGTCCTTCCCGTATACGGGACTTGCGGAACATCCCTCGGATCGATCCGCATTATCAGCCTTTTCTTGATTCATATACGGCAGCTCCACCTATGAAGTATTTTGACAGTGCGAAGAACAGAATGAACATCGGGATGCTTGCAAGCACCGCCACGGCCATCATCGCTCCTTCGTCGGTCGCCTTTTCCTCGGCGAACTTGGAGATATACAGCGGAATCGTCTTCATCTTCTCGTCCTGGACGATCAGCAACGGCCACAGCAGATTGTCCCACTGCCCGCGGAACGATAGAATTCCCAGCGTGGCGATGACCGGCGTGCAGTTGGGCAATACGATCTTGGTGAAGATGCCGATCTCGCCCATTCCGTCCACTCGAGCGGCATCGAGGAACTCGCCGGGGAACGTCAGCAGATATTGCCGCATCTGGAATACGCCGAACGCGCTGACAAGGAATGGAAGAATCAGGCCGAGATATGTATTCTGGATATGCAAGCCTGTGGCGACCATGTACAGCGGAATCATGATCGCCTCGAACGGGATCATCATCGTCGCCATGATCATCATGAAGACGAAGTTCCTGCCTCTGAAACGGAATTTGGCAAGGCCGTAGCCGGTCAGCGAGGCCAACAACACCGTGGTGAACGCCACCGTCAGCGCCACGATCAGCGAGTTGAGAATATTCCGTGGGAATGTGAATGATCCGTCGTTGCCTTTGATCGCCTTCACGTAGTTCTCCACATGGAAGTCCCGGGGAATCCAGCGGTATGGCATCTTGATGATGTCGGAAGCGGGCATCATGCTCGCGGTGACCATGAACACGAGCGGCATCACGCAGAACACCAGCATGACGATCAGCAGGAACCAGATGAGGATCCGAGCCCAAGGAACCCGCTTCAAGGCGAAGAGGAGACCGGAAGACCGGTTCGATGCGATTGTCTTGTCCGTCATATCTCCCTCCTCAATAGTCGACATCGTCGCTCTTGGATATCTTGAACTGGGCGAACGTCAGGACCAGCATGATGACGAACAGGACGATGCTCATCGCGCTGGCGCGTCCGATGCGTTGGTTGCGGATACCGGTCTCATAGATATTCAGCGTAATGACATTGATCGGATCCTGGGCAGCCCCGCCGGACTGGGTGAACAGGTACTGCGTACTGAACGTCTTCAAGCACTGGAGCATCGCCATCACCGACACCAGCAGGATAGTCGGCTTGAGCAACGGAACGGTGATCCTCCAGAACGACTGCCATTTCGAAGAACCGTCGATCGTCGCCGCTTCGTAGATCGTCGGAGGAATCGTCGCAAGGCCGGTGATGAATAGAATGACGAAATATCCGATATACTTCCAGAAATAGACAAGCATGGTGGAGAACTGGAGCATCGTGCCGTTCGCCAGCCACTTGCGATCGACGCCCGGCGTCCTGCACAGCCAGTTCAGGACCTGGTTGCCCAGCCCGGGAGGAGCAAGGATCAACAGCCAGATCGCGGCGGCCACGACGGAAGAAAGCACCGCGGGGGTGTAGTAGGCGATCTGGAAGAAGCCCCTGCTTCTCCTGCCGCAAATATTGTATATGAACGTAGCGAACATCAGGCTGAAGACAAGCAACGGGATGAACGTCCCGAGAGTGAACACCAGCGTGGCCCGCATGGAGTTCCAGAACGAGGCCGATTTGAAGATGTAGATATAATTTCCCAGTCCCAGGAATTTCGGTGCTGCCAGCGATAGTATCCGCTTGTCGAACAAACTGGTGAACATCGCGTTGATGATGGGATAGAAGCTGAATAAGCAAAAGAACAAGACTGACGGGACTACGAAGGCCACGCCCCAGCGGGCTTGTTTTTTTTCTATTCCTCGATATGTCGTTTTTTTCATGATGGCTGATGCCTCTCGGTCGTCGGACATGCGCCGTCAGGCGCAAGGTCGGGGATTCATAGACAGACACCGGCTTCGAATCTTGTCGGAAAACGAAGCCGATGTCGTGAAATATCGATCAATTCTCGTCGATCAGTTCCTGAGCGGACGCTTTCAAGGTCGCCAGAGCCTTTTCGGGAGAAACGCCGGAAAGCATCACCGACTCCACGGCGGACTTCAACAACTTCTGCATCTCCGCGCTGTTCTCGGAGTAATACATGATGTGAGCCTTTTCCATGTCGGCTGAGAATACGTCGGTATACGGCTTGGCCTTGTATTCGGGAGACTCGAAGAGCTTCTTGGTGGGCTGAGGCAACGCCGCCTTGTCCAGATACTCATCGCCATGGCTCAGCAAGTATCCGATCAGTTTCCATGCGGCTTCCTGCTCCGCCTTGGAGGCCTGGGCGTTGACCATGTAGAAATGTCCGTAGTAGCAGTTCGCGACTTCCTTCACAGCATCCTTGAACTGCGGGAACGGAATGACCATCAGATCCCCGCTGGCATAGAACTCGGGATTCTCTTCGGCGATACGGGCGGTCTGATAGTAGCCGGTAAGCGCCATCGCGATATCGCCGTTGTTCTTGTTGAACAGCTTGCGGGCAGCAGTATACGTGGAGGAGCCGAGGTTCTTGCCGTTGGGTCCCCACTGCTGCATGAATGTCAACACCTTGAGCCAGGCGTCGTCGCCGACGATCGCGGTCTTTCCATCATCTGAGATCAGCTTTCCGCCGAGCTGCTCGACCATCGGAACGAGCCATTCCAGATAGTATCCGTAGCGGAAATCGAACCCGCGGCGAGTAATGATATCTCCGTCGCGCTGGATGATCTTCTCGCTGACCGCGACCATGTCCTCCCACGTCTTGGGATAATCCTTGTCGGGGTCGAGACCGGCGTCGCGGAAGATTCCCTTGTTCAGAAGGATCGCCCAGTTTGTCAGCTCGAGCGGCAATCCATAGATCTTTCCGTCCACGGTGACCGAATCGAGCGTTCCGTCGACATATGCACTCTTGATCGCCTGATAGTCGGCGTATCCGGCGGCTTTTGCATCGACAGGAGCCACGCGACCGTTGACGATGTAGGCGTATTCGTCGCTGATCGGCAGATTGAAGATCGTCGGTCCCTGATTCGCAGCGAATGCGGTCTGGACGATGTCGGCCATCTTTCCGGATGCCTGCGTGGTATATTCCACCTTCACGTTCGGGTTGGCGGCTTCGAACTCGGCGATATACTGGAGTTCCAGAGGATTGCGGTTGACGTCCTCATGCGTCCAGAATTTGATCGTAATAGGACCGGATGCTTCCTTCGACCCCTGGGCGAACAGCGCCATGGGGGCGATCAAAGCGACAATCGTAAGGATGATAATGGCTTTTTTCATAAAAACCCTCCGTTTGTATGATACTTCATTTTCCATTATGACAATGAAGCACGCAAGTGAAGGTTTTTGTCATTCATCGCCCGTTTTTGTGAAAGAAAGCCGCGCTCTCGGCGGAGAAACTCCTTCTGCGGGGTGACCTGGAATCCCAGGAGGAAGAAAAAAACAAAAATATGAAGAAGCAGCCGGTGCCGTGCCGGCGATGAATCGTGCCGCAAAAATCAGGAACTGGAGGGTTATTCCCTGCCGGACATGAAGGCGGAAAGCTTTTCCATCGTCTCGGCGCTGATGTCATGTTCGATCAGACATGCGTCGCGTTCTGCGATATGGGGTTCTACGCCAAGGACATCGGCAAGGAAAGTAGTGAGCGTCTTATGGCGGGTATAGACCTGGGAGGCCTTCACTCTACCCTTCTCTGTCAACGAAATATCCCCGTAGGTTTCCTGATGGACGTAGCCATCTGCCTGGAGAACTTTCATGGCGCGGCTGACGCTCGGCTTGGTCACGCCAAGGCGGTTCGCAACATCGGTGATGCGGACCTTCGCCCCCTGCTCCTCGATAGCGAGCACAGCTTCCAGATAGTCTTCACCTGATTTCTGCATGATACCGCTACTCCTTGTGACAGAAATATAACCAGAAACCACTTGCCCGGCTAGTACATGTCGTATCGTACCATTGTCCGAAGCGTTTTGCAATGCCGATATTTTCCTCCATGCCCGTCGCATGTGGCGTACTCTGCCGAACCGAGTCTGCGAGTATTGACACTTGAATGAGTTATGGATAGCTTGTTAGTCGAGACTAACGGACAGATACTGCGCTATGGACGACGCGAAGGATTGCGGAAAACGATGGAAACGGATACATGCCCCATGGACGGACAGGAACCCAAGACGGAGACGCTCGCCTCGTTGACCAGCGGGCAGACGGCGAGAATCCTGGGGATCGAGGCTCCGAGACCGCTGAAACGGAGACTGATGGACATGGGCCTGACCCATGGGATCGCAGTCACAGTGCTGAAAGTAGCACCGTTGGGGGATCCGATGGAAATCTCGCTTCGAGGCTACCATCTGTGCCTGAGACGAGACGAAGCCGCGAAAGTTTCGGTCGAGAGAACGGAGGGAATCACATGCCAACCATCGCGCTGATCGGCAATCCGAACTCCGGAAAAACGACATTGTTCAACCAGCTTACCGGCACGACGGCCCATGTCGGAAACTGGCCCGGCGTAACGGTGGAGAAGAAGGAAGGAACCTGTAACGTTGGAGGCGAGGAATGGACGGTCATCGATCTCCCCGGCATCTACTCGCTCTCCCCGTACTCTCCGGAAGAAAAGCTATCTCGCCGATATATCCTTGACGCCCGGCCGGATCTGATTGTCGATGTGATCGACGCGACGAATTTGGAACGCAGCTTGTATCTGACCACCCAGTTGTCGGAATTGGGCGTTCCGCTGCTCCTTGCGCTGAACATGCAGGATCTGCTCAAGCGGGACGGTGTCGAAATCGACACGGAGCAGCTGTCGAGGATGACCGGATGCCCCGCCGCCGAAATTTCGGCAAGCAAGGGAACGGGTCTCGAAAAACTCATCGGCCTGGCGAAGACCTCTGTCGAGGGCCACGTGGTCCCCGCATGTCCCCTGTTTTCCAATGAGGTGGAACAATGGCTCACTAAGATCATCGCCGACGATTACCTTCATGTCATCCCCGCAGGCAGACCTCCCCGATGGGCGGCTATCAAGCTACTCGAGGACGATGAACTCTTCGCCGAGTCCATGCCGGCTCCTCCACCGGCTTTCAGCGCAATGATGGCCCAAGCGCGCGCGAGTCTTCGAAAAACATATGGGGATGATGCGGAAAGCGTCATTATCGACCAACGGTATCAAGTGGCGGAACGGATCAGCGACGCATGCGTACACGCCATCAAACAAGGGCGAAAGGAGTTCAACCTCGATACGATCCTCACCAACAGGTTCGCGGCGATCCCCTTGTTCATCCTGATCATGGCAGGAGTCTTCTATATTTCGATCCAGCTGGTGGGCGGGCTGACCACCGAACCGCTGGAATATTTCTTCGGGGAATGGATTCCTATCCATCTCGGCGGACTGCTGGACAGATGGGGCGTCATCCCGTTCCTGTCCGGTTTGCTCATCGATGGGATCATAGCCGGAGTCGGCTCCGTGCTGACGTTCGTGCCGCAACTGTTCGTACTGTTCCTGCTACTCAGCCTTCTCGAAGACTGCGGTTACATGGCCCGCATCGCGTTCATCATGGACAGGATCATGCGGTCCCTCGGCCTATCGGGCAAATCGATCATTCCGCTGGTGATCGGAACAGGGTGTTCCGTACCGGCGATCATGAGTTCGAGGACGATCGAGCACCAGAAGCAGCGGGAACTGACGGTGCTGGTCACATCGTTCATTCCCTGCGGAGCGAAGATGCCGATCTTCGCGCTGATGATCGGGGCGTTCTTCCCCGATCGGTGGTATGTCGCGCCGATGATGTATTTCATCGGTATTCTGGCGGTCGTCGTGACCGGACTGCTGAGTCGCAGGCTAGACAAGCACAAGGAGCAGAACGCGTTCATCATGGAACTTCCCCGCTATCAGGTGCCGACGCTGAAAAATACATGGTTGCAGACGTGGGAGCGGACCAGAGGCTTCCTGATCAAGGCGGGGACGATCATCCTGCTTTCCTCGGCGATCATCTGGCAGATGCAGTCGTATAGTTTCACGTTCCGAGCCGTCGATCCTACAAATAGCATGCTTGCCACGCTGGGCAAGATCATCGCTCCGCTGTTCAAACCGCTCGGCTTCGGGACGTGGCAAGCCTCCGTTGCGTTGCTGACCGGCATCGCAGCAAAGGAGTCGATTGTCTCGACTCTGTCGGTCACGCTTGCGGGGGCTCCGCTGTCTTCCATCTTTACGCCGCATGCGGCGCTGGCGTACATGGTGTTCATCCTGCTCGCCTCCCCGTGCATCGCAGCGATCAGCGCCATGAGCAAGGAACTGGGGGGTGGCAAGAAACTTGTCAAGGCGCTCGCTTGGCAGACAGGCTACGCATACATAGCGGCGTTGCTGTTCAATCTGCTGGGCATGCTCGTTCTGTAATATGCGTATGGGTGCAGGAGGAAAAACATGAGTCCTATCGTAGCGAACATCATCGTGGCAGTAGTGATCGTAGCCTTGCTCGCCGTAGCAATATGCATCGTTCATCGCCAGAAAAAACGTGATAGGGCGGACAACGCCCCGTCATGTAATGAAAAATACCGTTTCAACGGATGCGCAGGCTGCCCATACGCAGGGCATTGCGATAAGAAACGCTGACGATTCATCCCGCAGGCCCTACCAAATTCCCAAAAACGAGCAATCATCCATCGATGTCCAAGCAATCATGCACCAATACGTATAACGCTCCATCGGACCTGCCGCAGGTTTTTTCGCCAGGCACAAAAAAACCGGCGAAAGGCGGAGCTCTCACCGGCGGATATTACGCTATATCCATGACTTGCTGATTGCTATTTGTCGGCTTTCTTTTTCTTCTTGCCGAGCAGCAGCAACACAAAGTAGATGATCAGGATCACCGCGAAAATCGCGGCCATGCCCTGCCACATCAACGTCAACGAATGGGTGACGACACTAGCGTTCATAGAAGACCTCCATTAAAGAAGCCCGGGCACGAGACCCAGGATGACGCCGCCTGCGATGACCGAACCGATCTGGCCGGCCACATTGGCTCCGATCGCATGCATCAGCAGGTGATTCTGCGGGTCGGCTTCCTGTCCCATCCGCTGGATGACACGAGCCGACATCGGGAATGCGGAGATACCGGCTCCGCCGACCATCGGGTTGACCTTGTTCTTGGAGAACAGGTTCAGCAACTTTGCGAACAGTACGCCGGCGATCGTATCGAATACGAATGCAAGCAGTCCGAGCGCCATGATCATGATCGTCTGCACGGTGACGAACACATCGGCCTTCATCGTAGCAGCGATGGTGATTCCGAGCAGCAAGGTGATCAGGTTGGCCAGCACGTTCTGCGCGGTCTCCGACAGGGAGCCGAGCACGCCGCATTCGCGGATCAGGTTGCCGAACATCAACAGCCCGACGAGGGACACGGAAGCAGGAGCCACATAGCCGGCGACCAGCGTGACGATGATCGGAAAAAGGATCCGTGCCGTCTTGCCCACAGAACGGGGGTTGTATGGCATCTTGATCGCCCGTTCTTTCTTCGTTGTGACGAGCTTGATGGCGAATGGCTGGATAATCGGTACCAGCGCCATATATGAATAGGCGGCGACGGCGATTGGACCGACATATTTGCTTCCCAGCACCTGGGACACAAGGATCGAGGTGGGGCCGTCGGCGGCGCCGATGATGCCGATGGAGGCGGCATCGGTCAGATTGAAACCAAGTAGCGCGGCGCAGGTGATCGTTGCGAAAATCCCCCATTGGGCGGCGGCTCCGAAGAGAATCAGCTTCGGATTGGAAAGCAGCGGACCGAAATCGATCATCGCTCCGATACCGATGAACAGCAACAGCGGCATCGCCTCGGCGGCATGGATACCGACGGTAAACAGCCAATCGAGGATACCGGTCACTTCGCCGATCCCAGCCATCGTCTGCGTGATGGCGCCTGAGAACGGAATGTTCACCAAAATAGCCCCAAAGCCCATCGGCAGAAGCAGTGCTGGTTCAAGTTTTTTGTTGATAGCCAGATAGATGAGAATGGCACCTACCGCAAACATGACAAGCTGTTGCCATGTGGTGTTCATGACGCCGTCTAGCAGGAAGCTCATGATTGGACCTCCGAAAATCGAATTGGGGAAGAAGTTGACTCCAGCCTCGTTTTCTTTGGCATGGGAGCTCCCCCGACCCGGCAAGTATATCCATCCGCCGAAAGCTCGTCAAACCTTCAGCGATGCTTTCCTGGCCAAATCAGGGGTGCTTTCGATCACCATAGCGTTTTCTTTCCCCCCTGAACGCATATCGAATGCATATTTATGCACAATGGCTAGCGCATTTCAGAAAAAAAAGGTAGTATCGCAAATACATCACCCACCAATACGGAAAACAAGCAGAAAGGAGCTGTTGCGTATGAAAAAGATTCTAGCCTTGGCATTCGTAGCCCTGACGGTCGGGTCCGTCCTGTTCGCCGCCGGTGTCGCCGAACAGAGCGACGATTCCCTTCAGAAGGTTCTGGACAAGAAAGAGTTCATCCTCGGTCTGGACGACTCGTTCCCCCCCATGGGTTTCCGCGATGAAAACAATGAAATCGTCGGGTTCGACATCGATGTCGCAAAGGAAGTCTGCGCCCGACTTGGCGTACAGCTTGTCTGCCAGCCGATCGACTGGAATGCGAAGGAGCAGGAGCTGAACACCGGTAACATAGACTGCATCTGGAACGGCTTCACCATCACAGAGGAGCGCAAGCAGAAGATCGCGTTCACCGAACCGTACGTCGACAACGCACAGGTGGTCGTCGTCAAGGCAAGCTCGCCGGTACGGACGCTCGCCGATCTCTCCGGCAAGAAAATCGGCCTGCAGGCGGGATCCTCAGCGGCTCAAGCCGTCGATGACACCCCCGACTTCAAGAAATCGCTCAAGGAGATCGTCGAATTCAAGGACAACCTCACCGCGTTGATGGATCTGGAGATCGGCGGCGTCGACGGCGTGGTCCTCGATCTGTTGGTCGCAAACGACAACATCAACCGCAGCGGCAAGGACTTCAGAATCCTCGACGAGTCCCTGTCCAAGGAGGAGTACGGTGTCGGATTCCGCAAGAACGACCTGAAGCTCCGCGACGCCGTCCAGGAACAGCTCGTAGCCATGGCTCAGGACGGAACGCTCGCCGATATCGCGGTCAAATGGTTCGGCGCCGATATCACCGTTGTGAAAAAATGAGGATGTCTGTATGATGACGGGGAGCCGAATGGCTCCCTGTCTTCGTTTCCGGCCGAAAACCGGTTCATTCTACGACGAACCATGGAGGATCGATGTCCCAATTATTGCTGCAACTGCTCGAGGGAACCCTTACCAGTCTCAAGATATTCTTCCTGACGTTGCTGTTCTCCCTTCCCTTGGGGATAGTAGTTGCGCAAGGAAGGATGTGCCGCAACAAGCTGGTATCGGGAATCGTGAACGTATACATCATGATCATGCGCGGAACCCCGCTGATCCTCCAGCTGATATTCGTCTATTTCGCCCCGTACTATGTCTTCGGCGCGTCGTTCAACCGCTTCACCGCGGTGATCGTCGCCTATGTAATCAACTATGCGGCATACTTCGCCGAAATATACAGGGGCGGCATCCAGTCGATTCCCAAGGGCCAGTATGAAGCGAGCCATGTGCTTGGGTTCACGAAACTGCATACGTTCACCCATATCGTCGCTCCGCAGGTGGTCAAGCGGATCATTCCGGCGATGGGCAATGAGGTGATCACCCTTGTCAAGGATACCGCGCTTGCCCAGACGATAGGTGTGGCGGAGTTGTTCCGCGTGGCACAGAACGCTTCGGCGAGGGAATTCTCCACCATGCCGATCTTCGTCGCGGGGTTGTTCTACTTCATCATGAACATGGTGGTCTCGAAGACATTCGACAAGATCGAGACGAAACTCGCCTACTACAACTAGGAGACGCGCGATGCATGTGATTTCCGTCAAGGATATTCGGAAAGGTTTCGGAGACCTGCAGGTGCTCAAAGGCATTTCATTCGATGTGGACAAAGGCGAGGTCCTGTCGATCATCGGCCCGTCAGGCTCGGGAAAAAGCACGTTGCTCCGATGCATCACACAGCTGGAGCGGATCGATGGCGGAGCGGTGGAGATTTGCGGCGACACGCTCGCCACGACGGATGACGACGGAACGGTCGTCTACTCGGACAAAGCGACGCTACGCAAGATTCGGCTCCAAGTCGGCCTGGTGTTCCAGAACTTCAACCTCTTCCCCCATTTCTCCGTCATGCGCAACATCATGGAAGCCCAGGTCCACGTATTGGGAAGTCCAAAAGAGGACGCACGTCGCGTGGCCGTCGAGTTGCTCAGGAAGATGGGACTGGAGGACAAGGCCGACGCCTACCCATGCCAGTTGTCCGGCGGTCAGCAGCAGCGGGTCTCCATCGCTCGAGCGCTGGCCCTCAAGCCGGAAGTGCTCTGTTTCGACGAACCGACGAGCGCGCTCGATCCGGAATTGACGGGGGAGATTCTCAAGGTCATCAAGGAGCTGGCTGCCGAAAAAATGACGATGGTCGTCGTCACCCATGAAATGGCGTTCGCACGCGACATCAGCGATCGTGTCATCTTCATGGACGACGGCATCATAGCAGAATCGGGCACGCCGGACGAGGTGTTCGGACATCCGAAAAACGAACGGACGAAGAAATTCCTCGCCCGCTTCGAATAACTCGACTCTACAGGAGCAACACCTGCCCCGCAAGTTCGTCAGTGAAGCTTCCTTTCCGGTACGCAGGGATGCCGTTGACCAGCACCAGCTCGATGCCGGTATTCAGCGCGGTGGGCTCCGATACCGTTGCGTTGTCTTGGATCGTGCGAGGGTCGAAGACGACGATGTCCGCCCTATTTTCTGTTTTGAGAAGCCCACGATCGTTTAGTCCAAGGCGCTTGGCAGGTTCGTAAGTCATCCTCCGTATCGTCTGTTCGAGGGGAAGCACCGCTTCCTGACGCCAATATCTGCCGAGCAGATGCACAGCACCCGCCCAGGATCTGGGATGGCACCGTCCACCCGAATACAAGGCATCGGTACCGAAGCACCCGAGCGGGTGCCGCATGATCATCCGCAACGATTCCTCGGTCTGCGTGATATCCACCATTACAGCGGCTCCCCGCTCCTGGGCGAGCAAGTCGAAGAACGCATCGAACGGATCCTGAGAACGAGCTTCGGCAATCCGCGTAAAGGACATGCCCTCGTACTGCGGCGCACTATCGAGCGATACAACGGAGATGTCATCCCATCCGCACAGTTCGTAGATACTATCCCACCCGTCAGGATGCTCCATGGCGCTACGCATCGCCGCCCGATCTTCGGGGGCGCGGAGCCGTTCCTGCAACACATCGCGGGTCAGCCTGAGATATTCGGGAGGGAGCAGACTGAACAGTGACGTCGATCCATATTCATATGGATACTGATCGAACAGCACATCGACACCTGCGTCCCGATATTCCTCGATCATCCTGAGCATCCGTGGGACCTTGCCCTGGTTCTTGCGGCCGATCGCCTTCAAATGGGAGACTTCGAGCCGGACATGCGTCTCCTTCGCCAGGTCAAGGACCTCCTGCAGCGATGAGAGAACATCGTTTCCTTCGCATCGATGGTGGACAGCGAAGAACTTCCCCTTGCCGGCCACAGCCGAAAGCAACGCGACAAGTTCGTCATGGTCGGCGAACAGAGCCGGAGCGTAATAGAGTCCTGAGGAGAATCCAACGCATCCTTCGTCCAGCGACTGCTCGAGCAACCGGACCATCCGGTCGATCTCTGGCGGAGTAGCTGCTCGGTTCGGGTTCCCCTCCATCGCGGCGCATCGCAACGGGGAATGCGGTTGCAGAAACGCGATGTTGGTTCCCGAGCCCCGCCTTGCAAGGACCCCTGCGAAATCGTCGAACGAACGCCAGCTCCATGGCCCGTCGTAGTCTCCCAGCACATCGCGGGACAATATCCTAGCGGTCTGGATGGCGGCCTCCCCGCTTCCAAGCGGGTACACCCCTACTCCGCAATTGCCGGCGACCTCCGTCGTGACCCCTTGGGCAAGTTTGCCGTGCATATATCCTGTGCGAAGCGCCTCAAGTTCGGAATGCCCATGGATGTCAACGAAACCGGGACATGCGACGAGGCCGGTGCAGTCAAGAACGAATCCGGCTTTTGTCGCATTGAATTTTCCGATATCGAGTATACGCCCGTCCTTGACTCCGACATCGGCGATGTACGGTGTTTCTCCGGAGCCATCGACGATCGTCGCATTCCTCAACAGAACATCGCAAACGATTGATTTCATGGAACGACCTCCATGCGGACAATATACTCCTTTTTCGTCAGGACTGGCAGAGCCGAATCAATGAATCTAGTTCGTGTCGGACGGATTCCTCTACCATCCGTGCAGTACCCTGGTAATTTCCGCGCCGCTGCGTCAGGGCAAGAGTCGCACGAAATTCAGCTAAACGACCGTCATCAAGCACCGCAGGAGGATACCCTCCCGCCATCAATTCGCCGGATAGCGCAAACCACGCTGTGGCAACCGAATAATTCGGAAACGGACGGATCCGTAGCAATTCTCCAAACATAAATACTGCTCGCACCAAAGGATGCAGCATGCTCCACTCCCTGTCGTACTGAACGAACAACGTCTCCATCTGCTGGAAAACGGGAAAGGTTCTCTGGTCGCCGCCCCAGGCTCCGCCGGCAGGAATCTCGGCATCGCGATATCGCCCGGCCTGCTCATCGTCCAGCGCATGAAGCAACGAACGATTCAAATCTTTAAGCGCTTGTTCCGACCAGAACGAACGCCCCGCACGGACATCCTCAACAGATGGCGTGTCATGGCAGGCCGACGAACCTTTGCAAGCCTCGCCGAACCGGGTATCGCGAAACATCTTCCGAAATGCGCTCCGACAATTGAGCGCCAGCAGATGAGACGATAGCGGAAGGTCGACGGACAGAGCCCCTCCGTAGATCGTTTTCAATTGCGCGGCGGAGATCGGAACCTGCTCGTCCTCAAGCGTGCAAAGGCACAAGGATTCGCAAAGACGATCGACACCGACAGCCAGGACCTCGGCAGGAACGCCGGAGGCGGCGGACTCGAACCGTTCTCTATAATCATCGAGAAGGCTGAAATTCTGGGAGCCGATGCGCATCTCGAAATTCTTCAAATGCCGGAGCGTCCGTCCATCGCCCGGTTTCGGAGTATCGACGGGAATGTTCCACGACCAGCCGGCTCGCTGTACTCCTTCCACACGCCCCTCGGAGCAGAGAATTCTGATCCTGCGCTCGGATATTCCCCACCGGGACGAAGCTTCTTTGACGTTCATATACTGCATTGGCTGGCCTCCTGATAGACGATATATTATATTTGTTTAATATTATATTCCGAATTAGGAATATAATCAAGATATTTATGCATCTACTAACCTGTTTGCATTACCATCTATATCGACATACTATCATATCCGCCATGGAATGGAATAGAAACGCCATTTGACCTTCTCGGCCCTTTTCGCGATACTTGTCCGGGAAGCGCTCCTGATATCGCTGCCGCTTCCGCATTGGAACGTTTTGCTTATGTGGAGGTGGATGTGGATACATACGATGTCGTGATCGTGGGCTCCGGACCGGCGGGCATGGGAGCCGCTTTTTCCTTGATCAGGAGAAATCCTCAGGCACATATCCTGATGATCGATCAAGAGAAATTCTCAACCGGCGGAATGCGCAACGATTGCAAGATGAACTTCACCTACCCGATCGGCTTCCCTGAAGAATACTGGTCAAAGGAACAGGCCGAGGAGTATCTGGAGGAAGTCACCGAATTTCTCAAACCGGATATCATGCCAAAATGCAACATAGAGATCTACCAAAGGCGTGCTCAGCGGCTTGGCTGCAGCCTGCTGGAAATCCGCCAGACACATCTTGGCACCGACGGCGGGCTACGGCTGATCAAGCAGTTGCTTGCGAAGCTTCAGGATCATGGCGTGGAACTTTCGCTTGGCGAAGCGATGCTCTCGGTCGACGAACAGGAGAAGACGATCAGAACTGACAAGCGTGAAATAGGATTTCGGACCCTGCTCGTAGCACCAGGCCGCAAAGGGTTCCATTTTCTCCAGCAGTTGATGCATACGCTCGGAGTACCGTTCGTCGACAACATCGTCGATATCGGAATCCGCGTAGAAACCCGGATCGAGCATTATCCGATCGTCAGGGACTACTACGATCCCAAATTCTACTTTCCAGAAAAAGTCCGCACCTTCTGCACCAACAGCGGAAACGCTCATGTCGTGAAGGAACGCTATGCCACCGAAAGGGGGGATATCTGGTATTCGGTCAACGGGCATGCCTATTCTGCGGACACGAGCAGGGACACCGGCTTGGTTAATTTCGCAATTCTCAAGACGGTACGCTTCACCGCTCCGCTGGCAAGCGGTCAGGCATTCGCAGAAAACCTCGGAATGCAGGCGGCGCTGATGGGCGGAGGCAAGCCGCTGATGCAGCGAGTAGGTGATTTCCGTCTCGGATCGAGATCGAAGGAAGGGAGTTTCAATTCGGATCTGTACGATTTCGAACCAAGCCTCAGGGACTGCTGCCCTGGTGACATTTCCCTGGCGATGCCGGCGAAGATACTCCGGGCAATATGGAAAGCGATGAAGAATCTCGATACGATTGTCCCGGGAGTCCTGCACCCTTCGACGATCATGTACTATCCCGAGATCAAGCTCTATGCGAACAAACCGCAGTATCAGGACGATTACTTCCAGGTCGCACCAGATATTTTCTTCGCAGGGGACGGCGCAGGCACCAGTAGGGGCATCACTGCGGCGTGGGCAAGTGGCATCAGAGCCGCAAGAGGCATCGCGCGGCGCCTGGACTCATGAGAGAAACCATGCACCGACGAAGCGATGTCAGACTCCGAGCAACAGCAACGTAATCGGAAATGTCAGCAGGAAGAGAATGTTGCTGGCTGCGGTAGTTCTGGCGGCGAACGTGGCGTCGCATCCCATATCCGTAGCGAGGATGACGGCCTGAGCCATGACCGGCATCGACATCTGGACGACCAGCACATCGGAAGAAAGGCCGTCTACCGCGATGCCGAGACGGCGTCCGACGACGATGAATAGATACATCAGCACCGGAGACAGGACGAATCGGCAGAAGAATACCGCCCAGGACGCTTTGCCGGGGATCATGTCGCGAGGCGAGATAGTCGCAAGGAACATGCCGATATAAAGCATCGATAGCGGTGTCGTCATGCCGCCGACATAGGAAAGAGCGTTGTTGGCCGGAACGGGTAGCTGCCAACCGAAAGCAGCGAAAGCGACGCCGACGACGAGGGCGATCAACGGAGGCGTCGTGGCAAGAATTTTAATTCGCTTCCTGATAGAGTATTTCGCGACGGGTTCAGTTCCGTCCTGTACCGCGATGCATCGGGCATCATGCGACAGTCCGGACACCCCGATCGTCCAGCAGATGATCGTCGATGCAAGAAACGCCAAGGTCACGGCACCGACCGATGCGTCTCCGAAAACGATCAGACTGACAGGGAAACCGATGAACAAGGTATTGGAGACCACCGCCATCAACGTAAACACACCCCGCTGTCTGCAAGGAATCCGGCAAAGTGCCGCGAATCCCCATGACAGCCCATAGAGCGCGAGAAGCATCAACAACGGGAGCGGAAGAATCGGCAAGGTATGGAGAAGTTCTTCCCGCGTGAACAGATTCGTCAGATTCCACACCATCATGCAAGGGACGGAGAACTTGACGACGAACTTGGCGATGAACTCCATCACTTGGTCGGTAACCCATCCGAGCTTGTAGAGCAATGCTCCCGCGCCGAACAGGAGGAGCATCGTGGCAATCGCTTCCGCGGCCTTGATCATGGTCGGAACCCGAACAGATCGTTCAACCAGACAAGGCACAGCCCGAACCAGCTGGCGCAACGCTCGTCGACCGTTCCAACTTCTTCGTTGCACATGGACAGACCGTGCTTCCCATGCGAATACAAATGGTATTCCGCTGATATCCCTTTGGCACGGAGCGCAAGAACCAGCATCAACGAATTCTCGACAGGGACGGACGCATCGTCCATCGTATGCCATATGAAGGCGGGAGGCGTCGTTTCATCGACCTGCTTCTCGATGGAAAGCAACTCCTGCAACGAAGCATCGTCCCCGCATACGTTCCTGACCGATCCCTGATGGGAGAAATGCCCCGTGGTGATGACCGGATAGCAGAGGATCATCGCATCGGGTCTGAGCACCGTCGGCGGTTCGGGCGTTCCGACCAAGGCACGGACCCGAGGATTGTTCCAAAGCGTGGAGAGACTCGCCGCCAGATGTCCGCCGGCGGAAAATCCAAGGATGGCGATCCGATTCGGGTCGATCGCCCATCGGCCGCTATTTTCGCGAAGCTCCATCATGGCGAGGGCGGCTTGACGCAACGGCCGGAGCCGGGCGGCCTGCTCCTTGACGGAATAGACGAGAATACCGACTTGGTAGCCCTCGGCAAGGAACGCCAGCGCAGGAGGGTCCTGTTCCCGCTCGGAACAGAACGCATACCCACCGCCAGGACAGATGAGGACGCACGGCCGAACCGCATGGTTCGTCCGCATCTCGGTTCCGGCATCATGCAGATACAGCATAAGGCGGGCCTCTCCGCCGTCCAGAAGTATTTCTTGTCGCGTCATCGTAGCATTCGCTCCTTGCGATATCGATGCCATAGACAATACATCTATCGGCCGGAAAAAAACAGACCTCCGTTCAGGAGGTCCGCTCGTTTGCAAGCGACAGGAGACCGGATACCGGCTATTCCGTAGCTGCGCTGCCAAGGATCTGGCTGAAGAATACACTCATGAAATCATCCTTGAAATCATCGGACGAGAACATGGCCTGGACCAGATCCTGCTGGCTCTGGTTGCTAGCCGCATAATCATAGAACATCGTGATATAGTCGGACATGCTCGTCGAGGCCTCATCCCCGGAAATCTTCGCGACTACGAAATTTGAGCCGCTGGCGAACGGTCCGACGACCGTTCCGACAGGTTCTGTGAAGAGCTGCCGCATGACGGTTCTGTCGGACGAAGCGGTTGCAAGCGCCTGATTCGTGTCGGTGCTGGCGAAACTGCTCATATAGGAACTGCCGCCGACATTCGCCGGCGTCGAGCCGACGGAAGAGACAATCGCATCGAATTCATCCAGCGCAGCATCGAAATCGGATTTGGCAGCCTCGGCGAACGCGGAGGCTCGCTCATTGGCGTATTGGGAGACAGTCTCGCTTTGGTTGCTCGCCAGATACTGCTTCACGGCTCCAAGCGTCGCCGCGTCGTTGAAATCAGGAACGGCGGGAGACGAATCCGCACGATACATCGAATAATATCCATACGGACTCGCGAACGGTCCTACGACCGTTCCGGGAACCGAAGCGAACAGCTGGTTGACGCCTGCCTCATCGGCGAAATTCGTAGCAAGCGCATAGTAAGCGAGCTTCTGTTTTTGGAAAGCGGCTCCGACATCATATTGGGAGGAAGCTTCTTCGAACGAAAGCTTGCCCGCCGCGATATCCGCGGCAACCTGCTTCGCCACCTCTTCATCGGAAAGTGTGAACATCGAAACTTCCATTTCAACGAACTGCTGAGGATCGTTCATGGCATATTCCCGGGCAAGATCGTCTGGATACGAACTGGCGCCGAAGACCACGTAGTCGAACGTCCTGGTCGCGGCGGCCATATCGCCGACATAGGAGGCCTCGGCGCTCGAAGAAACAACCGAGGAAATATCGTTCATCACCATGGTCGCAGGAAGCGCTTCCGTGTATTGCTTCTGGATATTCGCCTTTGAGTCTGCGGACAGCGAATTGTACGTGGAGACATCGAACTTGCCGTCCTTGTCGTAAACGCCGCTGTCGATGATGGCCTGATTCACGGCTTCCAGGGAAGCGATGATTCCCGCCCGCTTGGCCATCTGCGTGAGCGCGGTATGCACCACGGTATTCTGATATGCGCTCCACCAGATCTGATATGCGGCCTGCGTGGCGTTCAGACCGGAGTTGGAATACTGCGATGCGGCGTTCTGGTACTGGTTGTAGAAGTAGTTGCCGTAGGCGAACGAGATATCATCCTTCCCATACTTGCCGAATACAAGTTCGTTGTTCGTATTGCCAGTGAACATTACGCCGGTAGGAAGAACGAACGTTATCGCGATGAGAATGAGCACGATCATTCCCAGCCACCAGCCCAGATTCAGTTTTCTTTTTGGTTTCGCGGCCTTTGTCGCTTCAAACTTCGTGACGTTCGTTTCTTTCTCCGTCTTTTTCTCCGGAGCTTTGTTCTCATTGGAAGGCATGGTAGACCTCTTTCACCTGGAATACTGCCGCATCGATGGTTCCCATCGCAGGACAGGCAGAACCCGACTCGGGTTCATATCTCAAGAAAAATACCATTAAGCAAGAGCCCTGTCAATGAACGATGGCGTCGCATGGGGAAATCGGGCGGTTTTGCAGCGAAAAGACCCAAGGGCAAATGTGGTACCGGCTCTTGTCCACATTCGGATCTTCATGCTAGGATTCGCAGGATATGAACTCCATTGGCGGTGTCGCATGAAGAAAACCACTCTTCTCGTTTCATTCTTCCTGTTCGCGGCGGTCTGTACGCTTCCTGCGGTCATGTTGAACGATATCGTCCTTGGCGTGACCATGCACCCCGATTTCGCTCTCAACATGTTCCCCGTGGCGATAGAAGCCGAATTCTCCATGCCCGGTTTGGAATTCAACCCGGGAAACAGCACCTCCCTGACGTTCACGATGAACGCAGGATACACGCCCAGATGGCTGACGCAGGATCCTCGGACAGGGGCTTTCCTGACATGGGATGA
>Ga0172377_10000555_pt1 | contig 35302 bp, 26 predicted proteins | sample Pumphouse3metaG_FD_119749 | JGI IMG/M metagenome (GOLD analysis project Ga0172377, IMG submission 119749) | Leachate microbial communities from a municipal landfill in Southern Ontario, Canada - Pumphouse #3 metaG | ecosystem: Engineered > Solid waste > Landfill > Unclassified | place: Canada... | reverse complement strand
TGCCGTGTATGATAATTCGGAGCTTAGGTTGGTTGGAATATTGCAGGTTTGGTCGGATTGAAGCCAGTATTGAAGTGAGTCGAAGAGAATTGTATTGGATATGTTTTGGAGGAAATCCCTATCTTGAGAGTTCATTCCTAAGGGGTTATATGTTGAGTTTACGCTGTCCTTAAAGAAGGTTGAGTAGAACAGACATGAGCTTAGGTAGGTGCCACTTGGGCTTGGGTGGGAGTTGTCAGAGGAGTGAAGCACTATGGTGGAATCTCTAATTATGGACTCTCTCCAGGCGGCTCCAACAGGGCAAACCATTGAGTTGAAATCGGTTGCCATAAGTAAATAGTTGTCGTAAAGCCTTTGAGACATAGACCAGAAGGTGCAAAAAGGAGGGTAAGATGGGCAATTTGCTTGGTCGCCATAGCGGTATCCCCAAGTCATATAGAACACCACCTTAGAGTTTGGGTTATATAGCTTTGCAACACTATCAAGTTTCTTTGCATACAAATACACATCCTGATCGAACTGAGAGTTGGGAAAGGCTACCTCTTGACTTTGACCTTGAAGCACAATATAGTCAAAATCACCTTCTTGCATCTTTTCTAATAGTCCTGAAGTTGAGATATTCTCCCAATGAGTTTTAAATCTTGCACCTCCAGCAAGGTGAGTTTCGTATATAAGAGTCTTATTTTCAGATGATGCAATATTGCTAACCATTTGGGGCAGGTCGTTGACTTGGGTGTAGCTGTTTCCTATAAACAGGGCTTTTTTAGTTTGGGCGTTGAGGTTGAAAATAGAGAGAAAAGCAATTACCAATAGTATAGTTTTAATTCTCATAATCAAGGTTTTGATATTATAAATAAAAAGGTAGGAGAATATCTACCTACCTTTTTGAAAAGTTATGAATTAAGTATGTTTATTTTAGAATTTGGATTTGTTTTCTTCCAACAATTGTTTCACCATCTCTTAATACAAGAATATATGTTCCGTTTTCTATGTTTGAAACGTTTATTTTTGTCTTTGAGTTGATGTTGTTTTTAACATATACTGTCTTTCCTAATATGTTAACTATTTGCATATCTACCGTTTTACCGCTTTCAAGACTTAGGTCTAATGTGAACTCACCGCTTGTTGGATTAGGGAAGATGTTGAATTTAATCTGGTTGTTTTCAATATCATTAAGTCCTATTTCGGTAACATAAATAGTTATAGGGTCAGTTGTTTTTGAAGGACATGCTCCATTTCTCACCCTAACTCTGTATTGATATGTTCCTGTTTGTGAAAGAATTTGAGAGAAAGAAGTTACTGCGCCAACGTTTATAGGAGCCCATTGCGCTGTGCCATCTTTTCTTTGCCATAGAACAACATCTCCTACATTATTGTTTAGAGTTATCAATCCGGTTGATTGCAGCTTTTCAATTGAGTCGTTTTCAATGGAGATTTCTCCAGCAACAGTAACCGGTACAATTGGCACATATTTATGATTTGAGGTATCTGATTTTTCTGCTGAAATAGCAACTCTCTTGTAATACATAGGAGTAGTTATTTGAGATGGAGTATAATCTCTGTGTATTCCGGCATTTTGAGTTATGATCCAGTTGATTGAATCTGTGCTTTCTAACCAGCGATATGTGAATGTTCCGCTTCCACCTTGAGGGTCTGTGCCAATCAAAGTTGGCATTTCACCTGTAACGCATGCAGCAAAATTACTGTCTATTACTTGATTATTGGTTATTGGATCAGAAGGTGTTATAAATGTTTCTTGTTCGCCATAGCTTACTCCGTCTGAGTTTATTCCATAGGCACGATAGTAATATCTAACACCTGGAAGGAGGTTATTAACTGTTGAATTATAGTTTCCGGTTTGTCCAGCAACAACAATTTTAGTATCGGAAACTCTTGGATATGGGTTTGAGTTTATAACAAATCCTTTTTCAATAATGGTTTGATCTCCGAGGGTAGAATTAGAAGCTGAGCCTGCTAATTGAGCTGAGGTTTGGGTTAATTGTGAGGCTGCAAGGGTGTGAACCTGCACTCCATAATCGGCACCACCATTCAATTTGAAAGTAATATTGTTGTTTGATTGTCTTGCAATATCGGTTATTGAAACATTAGAAGGTAAATTGTCCCATGAAAGGAGGTTGGTTGTTGTTGCGTCAGTTAGTGATGTGATATTGCTTGAACCTGGGAAAAACAAATTTGACATCATGGAATAATTCCAAGAAGTGCTTGATTGATTTCCATTATAAATACCATCTGCACTCATTATTTTAACTGAGTTTCTATTTGGATAACAATTCAAACAGTTATTTCCCCAACCAAGAGCATTAGTTGATTGGTCAACATGAATTGCTAATAAGCCACTTCTAACACCTGTAGAATTTATATAATATATAAGTGCAGGAATATGGGCATTCCATCCATTGAAATCCTTATTTTCAATTAAAAAATATTCTCCTTGGGTAGGAGTGTTGATTTGAAATATTATTGCAGTATCTGTTGTTGGGATAGAAGTTATATCCATTAACATATTTGTGTCAATTATGTACGGACTTGCCCAACCAAGGAAAATTCTTGAGTAAGCATTATATAAAGGTGGTGTTTTTTCGTCGTTATTATAACCACCAGCATCCATAATATCAAGTTCTCCAAATGTTTTTGAAACCCCGTTAGTTCGATAATCTGAATCATAGTAATCCCATAATCCAATAACATGACCGAATTCGTGAGAATGAACTCCAACACCTGACATGTGATTTGATGAGTTCTTTTCTGAAGCACAAGAATAGTCTATAATTCTAATGCCTTCGTTTGAAACAAAATCCTGAGCTCCTAACTTTGATCTATGAGCCCAAATAGCATCTGTTCCCCCTCCGTTATGTTGTCCTTTTCCTGCATACACAATATGTATTCCATCAACAATTAGGTTTGCATCGTTGTCGAAAGTACTAAAGTCAACGGTTTGGTCGGCTATATTGCAAGCATCAATTATCATTTGTTTTGCGTTAATATCGTTCATTGTTGAGGTTTCTTCTCCATAAAACTTTCTTGTATTAGGCAATGTAAATGGACCAACAACAGTACACTGAAGATCAAATTTTCCGAAGGAGTTTGCTGCAAAATAATCTCTAACACTTCCTGTGCTACCATTTGCAGTATAATTTATTTGATTGAATAAATTTTCAAAATCCTGTCTTGAATACGTGAATGAGAAATCCGAATACCCAACTAATATTACTAAAAGCTTTCTTATTCCAACAGTTAATCCATCAACTGCTGCTGCTTTTGAATTATCTAACATTTTTGTGATTTCCAGCTTTAAATCAATTTGAGCATTAGAATATCTAAGTTTCTTATTTATGGATGATAAGAAGTTATTATCAATAACTGAACGCTCTGTTTGGTTTTTAGCAATAATGCCTGATGGAATCATATCTCCCTTTTGGTCTAAAATTGCATATTCAAGATAACCTGACTTATTAACCATTAATGTGTAGTTGTCCTCCGATTCTATCCAACTTATTCTTTCATCTCCAAATAGATATGCATTAATTTCTTCTCCATTTGGTTGTGATAATTGGACTAACCCAGGGTAAGCTGGAATTGCCATGCTAATTTGAGCCATTAGCAAGATTGCAACAAAAAGCAATCGAGAAATAATCTTTTTCATATTTTTATTTATTTATTATTATTAATTTTGACATTACTTGATTTTGGTTTTTTAATACCAGAAGATATGAACCTGCATCTATAGGGTTAAGGTCAATTCTATTATCTCCATAATTTAAAACTTGATTTTCTATTTTCTTAATCAGTTTTGCATTTATATCATATATGAATAATCCTCCAATAAATACTTCGTTATTCTTGTACAATACATTTATTGCTCCGTTTGATGGATTAGGGGATATTAATATCACATCCTCTTTTGATTCTATGTCATTTAAACCTATTCTTTGTTTAACATAAGTCCAGTCAATTCCTGATATTTCTTCTGAACATACTCCACTTCTAACTCTAACTCTATAGTAGTATAATCCAATTTCAGTTGGGGTATCAGTAAGCCAGTTACTATCAGGTGAATTTGGAATAGTTAACCATTCGTACTCTAACTTTTTTCTCTCCCAAACAAAACTATCTCCAATAAATGCCCTTAGTTCCATTCTTAATTCTTGATTAAGCTCAATTGTGTCTTGTACTCTAAACACATTTCCTGCCCTTGTTCTTGGGGAAACATTAATTAATACTGAGTTGCTTGTGTCGGAAACTAGTCTTGAGTTAACAATTCTACGATAATGTAGGGTTTCTTGAGCTCTAAAAGGAAGATATGATTGAAGAATTCTAAGATCTGAATCTTCTGCTAATTCCCAATCCTCGTTGTTTCGACTTTGAATCCATAAATAAGAATACTGACCATTTCCTCCTGTTGGCGTTGAACCTTGAATTGTTTGTGTTGGAGCATTAAAGCAGAGAGTTTGGTCGCCCGATATTATGTTATTAAATATTGGTGTTGGAGGAGTGGTGATTGTGTAGTCTTGTCCATAATTTGTTCCAAAACTATTTGTTGCATATGCTCTTATTCTATATGTTGTTTCAGGCTGAAGGTTAGATAGGTTTGAAGAAAAGGCTCCCATTCCTGATCCAAGAATTAATTTTGAATCTGTTTTTTGAGGGAGGCTTCCATTTGTTGTCCAACATACTCCTCTTTCAAAAACATCACTTGATCCCAAATAAACTACTTCTCCTCCGGTTTGAATACTGTTATAGGATAAAAGAGATGTTTGGGCTGTGTTAACTCTTGGGAGTTGATAAACTCCATCTATTTCAATCTGATCAATATATATTGGATTTGAGTTTTGAGATACTCCTTCAAATGCTATATAGAAATTGTCATTTGGGTTTGTTAGGTTAATTGAATCTAATGTCCATTGGTTGGTTGAGGAAGAGTATGTTTTTAATAAATTCCAATCTCCTTCTACTCCAATTTTTGAATATACATTTAATGTATTTGTTGTGTTTGGCTTATGGTACCAGAATTTTATTTTTGTATCTGAATAATTTAAAAGGTTTACTATTGGAATAATTAATTTTGATGTTGTGTTGTCAATTGGTTTATACATAAAGAAATTTGTTCCACTATAAGGATTGATAGTGCCGTCTAATGAAGTTAATTTCCAATTGATACCTTTATCGAAACAATTACTATCTATATTTTCTGAAACAAAAGAATGAGGGAAATTACTTATTCTTTCACATTTTGTTATGATGGATTTCTGTTCTCCGTATGAAATAAGACCTAAGTTTTTTGCATATGCACGGAAATAATATTCAGTGTTAGATTCTAAATTTGATGGGATTACTGTAAATTGTCCAATTCCTATTGTTGGAGAGGAAATAAATGAATCATCAATCACTGGGAAGGGTTGGGTTGAAAATACTATCCCTCTTTCAATTATTGGAGTGTATCCTTGACTAAGAACGGAAGATGAAATTCTTGCTGATTTATCTGTTATATTATCAATTCTCAAAGTGTCAACAATTGGATAAGCCATTAAATTTGCTTCAGATATAATTACATTATCTATACATACTCCATATCCCGAATACAATTCTGCTTCAAAAGCTATAAAGTAGGTATTTGATTTCTCTGGTAAATTAATTGAATCCATTGTCCAATTTGCGGTGTTTGAAAAATAAGTTTTCAAAAGTTGCCATTGGCTTTGTTGGGAAGTTTTGTAATAAACTCTTAATACATCTTGAAAATCTCCTTTTTGTTTTGTTGCGTAATAAAATTTCAAATATGGTTGAGAAAGTACAGATACATCTAATTGAGGTGTGATAAGCTTTCTTGTTTGTCCAGTAGGATAAGTTGAAGAGAGAGTTGCAAATTTTAAGCCATCTTGTGCTGATGAAATTCCACCGGATATTGTTGAATCTTTTATTTTCCATACATTTGAAAAGTATGAATTAGACTCTTCTGACCAGCATGTTAATGAATTTGAATGTTCAAAACTATTTGAGAATGGGAATGTCCTAACTGATTGACAAGGTGTGGTTACTTGAATAATTTCTCCGAAGAAATAAGCCTGTGAAGAATTTTTGACATAAGCCCTAACATAATAAGTGGTTGATGGCTGAACGGCTGATATTATTGAAGTAAAATCATTAACAGATTGGTTATTGATAATTTTTGTATCTGTGAATAGAGGATTGTTAGAGGTAGAATAGACAATACCTTTTTCAATAATTGGATCTGTGGTTTGAGAAACCGTTACACTAACATAAATTGAGTCTGAAGTTACTCTTGTTATTGCATTAGTTATTGCTCTTGGAGCATTTGGAGATATTGCTCCAAAATCGAAGCTAATATTTTTTGTTGCTATGTTTTCAGTTATTCTTTGTATTGGTTTATTTAACGCAGTCCCACTATTTGAAAGACTATTTGGGGTTGAGCTATCCGTGAAGTTTGTATTATTGGAAGTCCCAGGAAAAGGGTTGCTCGTCCTATTCCATAGGCTTGATTGATTAGCCTCTTCAATGTCAATACCCATCCATGTTGGAACGCAATTTGCACAATTCATATTCCATCCTGGAACATTTTTATCAATGTGTGTAATTATCATCCCATGTCCTGGGAAAAACCTATCCCAACCAATTTGTTGACGGTTTTCAAGAACAAAATATTCTGTAGGACTATGAGTTAGTTTATAAGCAATATTGGAAGAGGATAGTGGTGGAAGGGTTTTGTTTCCAATTCCACTTGCGGTGTTTAATTCGATTAGATCTAAAAATCCTTCCGAACTTCTTTGAAATGCACTCCACAAACAAGGTGTTCTCCCTCCATTATTATAGCTCCCTCCTGACATAACATCCCAATCATCTGAAGCAAATGATTGACCATTTAGCTCATAGTCAGTATCGTAAACATCAGCTAAACCAAGAACATGAGAAAATTCATGAGCAATTGTTCCAATTACTGGAGGAGTTGTTCCTGAAAAAGTTGTTCCGTTCAACTCAGAAGAACATGCATAGCTATATATGTAAACTCCATCTTTTTGAACCGGAGGATATATTACTCCTCTATGAGGCCAAATTGCATTAGGCTCTCCTGAGCTTGTAGCGCATCCTGCAAAAATCATATATATACAATCTACATACTCACTTCCATTACTGCAATAGTTAGCAAAATTAATTGACGAGTCTGCCACATTAATAATTTCAGATAATAAATTTTTTGCTCCTAAATGGTCAGTTACTTCATAACTATAAGCTTCGCAACCGGCACTTGAAATATATGGTCCAAAAACGTCTGCAGTTACATTAACATTTTCAAATGTTGAGGCCAAAAAATAATCTTTAATGCTTCCCTCGTTTCCGTTAATATTATAACCTACCTGATTGAATAAATTGTCAAAATATTGAGCATCATTAACAAATGGTCTATTTGGATATCCTACTAAAAGCACAATTATTCTAAGTTGTCTTTGTGTTGTTTTGGCTTGAATTAATGCATTTTGAAAATTAGTAGTTTGTTTAAATTCCCATAATTGCTTTAGACTATTAATTTGTTCATTCGAAAAAAACAATTCTTTGTTAAGAGTTCGAAGGAGTTCTAATTCTTCAATTTTTCTCTCACTTTCATTATGAGCAGTTATATTTGAAGGCTTCATTCCTCCCTTATCATCAGGAATTGCATAAACAAAATCACCATTTTTAGCTTTCAAAATTGTATAACCATCTATTGTTTTTGCCCAGTTAACTTTTTCATCTCCTTTCAAGAAAAGCAATAAATTTGTATTATCCGATTGTTTTACAGTAATCTGATGTTTATAGGCAGGTATTGCTATGGTTTTTGAGCTAATACCTAAAAGAGTAACCCCTAAAATGATTAAAAAAAATATCTTCTTCATATAATGTGTTAATATCAAAAAATCTAATTGGCAAAAGTAAGAATTTATGCTTAATATTCAAAATTAATTGGGCGTTAAATTCTGCTTTAAAATTTTAACTTGTAAAATAATCATGTATTTATCTACAATAACCAAAAAAAGATTCTTCATTTATTATAACGCAAAAAAGAATAAAGTATTGATATTTATAGTAAAAAATCTTTAATCAAGTTCAAATATTCTTTTGTTGGAGTATTGTCAAAATTCCTAAGAGTGATAATACTGGCTTCAATTTTAGAAGATTTATCTTGTATTATTTTTTCAATGCTTTGCTGAAGAATTATATGAAGAACAACTCTTTCACATTCCTTATTAGATTTTGAGTATATGTTTATTTTTTTAATTATAATAAGACTATTAACATTAGCTATTTCAATAAATATTTCAGACTCCTTCTTGGGAAGAATTATACATAAGACGCCTTTTTTTGATAGCAGTTTTGATGCGGAATGAATAATATTTTCATAAGTTAGAGACGAAGTGTGACGAGCTTGATTTCTGCTTAAAGAAGGTCCTTTTAAGCTCGAAATAAAAAAAGGTGGATTTGATACTATTAAATCGAATTTATCAGAAGTTTCTTTTGAGAATGAAAGTAAATCAATTTGTTTGGCAATTAATCTTGAAGAGAATTTTGAATTTTCAAAATTTAAACAAGCCTCTAAAATTGAGTTGTAATCAATATCAATTGCCGTAACTTGTGATAATGAATATTTTTGTGCCATACATAAGGCAATAATACCACAGCCTGTGCCAATGTCTAATATATTTTTTGGATTTATGGTTGGAGTAAGAGAAGACAATAAAATAGCATCAGTCCCAATTTTCATTGAGCTTTTAGAGTGATTAAGAGAAAATTCTTTACACTGAAATTCCATATTTAAATTAATAAAAAAGCTGCCTAAAAAAATTAGGCAGCTTGAATTTTAAAATCTCTATTTATTAATATGTGTCTTTCGATCTTCGAGATGCAGCATACATTATTCTTAATGCTCCAACTTGTCGAAGCTCTTGTTTAATATCACTAACATCACCCATCTTTACTTCTTTATCACATTTTATTGTTGTTGTAATGAAAGGGACATCAACCTCATCTCTTGCAGCTCTTTCCGATTCAACAAAAGCTCTTATGTCACTCACCTCAGCAAATTGGTCATTTAACTGAATTCTCGGTGCTGAACCAAACTTTCTCTCTTCAATAGGTGGGCCAATGTGAATATAGCTGTTTAATGATTTCTTTTCAAGTTTTTGAATTTCTGAACCTTGAGGAACATTAACTCTAACAAAAAGAGTACTTTCTCTCATTGTAGTAATAATCATGAAGAAAAACAAAAACATGAAAATAATATCTGACATCGAACCAGCATTTAGTGCTGGAGTCGATTTTTCGCCTTGTTGTTTAAATTTTCCCATTAGTTATTCCCTCCTACATTTTTAGGTTCTGCCTCTGAAATTGCTGTTGGGATAGCTTTATCAACAGCATCTCTTTGGTCAACATTGCAATCTTTGTAATCTCTTCCAAATCTTGTTTTTGCAAATTCGTCTTTCAATTCATTAATTGCAGCAGTTAATTCATTTTGAACTTTGAAATACATATCATACGAAGTTCCTCTATCATTTTGAAGAGAAATTACTCCTTTTGAAACTTCATATTTCCCTATTAAAGGAATTTCAGTTGAAATCTTTTCTGGTAGATCTGGCAAGTTCTGTGGATTTGATAAGAACTCTTTTGCACGCTCTTTTAATCCATTGATCTCTCCTATTTCACCATCAAAAAGCAGTTGATCAGCACGATTTACTTTTACTGTAAATGTGTTTCTCTTATGAATTTCAGGTGGTTTAATATTTGGATCAGATGGCGGTGGTAAACGCCTTTGAATCCCTAAATCCGTATTAATTGATGAGGTTAATAGGAAGAAAGTTAACAAAAGAAATGATATATCCGCCATTGAATTGCTATTCAATGCTGGTACCGCTTTTTTCTTTCTCGCCATAATTATTTAATTTTTTTTGCTACTTCAGAGTATAAAGCTGTAACTATCACTCCAAATAAAAGAACATATACCATGTATAATGAAGCTCCAATTAATTTAGAGTTTTCAAAGTTAGAACCTGTTTTTTCAAACAAATCTTTCGATACATCTTCTCCGGATGATAATAGGTATGAGCCTACAAAAACTACAACTAATGCTCCAACAGCAATAATAATTCCCATTTGCTTTTTTGGGTCATCTATGAAACCTCTAATAATAAATCCTAATGCAAATCCTAAAGCAGAGATTATACTAATAGATATAAAGATAACCACAGTCCAATAGGACAAATTCCAAAATAGTTGAGCTAATGATGTATTTTCAAAAAATACAGAGTATAGCACTGTAGTTAATGATGCTATAGCTCCCCATATTATTATAATTGTCCAATATATTTTTTTAAAATCTTTTTTCATTTTTTACCTCCTGGTTGAATAATTTAGTAATTAAAATAGTTTGTTATTTCCTTGATAGAAATATTTCTGTTTTTAATACTACTTTCTGTTTTTAACCAAGATATCCATAAATGAAATAGAAGCGTCTTCCATAGTTGTAACAATACTTTCAATTTTTGAAAGTAAGTAGTTGTAACAAACTTGAAGAATTAGAGCTACAATTAAACCAAAAATTGTTGTGATAAGAGCCACTTTCATACCTCCTGCAACAACGGTTGGAGAAATATCACCAGCTTTTTCAATGTCGTCGAATGCTTGAACCATACCAACAACTGTTCCTAAGAATCCTAGAGAAGGAGCAATAGCAATAAATAATGAAATCCAAACCATATTGCTTTCCAATCTTGCCATTTGAACTCCGCCATAAGATGTTAATGCTTTTTCTGCATCTTCTAATCCGTTATCAATACGATCTAAACCTTGGAAGAAAATTGAAGCAAGAGGTCCGCGAGTGTTGCGACAAACTTCTTTTGCTCCTTCATAATTTCCTGTCTTTACATTGTCTTCTATTTGAAGCAATAGTTTATCTGCATTTGTTGTTGCAAGATTAACGTAAAGAATTCGTTCAATAACAAGTGCTAAACCCAAAATCATACAAATTAAGATTGGAGTCATCCATTGTACTCCACCCTCAATATATTTTGTTTTTAATACTTGGTGGAATGATTTTGATTCTTCAACAGCAGCAGTTTGCTCAACAGCAGCAGTTTCGGTTGCAGCAGTTTCGGTTGCAGATACTGTTGCTGTTTCTGTTGTTGTTTTTGCTGTTTGTTTTTGTGCAAAAACAGCATTTGATAAACCTAAAGTCAATATGATAACTATCGACAAATAAGCACATAATTTTTTCATAGCCTTTAAAATTGTGTTATTAATTTATTATTAAAATTTCCATTTTGAATTGTGCAAAAGTATTAAAGTTATTTTATTTTACCAATTAATTCTAACTTTTTTTTTCCAAATCTTTATTATTTTTAGATACAAGTACTTTATCGATACGAGCCACATCCATATCAACTATCTCAAAACAAAAGATTTCCCAATTTATTTTGTCGCCTTCTTTAGGTATTTTTCCTGTCAAATCTAAAATTAAACCGCTTAATGTATTATAAGATAATTCTTGATATTTATCCTCTAATTCAAAATAACTTAGAAAATCAAAAAAAGGATATTGTCCATCAACTAACCAAGAATTTTCATCCCTTTCGACTAATTTATATTCATTCTCAACTTCCCCTATCTCATCTGCTGATCCAACCAATGACTCTAAAATATCGTTCATAGTAACCATTCCAATAATAAGTCCAAACTCATCAATTATAAGAGCATAACTTATCTTTTTTTTCTTGAATACTTCTAAAGCATGATATACGCTTGAACTTTCTGGAAGAAACTGAGGCTCTCTAACAATATCTCTAATTGTGCCAGTTCTTTTATTAAACATATCCTTTAGAAAAACAACACCAACAATGCAGTCCAATGATTTATCTGCAACAGGATATATATAATGTATATTTTCTTCAATCTTTTGAATGATTTCTTCATATCCATAATCAATATCAATCCATTCAAAATCATTTCTGTGAGTCATTAAGGATGAAATATCTCTATCCCCTAAACTAAAAACTCTTTCAACAATATCTTGCTCAACCTCTTGAATCTCGCCATCTTCGGCACTCTCATTTATTATATGCTTTATCTCATCCTCAGTAATTACTGTATTATCATTCTTTTTAATGCCAATAATCTTAATTAAAAAATTTGTACTCCAAGATAATAGTAAAACAAATGGATAGGTTAGTTTGGTGAGAAGGTTCATAGGAGAAATTATATAACTGGCAACCTTTTCAGGATTATTCAATCCAATTTTTTTTGGCAGCAGTTCTCCCAAAACGAGGGTGACATATGTTACAAGAACTATTACAATTATGTGAGAAATAAATATTGAAATAGAGCCAAAACCAACACTTGAAAGAAATTGATTTAATGGCAAAGAAAGGTTTTTTCCAGAATAGAGACCAGTAATAAGACCAATTGCTGTTATTGCAATTTGAACAGTTGAAAGAAAATACTCTGGACGTTCTGCGGTTTTAAGAATCTTTTTAGCGTTATTGTCTCCCTTTCTGTTTAGAGATTCTAACTTGGATTTACGAGAAGATACAACGGCAATCTCACTCATTGAGAATAATCCATTGATAATAATCAAAATAAATATTATAATTATTTCCACTTCTATTTATTGAGTAATATTATCTATAATTTCTTTTGTTTCAATTTCTTGATTTTGAAACTCATTTTTATTAGAGTTGATTGGCTGATTTTTTTTTGGGGAAAATACAACTGAAACAATTAGTATAAAAACTCCAAAAGTAATTGAAATATCTGCAATATTAAATATTGCGTTAAAAAAACGGAAAGGCTCACCTCCAACAAAAGGAAGCCAAGAGGGAAAGGTTGTGTCAATTATTGGTAAATAAAACATATCAACAACTTTACCATGAAGGAATGTTCCATAAGCATTTTCAAATATTGTTGCAGTTTGGAAGAAAGTACTTTCTGAAAATATTATTCCGTAGAAAAGCGAATCAATAATGTTTCCAACAGCTCCAGCAAAAATTAATGCCATACTATAAATAACAAGCTTCGATTCTTTATTTTCAATAATTCTTTTCAAATAAATAAAAATAAGTATAGAGGCCACAATTCTAAATAAAGTTAGAATAAGTTTTCCCCATTCACCACCAAATGACATTCCAAAAGCCATACCTTCATTTTCAATAAAATGAATTTTACACCAATCTCCAATTAATGGTATCTCCTCAGAAAGATTTAAATTTAACTTAATCCAAATCTTTAATATTTGATCAACAATAAGAATGAAAAAGATTAGAAAAAGAGGTTTTTTCATTTATTATTTTTTCTTTTTAACTTCATGATTTTTAGCTTCAACAGTCAGGGTTGCATGAGGAACCAAACGAAGTCTTTCCTTAGGAATTAATTCTCCTGAAATACGGCATATACCATATGTTTTGTTTTCAATCCTAACTAATGCAGCTTCTAAATCCTTAATAAATTTTTGTTGTCTTGAAGCCATATTTGCATTTTCTTCTTTAGATTGAACACTACTTCCTTCTTCTAAAATTTTAAACGTTGGTGAAGTGTCTCCTAAATCATTTGCATCATTTGAAAAAGCTTCCAATAACATACTAAGGCTTTCTCTTGCTTGATCCAATTTTTCCTCAATAATTACCTTAAATTCATTCAATTCTTCGTCAGAATATCTTTTTAATACTTTATTGTCATCGCTCATAACAAATAATTTTTTAAAATAAAACGTATCTATTTACTAATAATGATGCAAAGATATATATTTATTTTCAAAATTGCCATATCAATAAATATTTTAGCAATATATCTTTAAAAGTTATCATAATTGAGACAATCTTCTTGGTCAAATATAATTAATTTCATTATATATTACAGACATTTCAAAAAGAAGATAATCTTAATAATTGCTATTAATTAATATATTATTTGTACTTTTGTCAATTAATTTTTATTAAGTGCGATGTTTTATAATACGTTTAAATATAAGTTTTTTTATCTAAGGGCAATCTTTTTTATTTGTTTACTTTTCTCTTTTAGCACATCCACTTTTTCTCAGGACAGGAAAAAATTGGAAGATGAAAAGGCTAAGATAGAAAGAGAGATTAATGCAATTAATGCAATTTTAAAAGAAACAAAGAACACTAAAAGGATGTCTGCCTCTGAACTTTCAATTTTGAAAAAGAAAATTGATTCCAGACAAAAACTTATTAACAATATCTCCAAACAAATGAATATACTGAATGGAGAAATTACAAACACACAAAAATCTATTATAGAACTCAATAACGAAATAGAAGTCTTAAAAAAAGAATACGCTAAGATGCTTCGTTATGCACAAAAGAATAGGACAGCCACAGATAAAATTTTATTTATTTTCTCTTCTAAAGACTATCGCCAGGCATACCAAAGATTTGTATTCTTCCGACAATATGGTGATATGCAAAAAAATATGATGTATAACATACAAAATAAATTTGATGAACTGGAAAAGAAGACAAGCGAGCTAACAATAAAGAAAAAGAATCAAGAAAATCTTCTTCAACAAGAAGAAAAGAATAAGAAAGTTCTGACGAGTGAACAAGCTGTTAAGCAAAAAAATATTCGCCAACTTACAAAAAAAGAAAAGCAACTTGCTAAGCAAATAAAAGAAAAACAACAAAGGAGAAAGAAACTCCAAAATCAAATAAATCAAGCCATTGCTGCAGAAGTTAGAAAGCAAACTAATATTGCATCTAAGAAAAATGCCAACAAGTCTTCAACATCTGAGCCTAAAGCTCAAAAATCGAAAAAGCAAGAATATGTTATGAGTGCAACCCCTGAAGAGGTACAGCTGTCTAATAGCTTTTCTGCAAATAGAGGAAAGCTACCTTGGCCAACAGAACAAGGAGTTGTGACAAGTTCTTTTGGAACTCACCCTCATCCTGACATAAAAGGCATTATGATTGAAAACAACGGGATAGATATTAGGACACCAAAAGGAGCTTCCATTAGAGCAGTGTTTGAAGGAGTTGTTTCAAAAGTGTTCACCGGTCCAAATGGGCAACAAATTATTATTATACGTCACGGAGAATACCTATCTGTTTATACAAATCTCTCCTCTGTTAATGTTTCAAATGGCTCTAAAGTTTCAACAAAACAAAAGCTCGGAACAGTTTATACAAATGGAGAAAATGTATCTGAATTTAACTTTCAAGTTTGGAAAGGAAACAATAAACAAAACCCATCATCCTGGATTAGATAATAAATAATGTTAAATAAAAATATAAGGAATAAATTATGAGAAGATTAAAATTAACCTTAACAATTGCATTGCTAATCTTATTTGCAAGCAGTGCATTCTCTCAAGCCAAATGGAGCTTCAAAACAAACAAAATTAATGATTCAATATCAGAATTAGAACTAACAGTTAACTTGGAAACTGGCTGGCATATATACTCTCAATATACAAAAGGGACTGAACTCCCAATAGAATTTAGTTTTGAAAATAATAATAATTATCAAAAAATTGGAGCAGTTAAAGAACCTAAATCAATTGCTGAATATGATAAGTATGCTAAAGACACAACTCGTCACTTTGAAGGAAAGGTAAAATTTCGTCAAAGAGTTAAGGTTTTAAGTGAAAAAGATTTTAAAATAAAAGGCTCTGTTAATTTTCAATTATGCGAAAAAGGGAGCTGCATTCCTCCTGATGATGCTGCTTTTTCATTTGACATAAAAGGAAACCCAAAAGCCGCCCTAATGGCAGCACCACAAGCCGTTACAGAAACCCAAACAGAAGAATTAACCCAAACCAACACTCAAACCTCAACTCTTAGCAAAACAGAAAATCAAACAAAGAGCAATAACTCAATGCTTATGATTTTTCTTATCTCCCTTGGAGCGGGACTACTAACCCTTGTAACTCCATGCGTGTTTCCAATGGTGCCAATGACAATAAGTTTCTTTATGAAAGGCAAGAAAAGCAAGAAGCAAGGACTAAAAGAAGCCTATTTCTTTGGAGGTTCTATAATATTTATCTTTGCCGTTCTTGGACTAATCCTTACCCTTGTTTTAGGAAAGGATGCAATGTACATAATCTCAACCCACTGGGTGCCAAACATAATATTCTTTATCATCTTTATGATATTCGCCTTCTCATTCTTTGGAATGTTTGAAATAACACTTCCTTCATCTTGGATAAACAAATCAGATAAAAATGCAGATAAAGGAGGATATTTAGGAGCTTTCTTTATTGCCCTTACAACAGTTTTAGTTTCCTTCTCATGCACAGGACCAATTTTGGGAGCCGCCCTAATGGGGATTGCTTCAAGCTCAACAAATAGTTTAGTATTCTTTATCTCAATGATAGGCTTTGCACTTGGCTTTGCACTCCCTTTCACTCTCTTGGCAATGTTCCCTCAAATGCTTTCAAAAATGAAGTCAGGCTCATGGCTAAACACAGTTAAGATAGTATTTGGATTTTTAGAAATAGCACTTGGACTTAAATTCCTTTCAATGGCAGACCTTAGTGCTGATTGGGGACTTTTGGACAGAGAAACATATTTAGTTCTTTGGATAATAGTATTTACCCTTCTTGGATTTTATCTTCTTGGAAAGCTTAAATTTAAAGGAGACAGTGACCTTAAGCATATTGGAGTTGGAAGACTATTTCTTTCAATCATAACCTTCTCCTTTGCCCTTTACATGATACCAGGACTTTGGGGAGCACCTCTAAAAGCAATCTCAGGATATGTTCCACCAATGACAACACAAGACTTCAACATAGAACGTTCAATTATTGAAAATGCCTCAAAAGCAGCAACCCCAACAACATCAGAAAATGCCCTGCCGTCAGATAGAAAATATGCAGACCAACTTCACTATCCAACAGGATTTGAAGGCTTTTTCGACCTTGACGAAGCAAAAGCTTATGCAAAGAAAGTTGGAAAACCAATCTTTATAGACTTCACCGGCAAAACCTGTGCAAATTGTAGAGAAATGGAATACTATGTTTGGGAAGACAAACAAGTAAAACAAATCCTAACACAAGACTATGTTATGGTAGCACTTTACACCGATGCCAACACAATTAAACTCTCAGAAAATGAGTGGGTAACCCTAAAGAATGGAACAGTAATTAAGACCCTTGGGAAGAAGAACCATAACTATCAAATAGAACAATTCAATGCCAATGCACAACCTCTATATGTTTTAATGAACTCAGAGGGCAAGATCTTAACCACACCAAAAGGCTACGACAGAAATGTCCCAAACTTCATAAAATTCTTAGAAGAAGGAAAAGCAAACTTCAAGAAATAGTAAAAGGATAAAAAATAAAACATATAATTCCTTAAATAAAAACTGTGAGCATCTAATATATTTAATTGCTCGCAGTTTTTATTTATATACAATCCCCTTTTCCAAACCCAAATAAAATGCCCTAACTCTTTACACAAAAAAAAAATATAACCATTTCATATTAAACAAACCCTAACTATAACTATTTAAACGAAGTTTAGAACTCGCGAGATGGGTATGTCAGACTATGTGAGATGGGTATGTCAGCACCCCTGAGATGGGTATGTCAAGAGCGCTGAGATGGGTATGTCGTGGGGTGTGAGATGGGCATCTCGCGAGTTCTAAACTTCGTTTAAATAGTTGGAAAGAGGGTTTGAATAGTTTGGAACTGCTTTTGTTTTGTTTTATAGATAGTTTATGACTGAAATGTAGACAGTTAGCTTAGTGCATATTGTATATGGCTGCAAATATCTTTATGGCATCTGAAACGGATTTTACTTGAGATATTGATAGTGATAATTTTTCTCCTACTTCTTTTAGTTGGGTTGTTGTTGGATAGGATTGAACATAGGTTAAGACATTTCCAAAAATTTCGGAGTTAAAATATTCTGAGCCTTTTGCTACTCCAAATGTTGCAACCATTTTATCTCTTTTTAGGACTAATTTCTCTATTCCAATCTTTCTGGCTATTCTGCGAAGTTTAATTGTATCTATTAGTTCTAAGGTTTGCTTTGGGATGTTACCAAAACGGTCTTTAAGTTGTTTTCTGAAAACTTCTAATTCCTGATCTGTTTCCAAACCATCAAGTTCTTTGTAGAGGTTAAGTCTTTCAACAATATTTGTGATGTATTGGTCGGGGATAAGAATTTCAAGGTCAGTTTCAATATTGCATTCTTTTGTGTAATATCCTCCTTCAATTAATCTCTTTTGTTTTTCTTCTTCTTCGTAAAGCTCTTTAAAGTCGGTTTGTTTCAACTCTTCTATTGCTTCATTGAGTATTTTATGATACATATCAAACCCAATCTCTGAAATAAAGCCTGATTGTTCTCCTCCAAGTATATTTCCTGCTCCTCTAATATCAAGGTCTCTCATTGCAATACTAAATCCCGAACCAATATTTGAAAAGTCTTCAATTGCTTGCAATCGCTTTCTTGCTTCATCTGTAATAAGGCTAAGGGGTGGAGTTAAAAGATAACAATATGCTTTCTTATTACTTCTACCTACTCTTCCTCTTAGTTGGTGAAGGTCTGAAAGTCCATAGTTTTGAGCATCATTAATTATGATTGTGTTTGCATTTGGAATATCTAATCCATTTTCAATAATGGTTGTAGAGACCAAAACATCAAAATCTCCTTCAATGAAACTATACATTACTTCTTCTAATTGTTCCCCTTTCATTTGTCCATGTCCAATAACAACTTTAGCATCAGGAACAAGACGTTTCACTAATCCAGCAATTTCTTCAATGTTTTGGACTCTATTATGAACAAAATAGACTTGTCCTCCTCTGGAGATTTCAAATAAAATGGCATCTCTTACTACTTCTTCTTCAAAACAACTTACTTGTGTTGTGACAGGTTGACGGTTTGGAGGGGCAGTATTAATAATAGAAAGGTCTCTTGCTCCCATAAGCGAAAACTGCAAAGTTCGAGGGATTGGAGTTGCAGTTAGGGTTAGAGTATCAATATTTATTTTAAGCTTTTTAAGTTTTTCTTTCATTGCAACTCCAAACTTATGTTCTTCATCTATGATGAAAAGACCTAAATCTTTAAACTCTATTTCTTTACTTAGGAGTTTATGGGTACCAATAAGTATATCTATTTTCCCTTGTTTGAGGTCTTGAATAATTTGATTTTTTTCTTTTGTGGAGCGGAAACGATTAATATAATCTACCCTACAAGGCATATTGTCTAACCTGTCGGAGAATGTTTTGAAATGCTGAAATGCTAATATTGTTGTTGGAACTAAAACAGCAACCTGCTTACTATCTGCAACTGCTTTAAAGGCTGCACGTATTGCTATTTCTGTTTTCCCAAATCCAACATCCCCACAAACCAATCTATCCATAGGGATTCTACTTTCCATATCATGCTTTACATCTTTGGTTGTCTTATCTTGGTCGGGAGTATCTTCATATATAAAAGATGCTTCAAGTTCGTGTTGTAGATAAGAATCGGCAGAATATGCAAAACCAAGTGAAGCCTTTCTTTTAGCATAAAGAGCAATTAAATCTTTAGCAATATCTTTAACCCTTTGCTTTGTTTTATTTTTTAAGTTATTCCATGTATTTGAGCCAAGGCGATGAAGAGTTGGGATTATTCCATCTTTACCAGAGTAGCGTGAAATTTTATGTAGAGCATGAATACTTACATAAAGAATATCATTGTCTTTATAAACTAAACGAATTGTTTCTTGTTGCTTTCCATTGTTTTCTAATTTCTCAAGTCCAGCAAACTTTCCTACTCCATAATCAATATGAGTTATGAAATCACCTGGCTTAAGTTGCATTAAGTCTTTAAGAGTTAGGGCTTCTCTATTTTGTTTTTGGTCTCTAACCTTATATTTATGATATCTCTCGAATAGTTCATGGTCAGTAAATACAGCAACTTTTAACTCATTGTCAATAAATCCAGAAGTAATGGAATTCATTAGGTAATGAATATTCACATATGCCGAATTTTTTCCAAACTCCTTAATAATCTTTTCTATCCTATCTTTTTGCTTTGGATTTTCAACACAAAAGAAATTAGTGAATGAATTTTCTGCTTGTGATTTTAAGCAATCAACCAAGAGATTGAAGTTTTTATTGAAAGAAGGTTGAGGGCTTGTGTTAAAACTAATTAAGTTGTCTTTTGAAAGCATTGGATTAGAACCAAGTTCAACAATGGAATGTTCTAAAATACTCTTTTTAAATTCTTCCGCAGAGTTGTATATTTCGTTTGGTTTAAGATGAAGATTCTTATTTTCAAGCTCTAAATATACTCTTTCTGCAAACTCATATTCCTTATCCAATTTCTCTAAACAGAGAGACAAATGGTCAGCCCACACAATAGTATTTTCTCCAAAATAATCAACCAAAGAAACCATTTTTTCTTGAGTTATTGTTTCGTTTTGTATGTTTGGAACAATAACCAAAGATTTTTTTTCTTCAATAGTAAGCTGTGAAACCACATCAAATGTTCTTAAACTTTCAACATCATCTCCAAAGAACTCAACACGATAAGGATACTCATCTGCAAAAGAAAAAACATCAATAATACCTCCACGAACTGCATATTGGCCAGGATTAAAAACAAAATCAACTCTCTCAAAAGCATATTCATCCAAAACATCAATCACAAAATCAACCGAAAGAGATTCTCCTGCATTTATCTTTAATGTGTTTTTAGTAAGCAATTGTTTTGAAATAACTTTTTCTAAGAGAGCCTCCGGGTAAGTAATTATTATGGTTTGAGAATTATTATTCAAACGATTCAGCACCTCGGCTCTAAGTAAAATGTTAGCATTATCCGTTTCTTCAACTTGATAGGGAAGTTTGTAGGCAGAAGGATAGAAAAGAACATTCTTTTTGGAATAGTCTAAATCTTGTTCTCCAAATATTTGTTCAATATCATTACAGAAGTATGCAGCCTTTTCTTTATCAGAAATAATGATTAGATGAGTAAACTCTTTTGACTTATTAATTGAGCTTGCTACACAAAAGCTCATAGCACTCCCTGCCAAAGATTGAATATTTAGCCTTGAATGACGCTGAGTAATAGTATGGAGAATCTCTATATATTTAGGATTCTTTGAATAGATTTCAAGCAATTCTTTCACTTTGCAAAGTTACAAAAGAAGATGAAAATAAAAATTAATCTACCCTTTTATAATGAAGGTTTTCTTTTCTTTGAGTTCCATCATTAATTGAAACTTGGAGTATTAACTCATCTTTGGTTAATTTTTTTATTTCCATTATTGAAGTATCAGGAGCTCCAAGGATGAAAGAAAATAGTTTTTTGTCTCTTACAAAATATCTAACATTAACTTCTTCTTTACCATTAGTTACCAATAGAGTATTATCTTCTCTGAATGTGTTAAAGGTTGGGGGATATTTTGTCATATCTAAAGTGTCGCTCCCTTGAAAAGAGTAACCAACAATTAGAATATGTTGCCATTTACCTACTATCTTTTCATTATCATTCTTACAAGAAAATAAAGTTAAAGAAATAGCAAAAACTGCTAAAAATAAAATTGCATTTGCTTTCATTTTATCAATTAATTAGATCTATTTTATAACAGATGTTTCATCTGCGAAATTATATAATTATTTTCAAATAGTAGTGCTAATTTAAAATATCCTATTGTAAAATAGATGTTAAACTAAAAATCTACTTACCTTTGTATCTTTAAACTAAGGCATAATAAATATAATTTATATTTAATGATATGATTAAGGATAAGTCCATTAAAGAAGAAATAAAGCAACTTGCTGAAAAATATTTTGATGAAATCGTTGAATATCGTCGCCATTTTCACAAATACCCTGAACTTTCAACTTTTGAAGAAAACACTTCTAAGTTTATTTGTTCTAAATTAGATGAATTTGGAATAGAATATAAAAAAAATATTGGTGGGTTTGGAATTTGTGGATTTGTTAATGGGAAAAATCCTCAAAGCAAATGTGTTGCTTTAAGAGCAGATATGGATGCTCTTCCCATTAAGGAAGAAACCAATTTGCCCTTCAAGTCAGAAAAAGAAGGAATTATGCATGCATGCGGACATGATGTTCATATGTCTTCTTTGCTTGGAACTATCAAGATTTTAAAAGATTTAAAAGATAAATTTGAAGGGAGAGTAATGTTTATCTTTCAACCTTCTGAAGAAACATATCCGGGAGGAGCATTAAAGATGTTAAGGGATGGACTATTTGAAAATGTAACACCAAGGAGTATATTTGCTTTTCATGCAACTCCAGAGATGGATTGTGGATACATTGGAATGAAAGAAGGGAAATGTATGGCTTCAACTGATGAAATTTATATTGATATAATTGGCAGAGGAGGACATGGAGCTACTCCAGATTTGAATATTGATCCAATTGTTGCAGCCTCTCATGTTGTAATTGCACTCCAAACTATAGTTTCAAGAAATGCCAATCCAACACTTCCTACAACCTTCTCAATTGGAAAATTTATTGCAGATGGAAGAACAAATGTAATTCCTAATACAGTTCACATGGAAGGGATTATCAGAACCTTTGATGAAGATTGGAGAAAAGAATGTCATTCCTTTATTGAAAGAATATCAACTCAAACTGCAAAAGCGTTTGGAGCCGAAGCAAAGGTGTTTGTAGATCATGGGTATCCTTATGTTTATAATAACCCAGAACTAACCAAACAGGCTTTTGAACTTTCTAAAGATTATTTTGGCGAGGATAAGGTTTTGAGTATGGAAGCAAGAATGACAGCAGAAGACTTTTCTTATTTTTCACAAAAAGCTCCGAGTTGTTACTTTAGAGTTGGGACAAGAAAACAAGGAATGCCAATCACCAATCTTCACACTTCAAATTTTGATGTTGATGAAAATTGCATTAAAAATGCTATGGGTATTTCTGCTTATTTCGCAATTTGCTCTTTAATTTCAGCCTAATTCATCTTTTTGGTTTATCTTTGCAACTTAAATAATATCTGGTGGAAACTGTAAATATTAAAGGAAAATACTTTGAAAAATACATAACTAATGAAGAAATTAATTCAATAGTTAAGTCTTTAAGCCAAAGAATCAATGAAGATTATTTTGGAAAGGAAATTTATTTTTTGGTAATTTTGAATGGAGCTTTTTTATTTGCAAGTGACCTATTCAAGCAAATAAAAGGGCTTCCAAGAATTAATTTTATTAAAGTTTCCTCCTACTCAGGAATTTCCTCAAGTGGAAAAGTTAACGAATTAATTGGACTTAATGAAGATATCACAGGCAAAGATGTTATTATTATTGAAGATATAGTTGATACAGGCAACACAATGGAAGAGCTGCTTAAACTATTAAAAACAAAAGAGCCTTCTTCATTAGAAATTTGTTCTTTAATGTTAAAACCAAATTCATTTAAGAAAGACTTTAACATAAAATATATTGGAAAGGAAATAAGCGATGAGTTTATTGTGGGATATGGATTTGATTTGGACGGATATGGTAGAAACTTAAAAGATATTTATCAACTAAAGAGAAAAGCTGACAAATAGTTAATTTATAATAAAAATAGGATAACAATGTTAAGTATTGTATTATTCGGAGCTCCTGGAGCAGGAAAAGGTACTCAATCAAAAATGTTAGTTGAGAAATATAACCTAACATACATTTCAACAGGGGATATACTTAGAAAAGAAATTGCTGCAGGAACTGAAATAGGTATTCAAGCAAAAGATATAATAAACCAAGGAGGACTTGTTGACGATGAAATAATTGTTCAAATCATTGAAAAAACAATTGAAAATTCTACAACAGGAGGAATTCTTTTTGATGGGTTTCCGCGTACCGTTGTTCAGGCATATATTTTAGAAGGGTTGCTTCATAGAATGAATCGTCGCCTTTTATGTTTGCTTTCTTTAGAGGCGCCTCGTGAGATGTTAATTGAACGTATGATTAAACGTGCATCAATAGAAGGAAGAGATGATGATAAAAAAGAAGTGATTCTGAATCGTTTTCAAGAATATGACAAGAAAACAATTCCAGTTGCTGAATTTTACAAAGAAAAAGGTATTTATTGCCCCGTTGATGGAGTTGGTTCAGTTGAGGAGGTTTTTGCTCGATTAGAAACTATTATTGACAAAACTCTTGAAAATGCATATAGAAATATTATTTTATATGGAGCTCCAGGCTCTGGAAGAGGAACTCAAGCAAAAAACTTAGCAAAAAAATATGACTTGGTTTATGTTTCAACAGGAGCAATGATTAGAGATGAAATTGAAAAAGGATCAGAGATAGGAATGGAGAGTAAGATATATATTGAAAGAGGAGATAATGTTCCCGACCTTATAGCAATAAAACTAATAGAACAAAAAATATCAAACAATCCTAATGCAAGAGGATTCTTATTTAAAGGCTTTCCTTCAACTTATGTTCAAGCCTACATTATGGATGGCATTTTAGAAAAAATACATACCTCAGTAACTTGTATGATTGAAATGCAATCTAATACTTTACAGTGCATTAGAAGATTAACTCAAAGAAGCAAAACAGAAAAGCGTAGAGTTTATGATATGGACCCTGAAATAATTATTCATCGTCTTGAAAGCTATGAGAATTCGGCAGCAAACGTAAGATCTTATTATCAGAAGAAAAATAAATATTATAATGTAAATTCAGATGCTCCAGTTGATGTTGTATTTGAAACCCTATGCAAAACTGTTGATGAAGCCCTTAAAAAGGCTTAATAGATAGGAAGTAGGAGAGGATTTAGAATAAATAAAGAAAGAAAATAATATGCGTTCAAATTTTGTAGATTATGTAAAGATTAACTGTAGGAGTGGAAAAGGAGGTTCAGGATCAACTCACCTTTTAAGATCACGTCAAACAGCTAAAGGGGGTCCAGATGGTGGAGATGGAGGAAGAGGTGGCCATATTATTTTAAGAGGAAATAAACAATTTTGGACTCTACTTCATTTAAAATATACTAAACATCTTATTGCTCAAAATGGGGGTTCGGGAGGAAAGAGTCGTCTTCATGGTGCTAATGGAGAAGATATTATAATTGATGTGCCACTTGGAACAATTTGCAGGGATGAGATAACAGGAGAAATTGATTGTGAGATAATTGAAGACGGGCAGATGGCAGTGGTGGCTCAAGGTGGTAGAGGAGGATTAGGTAATGACCACTTTAAATCAGCAACTTTTCAAACTCCACGTTTTGCTCAGCCAGGAGAAGATGGACAAGAGCTTTGGAAGGTTATTGAACTTAAAATTTTAGCCGATGTTGGACTTGTGGGATTTCCTAATGCAGGAAAGAGTACTTTGCTTAGTGTTATTTCAGCAGCAAAACCGGAAATAGCAGATTATCCTTTTACCACTTTAGTTCCTAACCTTGGTATTGTTGGATATAGAGACTCAAAGTCATTTATTATGGCCGATATTCCAGGAATTATTGAAGGAGCTTCTGAGGGGAAAGGCTTAGGTCTTCGTTTTCTTCGTCATATTGAAAGAAATTCATTACTCCTTTTTATGGTACCTTGCGATACTCAAGATATAAAGAAAGAGTATAAAATTCTTCTTAAAGAACTTGAAAACTACAATCCAGAACTAATGGATAAAGATAGAATTCTTGCGATAACAAAATGCGATATGTTAGATGAAGGGATGATAAAAGAAATGAAAAAACTTCTTCCCAAAGGAGTAAAATCATTATTTATTTCATCTATTGCATCAAAAGGTTTAATGGAATTGAAAGATTTAATTTGGCAAACCCTAAATGAAGACTCTATTAGATAAGGATAAAGAGTTTTTCTATTTGATTAACGGAAACAGAAGTGAGTTCTTTGATTACATTTTTGCCTTTCTAAGTCACAATCTTAGCTTTGTAATTTTGATTCTTGGTGCATTTGTATTTCTTTCGATAAAGGAATACAAAAAACAATTTTGGATATTAATAATCTTAATTGCATTGTCTTTTCTTTTGGCAGACAGAATATCGGTTTTATGGTTCAAAGATGTTTTTGAAAGGCTCAGACCCAGTCATGCCTTAGAGGGAGTAAACTTAGTTAAACTTAACTCATGGAATCTAATCTATGATTATAAGGGAGGACAATTTGGCTTTGTGTCTTCCCATGCTGCAAATGCTTTTTCTTTAGCAACAATATTCTCTCTTTTAGGAAAGAAATACAAAATATTTTCACTAATTATGTTTCTTTGGGCTATTTTAGTTGGCTATTCAAGAGTTTATTGTGGGGTTCATTATTTGGGTGATGTGATTTGTGGCGCTTTATTGGGTGTCTTAATTGGCTATTTTATCGTATCTATTTATAAATTGGTTGAGAAAAAATATAATATCTTACCAAATTAATTCCTCTTTTCGCTCTTTACTTACTTATGTAAATAATTAATACTGATATATCAGAAGGAGAAACTCCACTTATTCGAGAGGCTTGTCCTATTGTTTTAGGACGTATTTTTGTTAGTTTTTCACGAGCTTCAAAGCTAAGTGAATTAAGAGCTTGATAATTAAAATCATCTTTAATGATAAGATTTTCATGCTTTGATAATTTGTCAGAAATTTCTTGCTCTTTGTCAATATAACTTTGATATTTTATCTTTATTTCTGCTGATTCAACAACCTCTTCTTTTATACTTTGATCTATTAAATCTACTTTTTCTTTTAAATAAGGAATATTAGCAGATAAATCTTTAAGATTTATTTGAGGGCGAAGGATAAGTTGTCCAATTTTTGTTTTTTGATTAATGATTGGAGTTTCTTTTTCTTCAAACAAATTATTTACTTCTTCAGGTAATGCACTATTTTTCTCAATAAATGAAATTAGCTCTTCACAACTTTGAGTTTTCTTCTCAACCCTACGCATTCTTTCCTCTGAAGCTAAACCAATGGCATAAGAAAGAGGTGTTAGGCGTTGGTCTGCATTATCTTGGCGCAAAAGTATTCTAAATTCAGCTCTTGAAGTGAACATACGGTATGGCTCATCAACCCCTTTTGTGATAAGGTCGTCAATCAGAACTCCAATATATCCTTCAGAACGTTTAAGAACAAAAGCTGGTTTATCGTTCAGTTTAAGATGGGCATTAATCCCTGCCATTAATCCCTGACAAGCTGCTTCTTCATAACCTGTTGTTCCATTTATTTGTCCTGCAAAGTAAAGATGTTCAATTTGTTTTGTTTCTAAGGTGTCCTTCAGTTGAGTTGGGGGAAAATAATCATATTCAATTGCATATCCCGGCTTTTGTATGATTGCATTTTCAAAACCTTTTATCTTTCTTAAAGCATCATACTGAACACTTAGGGCAAGGGAAGAAGAAAAACCATTTATATAATATAAACTTGTATAATTACTTTCTGGCTCTATGAAAAGCTGATGTCTATCTTTTGAAGAAAAGCGTTCAATCTTATCTTCAATTGATGGGCAATAACGAGGACCTCTTCCTTGTATTCTTCCTTGGAAAAGCGGAGATTGGTCAAATCCTTTTCTTAATATATCGTGAACTTCTAAGGATGTATATGCTAAATAACAACTTCTTTGGGTTAGGGGTTCTTTTCTTTTTTCTAAGTAGGAAAATTGTTTGGGTGTTTCATCACCTTTTTGAGCTTCTAATTTAGTAAAATCAATACTTCTTCCATCAACCCTCATCGGCGTTCCTGTCTTTAGGGTCAGAACCTCAAAATCATATCTTTTCAAATCTTCAGACAACCCTTTCGATTGCATCTCTCCTATTCTTCCTCCAACAAAGTTTTGCTCTCCAATATGTATTCTCCCATTCAGAAATGTACCATTTGTTAAAATTACACTTTTTGCCTCAATTTCCAAGCCCATCTTAGTTCTAACTCCACAAACCTTCCCTTTTTCTATTCTTAAACCAATAACCTCATCTTGCCATAGATTAAGATTATTGACAGATTCTAAAATACTACGCCACGAAATTGAAAAGGTAATATTATCTACCTGTGCCCTCGGACTCCACATTGCTGGTCCTTTAGAAAGGTTTAGCATTCTGAATTGAAGAGTATTTTTGTCCGTAACAATCCCTGAATAACCACCTAAGGCATCTATTTCACGAACAATTTGTCCCTTTGCAACTCCTCCCATTGCTGGATTGCAAGAAAGCTGAGCAATTGCATTCAGGTTTTGAGTAATAAGTAAAACTGACGACCCTAAATTTGCTGCCCCACATGCTGCTTCACATCCTGCATGTCCTGCTCCTACTACTATAACATCAAACTTCTTAAACATTCTTCTTCTGCCTTTCTCATTTGTTTTGCCTGCTTTTCGGTCTTATCCTTCAAACCTAAAAGATGCAAAATTCCATGTATTATTACTCTATGTAGTTCCTTTTCAAAATTTTCATTATGGGTTAATGAATTTTCCCTAACTCTATCAATACTAATAAATAAATCCCCTGCTATTTTTTCCTTATCAGAATAATCAAATGTTATTATATCAGTGAAAAAATCGTGCTCAAGATAAGTTTTGTTTATCTCCAATAAATATTCATCATCACAAAATATATAAGATATATCTCCAATACTCTTTCCTTTTTGTTCCACAACATTCTTAATCCAAGACTTAATCTTATTCTTTTGAGAGATTACATCCTTTGTTTTTACAAAATTAAAACTAATTGCCATTTCAAACGGTTTAATTACAAATCATTATTTAGAAAAAAAATCAACTTCCATAATACAATTCTTACAATCAAAAGTAAGTTTATATGTTTGGTGATTATCCTTGAGATATAGATTTTGGTCGAAATCAGAGCTTTGCTTATCTCTTGTCAAGCACTGTCCCAAGGCAAAACGAATGCAATTTTTTGTTCTCATAAGCACTATGTTGTTGGTTTGATTTGTCTTTTCCACCGAATATTCTATTTCTTCAACCTTATGTCTTTTATAGAATTGTTCCGCCTTCTTATTAACAATATTTTCTCTATAATCCAGATTTTTTGAAATATATGGGTAATCTGTTTGCTTAAATTCTGATTCTTGTCTTTTATAGTTTTCTTTCCTCAAAATAAGGAGTTTTTCACAAGCATTTCGCTTTAGGTTGTTTATTGTGGAGGAAGGGAAAAAGTATTTTTGAGGGCAATTGTTGGTAAAGGTGTTGAGGTAGAATATTGTGTTGCCGAGTTTATCTATTTGTTTAAGAAGATTCTCATTATAGTTTTCAGTATTTTTTGCTAATTGTTTTTCTGTTTCAATCGTTTCCTCAACCATAAGTCCAGTTTCATCTATGAGTTTTAGAGAAAATCCATTAGGCGTTTGGTTTAATTCAATATCCAATGCAATTCTACGCTTTGAGATGTCTTGTTGCAAAAGTTTTGTGAATTTAATATCAAAGTTCCGATATAATTTAGTTAATCTCTTTATCTCAATCTTTCTGTTTGGGATAATGTTTACATACGATTGTTCACTATTTGTTTCAACCTTGTTAACTAAAAATCCTTCTAAATCTCCGTCTTGATTGTAAAAGCATAGGCCATCTCCGTTTGAAATTTCTTCTTGAGTTCCAATTTGAATAAAATCGCTATTTCTGCCTGAAAGGTTTAAATCAACAACTTTGCCAATGTATTTGCCTATTGCTTTTGCGGTATCTAAATTTCCTATTACGTCGTTTTTCCCTTGAAGATTAAAACTTGTAAATCCACGATTAAAGCTTCTTTCAAGCTCGGGAATAAAGCCTATTTCCGATTTTCCAATTGAAGAGCGAGAGTATTTTATATAATCTATATATTTGTTTATCTCTTGTGAATAATAAGCAGTTACATTCTTAACATAATCTATATCTTTTAGGCGTCCTTCTATTTTAAAGCTTCTAACTCCAGCTTCAATCATTTGATCAATAAAAACTGAGGCATTTAAATCTTTGGGTGAAAGGAGGTGTTTATTTTTAACTAAAGTTTTCCCATTTTCATTCATTAAGTCATAACGAGAACGGCAAGCCTGAGCACATTCTCCTCTGTTGCCTGAGCGTTTGGTTAATTCGTAACTCAAATAGCATTGACCACTAAATCCATTACACAAAGCCCCGTGAACAAAACTTTCTATTTCAATTTCAGGAACCTCTTTATGTATTTCTGCAATTTCTTCAATGCTTAATTCTCTTGCAAGAACAACTCTTTTAAATCCAATTTCACTTAGAAATTTTACTTTTTCAATTGATGTATTATTGGTTTGAGTGCTTGCATGAAGAATAATTGGAGGAAGATTCATTTCCAAAATTCCCATATCCTGTATAATTAATGCATCAACTCCAATTTTATATAGCTTGTGTATTAATTCTTCAACTTTTGGGAGTTCGTTATCAAATAGGATTGTATTAACAGTTACATATACCTTAGCATTAAAAATATGGGCATAATTAACTAACTCCTCAATATCCTCCAAACTATTTCCTGCTGCAACCCTTGCTCCAAATTCTTCATATCCAATATAAACTGCATCTGCACCTGTTTCAATTGCAGCCTTTCCTACCTCTAAGTTCTTAGCTGGAGAAAGAAGTTCAATATATTCCATAGTTTTGTTTTATTCAATAATTACTATAAGCAACGTTTGTATAATTGAATAGAGTTTTCAAGTCCATAATATAAGGCGTCGCATATTAGGGCATGACCGATTGACACTTCTAAAAGGCTTGGAATATTTTGTTGAAAATACTCTAAGTTTACTAAATCCAAGTCGTGTCCTGCATTTAATCCTAAGCCCTGATATTCAGCTTCTTTTGATGCTTTAATGAATGGTTCAATTGCTTTTTCTCTGTCAATTAAGTAGCCTGTTGCATAACTTTCAGTATATAGTTCTACCCTATCAGCTCCACATCTTTTAGCCCCGGCAATCATTTCTTGTTCTGGATCAACAAATATAGACACTCTACAAATCTGCTTTAAACGAGAGACTATATCTTTTAAAATATCTTCATAAATAACAGTATTCCAACCAGCATTAGAAGTTAATACATTGTGAGCATCAGGGACTAAAGTAACTTGGGTTGGCTTTACCTGTTCAACCAGGCGAATAAAATCTTCTGAAGGATAGCCTTCAATATTAAATTCAGTAGTAAGTAATGGCTTTAAATTTCTAACATCTGAATAACGAATATGTCTTTCATCGGGACGAGGGTGTACTGTTATTCCTTCTGCACCAAAACGTTCACAATCCAAAGCAACTTTCAAAACATCAGGATTATTTCCTCCTCTGGCATTTCGAATTGTTGCAACTTTATTAATATTTACACTTAACCTTGTCATATTGTTATTTTTTTGCAAAGATACTACTGAAAACTATAAAATTTATATTTTTTTAATGGCCAATTGTGAAATTCAATTCATATAAAAAGTATTTTAACGACAATACATATTGTATATATATGTATTATCCTTGTTTCTACTCTTTTTTTTTTTTGTTCAGTTTTATTGTTATATCTTTGTAAACTATTTATTTTGTATTTAGATTTTAGGTGTGTTTATGGAAAAACGTTGGGTGTTAAAGCAATATGGTGATAAGGATTTAGTTGATAACCTTGCGCAAGACATACAAGTTGATAAAACTTGCTCTCGACCTGAAGAATTTGAAGCATACAAAATAATTGCGAATCTTCTTGTTCAACGGGGGATTAATAATTATTCAGATGCGAAGAAATTTTTTAGGCCAAATATAAAAGACTTACACGACCCCTTCCTGCTTAATGATATGGATGAGGCGATTGAACGTATAATGTTTGCAATTAAGGGTGGTGAGAAAATTTTAGTATATGGTGATTATGATGTTGATGGAACTTCTGCAGTTGCTTTAGTATATTCATATTTAGAATTATTTTATTCCGAGGTCGATTTCTATATTCCAGACAGATACAACGAAGGTTATGGAATTTCATATCAAGCAATTGATTGGGCTTATGAAAATGGATTTAAGCTAATTATTTGTTTGGATTGTGGAATAAAAGCTATTGATCAAATTACATATTCTTCAGAGAAAGGAATTGATTTTATTATTGCAGACCACCACCTTCCTGGAGAAGAATTGCCAAAAGCATGTGCAATTTTAAATCCGAAAAGAGAAGATTCTACTTATCCTTACAAAGAATTGTCTGGATGCGGAATTGGATTTAAACTCATTCAAGCATTAAATATTAAACGACGTCAACCTTTTGAAAAACTTATTCCTTATTTAGATTTAGTTGTAATTGCAATTGCAGCTGATATTGTTCCAATAACTGGAGAGAATAGAATTTTAGCTTTCTATGGATTAAAAGTAATTAATCACCAACCGCGTCCAGGCTTGGAAGCCATTTTAAATTATAGTAAAGTAGTACACATAAGCGACAATACTTCCAATAAACTCTACTTCAACAAAGAACTTAATATATCTGACCTTGTTTTCTTAATATGTCCTCGAATAAATGCTGCAGGTAGAATTGAGTCGGGAAAGAATTCTGTTGAACTTTTGATTTCTAAAAAATTAGAGCAAGCTGAACATATTGCAAAAAAGATTAATGATAACAACGATAGAAGGAAAGAATTAGACAATCACGCAACAGACCAAGCAATTGAAATGCTTCAAAACTCCATAGATTTGAAAAGCAGTAAAGCAACTGTTGTATTTAAGGACGATTGGAATAAGGGAGTTATTGGAATTGTTGCTTCAAGATTAATTGAAAAAAGTTATAGACCAACAATAGTATTCACTAAGTCAAATGAACTCATAACTGGTTCTGCACGGTCTATTAAAGATTTTGATATCTATTCTGCAATAGAATCTTGTTCCCATCTTTTAGAACATTTTGGAGGTCATAAGTTTGCAGCTGGTCTATCGTTGAAAGAAGAAAATCTTGAAGAATTTATTAGATTATTTAAGAGAAAAGTTGAAGAAAATATTAGTGAGGCTCAATCACTTCCAGAGATTGAAATAGATTCATTATTGAATTTAAACACTATCACACCTAAGCTATATAGAATTTTAAAACAATTTGCTCCTTTTGGACCAGAAAATAATATTCCTATATTCCAATCAAATAAGTTGGTTGACACAGGAAATGCTCGTCCAGTTGGCCAAAAACATTTAAAACTTTCAGTAATTCATCTTGACATTCGTCATCTTCCTTTTTCCTGCATTGGATTTGGACTAAGTAATTACTACGAAGAAATTCGTCATGGTGAAGCATTTGATATTGCTTTTAACATAGACGAAAATGAATGGAATGGAAAGACATCATTACAATTAAACATTAAAGATATTAAACTAAATAACAAATAATTATATGGCACTAGACGATAAAAAAATTATATTTTCAATGGTTGGGGTTGGAAAGATATTCCCTCCAAGCAAACAAGTCTTAAAAGATATATATTTATCATTCTATTACGGAGCAAAGATAGGTATAATAGGACTTAATGGTTCAGGTAAATCAACCTTACTAAAGATTATTGCAGGACTTGATTCTTCACATCAAGGAGAAGTCCATTTTTCTCCGGGTTATAGTGTTGGATATTTAGAACAGGAGCCTCATCTTGATGACAACAAAACAGTTAAAGAAATTGTTATGGAGGGGGTTAAAGAGGTTACTGAAATCATTAAGGAATATGATGAAATAAATATGAAGTTCTCCGAACCTATGAGTGATGATGAAATGACAAAACTTATGGAACGACAGGGAGAGGTTATGGAACTTATGGAACATCACGACGCATGGAATCTTGACAATAAATTAGAAAGAGCTATGGATGCTCTTCGTTGTCCTGAAGAAGATGCAATTGTGAAAAATCTTTCTGGAGGTGAACGTCGTCGTATTGCACTTTGTCGTCTACTTCTTCAAGAACCAGATATTCTTCTTTTAGATGAGCCAACAAACCATTTAGATGCAGAATCAATTGATTGGTTAGAACAACATCTTCATCAATATAAAGGAACAGTAATTGCAGTAACTCATGATAGGTATTTCTTAGATAATGTTGCAGGATGGATTTTGGAACTTGACAGAGGAGAAGGAATCCCATGGGAAGGAAACTATTCTTCATGGTTGGAGCAAAAAACAACCCGTATGGCAATGGAAGAAAAAACTGAGTCTAAGAGGAAGAAAACACTTGATAGAGAATTGGAATGGGTTAGGATGAGTCCTAAGGCTCGCCATGCCAAAGGAAAAGCACGTTTAAATGCTTACGAGCAAATGTTATCTCAGGACACTAAAGAAAAAGAAGAAAAACTTGAAATATATATTCCAAATGGACCTCGTTTAGGGACAAAAGTTATTGAGGCTAACCTTGTAAGCAAAGCATTTGGAGATAAATTGTTATTTGAAAACCTAACTTTTAGCCTTCCTCCTGCAGGAATTGTTGGAGTTATTGGACCTAATGGTGCAGGGAAAACCACACTATTTAGAATGATTATGGGAATTCAAAATCCAGATAATGGAACTTTTGATGTTGGAAAATCAGTGAAAGTGGGTTATGTTGATCAACAACACACTTCAATAGATCCAGAAAAAACTGTTTGGGAAGTTGTTTCAGAAGGTAATGAACAAATTCAAATGGGGGGAAGGTTAATAAATTCACGGGCTTATGTTTCTCGTTTCAACTTTTCTGGAACAGACCAAAATAAAAAAACTGGAGTCCTTTCTGGAGGAGAAAGAAATAGATTGCACTTAGCACTTACTCTAAAATCTGAAGCGAATGTATTGCTATTAGACGAGCCAACAAATGATATTGATATTAATACGCTTAGAGCCTTAGAAGAAGGATTAGAAAACTTTGCTGGCTGTGCTGTTGTTATTTCTCATGATCGTTGGTTTTTAGATAGAATTGCAACACATATACTTGCATTTGAAGGAAATTCTGAAATTTATTTCTTTGAAGGTTCATATTCTGAATACGAAGAAAGTAAGAAAAAACGTTTAGGAGATATCACACCTAAAAGAACAAAATATAAAAAACTTATTGCAGATTAAAAAAATGAAAAAGAAAGAAATAATAATTTGTTTGGGTAGTTCTTGCTTTTCAAGAGGAAACAACAAAAACCTTGAAATAATTCAAGAATATATAAAAGAAAAAAACTTGGAAATTGAAATAAATTTTAAAGGACAACTCTGCTCAGAACAATGCCAAAATGGGCCTGTGCTTATTATTGGAAACAATACTTATAATGAAGTAACACAAGCAAAATTAATTGAAATTTTAGAAAAGGAGTTAAATAATCATGAATAAATTATCTGCAATCTATACAGAGAAAAATAACTGTCAAGATTGTTATAAATGTGTAAAAAATTGTCCTGTAAAAGCTATTAAATTAGAGGATAATTCAGCATCTGTA
>Ga0172377_10000554_pt1 | contig 35314 bp, 34 predicted proteins | sample Pumphouse3metaG_FD_119749 | JGI IMG/M metagenome (GOLD analysis project Ga0172377, IMG submission 119749) | Leachate microbial communities from a municipal landfill in Southern Ontario, Canada - Pumphouse #3 metaG | ecosystem: Engineered > Solid waste > Landfill > Unclassified | place: Canada... | reverse complement strand
TATTTTACTAAAGTTCTTTGGCCTGATTTTCGCAAAAAAGACTTTCAAGATGCTCTTGATAGTTTTAATAGCCGCGAGAGAAGATATGGAAAAACAAGTGCCCAAATCAATAAAAATAAAAATGAATAAAAGCAAATTAATAATATTAATTCTATTAATAGTATTTCCTGTTGTCGGATTTTCGCAGGATAAAAAGACAAATAATATTAATATTGATTATTCTACACCAAAACAATACATTATTGGCGGAATCGATGTCTCTGGTATAAAGTATCTTGGTAAAGAACAGATTATCTCTCTGACTGGATTTCGTGTTGGAGACAAAATAACTATCCCTAGTGAACAAGTTTCTTCTATGATAAATAGAATTTGGCATCAAAGATTTTTTTCAGATGTCGGTTTGTATATTGATTCTTTATCTTTAGACCAAGATACCGCTTTTTTTAGATTAGAACTTAAAGAGCGTCCCAGAGTTTCTAAATGGAGCTTTAAAGGAGTAAAAAATTCGGAAAGAAGTGATTTACAAGAACGTCTTAGCCTTAAAAGAGGTAGAGAGTTGTCCGAATATATAGTTAGGTCTTCTGAGGGTATTATAAAAAAGTTTTATAAAGAAAAAGGATTTATAAATACTAAAGTTAATACTATCGAGGTTAATGATACTATTATAAAAAATGCTGTTAAAGTTACTTTCGTAGTTGATAGAGGATTAAAAGTTAAAATCAAAAAAATAACTTTTACAGGAAATGATCATGTGCCGGAAGGAAAATTAATAAAGGCAATGAAAAAAACGCGAGATATGCGTTTAAGAAACTTTTTCTCATCTAAAAAATTCAAAGAAGATGAGTATGAAAATGATAAAGTAAGCATGATTGATGCATTTAATGAGTCAGGTTACAGAGATGCAAAAATAGTAAAGGACTCTATTTATTACATAAGTCCTGGTAGGATGGAGATTGACTTCAAAATAGACGAAGGACAAAAATATTATTTTCGTAATATTACGTGGACTGGAAATTCTGTTTATACTGAAGATGCACTTAATAATGTGTTGAAAATAAAAAAAGGAGATGTGTATGATGTTGTTAATCTTCAAAAAAGATTGTTTGGAGACGGAAAAAAACAAGATATGGATATTTCATCACTTTATAGAGATAGGGGATATCTTTTCTTCAATATCATTCCAGTAGAAACTAATATAGTTGGAGATTCTATAGACGTTGAAATGAGAATTTCTGAGGGTAAGCCTGCTACTTTTAATAAAATTATTATTAGTGGTAATACTATAACAAATGAAAAAGTTATCAGACGACAAGTGTTTACACGCCCTGGAAATTTATATAATCAGAGTATGTTCGAGAGATCAGTACGTGAAATAGCATCTATGGGACAATTTGACCCAGAACAAGCTGCTGATCCAACAAAAGGTTATTCTTTGATTCCTAATCAGATAAATAACACTGTTGATATAACTTATAATGTAAAAGAAAAACCAGATAGTCAGTTCGAAATGTCTGGAGGTTGGGGTGGATATTCCTTTGTTGGAACTGTAGGTGTTAGTTTTAACAATTTCGATGCTAGTAGAATGTTTGATAAAGGAGCTTGGAGACCAGTTCCCCTAGGTAATGCTCAAACATTGGCATTTAGACTTCAAACTAATGGTACCTATTATTCTGCATTATCAGCTAATTTTATGGAGCCTTGGTTGTTTGGAAAGAAACCAACTTCATTAAACATATCGGCTTATTATACGAAGCAGACTAATTCATATTATCTTTATACTAACTCTTCTGAATATATGAAAGTATATGGCTTCTCAGCTTCTTTAGGAAGTCGTCTGAAATGGCCTGATAATTACTTTGTTTTATATCATGAGTTGAGTTGGCAGACATATGATTTAAATGATTGGTCTTATAATTTCTTATTCTCTAATGGTATTTCTCATAATTTGAGTTATAAAATTTCATTAGGTAGAAATTCTACTGATCAACAAATATTTCCAAGACAAGGTTCTGATTTCACTTTTTCTTTACAATTAACGCCTCCATATTCACTATTTAGATCCAGTGATACCGATTATGAAAATATGTCGGATCAAGATAAATATAGATGGATAGAGTATCATAAATGGACATTTAAAGGAGCTTTATATACAAAATTAGTAGGCGATTTAGTTTTAATGTCAAGAGCTAATTTTGGTTACTTAGGTTATTATAATAGAAAATTAGGATATTCTCCTTTTGAAGGTTATGAAGTAGGTGGTGATGGAATGTCTGGATATAACACTTATGGTGCTGATATTATAGCACTAAGAGGATATGAAAATTATTCACTTACTCCTATAGTCGATGGCGCTTATGCTGGCCATATTTATGATAAATTCACTTTTGAATTAAGATATCCAATTATTCTTCAACCACAATCGACTATTTTCGCTTTAGCTTTTATCGAGGGTGGTAATTGTTGGTACGATATTAGAGACTTTAATCCTTTCCAGATTAAAAGATCTGCTGGTGTTGGTGTCAGGATAATGCTACCTATGGTGGGTTTACTAGGTATTGATTGGGGATACGGATTTGATCCTATTGGCGATGATGCTCATGGAGGTTCTAATTTCCATTTCGTAATTGGTCAACAATTCTAAAAAAAGTTGTATATTTACTGAATATTTTAAACAAAATTAAAATAATACTATTATGAAAACATTTTTTATTTTTCTCGCAGGATTATTTTTTTCTGTCGTTCCTATGAATGCTCAGAAAGTTGGCTATATTAATTCAGAAACTATTCTTGGTCAAATTGAAGCTTATAGTATTGCCCAAAATCAGCTTAAGGATTTATCGGAGCAGTACAAAACTATAATAGACAATGAAAAAAATAGGATAGATAATGCTTATAAAGCTTATCAAAATGACAGAGCTAGAATGAGTGAAGCTCAAAGGCAGCAGAGGGAGAATGATATCATATTAATGGAAAAAGCCATGAATGAAAAGCAAGAAAGTTATTTTGGTGAAGATGGTATTATAGCTAAAAGAACAGATGAATTATTAAAACCTATTAAAGATAAAATGGATCTTGCTATAAAAAGAGTAGCAGAGATGAATAATATTTCTATCATAATAGATGTTGCTGTCACTTCTGGTGTAGTATATAAAGCTCCGGGTGCTGATTTGAGTCAACAAGTAATAATGCAGTATAACAAGTAGTAAAAAAATAATTTAATAATATAATAATGAAAAAAGTAATCACTTTATTGGTAGGTTTGATGTGTTTTACATCAGTCGTATCTGCCCAAAATTTTAAATTTGGACACTTAAATGCTCAGGAAATAATTTATTTAATGCCAGAAATGGATTCTGCACGTGTAGTATTAGAGAAATATGGTAAGGATCTTCAAAGTACACTTACTTCTATGCAGAACGAGTATTCAAATAAAATTACTGATTATCAACAAATGAGTTCAAATTGGACCCCTGTAGTTCTTAAGACAAAACAAACCGAGATTCAAGAAATGCAGCAAAGGATACAAAAATTCCAACAAAGTGCATCTCAAGATATTCAAACAAAACAAAATACAATGTTTGCCCCTATTTATGAAAAAGCTTCAGAGGCTATTAAAAAAATAGGAAAGACAAATGGTTTTACTTATATCTTTGATTTATCTTCAACTAACATTCCTTTTGTTAATGAATCAGTTAGTATAGATGTTTCTGATTTAGTTAAAAAAGAACTTGGAATTCCTCTTGATAAAAAATTACCAGAACAAGGAGTTCAAGGTAACAATGCTGCAACAAATAATTAAAATAAACATATGAATATCTTCGGCGAAAAATATAGAATTTCTATTTTTGGTGAGTCTCATGGCCCATATGTAGGAGTTACTCTCGACGGAGTAAAAGCTGGAATCCCTCTGAATAAGAGGGATTTTAGTTATGACCTGTCTAGAAGAAAAAGCGGAGGATTAGGGACTACACCACGTATAGAATCTGATGCCCCTGAAATTATTTCAGGAGTTTTTAATGATTTTACTACTGGAGCACCTGTAACTTTACTTTTCGCAAATTCTAATACTCATTCTAGAGATTATTCTCTATTTAGAGATACTCCACGTCCTGGTCAAGCTGATTTTGCAGCGGGAAAAAGGTTTAACAATTTTAACGATTTAAGAGGAGGAGGACATTTCTCCGGACGTCTGACTCTTGCTCTAGTCGCAGCAGGCGTTATCGCGAAAAAGATGATAGAGCCAGTACAAATTTCTGCTAAACTTATATCTCTTGGAGGTATAAAAAGAGTTAAAACAGCTGATGATAATGATGCATCTATGCCAGAAGATTGGCGTAATATTTTAAAGGCTTCTATAAAAGAAGGAGATTCTTTAGGTGGAATAATAGAATGTACTTGTAATGGAGTTCCTGCTGGACTTGGAGATCCTTTTTTTAACTCTGTAGAATCTTTGGCTGCTCATTTATTTTTTTCTATACCAGCAGTAAAAGGAGTAGAATTTGGTGCAGGTTTTAAATCTGCTAATTTGAAAGGATTCGAAAATAATGATTGTATTTCTGATTCGACAGGTAAAACTATTACAAATAATGCAGGAGGAATTAATGGAGGTATTACTAATGGTAATCCTATCGTATGTAGAGTAGCCGTTAAACCAACCTCTAGTATTAGCAAAAAACAGCTTACGTATAATTTTAAAACCAATAAAATGGAAGAATTCTCTATACCAGGAAGACATGATGTTTGTATAGCATTAAGAGTTCCAGTAATAGTAGAATCTGTAATGGCGATTACCTTAGTAAATCTTATGAATTAACTGATTTTTTGACAATTAAGTTATAATCTGTAAGTAAACGACAAAAAAAATATTCTTTTTTGTTGAAATTATTAGACTTTCTCATATTTATAGTGTAAATTTGTTATACAAAAAATTGTATAAGCAATGCAGCACAAAATTATTGATTTAAATGATGTAGTTATTCGTTTTACAGGTGATTCTGGAGATGGAATGCAACTAACTGGAACTTTGTTCGCTGATAATGCGGCACTTTCTGGAAACGAAATATCTACTTTTCCTGATTATCCTGCAGAAATTAGGGCACCTCATGGAACAGTTTCTGGGGTTTCAGGATTCCAAATTCATGTCGGAGATGAAATAACTACTCCGGGCGATTTTTGCGATGTTCTTATCGCTATGAATCCAGCGGCCTTAATGGCTAACGCTAAATGGTCTAAAAGTACAGCTACTATTATCGTAGATGCTGATGCATTTGAACAAAAAGGACTAGATAAAGCAGGTTTTAAAACTGATGACCCTTTTTCTGAATTAAATGTTGAAGATAGAAGTATCTTAATGGCTCCTATCTCTTCAATGACCTTAGAATCATTGAAAGACAGTGGCTTAGATAAAAAATCTATCCTTAGATGTAAAAATATGTTTTGCCTAGGGATATGTTACTTTCTTTTTAACAGGGAAATGCAGCCAACATTTGATTATCTAGCGAAAAAATTCAAGAAAAAACCAGAATTAGTAGCAGCCAATGAAAAGGTCATAAATGATGGCTATAATTATGCTGCAAATATTCAAGCTATACAAAATACTTATACTATAAAGCATGCAGCCCAAAGACCCGGAACCTATCGTAATATGAAAGGTAATCAAGCGACAGCTTGGGGACTATTAGCTGCTTCAGAAAAATCAGGAAGGCCACTTTTCTGTGGATCTTATCCTATTACTCCTGCTACAGCTATTCTTGAGGAATTAGCTATACATAAGAATCTTGGAGCAGTGACGATGCAGTGCGAAGATGAAATCGCTGGGATTTGTACATCAATTGGAGCATCTTTTGCTGGATCATTTGCTGTAACGACTACATCGGGGCCTGGTCTTTCATTGAAGTCTGAGGCATTAGGATTAGCTGTTATGGCTGAATTACCACTTGTTGTTGTTGATGTACAGAGAGGTGGTCCATCTACAGGTATTCCTACCAAAACAGAACAAACAGATTTAAATCAAGTTTTATATGGAAGAAATGGAGAATGTCCATTGATGGTGATAGCTCCTCATTCTCCTGGAGATTGTTTTGAAAAAGCTTTTTATGCAGGTAAATATGCTATGGAATATATGATGCCTGTTTGTTTATTATCAGAAGGATTTTTAGGAAATGGATCCGAACCTTGGCGTATTCCTTCTATGAAAGATTTTCCTGATATAAATCCACCAATCATAGATTCATGTGAAGGAGAGTTCAAGCCATATGAAAGAGATCTTAAAACTCTAGTTAGAAAATGGGCTTTTCCTGGAAAAAAAGGATTAGAACATAGAATAGGTGGATTAGAGAAAAATCATGATGGAGTTCTTTCATCTGATCCTGAAAATCATGCTATTATGGTGTATGAAAGAGCAGAAAAAATCAAGAGACTAGAAAATGTAGTACCTGCACAAGAAATTATAGGAAATAAAGAGGGAGATATATTAGTAGTAGGTTGGGGAGGAACTTTTGGACATCTTTATTCTGCGGTTAAAGAATTACATGAAACTAATAAAAATGTTTCTCTAGCTCATTTTGATTATATATTCCCATTACCAGCTAATACAAAAGAAGTTTTTTCTAAATTTAAGAAAATATTAGTATGTGAATTAAATAGTGGTCAATTCGTTGATTATCTAAGAGCTAAATTACCTGAATATAAATACGAACAATATAATAAAGTACAAGGACAACCTTTTACAGTTCAAGAAATTGTAAATGCTGTTAATACTCTTTTATAAAAATTCAATTATAGTAAAATGAAATATACAGAAAAAGATTTTAAGAGTGATCAGGAAGTTAGATGGTGTCCTGGATGTGGAGATCGTGCTATTTTAGTCGCATTAGAAAAAGCATTACCAGAAGTGGCTGAAGAATTACATTATAATAAAGAACAATTCGTATGTATATCTGGTATAGGTTGTTCTTCCAGAGCTCCATATTATGTGGATACGTTTGGATTTCATAGTATACATGGTAGAGCTACCGCTATTTCTACCGGAGTTAAAGTAGCTCATCCTGGTTTATCAGTATGGCAGTTTACTGGAGATGGTGACGCCTTGGCTATTGGAGGTAATCATTTTATCCACGCGATTCGTAGAAATATAGACATAAATATAATTCTCTTTAATAATCGTATTTATGGATTAACTAAAGGTCAATATTCTCCAACTTCTAAGTTAGGAATGGTTACAAAAACTTCTCCTTATGGAACTATAGAATATCCTTTTGAACCAGGTGCATTGGTAATGGGTGCCAGGGGTACGTTTTTCGCTAGAAGTATAGATAACGATATTAAACTGACGAAAGAAATATTTGTACAATCTGCTAAACATAATGGAACTTCAGTAACCGAAATGTTAGTTAATTGTATGATATTTAATAATGGAACACATAAAATTATAACAGATAGATCTGTTAGAGAAGATAGAACTATAGTTTTAAGAGATGGTGAGCCTATGATATTTGGTAAAAATAGAGATAAAGGTTTAGTCCTTGATGGTATGAAACTAAAAGTAGTAACTATCGGAGAAAATGGTGTGACTAAAGATGATATTTTAATACATGATGCTCATACCAGAAGTGTAGGACTACATAGCTTATTGATTGATATGAAATATCCAAAATATCCTGTTGCCCTAGGTGTGATTCGTGATGTAGATGATAATACATATAATAAAAATGCTATGGCTCAACTAAACGAAGTGAAAGCTAAAGCTAAAATTCATTCTGTAGATCAGTTATTACATAGTGGATCTACTTGGGAAGTGAAATAAGTTCTTCATTTATTGAAGAAATTATGATATTAACTTATAATTATTTTAATTAAATACTATTTAATCATGAAAGTGTCAGAAATAATGACCAACCTGGAAAGGAAATATAGTCATGAAACAGAGTACTTACAAGCAGTACGTGAAGTCCTTGAATCAATCGAGGATGTGTACAATCAACATCCAGAGTTTGAAAAAGCTAAGATAGTTGAAAGAATAGTTGAACCAGATAGAATTTTCACCTTTCGTGTAACTTGGGTTGACGATGAAGGAGAAGTCCAAACTAATCTTGGTTACCGTATCCAATTTAATAGTGCTATAGGACCTTATAAGGGAGGTCTTCGTTTCCATAGAGCAGTTACTCCTTCAATGCTTAAATTCTTAGGATTTGAGCAAACATTTAAAAATGCTCTTACTACACTTCCTATGGGAGGTGGCAAAGGTGGATCTGATTTTGATCCCGTTGGCAAATCTGATGCAGAAATTATGCGTTTTTGTCAAGCTTTCATGTTAGAATTATGGCAAATTATTGGCAAAGATACTGATATACCAGCTGGAGATGTTGGAGTAGGAGGTCGTGAAATAGGATTCCTTTATGGAATGTATAAGAAATTAGCACGTGAATATAATGTAGGAGTTCTAACTGGAAAAGGTATGACTTGGGGTGGGTCTAAGATACGTCCTGAGGCTACTGGTTATGGAGCTTTATATTTTGTTCAACATATTCTTCATAAAGCAGGGAAAGATATAAAAGGTTGTAAAGTAGCGATATCTGGATTTGGTAATGTAGCTTGGGGTGCTGCGACTAAAGCTACTGCCCTAGGTGCTCATGTAGTAGCAGTGTCAGGTCCTGATGGAGTATGTGAAATACCTAAAGGAATGACTAAAGAAATGGTAGATTATATGTTACAACTTCGCGCATCTAATCAAGATATAGTTTCACCTATGGCTGATAAATTCGAAGATGTGAAATTCACAGCTAAGAAAAAAGCTTGGAGTGTTAAATGTGATATTGCTTTACCATGTGCATTCCAGAATGAACTTAATGGCGATGATGCTAAAGAGTTATTAAATAATGGAACCTGGTGTTGTTGTGAAGTTTCTAATATGGGTTGTACTCCTGAAGCTATTAAAGCTTTCCAAGATGCAAAAATACTTTTTGCTCCAGGTAAAGCAGTTAATGCTGGAGGTGTAGCTACATCTGGTTTGGAAATGACTCAAAATGCTGCTCATATAAGTTGGACTGCAGAAGAAGTTGATACCAAACTACATCAAATTATGAAAGATATTCATGAAGCTTGTGTAACTTATGGTACTCAGCCTGATGGATATATCGATTATGTTAAAGGTGCTAATATAGCTGGATTTATGAAAGTAGCTAATGCTATGCTTGAACAAGGAATAGTTTAACTATATAATATTTTAAGTAAAGAGGCGTATCATGAAAGATACGCCTCTTTTTATATTTTAAAAGAAAATTATATATATAGAAATACTAATAGTATTTAATTTGTATATTTGTATTTAAATTCAGAATTATAAATATATTAATTAAACAAAAGTTATGAAAAAGATTTTATTCGTGGTGTTGACTATACTGTTTGCCGTTTCATGCGGGAAACCAAGTTATAAAATTAATGGTATAATCTCAGGAGATAAAGAAACTATTTCTGAAGGAGAGGCTTATCTATTTAGTAATATGGAATCATCAGTTAAAGATACTGCTCAAATGGTAAATGGTAAATTTACATTTGAAGGAACTGTTGAAGATCCTGGTCAGTATTTTATAGCTTTCAAAGGAATTCCAAAAGTTAGAATACCTATTCTTCTTGAAAATGCGATTTATACAGTTACAGCTGATAATGATAATCTTAAAAACGCTAAAATTTCAGGTGGCGAATCTCAAATGCTTATTAATGAAGTGAATGATTTTTCATCTAAAGCTGCTAAAGCTATAAAAGCTAATTCTCTTATGTCAGAATATTATTCTGAAGCTACTTCTGAAGATAGAAAAACTGAAATAGAAACTGAATTTAATTCTCTAAATGAATCAATTAGTTCATATAAAGATTCTGTAATTAACGCAAATCCTATGACATATTTTGCATTAATTAATTTACAACAGGATCTTGAAAATAAAATGGATGAGGCTTCTGATATGATCGCTAAATTTAAAGCTAGTCCTAAATTTCAAGAAAGTAGTATTTTAAAAGATATAGAAAAAGTTTATAATACTATATCTAAATTACAACCAGGTAATCAAGCTCCTGATTTTACAGAAAACGATACAGAAGGAAATCCTGTTAAATTCTCAGAAGTTTATCCTAAAAATAAAATCACTATGATAGATTTTTGGGCTTCATGGTGCGGACCATGTAGAGCTTTTAATCCTACTCTTGTTAAGATTTACAAAAAATATAGTGATAAAGGATTTGGTATTATAAGTGTATCAATGGATAGTAAAAAAGACTCATGGATTGAAGCTATCAAAAAAGATGAGCTAACATGGACACATGTTTCAGATCTTAACTATTGGAATTCTAAAGTTGGACAATTATATTATGTAAGATTTATTCCACAAAATGTATTTGTTGATCAAACTGGAAAAATTTTAGCAAGACAGTTAGATAGTGACAAAATTGATTCATTCCTTGAAGAACATTTAAAATAAGATATATAGTATGATAGGAGTATTTGATTCGGGTGAAGGAGGTAAATCTGTTTTAAAAGAACTAAAAAATAGAATACCTAATCAAAATTTTATTTATTACGGAGATAATGCTTACTGTCCTTATGGTGACAAACCTATATCGTATGTCATAAATAGATCTGATACGATAGTATCTTTTCTAGTAGAAAAAAAAGTTGATTTAGTCGTGGTAGCATGTAATACAGCTACTGCGACTTCAATCGACTATTTACGTTCTAAATATAAAATTCCTTTCGTAGGCATGGAACCTGCCATAAAACCAGCAATACTTCATTCAAAAACAGGAGTAGTTGGAGTTTTAGCGACAGGAAATACATTTAATGGTAGATTATACAAATCTACACTAAAAAAATATGCTAAGGATACACAAGTACTTCAAGCAGCCGGTAATGGCCTTGTAGAATTAGTTGAAGCTAATATATTAGAAGGACCTGAAGTAGATGCTTTAATTCACAAATATTTAGATCCAATGTTAAAGGCTAATGCCGATCAAATAGTACTTGGATGCACACATTATCCATTTCTATTGAAATCTTTTAAAAAAATAGCAGGCCCATCTGTAACTATCTTAAGTTCAGAATCAGCTATTGCACGTCAAGTAATAAATAAATTATCCACTCTTAAGCTTCCCGACGAAGAAGGAAGAATAGAATATTTTTCAAGTAAAGAGATATAGATTTTTATTTATCTAAGACAAATTGCACAGTCAGTCTATTTCTATCCTCCATTAGAGGCTTATAATCTTTAATTAATTTATCTATAATAGACTGGTTATAATGACGGATAGTCAAAAGTTTAACGCCTAAATTATATTGTACACGAAATCTATTGCTAATTTCTTCAATAAAGGCATCGAAAATATCCTCATGATAATCAATACAAACAGTGAAACTAATAGCTGAGGTTTGAATCATATTAAGCTTAATTTTATATTGAGCCATAATAGAAAAAATATCACTCAGTCTTTCCTCTGCTATAAAAGAAAAATCCCTAGGAGAAATAGTAAGAAGCACTTGATTTTCTTTATCTATATATATAGGAACAAGATTTAGAGGATGATCAACCTTGCGAATCACAGACCCTTCAGATTCCGGCTTAAGAAAAGACTTTACATATAAGGCAATATTTTTGTTCTCAAGAGGTTTAATGGTTTTCGGGTGTATTACCTTCGCACCATAGTGTGCCATTTCTATCGCTTCTTTATAAGAAAGAAGCGGAATAATCTCAGTGCTTTCATATTTATTTGGATCAGCATTCATTATGCCCGGGACGTCTTTCCATATCGTAACATTTTCAGCATTCAGCAAATAAGCTAAAATAGCAGCTGAATAATCAGAACCTTCACGCCCCAAAGTAGTAGTCTGATTAGTTAAAGTTCCTGCTATAAAACCTTGAGTAATATAGATTTTCGTTTCACCTTCATTAAATGTTATATAATTATTACACAATTCTTTAGAGATTTCTATATCTATATTAGCGTCCCTATAATTATCATCAGTGCGGATAAGTCTTCTAGCATCCAAAAAAGTGTTATCTATTCCAATAGATTCTAAATAAGCTGATACAATACTAGTCGATAACATCTCTCCAAAAGACACAATACGATCATATTCATAATCATATGAAAGAGATGGCTCTTCAGATAAAATTTCTTCTAAATTCTGTATTAATACATCAGCACGAGGACATGAAATGCCAAGTTCAGAAATTATCCGATAATGAAACTCTCGTACTCGATTAAGTGTAGGATTTAATAATTCTTTATCACACTTAAAATACGCATGACATACCTCTTCAAGGTAGTTTGTCATCTTACCCATTGCCGAAATAACCACTACTACATTGCCTATATTATTGTCTTTTCGTAAGATGTTTGCTAGATTTCTAACTCCATCTGCATCCTTTACAGATGCTCCCCCGAATTTATATACTTTCATATCCTAATTTTATATACAAATATAATTATATTTCTAATAAAAAGTTTATCTTTGTCCTCACAGTTATAATATAATAACAAGTTTTTAATAACACATAAATAATAATAGTATGGACTTTTTAACAACCGAAAAACTAACAATAGTCGGTGCTGCTGGAATGATCGGTTCCAATATGGCTCAAACAGCTTTAATGATGCACCTAACCCCAAATATTTGTTTGTATGACCCCTATGCTCCTGGTCTAGAAGGCGTAGCTGAAGAACTTTTCCATTGTGGATTTGCTGACGTAAACATTACCTTTACTTCAGATATAAAAGAAGCTCTTACAGGTGCGAGTTATATAGTCTCATCAGGTGGAGCTCCTCGTAAAGCAGGAATGACACGTGAAGACCTTTTAGCAGGTAACGCTAAAATCGCTCAACAATTTGGTCAAAACATTAAATCTTACTGTCCAGAAGTTAAACATGTAGTAGTAATTTTTAACCCTGCTGATATTACAGGACTTATTACATTACTTGAATCAGGTTTAAAACCTTCACAGGTAACTACTCTTGCTGCTCTAGATAGTACTCGTTTAAGAAGAGAATTAGCTAAATATTTCAAAATCAGTCCTGATGAAGTAGTAAACAGCCGTACTTATGGTGGTCATGGCGAACAAATGGCAGTTTTCGCTTCAACTACTAAAGTTCAAGGAAAACTTTTATCAGATCTTATAGGAAATGAAATTTCAGAAGAAGACTGGAAAGAACTAAAACAAAGAGTTATCCAAGGTGGTAAAAATATTATCAATCTAAGAGGACGTTCATCATTCCAAAGTCCAGCTTATGTATCTATCGAGATGATAGCTGCTGCGATGGGTGGTAACGCATTTAGATGGCCAGCTGGAGCTTATATGAACACTCCTGAAATAAATCATATTATGATGGCTACAGAAACTTCTATTACTAAAAATGGAGTTGAATGTAAAGAAATCAAAGGATTACCTTCAGAGATGGCAGAGTTAAAAGAAAGTTACAAGCACCTTTGTGCTTTAAGAGATGAAGTTATCGGAATGGGAATTATCCCTCCAGTAGAAAAATGGAATGAGTTAAACTCAAACATTGATTAATTAGCTTTATCTAATTACTAATTTAACACTGTACCAGTCTTAAGAAAGGTACAGTGTTTTTTTAATAAATAAATAATATGAAAATTAAAACAGTACTAATAACTAGTATATCATTACTAATGATAAATGCATGTAATAATCAACCTAAATTAACAGATGGTCTTGATATAACAAATCTTGATACAACAGTTACCGCTCAAGATGATTTCTATCAATATGCTTGTGGTGGTTGGATGAAAAACAATCCAATATCAGATGAATATTCCCGTTTTGGTGCTTTTGATCAAATAGGAGAGAACACTAAACTTAATCTTAAAACTTTAATTACAGAAATAGCATCGAAAGATGACTATGAAGAAGGAACGAATGAGCAGAAGATAGGAGACCTTTATAATTTAGCTATGGATAGTACCAGATTAAATAATGAAGCTGCCTCTCCAATTAAACCTTATCTTGAAGAATTAAGTTCAGTTAAAAATAGAAAAGAATTATTTTCTACATTCCTGGATCTTCAGAAAAAAGGTGTAATATCTGGTATGCTTAGCATCTATGTATCAGCAGACCCTTCAAGTAGTAATGTTAATCTGGTTCAGACTTATCAAGGTGGATACACACTTGGATCAAGAGATTATTACATAGACAAAGATGCCAAAACATTAAAAATCAGAGAAGCATATATCAAACACATAACTAAAATGTTTGTGCTATCTGGATTTACAGAAAAACAGGCTGCTCAGAAAGCTAAATCAGTATTAAAAATCGAAACTCCTTTAGCTAAAGCAGCATACGATAATGTAAAATTAAGAGACCCATATCTTAATTATAATAAAATGACGATAGAGGAATTGTCTAAAAAAGAACCTCTTCTAGATTGGGATGCGTATTTGTCAGCTATAGGACTAAAAGGAGTAAAAGAACTTTCTATAGGACAGAAAGAACATTTACACGAAGCAGTTCAATTAATGAATAAAGCAAACGTAAAAGATCTAGTAGCATATTTACAATGGCAAACAATCGATGGAGCAGCATCTCTACTAGGAGATGATATGTATGCTGAAAATTTCAATTTCAATGGAAAAATACTATCAGGAAAAAAAGCTCCAAGTCCAAGATGGAAAAGAGCGGTATCTATAGTAAATAGTTCTTTAGGCGATCCAGTAGGACAGATGTATGTTCATAAATACTTTCCACCAGAGGCTAAAGAGAGAATGCTAAAATTAGTGCATAACCTTCAAATTTCTCTAGGACAAAGAATACTAGCACAAGAATGGATGTCTCAAACTACTAAAGACAAAGCTTTAGAAAAATTAGCAGCCTATAAAATCAAAATTGGTTATCCTGACAAATGGAAAGACTTCTCTTCATTAACAATAGATTCAAAGAATTCATTCTATGAAAATATGTTAAAAGTTAAACGTTTCATGATAGCAGATAACTATAGTGACTTTGGCAAACCAGTCGATAGAGAAAAATGGGGAATGACTCCACAAACAGTAAATGCATATTATAATCCAGGAACAAACGAGATATGCTTCCCAGCAGCCATCCTTCAACGTCCTTTCTTCGATATGAATGCAGATGATGCATTTAACTATGGAGCTATTGGCGTCGTTATAGGACATGAAATGACCCATGGCTTTGATGACCAAGGTTCTCTATTCGATAAAGAAGGAAATTTAAATGACTGGTGGACCAAAGAAGACCGTGCAGGATTCAAAAAACGTACACAGGTAATGGTAGATCATTTCAATTCTATAGAAGTAGCTCCTGGTGTCTATGGCAATGGTGCCTTTACACTTGGTGAGAATATCGCAGACCATGGTGGTCTTGAAATTTCGTATCAAGCGTTTTTAAATGCTACTAGTGGTAGTAGTGAACCTATATATGTAACAGATGAGAATGGCAATAAAATAGAACAAGCTAGAAAATCTAAATTGCCAGTAAGTCATGGTTTCACGCCAGAACAAAGATTCTTCTTAGCATATGCAGGAGTATGGGCACAGAACATACGACCAGAAGAGATATTACTCCGTACTAAAACAGATGAGCATTCATTAGGCAAATGGAGAGTAAATGGCGCTTTACCTGAAATTGCCGCTTGGTATAAAGCTTTTAATGTTAAAAAAGACAATAAATTATATATTGCTCCTGAAGATAGAGTAAATATATGGTAATAAATATCTGAAAAAGATTTAAAATAATCTTTAAAAAATAGCCCATATAAGTATATTTAATAAAGCTTATATGGGCTTTTTAATTACAAAAAATTAATCCTAATAATTTTCATCTGATGTTAAAAAACGTAATTCTTTAGCTATCATTTTAGTTAATTTCATATCATAACCATGTTTAGCCGCTAGAGATGCAGCATTATCGTAAATTGCTTCTATCTCCAAAGGACGTTTAGCATCATAGTCCAATTTCATACTTGGAGCATAGGGGGTCATCTTGTCTGTATGAATCAAAGTCTTCTCAGCTATCTCATCCTCTATAGGAACTCCACATGCTCTGGCAGCAGAGATAACTTCCAGCATGATATCTTTTAACATAGCACGAGAAGATGGATTATTCATTAATTTATTTGTTTGTGTGTTAAGCACTACACATATACCATTAAAAGCTATATTCCATATAAGTTTTTTCCATCTAATAGAAAATAAGTTATCATCATAATTAGATTGAATACCCGCTAACTTAAAATCAGATACCACTTGCTTCATTATGTCGATATTCTCTAATGATTTATTATTATGTAGTCCGATTGTGAGCGAACCATAGTCAACATGATGTATATGACCAGGTCCAGCTTTATAACAACAAATAAATGCAGAACCTCCGCCAATAGTTAGTTGAGGAAAGTCTTCTGAAAGTCGCTCTTCCATATAGATACCATTTTGAATTAAAATAACTATTGTATTCTTATCTACTATTGGCTTCAGAAGAGACTTTAATAAATGATTGTTTGTAGTTTTAAGAGTAACTAAAACTACATCAGCCTTAGGCATCTTATTAGTGTCATTATATGCATTGACCTTATCAATGTGAAAACTATTCTCACCAGAATCTACTTGCAAACCATTCTCAAGGACATAATCATAATCACTATGTAGTAAAAAATTAACTTGTTTCCCACTATGAGCTAATATACCACCGTAGAAGCCTCCTAGGGCTCCAGTGCCTATAATATTGTAATTTAAATCCATTTTATTTATTTAAAAAATTAATAATCATTTCATCAATAGATTTATGTGCGCGACCGGTCACGGTTGAAAAATCAGAAATGCCTGAAAATTTACCCATTCTGATACCTTCGTAAATACCGCCAATAACAGTACCCATAAATTCACCTAGAGCAGCTTTTCTTAGAGCGGTATATTCATCTACAGATATGCTTTTATATACAAGATTTGTATTAAATGCTTTATTGATCGCTTTAGTAAGTTCATTTTGAGTAATAGGCTTGCCAAATAAGTTATATGTATTACCATTCAATTTATCATCGCTAACTAGCTTAAAATAAGCATAAGCCAACTCTTGCCTAGATGTGTAACCACATAATCCATCTGCAGCACTATTAATTATACCACCTTCTTTAATATAATTTTCAATATATTCTAAATCAGGCTCAATATATAGACCATTTCTACCTATGGCCCATTGTAGTCCGGAATTTTTAATATCTTCTTCAGTCTGACGATTACTTGCTACTATAGGGCTAAATGCATTGCCTTCAGCTGAACCTATTATACTAGTATATACTATCTTTTTAACACCATTTTCCTTAGCTGCCTCAATCACATTACGATGCTGCTGTATCCTTTTATCCGGATGATCCATACCAGAAACTAAAACTACTTTATCAACTCCTTTTAGAGCCGACAGAAAGTCCTCTTTACTGTTATAATCACCTTTTCTTATTTCAACACCTAATGATTTTGCTTTTTCTGGAGTACGAGCGATACCAATTACATTTTCGCTTCCTATTTCTTTTTTCAAGTGCTTAACTATGGATGATCCTAAGTTTCCACTTGCTGTAGTTACTGCTATTTTCATTTTTGTATTTTTAAATAATTTATTTTTCCAGCTTCAAAAGTAGTTCTTCTTGGCCTATTCGGATTATTCTCATAACCTACTATAATTGAACTGAAAACCGTACTATCTTTAAAGTTTAATACAAGTGTCAGATAATCCTTTAGTCCTGTTTCATTCCAATTTAATAAATATAAATCATTACCAATCTTACGACAACGATATGTTATATCCTGATTACCTTTGCCTTTTCGAGGACCATTAAGCCATCTGTATCTAGCTTTGCCATTATTAAATTCCATATGTAAAGACTTGCCATTTTGATATGTATAATTAAACATATAGCCATCTAATAAATATCCTGGTTCAGAAAATTGATAAATTTCTGAATTTTGAGAAGTCTTTTTCTGAGCATAAATATTTCCAATTCCTACAATAGATAGTAGAAAAAATAATAAAATGTTTTTTTTCATATTTTTTTATTTTTATAATATATACAAAAATACTTACTTAATACATTTAAGTAAAGGTTAATATAAGAAAATGGATGGTAAATATCTAACTTATAATAATTTTTTTCTAAATTCTGCAGGCGATAAATTTGTTTGTCTTTTAAAATATTTTAGAAAATTAGTAGGTTCATCAAAACCTAAAGAAAAAGATATTTCTTTTACCGAAAGAGAAGTGGTAATTAATTTTCGTTTAGCTTCTAAGGTAACATAATTATCAATAAATGCTTTAGCTGTCATATTGACTATTATTTTGCACACTTCGTTAAGGTGTTTGTAAGAAATAGACATTATAGACGCAAATACTTTAGCATTACGTGTTTTAGTAAATCTTTCTTCTACTAATGTTTTAAAAGCATCAAATAATTTTAAGCTTCTATTATCTATCTGCATAGTAGAATTAATATTATTATCATTTAATCTAAGTAAATAAATACTTAAGAGAGCACCTATAATATTTGGCAATGATGGAGAAGGTATATTTAATTCATTTTTAATAGTCTCAATCATCATTTGATTATTATCAGGGTTGGAGATTATTTCTTGACCAATAAAATAATTATATAAATGAGTAACTTTAATAATAGTAGATTGAGCTATATATTTTTGCATAAAGGCTTCTGTAAAAAGCACTAAATAACCTTTATATTGAGAATTCTGATCAAATGCATGTATTTGCCCTTTGGATATTACCATTACATCTCCTGCACGCAGATGATAGTTCTTTAAATCGACGCTATGATTCACCTCTCCATCAGAAATGATAAGTATAGCGAAAAAATTTAGCCTATGAGGAAGAAATGGATTATGATTGATTGGTTTATTTAGCTTAATAATAAGTTTCTCTAAACTAATAAGTTCAAAACCAATGTTTTGTTTTTTATTAAAATTTATTTGAGGGATATTATTCATTCAATATAGTACAATCTTTTAAGTTTGTACGTAAAGATAATAAAAAAAAGAAACTGATTTCTCAATTTCTTTTTTCTGGCGGTGCAAACGAGGTTCGAACTCGTGACCCCATGCGTGACAGGCATGTATTCTAACCAACTGAACTATTGCACCATATTATTCTAATATTAATAGAATCTATTTTTTTGAACTATCTTTTTGTTTGGCGGTGCAAACGAGGCTCGAACTCGTGACCCCATGCGTGACAGGCATGTATTCTAACCAAACTGAACTATTGCACCTTGTTTCCCTTTTGGGATTGCAAATATAAGTAATATTTGCATAACTCCAAATTTTTTTTGCATTTTTAAGCAAAAAATGAAAAATGTACATTGCCGTACTTCTTTTCTTTAATAAAATGAGGGTTATCTATAAAAGAATATGAGTCTGGATGCTCTAATATGAAGATTCCTCCTTTTTTTAAAAGGCAAGTCAAATTATTATTTTTCTGATTATTGAAAATTCTATCAGGTAGAGTATCTAAGCCCTTAATAGAATATGGAGGATCTGCGAATATACAGTCAAAATCAATCTTACAGATATTTAAAAAATCGAAGACATTTTGATGTAAAGGACGTATGCTTTTATTAAAATTCAATTCTTTAATAGTCTTTCGTATGAAATTAAAGTGTAAAGGACTCATTTCTATAGAATAGATGTCTGTACACCCTCTTGAAGCGAATTCATATGATATACTCCCAGTGCCAGAGAAAAGATCTAATACACGCAAATTTTCGAAATCACATTGATTAGAAAGTGTATTAAACAAGCCCTCTTTAGCAAAATCAGTAGTAGGTCTAGCATTAAAACCACTTGGTGGAAATATTTGCTTACCTCTTAGTTCTCCTCCTATAATTCTCATAATATTAAATATTAGTGTGAAATTTGTTGAACTGATTTATAATATTCTTTAAGTCTATCCACTATTGCAATAGGATTATCAATATCACTACTAAGATAAATGAATGTAAATAAAGGATTAAACATAACTTCCTTAGTTACCAAAAATACAAAATATGTAATCGTATTAATATCAGTAGCTGGATATGAATTTATTAATAATAATTTACTTCTTTCAATGGCTACAACATGTATTTTATCATCAGTAATGTGAAGAAGAATTTTATTATTTTGATTAATTTCTAAACCTGTCTCAAGTAAAGTTTGCGATAAAGGTAATATAACAGTATTCGTAAAAGAATATGATAGATTCTTATAAAATTTACGATCTATTGCGAAGAAAAAAGTGGCTGGATAGAAATTAAGTTTAGAAGCAATTACCATTTCATTTGAATTTATATCAAATAACTCAGATAATGCGTAATTACCATCTATGTCAAATTCTTCATTTAGACCAGTTTTCCCTACGTTATTAGGTACTAGAGTATATTTTTCTGTATTTATTAATACTTTTACTTGAAAGTAGTCTTTATTTTTAACTAAAGTATGACTAAATATTTCAGAAGAAGAAAGATCTTTTTCTGAAATATATAGAATATTATCTGCTCTGTCAGCTATATCAAAAGAAAACCCATTCAAAGTATGACAATGAATGGTTAATCTCAAACGACTCGTCTGTTTCCCTATTTTTTTTTCGGATAATAGAGCCATATTTTATAGTGTTACTCCCAGTTTCCTGCGTTATTATTAGGATTTGAAATACTACCAACTTTTATACCTGGATATTTATTAATATCTTCTTTAGCAGCGCAAAGATTTATAATTAATTGTTTATCCAATCCTTTTAATAAAGAATGATATGGCATAGAAGCCTCGAAAAGAGGAACGTCAACGCCAGATACTTTTTTGATTATGGCTTTCATAATAACAGTATCTTTATGAGAAAAAGGAATAAATCTTAAAGAATCAATGTTGAAGTCTGCATGTTCTTTACATAGAGTATCTTTAACATTAATTAAAATTTCTTCACGTTTAACTCTTTTCTGTGCAACAGCTAAAGAATCATCCATAGAACCAATTTGTTTGATAATGGTAATTTTGCCATTTTTGTAAAAATCAGCTAAAGTATCTGAATTATTAGTGTATTTACCATAAGTTTGTTTGTAGGCGACCTCAAGAGTTCGAATATCTTTCAAACGATTTATAGCTATTACTTCTCTAGCTTCAGTTGCTTTTTTAAATTGAACTGGAGCTTCAATACTTTTAACAATCATATATCCCAAGAATATAATGATAATTGGAAGTAGAAAATAAGTCAAAAATTTTTTCATAAATATTTATTATATAATATTGTTACACATTTTGTAGTACAAAAGTAAAAATAATATTCAGTACTTGCAATATATTTTTAAATTTGCACTTAGAAATTATGAAATTAATAAAAGATATAACAAAAATTAAGAAATTCGAATCTTTGATCTCGAATAAAAAGCATGTATTAATAGTCTCACATTTTAATCCAGATGGAGATGCAGTGGGGTCAGTAGTAGGACTATACTATTATTTAAGAGATTTAAATATAGATGTTAATATTATTTTGCCTTCTACATTTCCACAAAATGTTTCTTTTTTAGATATTAAGGAGGGTATTATTATATATGAAAAAGATATTGATAAATCCAAAGAGATAATAAATAAAACTGATTTACTATTTTGTCTTGACTGCTATAGCCTTTCACGAACAGGTGCTATGTCAGATTTATTATTAAATTTAGATTGTTCTAAAATAATTATTGATCATCATTTATATCCAAGTGAAAATGAATTTGATTTAGTTATTTCTAATATAAAGGCCTCTTCTGCTTGCGAGCTTTTATTCTATTTATTAATGGACACGGAAAAAGTTAATTCCGATGTTATGAATATCAATATAAAAGGGGCTTTAGCTTTAGCTGTAGGTTTATTAACAGATACTAATAATTTTTCTAATTCAACTACAGAGTTAACGTATAATATGGCATCACTATTAACGAAAAGAGGTGTAGATCTGATGAGATTAAATGAAACTCTTTTTAAAAGTAATCCTATACGAAAGCTTAAGTTGATGGGAGAGATGTTATCAGCTCAATTAGTAATAATGGAAGAAGAGCAAGCAGCTTATATGATTTTGACTAAAGAAATTAAAGAAAAATTCGGATTTATGCCAGGAGATGCTGAGGGTTTTGTAAATTTGCCTTTAACATTAGAAAAAGTCAGAATTTCAGCATTTTTTACTGAGTCTGATGATTATGTAAGAGTATCGTTGAGATGTAAGAGTGGCATTTCTGTTAATGATTTGTCAAAAAAATATTTTAATGGTGGTGGCCATGCAAAAGCTGCAGGTGGAAGACTTGATATGAAAATAGAGCAAGTCCCTAAATATTTTGAAAAATCCCTAAAAGAATTTTTAAAAGAGAAACAAGACTAACGGCATAACATTTGCTAAAATGAAAAAGTTAATAAGTGAAATATTAATTTTGTCATTTTTGTTTTTTACATTCTCATGTACAAACGAAGATGATAAAACTGATGTAATAAATCAAGAAAGTAGTATTGATAGTTATTTAAGTACTACTTTTGCTGATAGTACCGTTATAATAAATGATGGTGCGGCGAGAATAATTCTTAATGAAGGAATTGGTAGTGATTTTTTAGAAGTAGGAGATAGTGTGAAATTCTATTATGTAGGATATATTTTCAGTAATGGACCTTCTACTGTATTTGCTACTAATAATCCTTATACTTTTGAGGATTTAGATTTCGAATTAACAGACCAAGATTCAACTGTAGTTGATGTGAAGTTTTCAAATCAATTTATAAGTGGATTAAATAAAGGTTTGGTTGGCATGAAAAATGAAGAGCATAGTTATATATTATTCTCTTCAGATGATGGGTTTAAAAATAATGATTTATATAATGTCCCTGCTTTATCTTCTTTGATATTTGAAGTGTGGATTACAGATTTAAAGAAAAATTAAAATATATGAAAAGAATGTTCAAAATATTTACAGTATTAGCTGTATCGATTGTGTTTTTATCTGCTTGTGTTGATGAAGTTGATCCAAGTGATAAAGAAATACAAAATAATATCATGACCGCCTATATGGAATTAAATTATCCAAATGTAGAGGCTGATTCTTCTGGTATTTATATAGTTGATAATACTCCGGGAAATGGAGATCGAGTAGTAGAAGACGATTATATTCAAGTTGAATATTTAATTACTAATCTTTATGGTGATATTTCAAGTTATACTTCAGAGGATCTTGCTAAGCAATTAGGTACTTATGCTACGAATAAATACTATGGACCTCTAATTTGGCATGTAGCCTCTGGTGATGTATATCCAGGTGTAGATAATTTAGTTGAAACTATGAATGATGGAGGTCAAGCGACTGCTATAATAGCTCCATGGCTATTGACGGATTATTCCTATACTACTTATGCTACGTCATCTATTAAAAAATATACAGTTAAAATAGACGGAATTATAAAAGATATTGATGCTTATGAGGATAATTTACTTCAAACTTATTCTGATACTTATCATAATAGTGTTGATTCTCTTGAAGATGGTTTTTATTTTAAAATGATAGAGGAAGGAGAACACGAAGATAGTGATACTATTACTGATGGCGAATATATGAAAGTAAATTATGTAGGCAGATATTTGAATGGTCAGGTTTTTGATACTAATGTAGCAGATACCGCATTGAAATATGGATTCTACAGTGATAGTGATACTTATTCGACTTTATCTATAACATATTATAGTGATTATGATACTATGGTCTCTTATGGATCTTCTTATGTTGAAGGTTTTATAAAGGCATTAAACAAAATGGATTGGGGAGATCACGCAGTAACATTTTTTCATTCAGATTTAGCTTATGGAGATAGTGGAAATTTGAGTAGTAATTCAGGTATTCCTCCTTATACTCCTCTATGTTTTGAACTTTGGGTGGATGATGAAGATTAATCTACAAAATTGACCTATAAAACTTTTTATAATTGAAAAATTTCATTATATTTGTTTAAAACAACCCCTATTTTTAATAATATATTATGGAACAAAATAAATCTAATCACTTACAAGAAATTGTGTTCGCAACTTCGGATGCAGCTGAGTCCAGGCAGTTAGTAAAGTTACATAAACAAGGCTTAATTAGAAAAATAGCTCCAAAAATCTATACATCTAATTTTGAAGATAATCCAGTCAATATAATAAAGAGAAATTTATATATGATTTTAGGACGATTATTTCCTAAGGCTATATTAAGCCATAGAACAGCCTTCGAATTTTCTCCTACTGATGATGGACATATTTTTCTAACATATTCTTATACCAAAAATATTTTATTGCCAGGAATAAAAGTTCATCTGATGGAAGGTCCTAGTGCTTTGGATGATGATATACCTTTTATTGAAGGCTTATATGCATCTCAAAGAGAGAGAGCGTTTCTTGAGAATATGCAAATTTCTAGAAAAACAGGAACTGAATCAAAAATTTTAGCTAGAGATGTAGTAGTGGCTAAGATAGAACAATTCATATGCTTGAATGGAGAGAGTGCTATAAATCTTTTGCTAGATAAGGCTAAAAAACTTTCTGTTAAATTAAATATGAAAGATGAGTATGATAAACTTACTAGATTAGTCGGATCTTTGTTAATTTCAAAACCTTCTGATGTTTTATCTTCTCCTTTAGCTATGGCTAGAACTTTCGGTTTCCCATATGATCCTTCTAAAATCGAGATTTTTAATAAATTATATACAACACTTCTTAAAGATAATTTTAAAGCTCTTCCAGAACAGAATACTACTTATGAATCATTTAGAAGTTTCTCATTCTTCGAGAGCTATTTTTCTTCGTTTTTAGATGGAGCTGAATTTGATATTGATGAGGCCAAAAAAATTATTGATACCAAGTCCCCTGTTTCAGATAAGAAAGAAGCTTCTAATAGTCTTTTGGGAATATTCTCATTTGCCTCAAATAAGCAAGAGATGACTATTGTGCCGAAGTCTTCTGATGAGATGATCGAAATACTTCAATATAGACATCGCGTAGTATTAGCTGCAAGGAAAGATGAGATGCCTGGCGAATTCAGATATGATAATATTTTCGGGAACACTCATTATGATGTAGATTTTAATAAAGTAAAAGGAACACTTATTAAAGGTTTCGATTATTATAATACATTACAAAATACTTTCGCTAAAGCTATTTTCTTAGGATTTATGTTGACAGAAATCCGTCCTTTCTTCTCTGGAAATGGACGTATAGCTAGATTAATGATGAATGCAGAATTCGTAAGAGCAGGAGAGGCTAAAATCATTATTCCTAGTATATATAAAGATGATTACTTAGTAGCTCTTCATAAAATGTCTACTATAGGAGATGCAGAATCTTATATCAAGACGATGAAAAGAATACATCAATTTAGCTCTATGATTAGAGGAGAATCCTATGAGGAAATTAAGGATTATTTAAAATCAACTAAAGCATTGTATTAATTTTTTTTGGAAAAATTAAAATTGTATTTAACTTTGTCGAATAAAATATAAGAATAATAGAAAATAAAAATATGAGTATAATTAATAATATACATCTTTTCCATCATCATCATCACCATACTAAAGGTAGTAAGGGAAAAGTTTTGTATATATAATTAGAAAATAATAATATTAAAATATAAAGGCTTACCCTGATACGGTGAGCCTTTTTTATGTATAACCATTACCTTAAAGTTAAATATTAACAATATAAAGAAAAAATTAATTTAAATATTATGATAAGAATAGCAGTTCAATCAAAAGGTCGTCTAAATGAGAAAAGCCTGGAATTATTAAATGCAGCAGGTGTCGGTATTAATGAAAATAAGAGGAAGTTTTTAACTCAAGCTTCTAATTTTCCTCTTGAAGTATTATATATGAGAGATGATGATATCCCTCAAACAGTATCAATGGGAGTAGCAGATTTGGGAATAGTTGGATTTAATGAGGTAGCTGAAAGAGCTTACGATTTAGAGATATCAAAGAAACTTAATTTTGGTAAATGCAGGATATCTTTGGCTATTCCTAAAAATGATAAATACACAGGTCTAAATTATTTCAATGGAAAGAAAATAGCTACTTCTTATCCGAATATTCTAAAAAGTTTTTTTAAAGAAAAAGGTATTAATGCGGAGATTCATGTTATAACAGGTTCAGTAGAAATAGCACCTACTGTAGGTTTGTCTGATGCTATCTTCGATATAGTATCTTCTGGTGGAACATTAGTATCAAACGGATTAGTAGAAGTAGAACAAGTAATACAGTCAGAGGCTGTGTTGGTAGCAAATAAAAATTTAACAGAGGAAAAGAAAAAAGTTCTTGAGCAGTTAATGTTTAGATTTGATGCTGTAATAAGAGCACGTAGAGCTAAATATATGTTGATGAATATACCAGAGGCATCAATAGAAAAAGCTATTAAGATATTACCAGCATTAAGAAGTCCTACTATACTTCCATTAGCGATGGAGGGATGGTGTTCGTTACACTCTGTAGTAGATGAAACCGAGATGTGGGATAAAATAGATAAATTAAAAGCTATTGGAGCAGAAGGTATTTTAGTTACTGATTGTGAAAAAATAATAATGTAATAATATAAGTGATATGGAATTTTATGAAAACCCTTCAGTAGAAAAATGGGATAAGTTAGCTGAAAGAGGAAAAAAAGATGATTCTCAGATTAATTCAATAGTCGAAAATATTATAGATAGAGTAAAAAAAGAAGGAGATAAAGCATTATTTGAATTATCACAAGAAATAGATAAAGTTAAATTATCTTGTTTACAAGTAAGTGAGAATGAGATATCAGAAGCAGATAAATTAGTGCCAAATTCATTAAAAAAAGCTATTAAGATATCAGTCGCTAACGTTAAGAAATTTCACGAAGCACAGCTAAGAACAGATATAGATATGGAAACAATGCCTGGTGTGCGTTGCGTTCAAAAATCTATTCCAATTCAAAATATAGGATTATATATTCCTGGTGGAAGTGCCCCATTATTTTCGACTGTAATAATGTTGGCTGTTCCTGCGAAAATAGTAGGCTGTCCTAATATTCAATTATGTACACCTACTGATCAAAATGGCAAGATTAATCCAGCAGTGCTTTATACGGCTAAGTTATGTGGAGTAAATGTTATTTATAAGGCAGGAGGTGCTCAAGCTATAGCAGCAATGGCTTATGGAACAGAATCTATTAAAAAGGTCGATAAAATATTCGGACCAGGTAATAGATTTGTTATGAAAGCCAAACAAATGGTTAGTCTTAATCAAACGGAAATAGATATGCCTGCTGGCCCGTCAGAGGTTATGATCTTAGCAGATGATTCAGCGGATCCGAGCTTCGTAGCAGCAGATATACTTTCACAGTTAGAACATGGCCCAGATTCACAAGCTTTATTTATAACTAATCAAAAGTCATTAGCCGGAAAAGTAGAAGAAGAAATAGAAAAGCAGCAGAAGGTTCTTTCCAGGAATGAGATAGCCAGGAAATCATTAGAAATAAGCCGAATAATATATTTCAATGATACTGAAAATATGATAGGATTCGCTAATACCTATGCTCCTGAACATTTAATAATATCTATGAAGAACCCATGGAATATAGCAGATAGAATAACATCAGCAGGAAGTATCTTCTTAGGAAACTATTCTCCTGAAAGTGGAGGAGATTATGCTACAGGAACTAATCATACACTACCAACTTCTGGTTGGGGTAAATCCTATAGTGGTGTAAATACTGATAGCTTTATTAGAAAAATAACATATCAAGAACTCTCTAAAAAAGGACTCGAAAATTTAAGCGACTGCATAATAGAAATGGCTGAAAATGAAGGTCTCGATGCTCACGCTAACGCAGTTAAGATTAGACTAAACAAATAAATATATGAAATCACTTAAAGATCTAGTAAGAAAAAACATTTATACCCTATCTCCATATTCAACCGCTAGAGATGAATATACTGGGAATTTAGGAATGTTCCTGGATGCTAATGAAAGTCCATATGATGATGGATTTAATAGATATCCTGATCCTCGTCAGCGTGATTTAAAAACAGAAATCTCAAAAATAAAAGACATACCGACAAGTCAGATATTCTTAGGCAATGGTAGCGATGAGGCTATTGATCTGTGTTTTCGGGTTTTCTGTAACCCTGGACAAGATAATATCGTGGCAATAGACCCTTCGTATGGGATGTATGAGGTATGCGCAGATATTAACGATATCGAAGTCCGTACTGTTAAACTAAATGAAGATTTTTCTCTACCAGCAGAAAAATTAATATCTGCATGTGACCAAAACACCAAACTTCTTTTTATATGTAATCCGAATAATCCTACTGGTAATCTTTATAGTCACGAAGATCTTGAATATATAATAAAGAATACGCCAGGCATAGTAGTTCTAGATGAGGCATATATTGATTTCGCTGAGGAAGGTGCGAGTATGCTTTCTCGAATAGATGAATTTCCTAATTTAATAATACTTCAGACTTTCTCTAAAGCATGGGGTATGGCAGGAATTAGATTAGGTCTAGCATATGCTTCAGAAGAAATAATGGGCCTTTTCTCTAAAGTTAAATATCCATATAATATAAATGTCCTGACTCAAAGAATAGCTCTAGAGAAATTAAAAAAGGGAGTAGATAAAGAATTATCCCAAATTTTATCTGAAAGAGAAATCGTAAAAAATGCATTATTAAAATGCTCCGTCGTAGAAAAAATCTACCCTTCAAGCGCCAACTTTCTTCTCGTAAGAGTCGAAAATGCTAAAGAACTTTATGAGAAATTCATACAAAAAGGTGTGATAGTACGCGACAAAACATCTGCTTGGGGATGTGCAAACTGCCTTAGGATAACGATAGGAACACCTATGCAAAATAGAAAAATGCTAGAAATAGTAAAAGAATCATCTAAGGCAATACAGAAACAGAGTGCTACGCAGCAGCAGAACACCTCAGGCAATATGAGCAATGCAATAGCAAATATACCTCTTCCTTCTGCGCGTGTCGCGCAGGTCGAGAGAATGACCAAAGAGACCAAGATATCTATTTCCGTAGATTTAGATGGCAATGGTGCTTCTTTAATTTCTACAGGTTTAGATTTCTTCGACCACATGCTAGAGCAAATACCAAATCATAGTGGCATATCTCTATCGATACTGGCTGAAGGTGATCTGCAGGTCGATGAACATCATACGATAGAAGATGTGGGCATTGCCCTGGGAGAAGCTATAATAAAGGCTTTAGGTGATAAAAAAGGAATAGAAAGGTATGGTTTCGCATTGCCTATGGATGAGTGCGATGCTATGGTGCTGATGGACCTTGGTGGCCGCATTGATTTCGCCTGGGATGTGAATTTTACTAGAGAATATGTTGGAGATTTTCCAACTGAGATGTTTGAACATTTTTTCCAGTCACTCTGTAGTGCGATGAAGTGTAATCTTCATATAAAAGCTAAAGGTGTCAATAATCATCATTTGATAGAAGGAGTATTTAAAGCTTTTGCCAGGACTCTTAGACAAGCTGTTAAAAGGGACATTTTTTCTGGAAAATTACCTAGTAGTAAAGGTGTACTTTAGTAGTAATATTTTAAATTTGTATTATGATAGCAATAATTGATTACCAAACTGGAAATTTACGGTCCGTAGAAAATGCACTTAGTCGTTTAGGTGCAGAGTATGAATTAACTGCAGATCCTGAGAAAATTAAAGCAGCAGATAAAGTAATTCTGCCTGGTGTGGGAGAAGCATCTTCTGCTATGCGTAATCTAGAAAAGACAGGACTTGTCGAGGTCATAAAAAAACTGAAACAGCCTGTATTGGGTATTTGTGTAGGTTTGCAATTGATGTGTAAGTATAGTGAAGAGGGTGATGTGAAATGTATGGGAATATTTGATACGAGTGTAAGAAAGTTTCATTTTGATGATGCTGACACGAATCCTGACATTGCCCTGAAAAATAATGTACATTTAAAGGTGCCACATATGGGATGGAATAGAATTCTAGATTTAAGTACTCCTTTATTTTCTGGGGTGTCTGAAAAAAGTTATGTGTATTTTATTCATTCTTATGCAGCTGATTTGTGTAATGAAACTATCGCTAGAACTGAGTATGGTGTCGATTTTTCTGCAGCTTTGAATAAAGATAATTTTTATGGAACACAGTTTCATCCAGAGAAAAGTAGTGATATCGGGGCTAGAGTATTAAAAAATTTTATTGAATTATAATTATGAAAAATAATCATATCGAAATAGTACCAGCGATAGATTTAATAGGAGGACATTGTGTAAGATTAACTCAAGGAGCCTATGATTCTGTTAAAGTATATGGAGCTGATCCATTAGATACTGCCAAGAAATTTGAAGATGCTGGAGTGAAAGATTTACATTTAGTAGATTTAGATGGAGCGAAGAATTCTTTTCCTATGAATCAGAAAGTTCTGGAAAGTATAGCATCAAAAACAGGTTTAAATGTAGAGTTTGGTGGAGGAATAAAAAATGAAGAAGCTCTAAAGTCAGTGCGCGATGCTGGGGCTACTAATGCTATTTGTGGTAGTGTGGCTGTCAGTAATCCTTCTTCATTTATTAAATGGTTGGATGAGTTTGGATCTGATTTTATCGTTTTAGGTGCTGATGCTAAGAATGGTCTGATAGCTACTCATGGGTGGTTGGAAGATTCAAGCGTTAAGATAGATGAGCTTATTCAAAAGTTCACACCCGATTTAAAAAAAGTGATTTGTACGGATATTTCTAAAGATGGAATGTTAAAGGGAGTGGATGAAAGTTTATATGTAAATTTGAAAAAAACTTTTCCAGATATATTATTTACTGTAAGTGGAGGTATTTCAGGTATGAAAGATATTGAAAAACTTGACGCCTTAGGACTTAGGAGAGTAATAGTTGGAAAAGCATATTATGAAGGTTTTATAACTCTTAAAATGATAGAAAAATGGTCGCTAAACGAATAATTCCATGTCTTGATGTTAGAGAAGGACGTACTGTGAAAGGTATTAATTTTCTAGATATAAAGGATGTTGGTGATGCAGTCGCTCTAGGAGCAAAATATGCAAGAGAAGGAGCTGATGAATTAGTTTACCTAGATATTAGTGCTACACAGGAAGGAAGAAAAACTTTTTCCAAATTAGTAGAGAGAATAGCAAGTGAGATTAATATACCTTTTACAGTAGGAGGTGGAATTTCATCTATCGATGATGCTTCAAGACTTTTAGATGCTGGAGCTGATAAGATATCTATTAATTCAGCAGCTATAGCACGTCCTCATTTAATTGATGAGATTTCTGCTAAATATGGAAATCAATTCGTGGTTTTAGCCATTGATGCTAAGATGAATCTAGAAGGTAATTGGTTTTCTACTACTCATGGTGGACGTAATATGACTGATAGAGAATTGTTTTCCTGGGCATATGAAGGACAAGAGAGAGGAGCAGGGGAGATATTATTTACATCTATGGATCATGATGGAACTAAAAATGGTTATCCTTGTGATGTATATGCTGCACTTTCAGAAAAATTATCCGTTCCTATTATCGCTTCTGGTGGAGCTGGAAGTATAGATGATATAGCTGATGTATTAACGAAAGGAAAAGCTGATGCGGCTCTTGCTGCCTCTATTTTCCATTACGGAGAGATTCCTATACCTACTCTTAAAGCAGGCTTATGTGACAAAGGAATAGAAGTTAGAATATAAATAGAAAATAAAAGATAAAATGAAATTCGAAGATTTTAAATTAGAGAAAACTGGTGACGGCTTACTTCCAGTAATAGTTCAAGATGCCGTAACATTAAAAGTATTAATGTTAGGATATATGAATAAAGAGGCCTATGAAAAGACACAAGAGATTAAAAAAGTTACTTTTTTTAGTAGAACACGTCAAACTCTATGGACAAAAGGTGAGACGAGTGGTAATTTCCTAAATGTAGTAGATATGTATGGAGATTGTGATTCTGATACCCTTTTGATTAAAGTTAATCCTGTCGGTCCAACATGTCATCGTGGTACTACAGCTTGTTTTGATACTCCTGAAAATGAAGGTTTTATCAGAAGATTAGAAAAAGTTGTTAAAGGACGTCATGCCGAAATGCCAGCAGGATCTTATACTACTTATTTATTTAAGAAAGGAGTAAATAAAATAGCTCAGAAAGTAGGAGAAGAAGCTACTGAGACTATAATAGAGGCAGTAGATCAAAATAAAGAAAATTATGTAGCTGAAGCTTCTGACTTGATATATCATTTAATGGTCTTATCAGAACAAATGGGCTGTTCTCTCAAAGATATCGAAGATGAATTAGTCAAACGACATAAATAAAGAGACAGCCCATATAATATAAATTATAAAAGATCTATATAATTTTATCGAATGCTTCTGATAGTTTAATAGAACATATAGATTTTGGGTCATAGTCATTAATGCACTGATTATTAATAATCGCATTAATCATTTGTCTATCAAAAGGTATTTTAGTAATAACTGGAATACCTTTTGTTTTACACCAAAGTTCTATGTCATCGGCTACTTTAGTATTCAAATCATATTTGTTTATAATAACAAATATTTCACATGAAAATGCATTAGCTAATTCAATAACTCTTTTCATATCTGATAATCCAGAAAGAGTAGGCTCTGTTACTACTACTATTTTATCAATACCTGTTAAAGTAGAAATAACAGGACATCCTATGCCAGGAGGGCCATCTAGAATCTCGATACTATCTTTATTTTCAGTAGCCTTAGCACTACTATCTGAATTCGTATCATAAATTTTCTCCCTGGAAATTTCACGAATAGCACTTACCATTTTTCCAGAATTTTCTTCTCCTGGAGACATACGGCCATAAAGCATATATCCGTGTTGGAATTTACCGCCATAAATCATACTGCTATCAGATTTAATAAGAGAAATCGCTCCATTAGGACATAATCTAGCACATAGTTTACATCCATCACAGGATACTGGATCTATATAAAAACCATCATCAGTTCTGCTTATAGCATCAAATGCACAATTATTATAACAGATTCCACATCTAGAACATTTATCTTGGTCTATTACGGCATGAACACCGGTCAAAAAATGTTTTTCAAAATCAATTTTAGGATTGTATACAAGAAAAAGATTAGATGCATCTGTATCACAGTCTATAGCGGTCACATCATAGCCTTTTTTATCAGCTAGTGCTATGAAAGAAGCTGTAACTGTCGATTTACCTGTGCCACCTTTTCCACTTACTACTGCTACTTTCATAATGTTTTAAGTTTATTAATAATATTTGTAAAATATTCTCTAACAGTATCAGTATTAGAAGCTATATTTCCAACTGAATAATCATGTGCTATGTTTTTAGAAAAAGGTATTTCTGAGATAATTTCTACATTTTCTTCAGCTAAATATTCTTTTAGTTTATTATCACCTATGTCACATTTGTTTATAACTACACCATATGCGATTTTTAAATCTTTTAGGGTGTCTATAGATTGACGAAGGTCACTAATACCAAAAGGAGTAGGTTCAGCTACTAAAATTACGTAATCAGCTCTAACTGATGTTTGAATAAAAGGACAAGAAGTGCCAGGAGGCGAATCTAATATCAGATATTCATAATCATCATGATTTTTAGCTATACTGATAGTCTCTTTTATAACAGGAGTAGCAGAACTTTTACTAATTATCATTTTACCCTCGAAGAGATTTATTTTACCATTATTTCGAAAAGATGTGATTTTCCCTATATCAGTCTTCGAAGGAAGTATTGCTCCGTATTTGCATGCGAATTCACATGCGTGACATCCATGACATAAATCATCGATTAAAGTGATTTTCTTCATGCCTGGAATAACCATAATCGCATTATAATTACACCATTCTGCACATTTACCACAGAACGTGCATTTATCAGTCTGAATATCAGGCCTAAATTCATCTACTATTTTATTCTTCTCTTCTTTAGCTTCTTTAAAAAATAATAATGAATTAGGTTCTTCTACATCAACATCAGCTAATGCTACATTAATATTTTTATCTAGCATTAACCGATATAGATTAGTAGAAATAAAGGTTTTTCCTGTCCCTCCTTTACCACTTGCTACTGCTATGGTTTTCATATATTAATGATCGCAAGAATTAGAACCTGCTTGAAGGTTACCGGCAAGATATTCTTCAACAGCTTGTTTAGGAGCTATGCCAGGAGCTCCTACTATTTGATTAACTTGATTCTGATCAAATAAATCTCTAGCTTTTTGACCCATTCCTCCTGCGATAACTAACTCTGCTCCCTGGCTTTTGACCCATTGTGGATATAAACCTGGTTCATGTTCTGGAGGAGTTATACTTTCTTCTTTTACTATTTTATTATTTTCTATTGTAGCGAAATAAAAAATTTCGCAATGACCAAAGTGTGATGATACTACACCTGATGTTACTGGAACTGCTATTTTCATAATATTTTTTTAAAAAATTTAATTAAAAAGTATGTGTTATTTATTATTTTTTAATAATGTTATAATATCACTTATAGTTTTATTATCTTTTATTACTATCATTTGAATACCTAAGTTTTCTAGGATAGGTTTTATTTTAAAACCGAAATCTCCTGAAACGATTTTTCCAACGTTAAAACTAGTTACGAATTGTACTGCTGCTGGACCTGCACCGTGCTCCGAATTCATAGAATTATTAGCTTCAAATGTATAACTATCTGTATCTACGTCATAAATACAAAAGAAAGGACAACGTCCGAATCTTGGATCTACTTTACTTTCGACTGAATTTCCAGTACTTGATATGGCTACTTTCATTATTTATTTATTTAAATTATTTTTATTAATATGCATCTTGACTTGTGATATTCATACTGCCACATAAAGGACATTTAATATGAGTAGCATTATCACGAGATAGGCTTCTTTCTACGTTAAATACTGAATGACAATCATTACATACTGACCATTCTTCACTAGTATATACTGTTCCTCCTTCTATTAATATTTCTCTCCCCTCGACTAGAGCAGCAGCTACTTTTTTTCTAGCTCTCATGTATATTCTTGTAAATGTAGGTCTCGATATTTGCATTAATTCAGCAGCCTCAGTCTGATTTTTATTTTCGTAGTCGTTTAGTCTGAAAGCTTCATATTCCTCATAATGAAGAATAATAGGATTCATATCCCTATTTATATGTGGTCCATAAGGCTTTAATCCTGAAATTTTAGGATTCATTTGTATTCTTCTATATCTTTTTGGCCTCCCTTTCATATGACTTTTTATTTA
>Ga0172377_10000553_pt1 | contig 35344 bp, 36 predicted proteins | sample Pumphouse3metaG_FD_119749 | JGI IMG/M metagenome (GOLD analysis project Ga0172377, IMG submission 119749) | Leachate microbial communities from a municipal landfill in Southern Ontario, Canada - Pumphouse #3 metaG | ecosystem: Engineered > Solid waste > Landfill > Unclassified | place: Canada... | reverse complement strand
TATGAATTTTTATCTTTGAGTAAACACAAAAGAATAAGAATTAAATGTTTTTTACAAAAAGATGAATCACTAGAATCAGTAACATCTCTTTTTAAATCTGCTAATTGGTCAGAGAGAGAAATGTATGATATGATGGGTGTAAAAGTAGTAAATCATCCAAATTTAAAAAGATTAATTATGCCTGATGATTGGTATGACCATCCATTGAAAAAAACTTATCCACTTCAAGGTGATGAGACTGCTTCGTGGTATGAAGTTGATAAAATTTTTGGAAAAGAAGCTAGAAGTATTATTGGACCAGAGCAGCGAGATCCAGCTGCCATTGATAGATATGATACAACAAGATTTGCAAGACTTGGACATGAAGTTCCATTTGATACTGATATTTCAGAGTTTGAACCAGAAACAAATATCTCTTATCAAGAAGAGAATACTTCAAAAATTATGAAAAAACTAAAACCTGAAGAATCAGTTGTTTTAAAAAGAAGAAGGTAAGAAATATGCAACAACCAAATAGACTAAAACCTTTCTTTGAAAATATTCACTTTGAACGAGAAGATAATACCATGATGGTAAACTTTGGACCACAACATCCATCTGCTCATGGTCAATTAAGACTTATCTTAGAACTTCAAGGTGAAGAGGTTGTAAAATCAAGACCAATGATTGGATACCTTCATCGAGGTATGGAAAAAATGGCTGAAAATATGATGTACAACGAATTTTTACCAACAACCGATAGAATGGATTATATAGCAGCAACCTCAAATAATTATGGATATGCCCTTGCAATTGAAAAACTTCTAGGAATTGAAGCTCCAAGAAGAGCTGAAGTTATTAGAACTATGCTTTTAGAATTAAATAGAATTACTTCTCACCTTTTTTGGTTAGCAACTCATGCTCTTGATGTGGGTGCCATGTCTATGTTTCTTTATTGTTTTAGAGAAAGAGAATATGCAATGGACTTAATTGAAGATTATTGTGGGGCAAGACTAACTCACAGTGCTGTTAGAATAGGTGGAGTTCCTTTGGATTTACCAGCAAACTGGACGATTGATTGTTTATCATTTTTAGATGTATTAGCAAAAGAGTTAGAAACTTATGAAGGGCTTTTAACAGAAAATAGAATCTGGAAAATGAGACTTGAGAATGTTGGAGTTATTAGTCCAGAAATGGCAAAAAGTTGGGGTTGTTCAGGTGTTGTTTTAAGAGGAAGTGGAATCAAATGGGATTTAAGAAAAGAGATGCCTTATGGTATTTATTCTGAACTTGATTTTGATATTCCAGTTTCACAAACTTGTGACTCTTATGGAAGATATAAAATCTGTATTGCTGAAATTAGAGAATCTGCAAAAATTCTAAAACAATTAGTTCCTATGTATGAAGAATCAGATACTCAATTGATGGCACATGCGCCAAACTATATATCAGCTCCAAAAGAGCAAATTATGACTCAAAACTACTCTTTGATGCAACATTTTGTTCTAGTAACTCAAGGTATGAGACCACCTGTTGGTGAAGTTTATGTGGCTACTGAATCGCCAAAAGGTGAGTTGGGATATTTTGTTGTAAGTGATGGAACTCCTTATGCTTACAGAATGAAACTGCGAACACCTAGTTTTCAACATACAGCTCTTTTAGAAGAGCTTTTAGTTGGATGTCAATTAGCTGATGTTGTTACAATTATTGGTAACTTAAATATCGTTTTTGGTGAAATAGATAGGTAGAGGAAATATTATGAAAAGATTTGATTTAAGATATTTAAAAGATGACTTTTATACAAGAATGTTGGAACTCCTTGATAAACAAATTGCACCTGAAGAAACTGCAATTATTTTGTTTGAAATTGGAGATTTTAGCCATATTCAAAAATCTGCAGATGTGGTTTATGAATCTGGATATACATTAATGAATTCATTAAAATTTAATGAAGTTGATTGGACAATTGTAGTAAAAAAAATAAAACCTCAAGCAAAAATTATAGTTGAAGAGAGCGAAAAAGATGAATAACACAGAACAAATTTTAAATAGTGATTTTATTATCTCTTTTGGAACTTTTATTGAAGATGAAAAATTAAACGATTCTATTTTAGAGGCTGTTAAAAATAATGGAGCAAAGTTTGTTTATATGCATCCTATTGATAATTTTTCTTTAAAACCTTTTTATTCTCAATTAATAAAATACGAAGTGGGAAGTGAAGAGGGAGTTAGTGCTTTATTATTAAACAGTTTTACTTCAAATTGTGATGAAAATATCAAAAATTATTTAGATGATTTAGATTTAGGATATGTTAGTGCTGAAAGTAGTGCGGGAGAAGAAGAGTTTGAAGAAGCTTTTGAAAACTCTTTAAAGGCAAAAGTTAAAACTTTCATTATTGGAGATGATTTAATAAATCACGAAAGAGTAGAAAATATTATTCAATTACTTGCTTTAATAAAAAAATATTCAGATTTTAATTTAGTTGTTTTAAATGAAGACTTAGCACAGAAAATAGATTCTTGCAAGAATTTTGATTTAAAAGAATTAGAAGAATTAAAGTCATTTAATGGAACTTTGGTTTATAAATTAATAGATGAAAAAAACGATGAATTAATAGCTAGCCAAACTTTTGCAAATATTTCAAAAGTATCAAATGGTAATGAAATTTTTGTAATATCAAAGAATGAGAGAATTAAAAGAGTATTAAAGATTGATGAAAATTTACATGGAACAATTGCAATATTAAAAATAAAAAATAATGAAAATATTTTTGATGGATATAAATATAAACAAGTAAAGATTGAAAAGGTTGAAGCATAATGAGCGATATGATTACACTAACAATTGATGGTAAAGAAGTTCAAGCCAAAGATGGTGAATCTATTTTAAATGTAGCAAGGGCAAATAATGTATTTGTTCCTGCTGTTTGTTATTTGACAAGATGTTCGCCAACACTTGCCTGTAGATTGTGTTTAGTTGAAGCTGATGGAAAACAAGTATATGGCTGTAATACAAAAGTTAAAGCTGATATGAATATTTCAACAAACACTGAAAATATTGATAAAGAACGACGAGCGATAATGGAAGTTTATGATGTAAACCATCCATTACAATGTGGAGTCTGTGACCAAAGTGGAGAGTGTGAGTTACAAAACTACTCTTTATATATGAAAGTTGATTCTCAAAGTTTTAGTATAAAAGATATTCACAGACCAACCCAACATTGGGGAGTTATGAATTATGACCCAGCTTTATGTATTGTTTGTGAAAGATGTGTAACTGTATGTGAAGATATGGTAGGTTCTAAAGCACTTAGTACGGTAAAAAAAGATTCTGATAATATTGATAAAGTGTTTAAAGATGAGATGCCAAAAGATGCCTATGCTATGTGGAATAAACTTAATAAATCTCTTATTGGTTATGATGCAGATGCTTGTACAAACTGTGGAGAGTGTATTTCAGCCTGTCCCGTTGGAGCTTTAGTTTCTCATGATTTTCAATATACTTCAAATGCTTGGGAGCTTAAAAAAATACCAGCTGCAAATCCACACTCAAGTGACTGTGCTTTTATGTATTATGAAATAAAACATGAATCAATTGATAAACACGCAACAAAAAAAATCTATAGAGTTACAAATGAACCTCATTTTTCAACTGTAAATGGAGCAGGAAGATTTGCTTATGATTTTGAAAACAAAGTTGAATCAAAAGATAAAGATAGTTTTGCAAAAGCACTAGAAGCTTTTAAAAAAGCAAAAAATATAAGATTTAATTCATATATTACAAATGAAGAAGCTTTGCTTTTAGAAAAAATAGCTCAAAAAATGGGAGCGAATCTTGTAAATGAAGATGCAAAAAGATACCAAGAATTCCTAAAAAACTACTCTAAAACTTCAGGAAAATCACTTTATTCTTCAAAACTATCAGATGTACATAACTCAAACTTTGTAATTTCTGTTGGTTCATATTTGAAATCAGATTTACCAAATGCAAGATATGCATTTAATAATTCAGTTTCTATGAATAAAGGAAGTGGATTATATTTTCATCCTGTAGCTGATCCCGTTATGGAAAAAATTGGGAAAAAAGGTAAAACGACAGAGTTTATTTATCATGATGCAATGGTTGAAGAATCTATTTTATATTTCATATTATATAAATTTGGGGAAAATTTACCCTCAGAAGTTCAAGAATATATCAACTCTTTAAAAGAGATAAAAACTAAAACTTTAACAGAAGTTGTAAAAGAAACAGTTATTGAAATCGTAGTTGATGAAACAACAGGTGAAGAAAAAGAAGTTAAAAAAATAGTTTCTACAAATGTTTCAAAAGAAGTTTCTTATGAATATATCTCTTTATTGACTGATTTTGGGAAAGATGAATCATTTATAGATTTACTTGATGAAATGTTAGCTAAAAAAGATACTTTCTCTTTAATGGTTGGAGAAGATTTAATAACTCATCCAAATGCTGAAAATCTTGCAAAACTTTGTGGATTAATTGATAAATGTACAGCTTTTGATGTGGTAATTATTCCATCTCAAACAAATACTTTAGGAGTAGCACAAATCTGCACACTTTCAAATGAAGTTGATGGCTTTTCTGTGGGTTATAATATGAAAGCAGATTTTGAACTTTCAGCTTTAGGTGATGGAAACTTAGATATTCCAGCACTAAATCAACAAGAAGGAACTTTTACAAATATTGATAAAAAAGTAATTCCTACAAATGCAGCTTTAGGATTTAATGGTTATACACTAAACGAAATTGCAAATGAACTTTTAAATGAAGATGTTGAATATACAATAGAATACACAGCTAAACTTCCAGTTGAAAAAGGTTATGAAGCTATTGCTTTTGATGATTTGCCAAATAGATTTGGAAATGACCAAGTTGAATATAGAGGTTATGAATTAACTTCAAATGATACTTTAACTCAAGATACAACAAAACAGATAAACATTGAAAAAATTGCTTTATCTGATAATGAGATTTTGATTTATAAAGCAAATCCAATTAACCAATTTAATGAATTTACAGCAATTGCACATGAATTTAAAGAAAATTTACAAGATGGAATTTTCTTCTCAAAAGCTCTATTTGAAAAACTTGAATTATCTGAGGGTGATAAAGTAAAAGTAAATGCTAATAATCATGAGTTAGTATTATTTGTTTTTATTGATATTCAAATAGATGGAAATATTCCTTATGTATCAACATTTATGAAAAATAGCCCATCAAATGCTTTATTTAATACTTATAGATTTAATAAAGCAAAAGTAGTAAAGGCATAAAATGGAAACAAGTATTATTATAGAAACAATCATAAAAGTAGTTGTTGTTTTATCAGTTTTTTCAGCACTTGCTGGATTTACAACTTATATTGAAAGAAAAGTTTTAGCATTTATGCAACGAAGACTTGGACCTACAAATGTTGGACCTTATGGATTATTACAAATAGCAGCTGATGGGATTAAATTATTTACAAAAGAGGATTTTATTCCAGCGAATGCAAATAAACCAATTTTTATGGTGGCACCTTTAATCACAGCTGCAACGGCTTTCATTGCAATGAGTGCAGTTCCATTTTTCCCAGAATTTGAAATGTTTGGATATACAGTTAGACCAATTATTTCTGATATTAATGTGGGTGTTTTATTTGTAATGTCTGTTGGAGCCGTTGGACTTTATGGACCATTACTTGGTGGTATGAGTAGTGCAAATAAATGGGCATTACTTGGGGGTGCAAGAACTGCAATTCAACTTTTATCTTATGAAGTAGTTTCAGGACTTTCACTTTTAGCACCACTTATGATGGTTGGAAGTTTATCTTTAATTGATATTAATAACTATCAAGCAGGTGGATTTACAGATTGGATAATTTGGTCGCAACCATTGGCATTTATATTATTTACAATTGCTGGATTTGCAGAGACAAATAGAACTCCATTTGACTTGCTTGAGCATGAAGCTGAACTGGTTGCAGGTTATGCAACAGAGTATTCAGGTATGAGATGGGGAATGTTCTTTATTGGAGAGTATGCTAACCTTTTTACAATTTCATTTTTAATTACACTTATATTTTTAGGTGGTTTTAATGATTTATGGTTTATCCCAGGTGGATTTGCAATTGTATTAAAAGTTATGTTTTTGATTTTTATCTTTTTGTGGACAAGAGCTTCTTGGCCTCATATTAGACCTGATCAATTAATGTGGTTATGTTGGAAAATATTAATGCCACTTGCAGTACTAAATATTTTAGTTACTGGTTTTGTGATGATGTTTTAGGAGTTAATTGTGGAACTAAAAGATTTTAAAAATAGAAATATATCAGATAGATATATCACGGTTCAAGAAGATAATTATCCTGAAACTTCATGGGATATGTTAAAACAAGTATTTGCTCGTTCTATAAAAGGTGAACTTTTTATTGGTATGAGAATCACTTTTGGAATAATGTATAGAGCTTTATTCAAAGGTGAAATGGCAACTGTTCAATATCCAAAAGAAAAACTTCCAATCGGTCCAAGATACAGAGCAGTTCATAAACTTCTTAGACTTTTAGAGTCAGGGGAAGAAAGATGTATTGGTTGTGGACTTTGTGAAAAAATTTGTATTGCAAATTGTATTAGAATGGAAACAAGAATTGATGAAAATTCTAGAAAAGAGGTTATGGAATATACAATAAATATGGGAAGATGTATTTTCTGTGGATATTGTGCTGAGGTTTGTCCAGAACTTGCAATCGTTCATGGTGGAAGATATGAAAACTCAAGTGAACAAAGAGCTCATTTCTCACTTAAAGAAGATATTTTAACTTCAAAAAACGGTTTGGGAGCACAACTTGAATTTGAAGGATATGGTTCGGTGTCACCAGATGCAGATAAAAAAATTAAAAAAACACCATTATCATACTAAGAGGAGTCTAGATGTTTGAAATTATAGCTTTTATAATATTTTCCGTGTTAACTATTAGTATGTTTAGTATTACAGTTTTAACAAATAATGCTTTATATGCATTAAGTTCCCTAGCAGCTGGAATGATTTTTATCTCTGCCTTTTTCTTTTTATTAAATGCAGATTTTTTAGGTGCAGTTCAAATCGTAGTTTATACAGGTGCGGTTATGGCTTTATACGCATTTGGAATGATGTTTTTTGACTCATTATCAGAAGTAAAAGAGAAAATAAAAAATCCAAGATTAGTATTTTTACTTTCAGGAATTATTGCTTTAATTGTAGTTATTGTATTAATTGCTCCAGTTATTGGACAAAATCTTGAATCTGATTATCCAATACATCCTGAATATGGGAATACGGCTGATGTTGGGATTATATTATTTACAAAATATTTAGTAGCTTTTGAATTAGCAGCCATTATGCTTCTAGTTGCAATGATTGGTGGAATCGTACTTGCAGGTAAAAAGATGAATGAATCATATTCAGAAATGAAAGAAGAAGAAATAGATGAAAAAATCAGACTTGAGAATGCATCTCAAAAGGAGATTAAATGACTCTTAATGCCTATTTAATACTTTCAACAATTTTATTTTGTATTGGTTTAATAGGAGTAATGAGAAGAAAAAATGTATTAATGTTATTTTTCTCAACAGAAATTATGCTAAATGCAGTAAATGTTGGATTTGCAGCTATTTCAAAATTCCATGGAGATTTAACAGGACAAATGTTTGCATTTTTTATCATTGCTGTGGCGGCTAGTGAAGTTGCTGTTGGTCTTGGATTACTTATTTTATGGTACAAAAGAACAGGTTCTATGAATTTAGATGATATTGCAAGAATGAAAGGGTAAGCATGGAAAAATATATATATATTGCACTTTTTGCCCCACTTGTAGGCTCTCTTATTGCAGCACTATTTTCAATGCAAAAAAAGACTTTATTTACTGGATTATTTACATCTTTTATGTTAGCTGTATCAATGTATGCATCTTTAACTCTTCTGTATTTTGTTTATACAACAGATATAACTTTACATGTAAATTTATTTGATTGGATTGTAATTGGGAATTTAGATATTCCTTTTGGATTTGTGGTTGACCAAGTTAGTGTTGTAATGATGAGTGTAGTTACTGTTGTTTCTACAATGGTGCATATTCATTCTATTGGTTATATGGAACATGATAAAGGTTTTAATAGATATTTTGCCTATCTATCGGCATTTGTATTTTCAATGTTAGTTTTAGTAATGAGTGATAACTTCGCTGTTTTATTTATAGGATGGGAAGGTGTTGGAGTTTGTTCATGGCTGTTAATTGGTTTTTGGTATCACAAAGAATCAGCATCATGGGCTGCTAATGAAGCTTTTATTATGAATAGAGTTGGGGATTTAGGACTTTTAATTGGAATGTTCTTAATTTATTGGAATATTGGAAGTTTACAATATGACATCGTATTTGCACAAATCTCAACTTTAGAAAATAGTACTTTAATATGGATTGGTGCTTTATTGTTTTTAGGAGCAATGGGAAAATCAGCACAATTTCCACTTCATACATGGCTTGCAGATGCAATGGAAGGACCAACACCTGTTTCAGCACTAATTCATGCAGCAACGATGGTAACAGCTGGAGTTTACTTAGTTGTAAGAGCAAATGAACTTTATACTCTTGTTCCTGAAGTTGGATATGCAATTGCAATTTTAGGGGCATTTGTGGCAATATTTGCAGCTTCAATGGCACTAGTAAATAATGATATGAAAAGAATTATTGCTTATTCTACTCTGTCACAATTAGGATATATGTTCGTAGCAGCTGGTCTTGGAGCTTATTGGGTAGCTTTATTTCACCTAGCTGCTCATGCTTTTTTTAAATCTGTGTTGTTCTTGGGTGCTGGAAATGTTATGCATGCAATGGATGATGAATTGGATATTAGAAAAATGGGAGGTCTTCATAATAAAATGAAAGGAACTTCAATTATTATGATTATTGCTTCATTGGCACTTGCAGGAATATTTCCACTTGCTGGATTTTTCTCAAAAGATAAAATACTTGAAGTAGCATTTAATGCAGATGCAATTGTTTTATGGACAATATTATGGATAACAGCTGGATTAACAGCCTTTTATTCATTTAGACTTGTAATGAAAATTTTCTTTGGAACTCAAAATTATTCAAATGAAGAATTTCATCCACATGAAGCTAAAAATTTTGTAATTGCAGCAATGATTCCCCTTGCAGTATTAGCAGTAATTGCTGGTTGGTTTGAACATTCATTTATTGAATTTGTAACTAAAGCTCTTCCAACATGGGAAGCAAATAATATTAATCATTCAATAACTTGGATATTAATTTTAGCTACAAGTGCAATGGCACTTGGTGGAATTTTAATTGCAGTGTTTAAATATAAAAAAGGTGGATTTAGTAAATCTTGGGAAGATACGGCAATTTATAAATTGCTAATTAACCAATATTTTATTCCAAAAATTTATGAAAATATTATTTCAAAACCATATTATGCAATTTGTGTTTGGGTATGGAAAACAATTGAAATAAAATTAATTGATACGACAGTTGATAGCTTAGCTCACTTTATTAATAAATTAGGTGTAAAAGCAAGACCAATTCAAACTGGCAATTTATCATCATCTTTAAGACTTATGGCAGTTGGACTAATCCTAGGATTAGTTTTTGCCTTAGTTTTATCAGTACTTTAAGGGGTTATGTAAATGGAACATATTTTATCAATGTTGATATTTTTTCCAGCAGCTGCAGCGATTGTTGGTTTTTTAATAGATAAAGATTCTATGAGACAATACGGAGTTGTTGTAACTGTTGTTGAATTTATCTTGTCATTATTACTTTGGTACTATTTTGACCCAAGTGTTGCAGGAATGCAGTTTGTTCAAAGTCTTCCACTTATTAGTACTTATGGAATTAATTATTTAGTTGGTGTTGATGGTGTAAGTCTATTTTTAATAGTTATGATTGCTTTTATGACAATGATTGCAGTTATAGGTTTAACAGAAAAAAAAGGTGTAAAAAACTTGATTATTACAATGTTGTTTTTAGAAATGACAATGGTAGGAGTTTTTGTATCTTTAGATTTAATTTTATTTTATGTATTTTGGGAATTTACACTTATTCCAATGTTTTATATTATTGGATTTTGGGGTGCAGAAAAAAGATTTTACGCAGCAATTAAATACTTTTTATATACATTCACAGGTTCATTAATAATGCTTGTTGGGATTTTGTATTTTGGATATATTTTTCATGAAGCAACGGGAGTTTGGAGTTTTAGTTTCCTTGATTGGAATAGTTTAATTCTCCCTTTTGATTTGCAACTTTGGTTATTTATTGCATTTTTTATGGCATTTGCTGTAAAAGTTCCAATGTTTCCATTTCATACATGGTTACCATTAGCTCATGGACAAGCACCAACAATTGGGTCTATTATTTTAGCAGCAGTATTACTAAAAATGGAAACTTATGGGTTTATTAGATTTTCACTTCCATTGTTTCCAGATGCAAGTGTATATTTCGCTGGGTTTATGGCAACTTTAGGATTAATTGCAATTATTTATACGGCAATGATTGCTTATGCGCAAGAAGATATGAAACAAATGATAGCTTACTCATCAATTTCTCATATGGGAGTTATTACTCTTGGAGTATTTGCTTTGAATGTTGAGGGAATTTCAGGTGCTGTTTATTTAATGATAGGTCATGGAATTGTTTCAGGAGCGCTTTTCATGTGTGTTGGAGTGTTATATGATAGAAGAAAAACAAAAATGATAAAAGAGTTTGGTGGATTAGCCCATAATATGCCAATGTTTGCCCTTGTTTATGCAATTGTTTTAATGGCATCTATAGGATTACCATTAACAATTGGATTTATTGGTGAATTTTTATCATTATTAGGGTTCTTTAAATATTCGCCAATTTTGGCATTTATTGGTTCTTTAACAATTGTGTTAAGTGCAGTTTATATGTTAGCAATGTATAAAAGAACTTTTTTTGGAAACTTAGTAAAAGAAGAAAATAAAAGTATGAAAGATATTTTAGGAAGAGAATTAATAGCACTTGGATCCTTGGTAATTTTAATTATTGCACTTGGGATTTATCCAAAAGTAGTCTTAGATCCTTTAAATACAACAGTAACTCAACTTACAAAAGTAATGGAAATAAAAGCAGTTAATAACGATTCAAAAGAAAAATTAAGAGCTTTAAACTCTATTGGGGAGGTTAAATAATGCTTGAGCCTATAAATATAAGTTTAGATAGTTTAAATTTAGGAACAATAGCACCAATATCAATCGCGATAATTGGGGCTTTAGGAATTTTATTAACAGATATATTTAATAAAAATAAACATAAATCACTTTATGTAATTTTAGTTGTTTTATTTTTGATTTTTGACTTGTTTACTCTTTTATCTTTTAATGGAGAACCAAGAGGTTTATTTGATTTGATGTTAGTTGATGGAATAGCTGTTTTATCTCAATGCATAATTATTGGAGGTTCAATATTATTTATATTATTAGGATTATCAAAATTAAGACTTCAAGAATTTAGATATGCCGAATATTTTGCACTATATTTATTTGCAGTTGCTGGATTTCAATTTATGGTTAGTTCAGATTCATTGATTTTAATTTTTGTAGGACTTGAAACATCTTCACTTGCTTTATATACATTAATTGCAATGCATAATAGAATGGTATCAATAGAAGCTGCGGTTAAATATTTTACAATGGGTGCATTAGCTGCTGCATTTTTTGTATTTGGTTCAATGATATTTTATGCAATTACAGGAACAGTTGAATTAGCTCAAATGGCTCAAGTTTTAACTCAAGATGGCTTTTTATCAATGGAAAATTACTCTAATTATATTTTAGTATTAGTTGGTTTTGCATTTATGTTTGCAGCTATTGGATTTAAATTATCATTATTCCCATATCATGTTTGGGTTCCTGATGTTTATCAAGGATCAACTTCTGCATTAGCTGGATTTATTTCAGTTGTACCAAAGATTGCTGGATTTGTTGTAGCCTTGAGATTTTTTGAGATATTTATTCATGCAAATGATATTATTATTCAAACTATACTTTATGTAACAGTAATTTTAACAATGACAATTCCAAATTTAATTGCATTACAACAAAAAGATATTAAAAGAATGCTTGCTTACTCTTCAATTTCAAATACAGGTATGGCAATGGCCGCAATTGCAATTGGAACACAACAAGCAACAAATGCTTTATTTTTATATTGGATTTTATTTACAATTACAAATTTTGGTGCTTTTGGTATGTTATGGCTTAATAGAGGAAAAGAGTTTAAAGATTATGAATCTCCATATACTTTTGTTAAATTCTCAGGACTTGCTCAAATTTCGCCATTTAGTGCTTCAATTTTAGCTTTATTTTTATTTGCATTATCAGGACTCCCTCCTTTTGCATTATTTTGGGGAAAAATGTATTTAATATCAAGTGCTGTTAATTCAGGACATATTGCTTTAGCTATTATAATGGTATTAAATTCTGTAATCGCTGCTTATTATTATTTAAGACCAATTTCTTATATGTTTTTAAGAGATGTTGAACAAGGTGCGAATACTGAGTTTATGCAAAATGCAACAACTCCAACAAAATCAATTGTTGGTTTTGCAGTTTTTTTAACAATAATTGCAGTTTTATTAATAGATCCGCTTTTAAATATAATTTCTACATTAGTTTCAAACTCAGGATTTTAATTAATAAGAATTCTAATCATTAATAAAAAATGGTTAGAATTTCCTGTAATAAAATCCAATATAACCAAAAAATAAACCATAACTTGTTACAATCCCCCAAGAAAAAACTCAAGGATAAGAAATTGAAAACTATAAGTGTAGCTCATTCACCAGATGCTGATGATATTTTTATGTATTACGCCATTAAATTTGGTTGGGTTACTCCAAAAGATGCAAAGTTTGAAAATATCGCAGATGACATTGAGAGTTTAAATCAAGCAACGCTAAAAGGTGAATATGATATTTGCGCAATCTCTTTTGCTTTATATCCTTTTGTTAAAGATGATTATGCCCTATTAAAAACTGCTGTTTCTTTTGGTGAAGGATATGGTCCAAAACTTATAAAAAAAATTGGAACAAAATTAAAAAAGAATTTCAAAGTAGCCCTTAGTGGAGAGTTCACAACAAATGCTTTATTATTTAAAATTGCTTATCCAAATGCCAGAATTACTTATATGAATTTTTTAGAAATTGAAGAAGCGGTTTTAAATGGAACTGTAGATGCAGGTGTTTTAATCCATGAATCAATTTTAAATTATAACGAGCAGTTAGAAGTTGAACGAGAGATTTGGGATATTTGGGTAGAATTAAGTGGTGGAGATTTACCATTACCACTTGGTGGAATGTGTTTAAGACGATCGCTTCCATTAAGTGATGCTATAAATTATGAAAATACTTTAATAAAAGCAGTTGAAGTTGCAAATAAAAATAGAAAAGTTTTAGCTCCTATGTTAATTGAAAAAGGCTTGATTAGAGTAAATGCTGAAACTTTAGATAAATATTTAGATTTATATGCGAATGATAATTCTGTAAAAATGAGTGAGTTACAATATAAAGCCTTGGATAAATTGTATGAACTTGGATATAAAAATGGTTTTTATGAAAATCTTATAAAATCACAAGATTTTTTAATCCCAAGTGAATATGAAGAGTTAAGAGCAAAATAATAAATGTCAAATAGCATAAAAACAATAGATTTTAAAAAATACTCTTCAATAAAAATAGGACCAGTTTTAGAAGTCTTAGAAATAAATGAAATAAGCGATTATAGTGATTATCAAATTATAGGTCGTGCTAATAATTTGCTAATTTCTCCAAATACAGATAAAAAATTTGCAGTTTTGGGTGAAACTTTTGATTATATAAAACAAGAAGGAAATCTTCTTTTTGTTGGATGTGCAACAACTTCAGGTAAACTTCTTACTTATACTAGAAATAATGACATTGCAAATTTAGAATTTTTAGCAAAACTACCTGGAAATTTAGGTGGTTTAGTTAAAATGAATGCTGGACTTAAATCTTGGGAAATGTTTAATTATATAAATAGTATAAAAACGAAAGATGGATATATAAAAAAAGAAGATGTGAATTTTTCTTATAGAGAAACAAAAATAGACACAATAGTATATGAAGTAGTTTTTAACATTGAATCTGGTTTTTGTAAGGAAAAATTAAAAGAGTTCAATAAAATGAGAGATAATCAACCTCATGTGCCAAGTGCTGGAAGCTGTTTCAAAAACCCAAAAGGTGATTTCGCAGGAAGATTAATTGAAGTAATTAATTTAAAAGGACTGAGGCAAGGGGACATGAGTTTCTCAGAACAACATGCAAATTTTTTAGTAAATAATGGTGCTGGAACTTTCGAAGATGCGATATATCTGATAGAGTTGGCGAAGAAAAAAATAAAAGAAGAGTTTAGTATAGATATAGAAGAAGAGATTATAATTTACAAGTAAAATTAATTTATTTATGTTAGAATGCAAACTTTAAAAATAATGTAAGGTTTTTTAGTGAAGAATTTAGTAATAGTGGAGTCCCCAGCAAAAGCGAAAACAATATCGAAATTTTTAGGTAGTGATTACACAGTAATGGCCTCAATGGGGCATGTAAGAGACTTACCAAAATCTCAATTAGGGTTTGATCCAGATGATAACTTTAAACCAAAATATTTAGTTTCAACAGATAAGAAAAAAGTAATAAGTGATTTAAGAAAACATATAGATAAAGATACAACCATCTACCTAGCGGCCGATGAGGATAGGGAAGGGGAGGCAATAGCTTGGCATTTAATTCCTGCACTTAAAATCGAAAAAAATCCTATAAAAAGAATTGTATTTCATGAAATTACAAAAGATGCAATTTTAGAAGCTTTAGCACATCCAAGAGATGTTGATCAAAATTTAGTTGATGCTCAACAAGCAAGAAGAATTTTAGATAGAGCCGTTGGATACGAACTTTCACCACTTTTATGGAAAAAAGTAAGATATGGTTTAAGTGCTGGAAGAGTTCAAAGTGTAGCTGTACGAATCATAGTTGATAGAGAAAATGAAATAAGAGCCTTTATTCCAGAAGAGTATTGGAGAGTAAAAGCTGATTTTATAAATCCAGAATTAAAAGCAGAGTTGGCAAAAATAAATGGTAAAACTTCAAAAGTTGAAAATGAAGAACAAGCATTAAAAATTGAGGACTCTTTAAATCAAGGAATTTATAAACTAATTGATATAGAAGAAAAAGATAGCACTAGAAATCCAGCTGCTCCTTTTACAACTTCAACACTTCAACAAGAAGCAAGTAGAAAACTTGGACTTTCAGTTAAACAAACAATGATTGTTGCTCAACAACTTTATGAAGGGAATGTAGGTAATATCCCAGGCCATACAGGCGGTTTAATTACTTATATGAGAACTGACTCATTAAACCTTTCAACAGTTGCTACAACTGCTGCTAAAGCTGTTATTGAAGAAGAGTATGGGAAAGAGTATTCGCTATCAAAACCAAGAGTTTACAAATCAAAAGCAAAAGGTGCACAAGAAGCCCATGAAGCAATTAGACCTGTAAATTTAGCTTTAAGACCAAGTATGATTAAGTCTTATGTGGAAAATATTCAATACAAACTTTATAGCCTAATTTGGAAAAGAACACTTGCTACTCAAATGGCACAAGCAAAAATAGCAAATACAACTTATAAAATTGAAGCTGGTAAAAACAAAGAGTTTGAATTTCAAGTAAAAGGTCAAAGAATTATTTTTGCCGGATTCATGAAAGCTTATACTGAAGGAAGTGATAATCCTGAATCTGCACTTGATAGCACTGAAAAAATCTTACCAAATATAGATGTTGGAACAATTTTAGAGTTAGAAAATCTTGAATGTGAACAAAATTTTACAAAACCACCAGCTCGTTATACAGAAGCATCACTTGTAAAAAAACTTGAAAGTGAGGGAATTGGACGTCCTTCAACTTATGCTCCAACAATTTCAACTATTCAAGCTAGAGAATATGTGAGTAAAACCGAAGATAAAAAACTAATTCCAACACCAACTGGTGAAGTTGTAAATAGTTTTTTAGTTGACCATTTTTCTTATATTATTGATTTAGGTTTTACTGCAAAAATTGAAGAAGAGTTTGATGAAATTGCTGAGGGTAAAATTACATGGGAACAAGTAATGAGAGACTTTTATGGTAATTTCAAAAAAATTATTGATGAAAAAGAGACAAGTGTAAATAAAGAAGATTATTTACAAGTGCGAGAAATAGGAACTGATCCAAAATCTGGTAAACCTGTGAGTGCAAGAGTTGGAAGATTTGGTCCATTTATTCAAATTGGAACAAAAGATGATGAAGAAAAACCCAAATTTGTAGCAATTCCTGATCATTTAAATATGGATTCAATTACATTTGAAGAAGCAATGTTTTTATTTACACTTCCAAGAGTTGTGGGAGTTGATAAAAATGGTGATGAAATCAAAGCAAATATCGGAAGATTTGGTCCATATTTACAAATCAAAACAAAGTATTATTCACTAAAAACTGATGATCCATATACTGTTGAATTAAATAGAGCATTAGAAATAATAAAAGAATTAGATGAAGCAAAAGAAAAATCTACAATAAAATCATTTGATAAAGAAAAAATACAAGTTTTAATAGGTCAATATGGTCCGTACATAAAACAAGGAAGAAAAAACTTTAAGATTCCAAAAGGAACAGAAGCAAATGATTTAACTTTGGAACAATGTTTAGAAATTATTGAAAAAGATGCAAAATCCCCTAAATCATCAAGAACAACAGCAAGAAAGACAACGACAAAAAAAGCACCAACAGTTAAGAAAACAACGACTAAAAAAACTACTACAAAAAAGAGTGCTGACAAATAATTATGAAAATCGGTATTTTATCGGATAGTCACCTAAAAAGTGACTATACAAAAGAAGTTATTGATTTTTTAAAAGAAATAAAAAGTGATTATTTAGTTCATGCAGGTGATTTATGCATTGAAAAAAATCTCAAACTTTTAAAAGAATCAGAATTAAAATATGTTGCTGTTTTTGGTAATAATGATAGATATTTATTAGATTTAACTTCAAATTACAATATAAAACAAGAACCTTATTATTTTAAAATAAAAGATACAACCTTTAAACTAATGCATTTACCATATTACTTAACTCCTGATAGTGATGTGGTAATTTCTGGGCATACACACATTTTTGAATGTGATTATAAGAACAACACCCTTTATATAAATCCAGGTGAAGTTTGTGCAAGAGAAAAGCCTTTGATTGAATGTGTACAACTAGAGATTAAAGAAAATGAGTATATAATCTCGCGTTATTTTAAAAATATTAATGAAAATTTATTTAAGAAAGAAGAGTATAAATATGAGCGAAAATAATGAAGAAATATTCTTATGTGCTATTTGCAATGTTGAAAGCGGTACATGTAATGAAGATTGCAAATTCTGTACACAAAGTGTGAGATACAAAGCTGACATTCAAAGATATACATTAAAAAGTATAGAACAAATAATAAAAGAAGCCACAATTGCAAGAGCAAATGGTGCTGTTGGATTTTGTTTAGTAACAGCAGGACTTGGTCTAACTGAAAAGAAAACAAAGTTTATCGCAGAAGCAGCAAAAGCCATAAAAAAAGCAAATTTAGGTCTTAGATTAATTGCATGTAATGGAACAGCCTCAGTTGAGCAATTAAAAGAGTTAAAAGCAGCAGGTGTAGATAATTATAATCACAACTTAGAAACATCAAGAGATTTTTACCCAACAATTTGTACTACACACTCATGGGATGAAAGATATCAAACATGTTTAAATGTAAAAGAAGCTGGTTTAAAACTTGTTTGTGGTGGTATCTTTGGAATGGGAGAAACACAAGAAGATAGAATTTCTATGATTGAAGCTATTAATTCATTGGATCCAATGAATGTACCCTTAAACTTTTTTCATCCAAATGAAGCTTTACCAATTGTTGAAAATACAATTACTCGAGAAGAAGCTTTTGATTTAATTACATTAGCACGAAAAATGATTCCAAATGCACATAAAATTATGGTTGCGGGTGGAAGAGAGTTAATGTTTGGTGATGAACAATATGAAATATTTAAAAGAGGTGCGAATGCTTTTGTTATTGGGGATTATTTAACAACAAGTGGAAAAACTCCAAAAGATGATGTTGAGGCACTTGAGTCTTTTGGTTATAAAATAGCTAAGAATTTTCATGTAATGCCTGATGAAAAGAAAGAATTATTAGATTAAAAAAGAGGTAGATTTTTATCTACCTCTTTTTTTAATTCTTTTTAGTAATAGTAATTATGTCATCTTTATAGTCTACTTCAAATTTTGAAGGTTTATCAATTAATTCAATAGCGATTCTGTAATATCCCTCTTTTTTATGATTCCCAACAGCAATCTTTTTGAAACTTTGAGATTCTAAAGAGTCTTTTTTTGTATTAAATTCAACTAAACCTTTATAATCAATAATAATTTTATTTTCATTATCAACTGAAAACTTTTTTGAAACTTTATGCTCAGAATGAATAATAAATTTATTATCGTTAAATTCAACTTTTAAGTATGGCAAGATAGTTTTAGTTAATAAAGCTTCATCATCAGCTACATCACTTCTTGGTTTCACATAAACTACTTGTGTTGGTTCAGTTGTTTTTTGAACTTCTTTTTTAGCTATTTCTTTTGCTTTTTGTTCAGTTTGTTTTTGAGTTTTTTGAATTAAACTATCAACTTCTTTTTTAGAATAAGCTTTTTGCTCAATTGCTGGCATAGCTTTATTTATATTTTCTTCAACTTTGTTTTTATTTTGACCTGTCACATTTGACATTTTTTCTTGCATTTCTTTAATATATGGAGTTTCTTCCATAGATTTTCTTACTGAATTCTCATCCATTTGTACAATTTTCCCAACTTCATCTTCAAAGGAATCTGTTGGCTCAAATGGATTTTCTCTTGCATTTAGGTTTAAGGCTAAAATAACAGTTAATGTAAATAAAAATAAAGTTTTCATTCTTCTGGCTCCAAGTTTTTTAATTCAAAATACTCTTTTTGTAAGTAAGCATTTTCTTTTTGCAATCTTAAAATCTCTTCTTCGAGATACTCTTTTTTGTTTTTCAAAGAATTATAAACTTGTAAAGAGTTATCTCCAAAAAGAACATTTGTTGCGTGATATGAAAGATAAATAGTAAGTGCTAAAGAAAATAGAGCAATTAATATAAACTTATTATAAACACGCATTTTTTGCTTCATCAATCATTACTATTTTTTAAAAGGTTCTTTCCCTAAATATTCACTATAACCGATTTCTGCACCAATTTCAATAAGTCTATTGTATTTAGCAATTCTATCACTTCTTGCTGTACTTCCTGTTTTTATTTGTCCACAATTTAATGCAACAGCAAAATCAGCGATAAATGCATCTTCGCTTTCACCTGATCTGTGTGACATTACACAATTATAGTTATTTCTTTGAGCAAGTCTAATTGTTTGCATAGTTTCACTAACTGTTCCAATTTGATTTGGTTTAATTAAAATTGAGTTTGCAATACCTTTTTTAATTCCTTCACTTAAAATTGAAGCATTAGTTACAAATAAATCATCTCCAACTAATTGAACTTTATGTCCTAAAACATCCGTTAAAATTTTCCATCCGTCCCAGTCATCTTCACTTAATCCATCTTCAATAGAAACAATTGGATATTTCGCACATAAATCAGCGTAATAAGCAACTAATTCAGCAGAAGTTAGTTCTCTATTTTCTGATTTTAATACATATAAACCTTTTTCATTTATTAACTCAGATGCAGCAACATCAAGTGCAATAGCGATTTGTTCACCAGCTTTATAGCCAGCTTTTTCAATTGCAGTCATAATTACAATGATTGGTTCTTCATTTGATTTTAAGTTTGGAGCAAATCCACCCTCATCACCAACTGCTGTACTTTCTCCCATTGAATCAATAACTTTTTTTAAGTGTTGATAAATTTCGGCAGTTGCTCTTAATCCCTCATTGAAGTTTTCAAAGCCAACCGGCATAATCATATATTCTTGAAAATCAACTGAGTTATTTGCATGTTCTCCCCCATTTATAATATTAAACATAGGAACAGGCATAGTCATTGCATTTGCGCCACCTAAATATCTATATAATGGAATTTGTAAAGAGTTAGCAGCAGCTCGTGCAGTTGCCATTGAAACACCTAAAACAGCATTTGCACCAAGGTTAGCATAATTATGTGTTCCATCAGTATCTTTCATTGTAGCATCAATTTCAGCCTGATTAAATGGACTTAAACCTATTAATTCATTTGCAATTGTTGTATTTACATTTTCAACAGCTTTTAAAACACCTTTTCCTAAGAATCTATTATCTCCATCTCTTAGTTCTAAAGCTTCTCTTTTCCCTGTACTAGCACCACTTGGTACTATTGCGCTACCTTTTGTACCATCACTTAATATAACTGTTGCTCTTACAGTTGGATTTCCTCTTGAATCTAATACTTCATCAGCGTATACATTATCGATAAATACCACTTAGGTCTCCTATTTTCATAATTTGTATAGATTATAGCTAAAATAAATTTGTTGTTTGCTTTTGTAATTTTGTTTGAGTAGATAATTGTGTAGTTTCTTTATCAAAGAAGAGAGAGTCTTCTTTGACATATATTATTTTTATTCGTCTAATTCAGAAGCGTCTTCAAGTTCATCTGAACTGCTAGTAATTAGAGCATCATTAATTCCCATAGAATCAAGAATCTTTTTCTCAATTTCTTTTGCTATTTCTGGATTTTCTCTTAAAAATACTTTTGAGTTTTCTCTTCCTTGTCCAATTTTTGAATCTCCATAAGAGAACCAAGCACCAGCTTTATCAACGATGTCAAGTTTTACGCCATAATCAACTAATTCCCCTGTTTTTGAAATTCCCTCACCGAACATAATGTCAAATTCTGCTAATTTAAATGGAGCTGCAACTTTATTTTTTACAACTTTTACTTTTACTCTATTTCCGATTGAATTTTCACCTTGTTTAAGAGTTGCTATTCTTCTAATATCAAGTCTTACTGATGAATAAAATTTAAGTGCATTTCCACCTGTTGTAGTTTCTGGACTTCCATAACCTGTCATTCCGATTTTCATTCTTATTTGGTTAATAAAAATAACTGTACAATTCATTTTATTTAACAAACCAGTTATTTTTCTTAATGCTTTTGACATAAGTCTTGCTTGAACACCAACTTGTTGGTCATCCATATCTCCATCAATTTCAACTTTTGGAGTTAATGCAGCAACTGAGTCAATTACAACTAAATCAACAGCTCCACTTCTAATTACAGTTTCTAGAATTTCTAAAGCTTGTTCACCAAAATCTGGTTGAGAAACAAGTAAATTATCTGTATCAACACCTAAGTTTTTTGCATAACCAACATCTAAAGCATGTTCCGCATCAATAAATGCACAAACACCACCAGCTTTTTGAGCTTCTGCAATTGCATGAAGAGTAAGAGTTGTTTTTCCTGAAGATTCAGGTCCATAAATCTCAATAACTCTTCCTCTTGGTAATCCACCAACACCCAGTGCTAAATCTAGCCCTAAAGAACCTGTACTAATAGTTTCAGTTGGAACTACAACTTTATCTCCAAGTCTGATAAGTGTACCTTTTCCAAATGTTTTATCTATTTGTTTAATTGCCAAGTCTAATGATTTTCTTTGATTCTCATCCATATTATTTCCTATATTGGTTTCTTCGTATTTTATGTTGGAATTTTAGCAGGTTTTTTTTGAAGTGAAGAATTTTATTACAATTTGTAATGTTTTTTATTTTAACTATTCTCTTTTTCTATTTTTTCTATTGTTTCAATAGTTTTTATATGAGAGTTAACTCTTTGTTTCATGGTATAAGTCTTAATATGTTTTGCCAATATTCTTGTATATTTTTTATAGTTTCTTGAATCTTTTTCTAAAGTTGTTAATTTTTTCTGTATTTTTATAATATCTTGTGGGATTGAATTGTTTATCATATTCAAAAGGCCTTTTTTAATTTTTTTCAGATTATTACATATAGAAGATTAAAATATAAATTAAATATAATCTTTGCTATGATATAAACAATAAAATAAAAATAAAGGCGTTTTATATGTTTAATGATAAAAATATCTTAATAACTGGCGGAACAGGTAGTTTTGGTAAAAAATATACAAAAATTTTACTTGAAAAATATAGACCAAATAAAATTATCATTTATTCAAGAGATGAACTTAAACAGTATGAAATGTCGCAAGAGTACAATGATAAATGTATGAGATATTTTATTGGAGATGTAAGAGATGGTGATAGATTAAAAAAAGCCATGAAAGATGTGGATTTTGTAATTCATGCAGCTGCACTTAAACATGTACCAATAGCTGAATACAATCCAATGGAATGTATAAAAACAAATATTTATGGTGCTCAAAATGTAATTGATGCAGCACTTGAAAATGGTGTTTCAAAAATAATTGCACTCTCAACTGATAAAGCTGCAAATCCAGTAAATCTTTATGGTGCTACAAAATTGGCATCAGATAAACTTTTTGTTGCTGCTAATAATCTTGTTGGAAGTCAAGATACTCAATTTTCAGTGGTAAGATATGGAAATGTTATAGGTAGCAGGGGGTCAGTTGTTCCATATTTTCAAAAACTTTTAAAAGATGGAACTACGTTTTTACCAATTACTGATGAAAAAATGACTAGGTTTATGATTACCTTAGAAGATGGCGTTAATTTTGTACTTAAAAACTTTGAAAGAATGCAAGGTGGAGAGATTTTTGTTCCAAAAATTCCATCTATGAAAATGGTTGATTTAGCAGATGCGATGGCTCCATCTTTAGAACGAAGAATTATAGGAATAAGACCTGGTGAAAAACTTCATGAAATCATGTGTCCTGCTGATGATAGCCATTTAACTTTTGAATTTGATGATCATTTTGTGATTGCTCCAACAATTACGTTTACAAAAAGAAGAGATTATGACCATAATATTCTTGGTGAAATAGGTAAAAAAGTGGCTCAAGGATTTGAATATAACTCTGGAAATAACAAAGAGTGGCTAGAAAAAGATGAGTTATTAAAACTAATAAAAGAGATATAAATGAATTTCATACCTTATGGAAAACAAACTATTAGTGAAGATGATATAAATAGTGTAATTGAAGTTCTAAAATCTGATTTTTTAACAACAGGACCAAAAGTAAAAGAATTCGAAGAAAAAATAGCTTTTTATTGTGGTGCAAAATATTGTGTTGCAGTATCAAATGGAACAGCAGCACTTCATTTAGCTTCAATGGTTTTATTAAATGAAAATGATAAAGTTTTAACAACTCCAAACTCTTTTTTAGCAACTTCAAACTCTATTTTATATGTTAATGCAAAGCCTATTTTTGTAGATATTAAAGAAGATGGAAATATAGATTTAGATTTATGTGAAGAAGAACTTAAAAAAGATTCTTCAATAAAAGCTATTTATGTGGTTCATTTTTCAGGAAATCCAATAAATCAAAGAAAATTAAAATATTTAAAAGAAACATATAAAATAAAAATTTTAGAAGATTGCGCCCATTCGATTGGTGCAAAAATCGATGGAATAAAAGCTGGAAGTTGCGCTAATAGTGATTGTTCAATTTTTTCATTTCATCCTGTAAAACATATAACAACAGGAGAGGGTGGAGCAATTACTACAAACTCTAAAGAGTTATATGAAAAACTTTTACTTTTAAGAGCTCATGGAATGACTCCAAGAGCTGATATTGCTCCTTGGCAATATGATATGATTGAACTTGGATTTAATTATAGACTTACAGACATTTCATGTGCTTTGGGTTTATCTCAACTAAAAAAACTTGATAGTTTTTTATATTTAAGACGCTCAATTGCCAAAAGATATGATGACTTTTTTTCTAAAATAAATTTTATAAAACCTTTATACACTTTTACAAATAATAGTGCTTATCATCTCTATGTAATCAAAATAGATTTTGAAAAACTTAATATAAATAAAAAAGAGTTTGTTTTAAAAATGAGAGAAAACAGTATAGGTTTACAGCTTCATTATATTCCTATAAATAAACAACCATATTATAAAAATTTAGGTTATGGAGGTGAAATCACACCTCTTATGGATGAATATTATAAAAAAGTTATAAGTTTGCCTATTTATCCAAATTTAACCCATGAAGAACAAAATTATGTTTGTGAAAAAATATTGGAAATTTTAAAGTGAATATTAATCTTATAGAATCTCAAACAGTTGAATTCAAACAAATATGGAAAGATGAATACTTAAAAACAATTTGTGCCTTTGCAAATACTGAGGGTGGAAGTTTATATATTGGTTTAGATGATAATGCTGTGGTTTTAGGGCTTGAAGATATTGAAAATTTAATAGAAATTCTACCTAATAAAATAAATAATCGATTGGGCTTAATAGTTGAGATATTTCATAAAATACAAGAAAACAAACATTATTTACAAATAAAAATAGAAAAAACATATACGCCTATATCTTATAATGGAAAATTTTATAAGAGAAGTGGAAGTAATACTATTGAGCTAAATGGAGGAAATCTAACAAATTTTCTACTAAATAAATCTGGTAAAACTTGGGATGATATAGTTGAAGAAAAATTTACACTAGAAGAAATAGATTTAAACACAATAGAAAAATTTAAAAACCTATCAAGAGATAGAGTTCCAAATATACAAAATGAAAATAATCTTGAACAACTTTTACGAAAATTAAATTTATATGATGGTAAATATCTTAAAAGAGCAGCAATTTTACTTTTTGCTAAAAATCCACAACAATACTATATACAATCACACTCAAAAATAGGACGCTTTTTAAGTGAAACTGACATTCAAAGTAGTGATATAATTGAGGGAAATCTAATTGATCAAGTAGATAAGATTATGGATGTATTAAGGCTTAAATATCTAAAAGCATATATATCTTATGAGGGCATGCATAGAAGAGAAAAGCTAGAATATCCTTATGAAGCATTAAGAGAAGCTGTGATAAACGCACTAGTGCATAGAGATTATACAAATACTTCAAATTTGCAAATAAAAGTCTTTGATGATAAACTTGTGATGTATAACGGAGCCACACTAAGTAGTGAAGTTCCTATAGAAAAGTTTGATAAACCACATCAATCAAAACCTTTTAATCCTATAATGGCTAATATATTTTACAAATGTGGTTTTATAGAAAATTGGGGAAGAGGCACAACTAGTATTATTAATGAATGTTTAGATTATGGCTTACCTAAGGCAACTTTTGAATATGAGTGGACAGCTGTTGTAACGACATTTTATAAAAAACAAATTGTTATAGAAGAAACTGGCGGTATAACTGGCGGTATAACTGGCGGTATAACTGGCGGTATAAATGAACTAGAAAATTTTATAATAAAAAATGAAAATTTAAGTGCTATTGCATTAAGTAAAAAATTAGAAATACCTTTAAGAACTACTCAACGATGGATAAAAGAATTAAAAGATAAAAATAAAATTGAGTATAGAGGTAGTAAAAAAACAGGAGGATATTATGCAAAATAGCTGTGTTGCAATAATTCCAGCTAGAGGTGGAAGTAAAAGAATTCCTAGAAAAAATATAAAAGATTTTTTTGGAAAGCCTTTGATAGCTTACAGCATAGAAGTTGCTTTGAAATCTAAACTTTTTGATAAAGTTATTGTTTCAACAGATGATGAAGAGATTGCTAAAATTGCTATAAAATATGGAGCAAGTGTTCCTTTTATTAGACCAAAAGAGTTAAGTGATGATTTTACAGGAACAGGTGCAGTTGTAAATCATACTTTAGAGTATTTAAAGAGTGTTGGTGAAAATTATGATTTTGTTTGTACTATTTATGCAACAGCTCCATTTTTAGATGAAAAGTATTTAATTGAAGGTTTTGAAAAACTAAAAAACTCAAATGCAAAAAATGCTTTTTCATGTACATCTATGCCATTTCCAATTCAAAGAACTTTTAAAATAACACAAAATGAAAGATGTGAGATGTTCTGGCCTGAGAATTTTTCTAAAAGAAGTCAAGATTTAGAAGAGGCTTATCAAGATGCTGGGCAGTTTTATTGGACGAATTTAAATATCAAATCAGATGAGATTATTTTTGGAAAAGATTCAATTCCTATAATACTCCCTAGATTTTTAGTACAAGATATAGATACTTTAGAAGATTGGCAAAGAGCTGAGATTATGTATGAAGTTATACAAAAGGTGAAATCATGAAAATAGGAAATTTTGATTTACAAAAAGATGGGACATATATTATTGCAGAACTTAGTGCAAATCATAATGGCAGTTTACAAACAGCCCTTGAAACTATAAAAGTAGCAAAAGAGTGTGGTGCTAGTGCAATAAAACTTCAAACTTATAGAGCAGATACTATGACTCTTAATAGTAAAGATGAAGATTTTATGATAAGTGGAGGAACATTGTGGGATGGAAAAAATCTTTATAAGTTATATGAAGAAGCATATACTCCATGGGAATGGCACAAAGAGTTGTTTGATTATGCAAAAAGTTTAGATATAGATATTTTTTCAACTCCTTTTGATAAAAGTGCAGTTGATTTTCTCGAGCAATTTAATCCAAGTGCTTATAAAATCGCCTCTTTTGAAATAACAGATTATGAACTTGTAAGATATGTTGCAAGTAAACAAAAGCCAATTATTATTAGTACAGGAATTGCTACAATTGAAGAAATTTTAGATGTGGTGAACATTTGTAAAAAAGAGGGAAATGAAAATATTGTACTTTTAAAGTGTACAAGCCAATATCCAGCACCACTTGAAGAAGCGAATTTAAAAACTATTTCAAATATGAAAGAGACTTTTGGAGTTGAAGTTGGATTTTCAGATCATACCTTAGGCGTAACAGCTCCAATAGTTGCAGTTACTTTAGGAGCAAAGGTTATTGAAAAGCATTTTATTCTTGATAAAAGTATTGGTGGACCTGATTGTGAGTTTTCTTTGGACAAAAAAGAGTTTAAACTTCTTGTTGATGTAATTCGTGATACTGAAAAACTTTTAGGAGTTGTTGATTATAGTTTAAATGAAAAAAGAGAGAAACAAAGAAGATTTGCAAGAAGTTTATATATATCAAAAGATATAAAAAAAGGTGAAGTTTTTACTCTTGAAAATATAAAAAGTGTAAGACCATTTTATGGGCTTCATCCAAAGTATTTAAATGATGTTTTAGGAAAAGTTGCTCTTAAAGATTATAAATTTGGAGATAGAGTTGAAAAGAATACTTTTTAGATGCGATTCATCATCAACTATTGGTTTAGGACATGTTAAAAGATGTTTGGTTTTAGCAAAAAGATTAAAAGAGTTAAATAAGAATTTAAAAATATTTTTTTCAACATTAGATTTAGAGGGAAATATCAATTTTGAGATTTTAAAAGAGGGATTTACTAGCTACTCTTTAAAAGATAATAGTGTATCTTCTCTTGATTATGTAATAAAAGGATTAAGTATAGATTTTTTAGTTATTGATTCATATGAAATAGATATAACTTTTGAAACACAATTAAAATTAAATAATCATAGTCTAAAAATAATGAGTTTTGACGATACTTTAAATTTGCATAATGTAGATTTTATTTTAAATCATGGAATTCAAGCAAAGAAACATAGCTACAAAAATTTAGTTCCAAAAAATTGTAAAATTTTATGTGGAAGTGAATATACACTTTTACGGGATGAATTTTTTAAAAAGTATAATAAAAAGATTGAAAAAAACTCAATTGCAATTATTTTAGGTGGAAATGATGTTTTAAATCTCTCTTCAAAGGTTGCTTTATTCCTTTTAGAAATAAATAGTAAATATAAGGTAAGTATTATTACAACTAGAGTTAATCCTCATTTAAAAGAGTTAAGAAAAAATAGAGATATTGAACTTTTAGTTGATAGTGACAATATTGCAGAAGTTTTAAGCACTAAAGAGTTGGTTATAACTGCAAGTGGAGGAACTTTGTTTGAAGTTCTTGCTTTAAAGAAAGATTTTATAAATATTGAAATTGTTTCTAATCAAAATGATATAACAAATTTTTTAGAGAAGAAAGGTGTAAAAACAACAATAAAAGCTGAAAATCTTTCTTTAAAAGAGTTAGAAAAAAAGATAGAATATATCAATAAAAAAGATGTTTATAAAAAATTGGATTTAAAGTTTTCAAGAGATAAATTAGTTAAAAAGATTTTGAAAGAGATAAAATGATAAATGTAACAAAAACATATCTTCCTGATAAAGAAAAATACAAAAAATATATAGATGAGATTTATGAAAATTGTTGGGTTACAAATAATGGTCCACTAGTTCAAAAACTAGAAAAAAAATTAGCAAAATATCTTGGAGTTAAAAATATTGTATTAGTTGCAAATGGTACAGTTGCTTTGGAAATAGCATATAGAATATTAGAATTAAAAGGATTTGCTATAACTACTCCTTTTAGTTTTGTAGCTACTACAAGTTCACTTGTTACAAATCAACTTTTACCTATTTTCGCTGATATAAACCCAAAAAGCTTAAATATTGATCCAAAAAAGATAGAAAAGCAAATTACTAAAAATACATCTGCTATAGTTGCTACTCATGTATTTGGAAACCCTTGTGATGTAGAAGCTATAGAAGAGATAGCAAAAAAATATAAACTAAAAGTAGTTTATGACGGTGCACATACTTTTGGAATAAATTATAAAAATAAAAATATAGCAAATTATGGAGATATAACAACACTTAGTTTTCATGCTACAAAGCTATTTCATACTATTGAGGGTGGAGCTTTGATTATCAATGATGATGAGCTTGTGCAAAAAGCTAGATATCTTATTAACTTTGGAATTAAAAATCAAGAAGATATACCACATCTAGGTACAAATGCAAAGATGAATGAATTTGAAGCAGCTATGGGATTATGTGTGCTTGATGACATAGAAGCGATAAAAAGCAGTAGAAAAGGGGTGTATGAAACCTACAAAAAAGAGCTAGATGGCATAGTGCAGTTTCAAGAACAAAACGAAAATTCCACTCAAAACTACAGCTATTTTCCTGTAGTTTTCAAAAGTGAAGAACAGCTTTTAAAGGTGCAAAAAGCCTTAAATGAAAAAGAAATTTTCCCAAGAAGATATTTTTACCCATCTCTTGATACTTTAACTTATATAGAACCAAAACAAGAGTGCGAAATATCGAGAGATATAAGCAAAAGAATACTTTGTTTACCTATTTATGCAGAGCTTGAGAAGGATGTTCAGGATATTATCATCTCTACTATCAAAGATATGCTATCAAAAATTTAATCAACTACAATGATGGTGAGATAGAAATACCAATCTCTATAAAAGAAGATACTATTTGGCTTACACAAAAGCAAATAGCAGAGCTATTTGGTGTTACAAAACAAAATATAAGTTTACATACTATAGAGATATTTAAGAGTCAAGAACTCGAAAAAAGTTCAACTGTCAAGAAATACTTGACAGTTCAAAAAGAGGGAAACAGAGAGGTTTCAAGAGAATTAGAACATTACAATCTTGATGTAATTATCTCAGTGGGGTATCGAGTAAATAGTAAAAAAGCTACAAAGTTTAGGCAATAGGCAACGAGTCTAATGTTGAATTTTGAATGTTTAATTTTTAATGAGAGAAAAGTGGCATGAAACAAAATAATCTTATCTTAGATAAATCGTTTGCTTTTGCTGTCAGAATTGTGAAGTTGTATAAATATTTATGTGATGAGCAAAAAGAGTATGTGTTATCCAAACAACTTCTTAGATGTGGCACCTCTATAGGAGCTAATATCAATGAAGCACAAGCTGGACAAAGTAAAGCTGATTTTATAGCAAAGATGAGTATAGCTAGTAAAGAAGCCAGAGAGACAAACTACTGGATTGAACTTTTGATAGAGACTAAATATCTGAATATCGAAGATACACATGTAAAAAGTTTAAAAGAAGATATAGAAGAAATTATTAAGTTGCTAACAAGTATTATCAAGTCAAGTCAGGTGAATAAATGAATAATTAAAAATTCAAAATTCAACATTTGAAATTAGCAACTGCTAGTTTAAAAGACTTAGGAAATAAGGTTTTTGCTTTTTCTAAGATAGATATAGATGCACTAAATATTATGGAGAAGTTAAAATGAATAAACCAAAACAAGAGTACAAAATATCAAGAGATGTAAGCAAAAGAATACTTTGTTTGCCTATTTATGTAGAACTTAAAAAAGATATACAAAATAAAATTTTAAATATAATTTTATTCAATTTAAAATAAGGAGAAAAAATGACAAGAGAAGAAATGATTAATTCATTAGAAGATATTCTAATGCTAGAAGAGGGTGAGTTGAATTTAGAACAAAATTTAACTGAATATGAAGATTGGGATTCTATGAGTTATTTAGCTTTAATAGCACTATTTGATAGTAGATTAAAAACTAGATTGGATATTGAAGCAATAAAAGGTTTTAGAACTGCAAATGACATTTTAAATCAAGCTGGTTTATAAAAATGATTAAGATAGGAACATATCTTCCAAAAAAAGTACTTTCAAATGAAGATTTGGAGTACTTAGGTTGGAGTGCCAAAAAAATATTTCTAAAAACAGGAATATTACAACGACATATTACAGTAGAAAATGAAACTGCTTTAGACTTAGCATATAAAGCTTGTGAAGATTTATTTTCAAAATATAATGTTGATAAAAACAAAGTTGATTATATTCTGTACTGCACACAAAGTCCAGACTATAATCTACCAAACAATGTAAGTATCTTACATAAAAGATTAAATTTACCAAATACTGTTCCAACACTTGAATATAATCAAGGTTGTAGTGGTTATATTTATGGTTTATCCTTAGCAAAAGCTTTGATTAATTCAAATCTTGCGTCAAATATTTTATTAGTTACAACTGATACATATACTAAATATATAGATAATCAAGATAGAGCAAATAAAACTATTTTTGGAGATGGTGCAACTGCAACATTATTTACAAAAAATGAAACTGATAAATTTGGTGAATTTATTTTTGGAACAGATGGAAAAGGCTCATGTAACTTGTGTGTAAATAATAGTGGATTATCTAAAGAAAAACTTACCCTTGAAGGATTTGAAGATAAACTATTTATGAATGGGAGTGAAATATTCAATTTTACATTAGAAGCAGTTCCTTATTCTATAGAAAAAGTATTAGAAAAAAATAGTTTAAATTTTGAAGATATAGATTATTTTTTATTTCATCAAGCAAATGATTTTATGCTAGAACATTTAAGAGAAAAACTAAATATTCCAAAAGAAAAATTCCCAAAATTTATAGAAAATACAGGAAATACGGTATCTTCAACAATACCATTTTTAATAAATGATTTAAATGAAAAAGAAGTATTGAAAAAAGGCGATAAATTATTATTGATAGGATTTGGTGTTGGTTACTCTTGGGGAACAACTATAATTGAGTATTAAAAGGGACTATAAAAATGAAAACAAAAATTAAAAACTGCAAAATTATACATATAGAAACTATGGTTCCATCAAAAATTGTAAACAACAAAGATTTAGATTTTGATGAAAAACTCAAAAAGAAAATTATCAAAAATACAGGTGTAGAGCAAAGATATGTATTAGATGAAAATCAATCTTTTTTAGAAATGTATACACAAATAGGATTGAATACATTAGAAACATTAAATTGGGAAAAAGATTCAATAGATGGGGTAATAGTTGTTACTCAAACTCAAGAATATAAACTTCCTGCAACATCTTGCATTTTGCAAGGTGCATTAGGATTAAGTAATGAATCTTTTGCTTATGATATTTCGATGGGATGTAGTGGATATATTTATGGACTTTATACTGCAATGTCAAATATAGCAGCTTCAAATGGAGATATAAAAAGAGTATTGCTTTTTGTTGGAGATGCAATAAGTACTATAGTAAATCCTAAAAATAAATCAAATGTGTTTTTATTTGGTGATGCAGTAAGTTGTACAGCTATAGAGTATGATATAAATGCTTGTGAAACACCATTTATTTTAAAGACAGATGGAAGAGAGTTTGAAAATATTATTATTGAAGATAGTGGATTGAAAAATAAAATTTCTTGTGATTCTTTTGAAGATTATATTGATGAAGAGGGAAATGTCAATTCAAAAAATTGTTTAAAAATGGATGGTGCAAAAGTATTTAACTTTACAGTGGATAATGTACCAAATATAGTAGAAGAAACTTTAACTTATATAAAAATGAATAAAGAAGAAATTTCAAATTATTGTTTTCATCAAGCAAATAAATTTATGATCAATTTTTTATCTACAAAAATAGGAGTAAATGATAAAACTCCTATAAATATAGAAAAATTTGGAAATACTTCTTGTACTTCAATTCCTTTGATTTTAACTGAAATTAAGTCTTCAACAAAAAATAATATGCTAGTTGGCTTTGGTGTAGGAATGTCTATGGGTACATGTATAGTTGATTTAGAAAAAACAACTTTTAATCACTCAATTTACAAGGAACAAAAAAATGAAAAAAGTAACTGATTATTTTTCTAATGAAAATTATAGTTTAGAAAGAAAACAACTATTTGAAAAATTCTTTCATTTTGGATGCCATGTTAGTGAATTAGAAAATAACTGTGATTATATAAAATTAAATGTTTTTGAAAACGAAGTAATTATATATAATGACAATGATGAAATAATTTGCTTTGAAAATATTTGTCCTCACAGAGGAGCCCCATTTATTTGTGGGGATCAAAATCAAGGTTGTCAAAAACTTACTTGCCCTTATCATGGATGGAGTTACTCTAAAGGAAAACTAGTTATTCCAAATAAAAATCAATTTAATGATGAAGATGTATCTAATAGAGATTTATTTAAATATAAAATAGAAAAAGTTGGTAATTTTATATTTTTCTCAAAAAATCCAATAATGAGTATTAATAAACAATTAGGAAAGTTTTATAACATATTAGAACAAATATCAAAGTCTATAGATAAAAAAATTGATTTGAATAAAAATGAATTTTTATCTAATTGGAAAATTTCATTAGAAAATGCTCTAGAAAATTATCATGTTCCTTATATTCATCCAAATACATTGGCACCTTTGGGATTAACAAATGGAAATGTTGAATTTGAATCGTTGAATTCTTTGTGGATAAGTGAAATAAGCAATGAGAAAGCTTTTAAAAAACTAGCTAAATTAAAACTTTTTTTTAATAAAGATATTTTCTATAAAGAAAATTATTTTAGTATGTACTTATTCCCATTTAGTATGATATCTTCTACTTTTGGGTACTCGTATGCTTTTCAATCATTTTTTCCAAACAATACAGATAAAACAAGTTTTTATAGTAGAACATATAGTGTACATAGTGAATTGAATACAGAAGCATTTTACAATAGTGTAAAAGATATAAATAGACAAATATTTGATGAAGATATTTCAGTTTGTAATTTAATACAGAAATCTTTAAAAAATAGAGATACAGATTTTGTTTATAATCAAATGGAAAAGAGAATATTGAGTTTTCAAAGAAATTATGGAACATATATGGAGAAAAACAATGATAACATTTAGTGAAAATAATATATTTCTGGTTACTGGAGCTAGTTCGGGTTTAGGAAAAGCAACATTATTAGAATTAAATAAGCTTGGTGCAAAAGTAATAGCAGTTGGTAGAAATATAGAATCGTTAAATAATGTTAAAGATAGTTCTTCTTTTCCTGAGAATATTTATTTAGAAGAATTTGATTTTAATAAAACAGATGGTATTGCTTTGTTTATAAAAGATTTGGTAAAAAAACATGGAAAATTAAATGGTATAGCACATTTTGCAGGCATGGCTAAATTATACCCTTTAAGAGCAACTTCTTTAGAGATAATAAAAGAAATCTTTGAATTAAACTTTTTTTCATCTTATGAAATTGTAAGAGTGATGAATGATAAGAGATTTAAAAACCAAGATGAATTTTCAATAGTTTTAACATCTTCAATTAGTTCAATACGAAGTTTTGAAGGATTAAGTGCTTATGGAATGAGTAAAGGCGCTGTAAATTCTTTAGTAGTTTCTTCAGCATTAGAATTAGCAAAAAACAATGTAAGAATAAATTCAATTTTACCAGGTCATATAGAAACAAGCATGACAAATAATTTAGCAGAATTGCAAAGTGAAGAATATAAAAACGAACTTATAAATTCTTATCCATTAGGAGAGGGTACACCTGAAGATGTGGCTAAATTAACTGTTTTCTTATTATCTAATTCTTCTAAATGGATAACAGGTCAAAACATTGTAGTTGATGGTGGGAGAACACTACTTTGAAAAATATCTATATTTATGGTGCTGGTTCTGCTGGTGGTGAAATTTATCATTGGCTTATGGATTATTTACAAACTACAAATGAATATCAATTTAAAGGTTTTATTGGTTCAATAAATTTGTTTAGTGAAAATTCTGAATTATATAATCTTTATTTATGCCATGAAGATGAACTAAAATTTACAGATAATGATTATGTCATAATTGGCGTTGCTGAAAATATTGAACATAAAAAATCAATAATTGAAAAATTCAGAAAAACAAAAGTAAATTTTTTTAATCTTATTCATCCAACAGCGATAATTAAGAATTATAAAACCATAGGCATAGGTAATATTGTTTCTCCATATTCGATACTAAGCTATGATGGAATTTTAGGAGATTTCAATTTTATAAATTGTCATGTAACAGTAGGACATCATGCTAAAATAGGTGATTATAATACACTTAATTCACATTGTGATATTACAGGATATGTAAAAATAGGAAATGAAAACTATTTTGGTTCAGGTGCAAAAATGCTTCCAAAATCTATTATTGGAAACAATAATAAAATAGCAGCAGGAGCAGTTATATATAAAAAATTTAAAGATAACTGCACAATATCTGGTAATCCAGCTATTAAATTATAAACCAAAAGGATTTTAGATGAAATCAGTTTATATAGGATTATATATGCAAAAACCAAGTAAATTCCACAACAATAGAAAACTATATAATTGGTTAGCCTATGATAATGGTGACAAATGGCTTTTAGAGTACTCAAAACATTATAAAGGAATATTGATTGATTTAGGTTGTGGAACAGCTCCATACAAAGATTTCTTTTTACAATATGCTGATAAATATGTTGGTGTTGATTGGACAAAAACTTTACATAATTCAAAAGCAGATGTAATATCAAATTTAAATGAAAAAATTAAACTGCCCGATGAT
>Ga0172377_10000551_pt1 | contig 35357 bp, 32 predicted proteins | sample Pumphouse3metaG_FD_119749 | JGI IMG/M metagenome (GOLD analysis project Ga0172377, IMG submission 119749) | Leachate microbial communities from a municipal landfill in Southern Ontario, Canada - Pumphouse #3 metaG | ecosystem: Engineered > Solid waste > Landfill > Unclassified | place: Canada... | reverse complement strand
TACAGGACTCGTTTTGATAAGGTATTGAATCGAGTATTGAACCGGAATTATGAGCCTTTATGCGCAAATTCAAAAAAAGGAATAAATAGACATGGATGAGAGCTAAGAGGCTATCTTCATGGGCATTATAAATATGATATATAGATATTTCAGGGGAATGCCTGCTGTGGCCTTGTTCTACACGAAACGTTTCGAATCCAGCACGCACCAGCTGAAGCTGATTGAGCGACCGGCTGAAGCCAGCGTTACTTACCAAATTGGAGCTGCACCTGCCGGATGATGGCATCCAGGAAGAGAGTGCCGGTTTCATCGATATCCTGAGGCTGGAAGTCCAGATATTTGTCCCACTGGCTGATGATATAATCATGCGTCACCACCCGGTAGATGCGCTGGGGATCGAGCTTTTCGTTACCGATCATGAAGGCAGAACTTTCATTCGAAGTAGAACTTTCTTGTGAAAACCAGGAGGGGCTACTGACGGTCATGATATCGTAAGGTCTTTCCTGGGCGATACTTATATTCCTGGCATAGGCGCTAAGGATATCCTGGCCAGAGCAGGAAAACAGGGCTACGGTATTGCCAAAGGGGATGTAATCATGCAGCTCTTTCAGGGTGATTGCTCCAGCGGGCAAGTGCTTGCGCAGACCACCGTTATTGATCATGGCGAGATCGGCTTGGGGGTATTCGGCCAGCAGAGCATTTGCCACCCAGAACGAGCCCTCGGTTGGCAGAAACTTATCCACTTTAAAGTCATAGGGCAAAGTCCCCGCTACCTTGCTCAGGCTTTTTTCCAGCTCCCCGATGGTCTGTTCCAGGAAAGGCGCAAGCTCACTGACATACTCATCCGGTGCTTGGCTAAGAGGCTGCAAGTAATTGTTAAACTGGATGATGCGATCCTTTTTCACCTTGAGATCGGCCACTCCCAGATAGCTCAGATGACTTCCGGCGGAGAGCATGTAGATGCCGTTTATCTGGGTGGGTTCGGGGATGCTGATATGCGAGTGTCCGCCCACAATGATATCGATGCGATCATCAAGCTGAGTGGCCAACAGGCTATCCGCTTCCCAGCCGTTGTGCGTGAGCAGGATGATGAGATCGCTTTGGGCATCCACTTCGGCGATGATGCGGTCTATGGCCTGGGTATAAGGCAAAATGGTGATGGGGGCGACGTTTTCCGGTTTGACGCGCTCGGGCAGGCTTTCGATGGTGAGGCCGATCACGCCGATCTTGAGCTTGCCTTTTTGGAAGATACCATAGGGAGCGGTGGCAAAGCTGGCGCCGTCTGCATCCAATAGATTGGCCGAATAAAAGGGGAATTCCGCCTTTTCCATCAAGGACTTGGCGTGATTATAGCTAAGGTCGAACTCATGGTTTCCCGGCGTGGCCGCGTCCAAATCCAAGCGCTTAAAGACTTCCAATACCGCTCCACCCTGCACGGAATCATACATTAGCGAGGAGAAGATAGAGCCGGTCTGCATATCTCCGGCATCCAGATAGAGATGGGGCGATTTCTCGGCTCTGGCCTCGTCCAGATGATATTCCAGAGCTTCATAGCCGCCTATGCCATCTCTTGAAGGTTGATAGGCTGCGTGGCTGTCATTGGTATGCAGGATTCTGAGATTTGACGAACAGGCTGCTAAAATCAGCAGGCTGAGGGAGGTGATCAAAAGCGTGGTCTTTTTCATTGTTGCTATCCTTAAATCATTAGGGGAGAGAGTTTTGCCAGGTCTTGGGGGGTATCGATGCCAAAGCCCTGATAGTCTGTCTTGCACATGCGGATCTTCAGGCCATTTTCCAGGGCGCGCAGTTGTTCCAGCTTTTCGATCTGCTCATACTCGCCCAGAGGAAACTTCACAAACTGCATCAAGGCATTGTGCCTAAAGCCATAAACGCCGATGTGGCGATAATATACGCGCGGAGCTTCCTCATCCCGGTCAAAGGGAATGAGGCTGCGGGAAAAATACATGGCGTCACCCTGCACATCGGTCACCACCTTGACTATATTGGGGTTTGCGAATTCCTTTATATCGGTGATGGGGGTCATCAAACTGGCCATTTTCACATCTATATCATCAAAAGCTGCGAGCAAGGTCTGCAGGGCTGCTCTTTCTATCAAGGGTTCATCGCCCTGCACATTTAGGATAATGCTATCGGGTTCCAGCACTTCAGCCACCGCGGCGATGCGATCTGTGCCGCTGGGTAAATCTTCGGAGGTGAGCACCACTGTGGCGCCAAAATCCTGGGCCACGGATGAGATGCGCAGATCGTCTGTGGCGATGATGACTTCATCAAAAAGCTCGCTGGCCAGCACCCTCTCATAGACATGGCGCAGGATGGGCTTTCCGGCCAGCAGGGCCAAAGGTTTGCCCGGAAAGCGGCTGGAGGCATAACGGGCCGGAATCACGGCATAGTGCTTAATCATCTTGTCTCCCATGCAGAGGCTTCATCCCTCTGCCTTCTTGTAATGCTGTCTTCAAGGTTTTTGCAAAAAGTCTCTCACAGATCACACAGATTGCACAGATTATCAAAAGAGAAAGCAAATAATAGATGTCAACAAGGTATTCCATGGTTATTTTTACCTGATTTAGGCTTAAATAAGCAGAAATCTCTGTGCCGTTAGCTACTATTTTCTTCATCCGTGTTAATCCGTTTGATCCGCACAATCCGTGTGACTATTTTTCACAATGTTGTAATGCTTTTTCAGCCAGATCAACAGGGCTGAGGTGTCGGTGTAATTCACCCCGGGAATCCGCATCGCCTGGCTAATACTGAGCGGCCTGATTTTGGCAAGTTTTTCACGGGCTTCCCAGGCCAGACTCTGGATCTGATAATAATCTATATCCTCCGGAAGGCGAAGTTCTTCTGCCTTTTTGTGCCGCTTGAGCTCTTCATACATGCGGGCAAGATAGCCGGAATACTTGATCTCCAGTTCCACTCGCTGGCGGATTTCAGGAGTAAAATCGTCTTTGATCTGGTAGCCGTATTTCTGTAGATCATGCAGGGAAAGATCGGGGCGTTTTAGCAATAAAGCAAACTTGGTGGGCTCTCTGAGCTCGGGATGCTTGCTGCTGTTGGTTTCGCTGAGATACTTGATCTCGCGCTCTTTGATGTGCAGCATATTCTGGAAGGCTTGCCAGCGTGTATCTGATACCAGGCCAAGTGAGTAGCCCAGGGGCATCAGCCGTTCATCGGCATTATCCTGTCTCAGCAAAAGCCGGTATTCGGCTCTGGAAGTAAACATGCGGTAAGGCTCATTGGTGCCGCAGGTGATCAGATCATCGATCAAAACGCCGATGTAGGCCTGGCTGCGGGAGAGGATGATGGCCTGCTTTCCTTCCAGGGCGAGGCTGGCATTCACACCGGCCAAAAGTCCTTGTGCCGCAGCTTCTTCATAGCCGGAGGTGCCATTGATCTGTCCGGCCAGATACAGGCCGGGAATCTTTTTGCATTCCAAAGAGGGATAAAGCTCGGAAGGATCCACATAATCGTATTCAATGGCGTAAGCATAGCGCATGATGCGGGCCTGTTCAAGGCCGGGAATGCTATGCACGATCTCTTCCTGAATATCGGCCGGCAGCGAGGTGGAGATGCCATTTACATAGCCTTCACAGGTGTGCAGCCCTTCGGGCTCGATGAAAACCTGATGGCTTTCCCGCTGAGGGAATTTCACGATCTTATCCTCTATGGAGGGGCAATAGCGAGGCCCGATGCCGGTGATCATCCCACCATAAAGGGCGGACTGCTGGATGTTTGCCGAAATGATGGCATGGGTCTCTTTGGTGGTTCTGGTCAGATAGCAGGATACCAGATTCCTGAGCGGGATATTGCGGTAATGAGAGAAGCCGGAAGGCTCTTCGTCACCACCTTGGGCTTCCAGGATGGAGTAGTCCAAAGAGTTCAAATCCACCCGGGGCGGAGTTCCGGTCTTGAAGCGTAAGACCTTGAGCCCCAGCGCAGTTAGGGACGGGGCAAGCTCTTCGGAAGAAGGCTCTCCGCTGCGGCCACCCTGATAGCTGCTCTTGCCGATATGGATGCGTCCGCCCAGGAAAGTGCCGCTGGCGATGATCACCTTGGGGGCGCGATACTCTTTCCCGATCTCACTGATGCAGCCGGCTACCTTGCCTTCTGTGATGATGAGAGAGGCGATATTTGCTTCGATCAATCTGAGACCCGGGGCGCATTCCACCGCTTCACGCATCAGGAAAGAATATTCGGTCCGGTCATTTTGGGATCGGGGTGCCCAGACGGCGGGGCCTTTGCTGCGGTTCAGCATGCGGAAATGAATGCCGGAGAGGTCTGCCACGCGCGCCATTTCGCCACCCAGGGCGTCAATCTCCCTGGCCAGATGCCCTTTGGCAGGCCCACCCAGAGAGGGATTGCAGCTCAGGCGGCCGATGGCTTCAAGTTTGATGGTGAAAAGAGCGGTATTCGCGCCTCGGCGCGAGGCAGCCAAAGCAGCTTCAAGGCCAGCATGACCACCGCCGATTACGATGATATCAAAGTTATCTTGCATTTAGCAAGCTACAATCTGCTTTCCAGAAAATCAGTAAGCTTATCCAGCCCGGTGTTTTTCAGAGCCGAGACTGGGTAAATGGGATGATCTCCCAGTCCCAGATCGCGGGCCAGCACCTGCAAGACTTTGGCTTGCTTGGTCTTGGGAATCTTATCTGCCTTGGTGGCGATCACACAGTGGTCAATCTCTCTCAGGCGCAGCATTTCCAGCATGAGCATGTCTTTCTTATCTGCGGGATGCCGGATATCCACCAGCACAAAGAGGCTTTTGAGTTGGACACGCTGTTCAAAGTATTTGCTCACCATTATGCGCCACTTTTCCTGTTCAGTTTGGCTCACCTGGGCGTAACCGTAGCCGGGCAGATCTGTAAATTGCATAAAGCCGGTTTCTTCATTGTCATCAATGCGATAGCGGGTCAGGAAGAAATTCAGCAGGCGGGTCTTACCGGGGGTGCCGGAAGTCTTGGCCAGGCCGTGATGATTGGTCAGCAGATTGATCAAGGTGGATTTTCCCACATTGCTGCGTCCGGAAAAGGCAAATTCTGGATATGCCGAAGCCGGGTAATCATTGGGATCCACCGCACTTTTCACGTAAAAGGAATCTACTATTCTAAGCATGGCTATAGATTACGCTGCTGCGTTCCGATTCATGGATTTCCACTTCTTTGATCTGAGCCGGATAGGGCTTCAGAGCCTCCGCCATTTTGTCGTAGATCATCCGCGCCAGATTTTCGGAGGTGGGATTTTGCCCCTCCAGAAGGGGCAAATCGTTCAGATATTCATGGTCAAATGCGGCCAGGATACCGCCCAAAATCTCTTTGATGATGCCGTAATCCAGTGCCATGCCGATATTGTCAAGCTCATGGCAGGCAATGCCTACGCGCACTTTCCAATTGTGACCATGCAGGTTTGAACAGGCACCCTCATAGCCACACAGACGGTGCGCGGCAGAAAAGTGATCACTTACATTGAGTAAATACATATATTCTCCTAAATATAATCCTTGCGATTGTTGATTTGTAACAAGTCCCTGGGAAGCTCATATTTGGTGCTTGCAGAAGCAATCTCTTCTGCATCAGGGGCATCGAAATGCACCCAAAATGCCTCAGCCAAAGAGCTAACCGGGACCAAATTCTGTCCCGCCACTTTGAAATACCGGATCATCTGAACCTCCTTTATTTTGTATATTTGTCTGAATGTCAGTCTTTGGGAAGGGTGAAATTATGGCAAGGAAAAAAGATAATAATTGAGAATTGAAGATGGAGAATTGAGAATGGGGGGCGGAGAATTGAGGTTTTTTGTTGACAGAATTACAGCAGGCAGATATTGTTACCGTTACTGGAAATATGCCTGAAAAGCAAACCCAATAATGTCTTACGGAGTAAACATGAAAATACTGATCACAGGTGGCGCGGGCTTCATTGGTTCGCATTTGGCCGAACGCCTTCTTAATGAAGGCAATGAAGTGTACGCGATAGATAACCTTTCTACCGGAAGTCTCGCCAATATTGAATCCTTACGGGATCATCCCAAGTTCCACTTTTGTACGGGGAGCATCCTGGATCGTGAGCTGATGAGTGAACTGATCTCAAAGTGCAAGCAGGTCTATCACCTGGCGGCAGCGGTGGGCGTGAAATACATCATAGAAAACCCCTTGCTTTCGCTGAAAACCAATATTGTGGGCACGGACAACGTTCTGGAGCTGTGCAACAAATACAAGTCCAAGGCTTTGATCACCTCCACCAGCGAGATCTATGGCAAGAGTGAAAAGATGCCTTTTTCGGAGCAGGATGACCGCCTTTTGGGCTCCACTCACATCAGCCGCTGGGGTTATAGCTGCTCCAAGGCCATCGATGAATTTATGGCTCTGGCCTTTTATCGTGAGAAGAAGCTGCCGATGGTGATCGTGCGCTGTTTCAATACCGTGGGCCCCCGGCAGAGCGGACAGTATGGCATGGTCTTGCCGAAATTCATCAAATCGGCTCTTTTGGATCAGCCCATCGTGATCTTTGGTTCGGGCAAGCAGACCCGCTGTTTTGCCGATGTTTCCGATGTGGTGGGCGCTTTTGTGAAGCTCATGAACAGTCCCGAATGCGAGGGCGAGATCTTCAATGTGGGCACCACAGAATCCATCAGCATAGAAGAGCTGGCCCAGAAGGTCAAAAGCATGTGCGAGAGCAAATCCAAGATCGAATACATGAGCTATGAAGCCGCTTATGAAGAAGGTTTTGAGGATATGATGCACCGCAAGCCGGATTTGGACAAAATCAAACAGTACATCGGCTATGAACCAGAGTACAAGCTCGATGATATCATCTCTCGCATGATACATTACTATGAAAACTAAATATATTTGCAGTATAGCTTTGCTGCTGCTAAGCACTCTCAGTTTTGCGCTGGATATCCCTGTGGCTGCGATCCCGCAGCTTAGCATCAGCATCAGCGGTTATGTGGAAAACCCCGGTACTTACAAGGTCTATCCCACAGACCGGCTTTCCGATGCACTCTTGCAGACAGAAGCCTCTGCAGAGCTGAAGCTAAGGCAGCCTACTCTCATCCAGCCAGAGCCAGATCCCCTGCTGAAGCTGAATCCAATTCCAGAGCTCAGGGAAGCAGAGCCAGAAACCCGGGACTTTGCACAGCTTCAGGCTCTGCGGCATATCCGCTTGATCCGGAATGGCAAAGAAGAAACTTACGATCTATTGCGATTTTACCGCCTGGGCGAGATCTCCCAAAATCCCCTGCTGCGGGATGGAGATTTGATCCACATCCCGGTGATCAAGGATATAGTAAATGTCTGGGGAGCAGTGGCCTATGCCGGCGATCTGGAATATAAAGCCGGAGATACTGTAAAGCAGATGATCGATCTGGCTTTGGGCACCCTGCCCGGGGCCGAGCTTTCTGCGGTGCGCCTGAGCACATATCAGGGAGAGAGGCAGCCTTACCTCATTCAAATCCTGAACCTGAAGGATCAGCCCGAGCTGGGGGATATCCAGATGCACGCCGGAGACCGGCTGATGATACCTCTGAACAGCCGTTTTCAAGAGAAAAAGCTGGTAAGTCTCAGCGGGAGATTTGTGCATCAGGGCGAGTATATCCTCCCCGAAGAGGCCACCTTGTGGGATGCCATTCAAATGGCCGGTGGCATCACCGAAGATGCCGATCTGGCCAATGCCGTAGTCCTGAACCAGGCTTACAATGCCGAGCTGGATCCCGAATTTGAACGCCTCAAACTGAATGCCTCCCAGGAAATGAGCCCCATCGAATACGCCTATTTCCGCAATAAACTGCGCCAGGCAAAGGGTAGATATAGCGTTGATTTTGAGCGGGTTCTGCGTAGTGAAGGCAAAGAAGGCAATATCACCCTGAACACAGGCGATTGCATTTATATACCTGAACAGCTTAATATGGTGCGGGTGAGCGGACAGGTCAAGAATCCCGGATTGATATCCTATAAAGCAGGTGAAAGCTACAAGTATTATATCCAGCAGGCCGGCGGATATGCCAGCAATCGCAATCCCCTTGCGATCAGAGTCCTGAATGCCAGCAGCGGAAATTGGATAAAAGCGAAAAAGGATCAGCCTCTGAAACCGGGGGATATGGTCTTTGTACCGGATAAATTGGATCGCAGTCTCTGGATAGATATCAGGGATATAGTGGGCATAGCAGCCGGAGCCATCACGATTTTAATTGGGGTTCGTAGCCTCACAAAATAAGGAGTTTACACACGATGAAAGTACCAATGTTAGATTTACACGCTCAATATGAAGCACTGATGCCCGAGATTCGCAGGCAGCTTGACAAGGTCTTTGCCGATCATCATTATATAATGGGTGCTCAGGTAAAAGAGTTTGAGACCAAGATGCAAGATTATCTGGGCATCAAACACGCCATTGGCTGCGCTTCTGGCACAGACGCTTTGGTGCTGGCGGTCAAAGCTTTAGGGATCGGAGAGGGCGATGAGGTCATCACCACTCCCTTCACCTTTTTTGCCACCGCTTCCTCGATCTGGCGCAATCATGCCCGCCCCGTCTTTGTGGATATCGATCCCAAAACCTTCAATCTAAACCCCAGCAAAATAGAGGCGGCCATCACCCCTAAGACCAAGGCCATCATGCCAGTGCACCTTTTTGGCCAATGCTCGGATATGACGGCCATCATGGAAATTGCCAAGAAGCACAATCTGAAGGTGATCGAAGACAACGCCCAGGGCATTGGCTCCACCTGGAACGGCCAAATGAGCTGCTCTTTCGGAGATATCGGCACCCTGTCTTTCTTCCCCAGCAAGAATCTGGGTGCGATGGGCGATGCCGGTATGTGTCTGACCAATGACGATGAGCTGGCTAAGACCCTCAGACAGCTCCGCGTGCATGGCGAAGGCCCCAAATACTATCACAAGTGCGTGGGACTGAACAGCCGTCTGGACACCATGCAAGCCGCTGTGCTTCTGGTAAAACTGGAGCAATTGGCTTCCTGGAGCAAAGCACGCCGTGCCAATGCCGCTTTCTACGATTCACATCTGAGCGGAATCGCTGGTCTCATCACCCCCTATATAGACCCCAAAGCGCAAACTATCTACAATCAATATACCCTCATAAGCTCGCAGCGGGATGAGCTCATGCAGCATCTGCAAAAAAGAGAGATCGGCTGTGCGGTGTATTATCCCCTGCCTCTGCATCTACAACAGTGTTTCAGTGAGATGGGCGGTAAAGGGGGCGATATGCCTGTGTCAGAAGAGCTGGCAAATAAGGTTGTTTCCATTCCCATCTACCCGGAATTGACTCAGGCCATGAAGCAATACGTGGTAGATAGCATCAAAGAGTTTTACAGCTAAGGAGCAATGTGTGCGTTATATCGTATGTATCAAGCAGGTTCCGAATACCACTGAGATCAGGATTGATCCGGTGACGAATACCCTGATCCGTGAGGGTGTGGAAAGCATCCTCAATCCCTTCGATGCCTATGCCATCGAAGAAGCCGTGCGCCTCAAAGAAGCTCATGGCGGCACGGTAATCGCTATCAGCATGGGCCCTCCGCAGACCGAAGCTACCTTGAGAGAAGCGGTGTCTTTGGGTGTGGATGTGATCTATCTGCTCTGCGATCGCAAGTTCGCCGGAGCGGATACCTGGGCCACCAGTTACACGCTCGCCGCCGCCATCAAACACCTGGGAGAATACACCCTGATCCTCACCGGTCAGCAGGCGATAGATGGTGACACAGCTCAGGTAGGGCCTGGCATCGCTGCTCATCTGGATATTCCGCAGACCTGTTTTGTGAGGAGGATTGAGAGCATAGATTGCCACAAAGCCACGGTGCAGCGTCTCATGGAAGATGGCTATGACACGGTGGAAATGCAGCTTCCCGGCCTGATTTCTGTGGTCAAAGAGATCAATAACCCCCGGCTACCTTCGCTGAGGGGTAAACGCAGTGCCAGAAATGCTGAACTTAAGATCCTGACTGCAGAAGATCTGAATCTGGACGAGGCCAAGATCGGGCTGAATGGCTCTCCCACCCAGGTGCTGAATATCTTTAGTCCCAAACACGATAAACAGGTGGAGAAGTTTGACGGTGATCCCGATGAAGCAGTCAAACTGATCGTAAAACGCCTGGATGAGATCACCAAGAGAAGCTTATGATACATTTCCCTGATATCAGTCCTGAGATCGCCAGCTTTTCGCTGTTCGGCCTCGATCTGCACATCCGCTGGTATGGCTTTTTGTATGTGCTCAGCTTTGTGCTGGCCTATTTCCTGTATCGTCCGCTATTGCGCAAAAAAGGCATAGAGCTGGAGCGGGATAAATATGAATCCGCCATCTTTTACGTGATGCTGGGCGTGATCCTGGGCGGGCGTTTGGGCTATGTGCTCTTTTACAACTTCTTGTATTATCTGGCGCATCCGCTGGCCATCTTTGCCGTCTGGGAAGGCGGTATGAGCTTCCATGGCGGCGCTTTGGGCGTGATCGTGGCGGGCATCCTATTTTGCCGGAAAAACAAGCTTTCTTTCTTCGCCCTGGCAGATCCAGCTATGCCGATCGTTGCTATAGGCTTAGCCTTGGGCCGGCTGGGCAATTTCATCAATGCCGAGCTCTGGGGCAAGATCACCACCCTGCCCTGGGGAGTGGTGTTTCCAGGAGCTGGCGGCCTGCCTCGCCATCCCACTCAGATCTACGAAATGCTCTTGGAAGGTCTGCTTTTGGGGATCGTCTCCTACCTCATCCTCAGGAAGAATCTCAAGGCGGGTCTGGGTTTCTGGACTTTCATCGGCGGTTATGGCCTGGTGCGCTTCTTGATCGAATTTGTGCGAGTGCCGGATGAGCTCAGTTTTTACCAGGATTTCGGCTTCATCCTTGGCTTTATGAGCATCGGCCAATTTCTCTCGCTCTTGATGATCATCGCCTCCGGTATCGGAATCTGGTTCTTATATAGGAAAAAAGCATGAAAAGAATACTAATTATCGGCCTCATCGCACTGTCCCTGATCTTGACTTCCTGCGCGGGCTTCAAGCCCAACGACGAAGCCCTGCTCAGAGCAGAGCTCAAAAAATGGGAAAGCTTTACCGGAGATGGCATCATCGAGCTATCTGCCTTTGGGTTCAGCTTGCGCAAGCCCTTTTCGCTCGCCAAAAGTGCCAAACAGATGCGCCTGGACGTGATCGAGGGCGGGATCTTTGGTGCGAACGCCTCTCCTCTGATCAGTATGTATTTGGGGGATTATTTCGCCATGGCTGCACCCGCTATGCCCGCTTTGGAAGCCCTCAATCTGAAGGATAAGATTCCCTTTGGGACCCTGGCCTTATTCTCCTCAGCGGATTACCTTTTTGATAAATACGGTGCAGAAATCATCCGGGAAAAAGCCATTGTGCGCGACAGCCTGACTATCAATTTTAGCCCGAAATACAAGCTGGAATCCGTTACTGACCGTAAATCCGGAGCTAATGTCACCTTGAGCTATACGAACCGGGGTGATCTGGATAAGCTGGAAATCAAAGCTGGACAGGTAGTCTCGGCCAAGCTGCTCTTTGACGACGTGAAATATCAGGTGCCGTCTATATTGCCTTTGCCTGAGGGTACAGCCACGCAGCAGAACATCATGGAGCTCTTAAAAGATGAAGGAATGTTTCAAATGTTCAAAGGACTTTTGGGAAACTAAATGATTCAACGTTATTCTTTGGTAGAAATGGAGCGCATCTGGACGCTGGAAAATCGCTATCGCTGCTGGCTGGAAGTGGAATTGGCCGCAGCCGAAGCCATGCACGAAATGGGGATGATCCCCACTGCGGACTTCAAGGCTATCTGTGAAAAAGCGGATTTTGATGTAGAACGCATTGCCGAGATCGAGCAGGAGACCCGGCATGACGTGATCGCCTTTTTGACCAATGTGGCAGAATATGTGGGGCCCGCTTCCCGCTGGATTCATTATGGCATGACCTCTTCGGACGTCCTGGATACCGCCACGGCCTTGCAGCTCAAACAGGCCGGAGAGCTGATCCTCTCCGAGCTTTACCGTCTGGCGGAGACTCTTAAGCTGAAAGCCAGAGAGCACCGTCACACTCTCTGTATGGGCCGCAGCCACGGCATCCATGCCGAGCCTACGTCTTTTGGCCTCAAATTTGCCCTCTGGTATGATGAAACGAACCGCAATATCAGGCGGCTGAAGGAAGCGATCCGGATCGTGAGCGTGGGACAGCTCTCCGGTGCCGTGGGAAATTACGCCCATCTGGATCCTGAAGTGGAAGAGCGGGCCTGCAAGCACCTGGAGCTCAAGCCAGTAAATATCTCTACGCAGGTGATTCAACGTGATCGCCATGTCCAATTTATGTTCACCATCGCCCAGATCGGTTCCACCCTGGAAAAGATCGCTCTGGAAATCCGCCATCTGCAACGCACCGAAGTGCACGAAGCAGAAGAAAACTTCAGCCGGGGCCAAAAAGGCAGCTCTGCAATGCCGCACAAACGCAATCCCATCCTCAGCGAACAGCTTTGTGGCCTGAGCCGCATCCTGAGAGCCAATGCCGCAGCCGCTCTGGAGAATAACCCACTTTGGCACGAGCGGGACATCTCACACAGCAGCGTGGAGCGCATCATCCTGCCGGATAGCAGCATCCTGATCCACTATATGTTGGTCAAAAGCTCTGCCATGATCGAATCCCTGGGGGTGTATCCCGAAAATATGCTGAAGAATATTGAGCTCACCGGCGGGCTCGTCTTCTCGCAAGCCTTGCTTTTGAATCTTACCAATACCGGAATGAGCCGGGAAGATTCCTATGCTCTGGTTCAAACTGCTGCCATGAAGTCCATAAACGACGGGGAAGACTTTAAAAAGCTCATCCTCGACAGTAAAGAGATCACTTCTGCCCTGGGCGCAAGTGCGATCGAAGAGATCTTCTCTTACGAACGCTATCTGAAGAATGTGGATCAGATCTTCCGCCGCTGTGGCATCATCTAAAAAGGAAAGCAAAATGAAAAAGACAATATTTATCCTGATCGCCCTCAGCCTCATTATCCCCATTTTTGCCCAAGGTGCCGAGCGCATCACCGGGGTATGGTTCAATGGGGAAAAAACCAGCAAGATCGAGATCTCCCAAGCCAAAGACGGACTTTTTGTCGGCCAAATTGTTTGGGTAAAAGAAGCCAATGATAAAGATGGTAAGCCCAAAACCGATCTGAATAACCCCGATGTCAAGCTCCGCAAAAAGCCTCTGATCGGCATGCAAGTGCTTACGGATTTGAAATATGACGGCAAAGGCAAATACAGCAAGGGTAAAATCTACGATCCCCGGGCTGGCAAGACCTATTCCGCCAAAGCAGAGATGGTAAATAACAACACCCTGGCCTTCCGCGGCTATGTGGGCAACCCCTTGTTCGGAAGAACAGACACTTGGACGCGCACCACAAAATGAACCAATACCTGCTTTCCGAAGGCGACGTCCTGGAAAGAATCAGGAAGTTTCAGATTCGCTCCCAAGCCATCCCCCTGGCCCTGGTGTTCGTCTGTTTTATCTTGTCACTGGGCTTTGGGAATAGTATCTATCTGCTCTTGTTGGCGATAGCAGGGGCGGTGCTGTATGCGCTCGCTTTTATGAACCACCGCTATCGCCAGAAGATCCTGATGCCCGAAGCAGGCAGCATCTATGCGCCGCTCTCCGGAAAGGTGGAATCTATTGAAGAGCAAGCTAATGCTACTGTGATCACCATTCGCAAAAGTGCGTATGACCATGTGGAAATCCGCTGCCCCTTCGAAGGCTGCTACTGGGAAGCCGGGGACTTGCTCTTAAATGATCCACCCCTCAGGCTGTCCTTCATGGGCAAACGCATCTTCCGCATCACTGAGGCCCGCCTCAAAGCCGGCGAAGTGCTTGCCCTGATGACCGGCAAAGGATACTGCACCATCGAACTACCGAAGTCTGCCACTCTCTTGTTGCAGAAAGGCAGCGTCTGCGAGGCCGGAGAAAGCAGAATCTGCATCCTGGATGATATCGGCCAAAGCTGATCCGGCTGCAAGGCATATTCATCCCTATTAAAATATAGCTACGAGGAGTTCAATATGGAAAAGCTCAAGCTGGGCATCTCATCCTGCCTTTTGGGCAATGAAGTGCGCTACGATGGCGGGCACAAATACGATAATTGGGTCGCCAAAACCCTGGGAGATTACGCAGAATATGTAGTGCTCTGTCCAGAGCATGAATGCGGCCTCAGCATCCCCCGCGAGGCCATGAACCTCAAGGGGAAAAAAGATGAGTACCGCATGCTCACCGCCAAAACCATGATAGACCACACCCAGAAGATGCTCATCTGGAGCGAAACCGCCATTGCCAAACTCAAAGAAGAGCAACTCTGCGGCTATATCCTGAAAAGCAAATCCCCTTCCTGCGGCATGGAAAGAGTGAAGATCTACCCCCTGCATGGCGGAGCCGCCGGCAAGACCGGTGTAGGCATCTTTGCCCGTGAACTGCTCTCTGCTTTCCCGCTGCTGCCCATCGAAGAAGAAGGCAGATTGCACGATCCCGGCATCCGGGAGAACTTCATCGAACGCGTGTTTATCATGCAGCGTTGGCACGAGCTGCTTGCTCGCAAAGTCACCGCGGCCGGGATCATCAGATTTCACAGCATTCATAAATACCTGCTGATGGCGCACAGCCCGCAGCACTATCGCGAAATGGGTAAGCTGGTGGCCGAAGTGAAGCAGCATGCTATGCCAGACTTTCTGGATGAGTATCTGAAGCTTTTGATGACTGCCACCGCCAGACACGCCACCCCCAGCAAGCAGCAAAACGTGCTGCTGCATCTTCTGGGCTATTTCAAGACAGACCTGGATAGCTTTGAAAAGCAGGAATTGATTCAGCTCATCGCCCAATACAAGGATGGGCTCATCCCCCTCATCGTGCCCATCACCCTGATCAATCACTATGTGCGCAAATATGATAAAGAATATCTGGCGACCCAGGTCTATCTGCATCCTCATCCCATGGAGCTGAAGCTGCGCAACCACGTTTAGGCGATACGGGCATATTTCATTTGACAGTTCATCCATACCGTGAATGTATGGCTCCAAGTGGGTAGAGTCTATATAAAGGTTTGTGAGGCGGACTTTTACCAAAAGCTAAGTACAAAGGAAACATGATGGAAAAGGATTTTTCTCAGCTCGATACCATTCTCCAGGCTTATCAAGCAAAGCCTGGAATCCTGATCCCCTTATTACAAGAGGTGCAAAACTTGCTCGGCTATCTTTCCAAGGATGCCATGCGCTATATAGCGGAAAAGATGCATATCCCCGTGGCAGACATCTATGGAGTTGCCACTTTTTACTCCATGTTCAAGCTCAAGCCTCAGGGAAGACACATCATCCGCGTCTGCAAAGGCACGGCCTGCCATGTCTCTGATGCAGATGGGATTAAGGACGCACTCAGAACCGCTTTGAGGCTGCAAAAAGATGAAGATACTACCATGGACATGAAATTCACCCTGGTGGAAGTGGCCTGTTTGGGCTGCTGCTCGCTGGCTCCGGTGATCATGATAGACGATACCACTTTTGGCAAACTCACCCCAGAGGCTATTCCCAAGATTCTGGAACGCTTTGCTTTTGGGGAGGAGAAATGAGTAAAATCACCGTAAAAGTAGGCCTGGCCAGTTGTGGCATAGCCGCGGGAGCCATGGAAGTATTTGAGTTCCTAAAGCAGCATCAGCAGCAAAATGGGGCAGACTTTAGTTTGACGCGCACGGCCTGTATTGGCATGTGCTTTGAAGAGCCCATCGTGGAGCTGAGCGGAGGCGATCTGGGCCGAATCAGCCTGGGTAAGGTAGAGCCGGACCAGATCCTGGATTATATCGAAGATTATAGCCAGGGCAGGCGTCCTGAGGCGAATATCATCCTCACCGAAAAGCGGGATGGCAGCCGCGATAACCTGCTGGGGGAACAAACCCGGATCGTGCTGAGAAATTGTGGGGTGATAGATCCCAAGTCCATTGACGATTATGAGGCGCATGGGGGCTATACCGCTCTGAAAAAAGCCATGGCTATGTCTGCCGAAGAAGTAGTGGGGATGGTCAAAGCCTCCGGCCTGCGTGGCCGTGGAGGAGCCGGATTTCCCACCGGACTCAAATGGAGCTTTGCCGCCCAGGCCAAAGGTGCCAAGAAATATGTGATTTGCAATGCCGATGAAGGCGATCCCGGTGCCTTTATGGACCGTAGCACCCTGGAAGGAGATCCACACAACGTGATCGAAGGCATGATCATCGGGGCCTATGCGATGGGGGCGGATGAGGGCTATATCTATTGCCGGGCAGAGTATCCCATGGCGATCAAGCATCTCAGGCTGGCCATTGCCGATGCCCAAAGGAAAGGCTATCTGGGCCGAAAGATCCTGGGAACTAATTTTTACTTTACCCTCCATATCAAAGAGGGTGCCGGTGCCTTCGTCTGCGGAGAAGAAACAGCACTGATGCAATCCATTGAAGGCAAACGCGGTATGCCGGTAATTCGTCCGCCTTTTCCTGCCGAAAGCGGGCTCTGGGGCTGCCCTACTAATATTAACAACGTGGAAACCTGGGCCAATATCTCCTGGATCATCAATCATGGAGCGGACGAATTCCGCAAGATCGGCACCGAAAAATCCCCTGGCACCAAGGTCTTCGCTCTGGCTGGCAAGATCGCCGGTAGCGGCCTCATCGAAGTGCCGATGGGCATCAGCTTAAGGGATATTATCTACAAAGTGGGCGGAGGTATGAAGACCGAGCGGCCCTTCAAGGCCGTGCAGATGGGAGGCCCTTCCGGGGGCTGCATCCCGGCCTCATTGCTGGATACCACTGTGGATTACGATTCCATCAATGCCACCGGCGCCATCATGGGTTCCGGAGGTATGGTGGTGATGGACAGCTCTACCTGCATGGTGGATGTGGCCCGCTTTTTCCTGAATTTTACCCAAAACGAATCCTGTGGGAAATGTACCTTTTGCCGCATTGGCACCCGTCGCATGCTGGAAATTCTCACCCGCATCACCGAAGGCCAGGGCACCATGGAAGATATTGATAAGCTGCAGGATCTGGCTACTAATATCATCAAAGGCTCGCTCTGTGGGCTGGGGCAGACCGCTCCCAATCCCGTGCTTACCACTTTGCGCTATTTCAAGGATGAATATCTGGCGCATATCCAGGAAAAGCGTTGCCCCGCTGGAGTTTGCACCTTGCTCTTGAAATATGAAATCATCCCAGAGAGCTGCATCGGCTGCACCGCTTGTGCCCGCGTATGCCCGACCAATTGCATCTCTGGAAAAGTCAAGCAAGCACATGTAATCGATCAGGACTTGTGCATTCACTGCGGTGCTTGCTACAAAGCCTGTAAATTTAACGCGATCAGGAAAGGATGAAGCCAATGCAAGTAGTATTAAATGGAAAAACCATCGAAGCCCCTGAAGGAATCACTATTTTGGACCTCGCAAATCGTGAAGGTATCGCCATTCCCACCCTCTGTCATGACAAAGAACTGGTGCCCTATGGCTCGTGCTGGGTCTGTGCCGTCAAGGTGGAAGGCCGCCGCGGATTTGTAACTTCCTGTGGCACGAGGCTCACGCCGGGAATGAATATTACCACCGAAGACCCGGAGATTCATGCGGCGCGTAAAATGGCTTTGGAACTCCTGATCAGCGATCATTATGCGGATTGTGAAGCCCCTTGCAAGCTGGCCTGTCCGGATCAGGTGGATGTGCAGACCTATGTATCCTTGATCGCCAATGGCAAATATCATGAAGCGGTGAAGGTGATCAAAGACACTCTGCCTATGCCGCTCAGTATCGGGCGTGTCTGTCCTGCTTTTTGTGAAGTGGAATGCCGTCGTAAGATCGTGGAAGAGCCCATTGCCATCCGTCAGCTCAAACGCTTTGCCGCCGATGAAGATCTGGAAGACTTTTGGCAATACATCCCCGAAATAAAGCCTGATAACGGTAAAAAGGTGGCCATCATCGGAGGTGGTCCCAGCGGACTTACCTGTGGCTATTACCTTAGTTTTGAAGGTTTTGAAGTGCATCTTTTTGAAGCGGAAGAGGCCTGTGGGGGCTGGCTGAGATATGGCATCCCCGAGTACCGCTTGCCCAAGGATATCCTGGATTGCGAGATTGAGCTGATGACTATGGGCGGAATGCAGATTCATTATGGCATGGCTTTGGGTAAAGAGCTATCTTTAAGTGAACTTAGTAAGGATTATGATGCCGTGTATCTGGCTGTGGGCGCACAAAATGCCGTGCCTATGCCGGTGCCGGGAAGTGATCTGGCCGGCTGCTATCTGGGAGTGGACTTCCTGAAAAGCCACGCCAAAGGCCAAACTATGCCTTTGGGCAAAAAGATAGCCATCGTGGGCGGGGGAAATACCGCCATAGACTGCGCCAGAACCTCCATCCGTCTGGGCTGTGATGTGAGCGTGATCTACCGCCGCACCAAAGCCGAAATGCCCGCTGAGGCCTTTGAAATCGAAGCGGCTATTCAAGAAGGCGTGATCTTCCACTTTCTTTGCAATCCTGTTCAATACACGGGCGTGGAAGGCCAGCTCAAAGAGGTCAGGATCGAGAAGATGCGCCTGGGTGAGCCGGATAAAAGCGGCCGGAAACGCCCTGAGCCCACCGGAGAATATTTTACCGAAGAGTTTGACAGCATCATCGCCGCCATCTCGCAGGTGCCGGAAGTAAGCACTTTCAGCAAAGCCGAAAACAAAGTAGATGGCAAAATGCTGCCCATCTCCCGCTGGCAAACCGCCATAGTGGATACTGCAAATATGTACACCGGCATCGCCAATATCTTTGCCGGTGGTGATTTCCAAAGAGGAGCAGCCACCGCCATCGAGGCTATTGCCGATGGACGCAAAGCTTTTGAAGCCATTCAGAGCTATCTTTTGACCGGAGAGCTGCCGAAGCCCAAGTTTGTGTTTGACTCCAAAAAAGCGAAGAAGCTGGAAGATGTCTCTCCCCAGGAATATGAGATCTTTGAAAAAGCAGCCCGCATTCAGATGCCGGAAATCCCTCTGGACCAGGCTATCCGCTCCTTTAAAGAAGTGGAGACAGGCTTTTCCGAAGATCAGGCACGCAGCGAAGCAAATCGCTGTCTGGAATGCGGCTGTCAGGTGAACGACACCTGTGCTCTGAGGAGCTACTGCAGCGAGTATGAAGTGGAAATGGATCGCTTTATGGGTAGCATCTCCCGCCATCCCATAGATTACACCCATCCTTACATCGTGCGCGATGCCAATAAGTGCATCAACTGCGGACGCTGCATCAGAACCTGTGCCGAGATTCAGGGAGCCAATGTCTTAGGCTTCATCTATCGTGGTTTTTCAGCGATTGTGGCTCCGGAATTTGGTGAATCCCTCACCCAAACCAGTTGTTTGGCCTGTGGTAAATGCACGGACGTTTGCCCTGTGGGAGCCTTGGTGGAACGCAATTTGAACTACAAGCTCAATCCCCGGCCCAAAGAAGATATTCTGCAAAATTGCGGACTCTGCGGTGTGGGTTGCAAGATTCAGGCCGAGATCCAGGCTGGGGAAGTGGTCAGAATCACTACTCCGGAACAGGATTCTGGATTCAACGGCAAAAACCTCTGCTTCAAAGGCCGCTTTGGCTGGCAATCTTCCTTCGGAAAGCTGCACCTGCCTCTGATCAAACGAAATGGTGAGTATCAGGTCTTGAGCTGGAAACAAGCCTTTGCCGAGATCAAAGCCGCACTGGGACGAGCCAGGACTCATAGCGTGGAAATCACCCCTCATATCACTTGTGAAGAAATGCTGATCGCCGGACGGATCGCCGAGACTTTGGGGCTGGAATTAAGCGCAAATCCTCACTATTTTGCCTTCAGTGATGGCTGGCTGGATACCGTGCCCAAAGCATATGCCTTCGGCCCCCTGGATGATCATAAGGAATATGTGGTGGTGGGAGACTTGAATTGCACCCTCAGGGCTATGCTCCGGCTGCAGCAACGCCAGGGCAAAAAGCTTTCCCTGGTCGCGTATCCTGCGAATCAACCCCTGGCCAAATTTGCCGATCTCAAGCTCTCTCAGCTCGAAGATCTGCCCAAAAACGAGAATCAGCTCTATATTTACAATCAAAACCGTATATCGGAAAGCGAGGCAGCCCAGATTTGGCTCCTGGCTGGCAATAGACAGGGGGTTTTGGTAACCACGGACTATACCAATCACGGCGCTTTCCTGAATATGGTAGCCAAGCCGGTGCAGGCCGACAAGGTGGATTTTGCCTTGTGCTTTGGCCAGGTGCCGGCGTCCCAAGCTGAATTCAAAGTGGCTGTCACACCTTATTTGCCAGAAGGAAATCAAGCGGATATCATCTTGCCAGCCCCTAACTATCTGGAGATCGAAGGCTGCGCCATCGGCGATAATGGAGAAATCTCCCGTTTTGCCAACCCCAGCAGGTCTGTGACTATCAACGAATTGATGCGGGTCTTTTACCAGCTGAATTGGATTTCCCCCGCTACGGCAGATTTGCCGCATTGGAACAACCTGGCCGCAATCCTGCTCTCCAAAATGAGTGAAAGAGCTGCCAGGCCCTATGATACCTTGCCCGAGATAGCTTTGCGGGAAGCAGTAGTGCCCTCTGATGCGCCCGTGGAAAAGTATCTGGAATCCCTGTATGAACTCAGGAAGATCCCAGTAAAATTCTCAAAGTAGTCTGAACTATAGCTGAGCTAAGATAAGGATTCCCAGGCAGCTCAGAGCATCAGGAAGGAGCCTCTAAGTCCTGATCGAGAAGCTGCATCTGCTCTTGCGCAATATCTATAAACATTTGCGCCTGGCATTCCTGAAAGAGCTCCAAAGCCTTGCTCAGCTTTTCTTTGGCGGCTATTAGATTGTTCTCGTCTTTTTCGGTCATGGCATAATTGAAGTAGGCCCGGCCCAGACCGTCTTTATCACCCACTTCCGAGAGCATTGAGATCTGCTGATCGTAATAGTTTCTGGCCAGGGCAAAATTTGCTCTGGCTTTGGCCACATTACCCAGATTACCCAGGGTATGGGCGATGCCTTCATTGTCTTTGAGCTCTGTTTGCAGGATCAGATTCATATCGTAGATCTCTTTGGCCTCGGTAAACTTATCCAGGCGGTAATTGATATCGCCCAGGGCATCGTAGCAGAAGGAGCGTCCCACCAGGTCTCCGCTTTGCTCATAGATCTTCAGGGTTTCTTCAAAGCATTTGATAGCTTCATCGTAGCGCTCCAGATAGTAGTATGCTTCTCCTATATTGTAAAGCACCGTTCCTTCGAGGTTTACATTTCCTACCAGGCGCGTGGTTTGCAGGCTGATCTGATACATCTCCAGGGCTTTTTCGATCTCGCCTTCATTGCGATGTAAGGTGCCCAGGTCCATGATGATCTTGCTATAGCCATTGCGATCACCGATCTTTTCGCAGATATTGAGGGCTTGCTCATAATACTTGCGGGCATTCTCTTTGTCTCCAGTGCGGGAAGCCATCACGCCCAATCCGTGCAGAGCTATCCGGCTGTGGATGGGATCGCCACTCTGCTCACTCAGCTCTTTTAGTTCATTGTAATACTTGGTGGCCTGGGAGTAGTCACTGCGCAGATTGTACATCATAGCCATGGTGGTGAGGTAATCTCCCTGCAGTTTAGTGTCTGTTTGCCCCTGCAAAAGCTGCCGCAATTTCACGGCTTGTTCTTCAAATTCCTGCATACGGTTCAGATATTGCAGAGCGTCCATATAGCGCAGGCTGATGCTGGCTCTAAAGAAGTCATCCTTGAGGCTGGGATAGATCTTGGGCACGTATTCTGCTACTTCCCGGTTTCGGCCTTGCAGAATATAGAGCCGGACTTTTTGCAGATGAAAATCGCCGTCCAGCCTATCTTTGTGCTCCTGCATCACTTTATCGATCAAGGAAAAGCCAGAGGGTGCATCGCCTTGGCTTACACAGTTTTTGATCATCGCCAGCCTGATCTGGTAGCTGGACGCCGGGTCATCGCAAAAGGACAGAGCTTTTTCGTAATAGTAGTTACTCACGGGATAGGCAGCCAATCCGGCGGTTTTTTCGCCCGCAGCCCAGGAATAACGCAAAGCCTTCTGGGGATTTTGGGCATAGATATAGTGGTTTGCGATCAATTCCAGATAGCCCGAAAGCTGGTCCTGGTATTTGTTCTCATAAAAGCTGCCGATCTTTTCATGCAGCTCGCACTTTTCGCTAAGCAAAATGGTGCGGTAGATGGCATCCCGCATCAGTTGGTTGTTAAAGATATACTCTATTCCGGGATCAAAACTCTTTTTGCCGATGATTTGAGATTCACTCAGGTCATCCACGATGATATCGATCTCCCGTCGGAGTTCAAGGTCAGAGACCACGCTCAAGTCTTCCAGGGCAAAGGCTTTACCGATGATGGAGGCGACCTTGAGTGTCCGTTGCGATTCGCTATCCAGGTTCTCATATTCGTTGAGCAGAAGGTTCTCGATGGTATCCGAGATAATGCCTTCTTTTTCCAGGCGTTTAAGGTCTGAATCCGCCAGGATGGAGCTTTGCACATCCACGTTTTTGCGGATCACCTTGGCCATTTCCACTATAAATAGCGGATTCCCTTTGGTGAGCACAAATATGCTGTGCAGGGCATCTCTGGAGATAATGGGAATCTCTGCTTGGATCAGAGCATAAGCCGGTGCTTTAGCCAGATTTTGCAGCTCCAGATGCACATAGTGATCGGCTTGGTGGCCTAAAGGATGCTTTTCGGACTGGCCGCGGCGTGCCAGCATGAGCGAGCTTCCGCTGTGCAAAAGCCGGGGAATCAAGAGTTCCAATACCCGCAGCGAGCTCTCGTCCATCCATTGGACATCATCGATAAAGAGCAGACAGCTATTGGCGAAAAGATAGAACACAATCTCGGCCAGAGTAGCGTGTACCAGCTCAATCTCTTCTTTGCTGGGCGGCTCAGCACTGGTGGCGATAGCTTTGAAATAGCGTCTCAACAAAGCGGGATCAAATCTGATTTCCTGCTTTGTGGCATAGCTTTCCAGTAGATCAAGCTCGCGATAGATATCATAGATCATCAGCTTTTGAGCAAAGATTTTACACAGCCAATCGCACTGCTTGCGGGTATTGAATTCTTCCATTACGAAGATCGTAATCTCATGATCCTTCTGCCTGAGACTCTGAAGTATATGATAGGCCACAAAACTCTTGCCGCAGCCGGCCTCACCCTGAAGCTCGATAAAACAGCTTTTATCCTCGCATAGATCCACAAGCATCTGCTGAATATCATAACGATAATACTCCAGATGATTGTGCTGGTATTTGTTGTGCATAGCAAACCAGGAGTCCGGCAGCTCGCGCACGATCTTATGTATCCTCAGCGCAGTGGAAATCCCCTTTACAAAAGTCTCTTCGCTAAAGACGGATTCAAAGCGACTGCTCACATGCGATAGGATTTCCTGCGAAAAAGAGATCTCGCCATCTGCGGAATTTGCCATCAAGCGGGCTGCGATATTTACTGCATTGCCGATAATCCCATATTCATGCCGTCCGGGAGCTCCCAGGATTCCGGCAAAGATATTGCTATAGGTCACCCCCAGCTTTACAAAGACCTTGTCTGAAACGATATTGCGGATGCGGTAGGCACAGGTAAAAGCGCGCTCCACATCGTCCGTGTGATTGTAGGGCGTGCCAAATATAACCAGGATCAGATAACCTTTATCATTGAAATCAATCTTGTTGATCGTGCCATCCAGATTGTAAACATGACGCTGAATTTGGGTATATATATTCTGATAGTCCTGCACTTCGATGAGTGGGGAGGAGGATTTGCTGCTCAAGTGGATGAAGATCACCGCACTATTGCGCAGCTCGGCCTTGAAAGAACGTTCCTGCACCTTTCTGGCTACAGGGCCGGGGACAAAGCTCTCCCCTTTGAGCCCGCTGTGCAGCTTGGACACAGGGGCTGGAAGGTAGGCTGATGATAAATATTCCCCAGTCTCCGCACCTAACAATATCTCCCCATCCGGAGCCCGGCCACCCAGTTCAAAAAGCTCTTGCACCGCCAAACCATCTATATAATAATCCAGATGATAGGCCCTGTCTCCCACTACTCTGAGATTGATCTGCCCATATTTGATCGCTCCATCGAATTTTACGTAAAAGCCATACTACTCTTTGAAGCGGATGTTCAGCTTTTGCAAGGCCTTTTGCATCTCTTCTTTGCAGCGAATCATGCGGGGCACTACCTCAGCCGGCGTGCCGGGAAACACGGCAAAGATGGAATCCCCGCCGTATTTGATCAGTGAGCCGCCATTGCCACAAATGCAGTGATACATAGCGGCAAAATAGCTATTTAGGATTTCAATAATATCTTCCACTCCATAATGCCCCGTAGCACTAAGCCGCTGAGTGATATCGGTAAAAGAACAAATATCCGTATTTAAGATTCCGGCTGACTCACTAAAACTGCAGGGCAGACAGAGCTGGGACAATTCCCCGCTTTCCAGCCCCAGTTTTTGCACTAAATAAGCCGGAATCAAAGGCTCACTCCGCTGGCCCTTACCGCTTTCCCCCGTGTCGAACTTATCGTTATTACCTGTTTTGCCCTTATTGCTATCCTCAGTCTTGACCTTATCGCTCTTGTCCATATTTCCTCACCATACTATATACTTTTCTTATGCCATACATTATTCAAATCCGTTTTTATCCGTCAAGATAAATAATCCTAAACAACCGCACAAACTATAAGAGACTGTTCCATTCCTCTCCCCAAGTCCTGCCTATGTGGGTTGTAGGGGTTTTGGGCGAAAACCCAAGTCCCGCCTATGAATGATGATAGAACACAGATCGGGCGGATCGTGTGAGTCTTGGAGTTCAAGGTGCCTAAGATAACTATCAATTTACCATAAACTTAGCGGCACTTTGGACTTCAAGCGGCAAAGAGTATTTTTCATCACCCGGATAAATCAGCATGCTTGGGTCCTCCTTACTCATTTGAGCCACTTGATCACATGTCTATCTACCCTTAATCAAGCGTTAACTCTTAACGCTTGATTAAGGCTAGATAAAGATGTGATCGACGCCTTGGAGAGAGGGAGAAGGGATCAAATACATATAAGTTATTGGAAAATAATCGAAACCTGTTGAACAGTCTCTACATGACCGTAACGCTGGATTCATCCGGCCGTAGCATCAGCTTCAGCTGGTGCGAAAATGCTGGATTCGATGCGTCTCGCATCGAACAAGGCCAAAGGCCTTGATAAAACAAAAAGCAAACTTGACCAGGGCAGCACGTTCCGTGTTCTGTAAACGGGAGGTTTACAATCCAGCATTTTCGCCTTTCTTCTTCGGCTGGTACGGAATTTTGCACAGTCCGTTAGGACGGCAAGCGAATGCCAATAGCCCAGCAGATCACTGCTGGGGCGATGTTTATGTGAAACCAGAGTCCGGAGGACGACACATAAACTGCTGATACAGGCTCAGGCCGCGCTTGATTCTAATAAAGTAATGTTATCACCGAATTAAGCCATTGAGGGTTGATGTAGCTGAACTAGAGCAGTTTATGGAATATGATATCTTGTGGCGGAACAGGAGTCCGCCCCTACGCTAAAACGCTAAAACGCCAAAACGCCAAAACGTTAAAACGTTAAAACGCCAAAACGCCAAAACCCCCAATCTACTTGATTCTGAGGATCTTGGTGATTTTGCTGTATTCTGCACCGGCAATCCTGGCAAAGTAAATGCCTTGTGCTACCGGCTGACCTTTATCATCGTTTCCGTTCCAGGTGATTTGACCTGAACCGCTTTGCACATAAAGCTGCAAGGTTTTGACTTTCTGTCCTTTGACATTGTAGATATTGATCCTGAGCTGCTGACTTGTGGGTGATTTCACTTCCAGTGAGATCCGTTCAGTAAAGGGATTGGGATAGCAGTTCAAGGACAGTGCGGAAGGCACGACTACCGGATCGTCAGTGGATATAGGAGCAATCGTGCCCTGAAGATGCCAGAGAGGCGATCCCAGAGACGAAGTCTTGGCCCAGAGCACTGCATGCAGGATGCCAGGCTGGGGACTATTGAGCACGATCCTGGAGTCCAATAAGGAGTCTGAGGCGAAATCTGCAGGCAGGGGCAAGATGTCGTTGTCGGAAACAAAATTGCCGTTTTCATCCAGACGGATCAGCGTGGCAGTATTCTGGCTGTCACCAGGAATCACAAAAATGAATCCATCCAAAATGCGATGCAGGGAGATAAAATCCTGGATATAGGGCGATCCATGGATGAGATAACCGTTGCCTTGCAGGTCTGAAATCACCAGGCGGCAGGGCTGGTGTATGTCTGTGCTGTCTTTTTCCAGAATGAGCACATTACCATTCGCCAGAAGCTTGGCCTGGATAATCTCCCAACCATCAGGCAGATTTTGGGGATAAGCTTCCTCATCTGTAAACAAGATATTGTTCAGGTGATACAGGAATTGCCCGTTGATCTGGTCCATGGATTTATGGATCACTGGCTCATTGAGTTTGTGCCATTTGACTACTAAAGAAGGATAATCAAAGCCAATAGATTCAGAGATCTTGGCGCCCATACCCAGGATGTTCATTTTTGGTATATCTGCAAAGATACGGGGATCATACTGATGATTTCTTTTATAGCCCACGCCGCTTCCGGCAGCTCCGGGGTAATTTCTGGACATAAGACCTATATCCCCGAGCACAGGATCCATAATCAAGACAGGGTCTGTGGGATACCCGCACTTATCTATGTAAATATCCCAAACGCCGGCATTGCTGGGGTACTCATTATCATTATGCGATCTGTGCATGAATCCCCTTCGTTTTTCGTATAGCGAACCCCAAAGATTCACTGTCCCTCTTTCCAGATAGGGCTGGCTTTCAGGCCAGAGCGGGTTGTAATAAGGCAGATCCAAACGAGTCTGCTCCAAGGCAGGACTGGGCCAGGGCTGAGAATAAGTGGGAAAGTAGCGGCGACGATGGATATCTATCCAATCAAATATCTCTGTTTCCTGAGTTCCATCCGGATTTGTAATTTCCACGTTCAAAGCTGGAGTGGAAGGATGCGGGTGCTGATACTCAAAGGTAAAAGTTCCGTCTTGAAACGTATATCCGCCGTTTTCATGATTCATCGCAATGAGATCCGCATAGATGAAAATACCACCACCGGCGGGGGCTGGATAGTCGCTATCTGCACCCAGGTTGGGATGTATCCGCAGAGAGTCTGCCGGATTCTTGTAGCCGTATTTGACGATAATTTGCTTAGCACTGAGCAGGCTAACCTTGTCTGTAGGGTTCGTAAGAGGTGATTCCCCTACCGGCGTTCCACTGAGCAATATATCGCCAATCAGATAAATATTGGATTCGCTGTAGATGCTCTTTTGACCGCTAAATGTGCCTTTGAGCCAGAGATCTCCTCTGGTATAAAGCTTATCAGGCATCTGAAAAGGCGCGATAGGAGTCCATATAGTATCCACTACGGTGAAGGCGTTGCTGAACAAAGAATCACCCGCAGGGGGGTAGTTATCATACACAGTGGCGTGTACACGGCGAGGCAGAGAATAAGTGCCGAGGTAGCCGGAAGCAGTATTCCCATCAACTTCCAGCAGCACGATGTGATTCCAATTTTCGGCAGGGCCTATCAACAGTGCCTCCGATATAAAGTCTTGTCCAAATGAGTACATATAGTTCCAAGACACATCTGCTTCTTCGATCAGTCCACCTCGAAATACCTGATCCAAGGGATAGTTTGCGGGCACGCTGACCACGTGTCCGGCGGTTATTACCGGTGCGAGAAAGGTAGGCCAACCACCATTATCGCCACCTCCCACTTGTTTGATGCGCAGGTCAGAATTTGTCCGCACGGGGCCGGTGATCACATCATTGCCACCGAAATAAACGCTTGTGCCATTTGTTGTTTCCATACTATCCGTAAAGAGTGCGTAACCAGCAAGCTCAGCTTGGGATTTCACCGTGAAATACCTGATCCCAGTTTCTGTGAGTGACATTAGGGGGTAGGGATCATTGGCAGCGAAAGTATGCCAATGTGGTTCCTGCTCGTTCCACTCATTGCCAAAATCATTTGAGTAGAACGAGTAAAGGTATCCCCCTTTTTTTACCAGAATTGCAATATTGGGCAGATCCAGCACCAGGCTGGGAGCTCCAGAATCGACAGTAAGCAGATCACACATATAAGATGAGACCTGAGTGGTGTAGGTATTGCCTGCACTTGATTTTGCAAAGTACAGACAGGAAGAAACATCATCCACTGCAGCCAGATAGGCGATGTAGATGGTGTCTCCCACCGCCTGCATAGCAGGCTCGCCAGCAAAGCTGATGGCAGTATTGCCGATAGGATGGGGGGCGCTTTCCCAGGTAATGGCAAAGACGCTGCAAAACATTAGCGTCAAGACGACGAGACTAAACATGTGCTTCATAATAAACCTCCTTATTCGAAGCTTACGCAGCCGCATTTAAAAAAAGTTGTTGTGAAGATATGGTATGTGCAAGTTTTGTTCCATAGTCAGAAATGTTTTGAGGCATTTAGGCTGAAGGCTGGATTCGATACGTCTCGTATCGAACAAGGCCGCAGGCCTTGACAAAAGGGAAGCTGATTGAGCGGCCGTCTGAAGACAGCGTTACGGGGCTATCAGGCTTCTTTCGTCGCTACCCAACCCTGGAAATCCAGAGGAAGCTTGCTAAAGCCACCCTTTTCCACGATTTTGGTGGTGCCGGGATCGTCAGAAAAGAGATAGAGATAGTTTGCTGAGATGCCGCGATGGTAATCTATCAAATGCTGGATCATCGCACCGCCATAGCCTTTGCCCCGGTATTTATCTCTGGTAAAGATGTCCGAAACCCTGCTGTAGCCTGCATAGGTGCTCACCGAGGCCAGGGCAGCCAATTCACCGTCATGAAATCCAGCCAGAAGATGATAGGAAGGATGTTGCAGATGGCGCTGTACCACTTTTATGGTCGAATCTGTGCCATATTCCAGGGCGATGGTTTCCATAATCTCGATGTCCAAACGCCTGATGCGCTGAATGATAAGATCACTAACAGCTCTGAGGCTACCTTCATGATCGTGCAAGAGATAGTCTTCCTGCACGGTGTGAATCTGATATTCATGATTTTCCAGGGTGGGGATGAGCCTTACAAGTTCTTCGGAGTGCAGCGCAGAAAAGAAGCAAGGTTTGATGCCCTTGGCTTTGTAAAAGGATTCAATGTTGCGGATGCTGCTTTCGATGCCGATATATTCTTTAATCACAGCATGATTGCTCTCTTGGGAGCTTTTGTTGCCTTCATTGAAAAAGATCAGACCGTAGTCCTTCTGTTGCATACTGGCAAAACGTTGGGGATAAAGTAATTCCGTCTCTTTCAAACGGTTCATGTTAAAAGGTATCGCCATATTATCCACCTCTTGATTTTATTTGCATCTTATGATAACATAAGCAGTTTTGGGCAAAGGGCAAGCTTTGCTTGTAAGGCCTTAGTTCAGGACAGTGCTTCGATCTTAATGTAGGCTGCAAACAGCAATCTTCCGCCGATGAAGCCAAAGCCCGCCTGCAAGAGATTGGCAGGTAGATCGGCCAGCGCAGCCGCCTTGCCAAAGCTGGGCATGATCCAAGTGCCCACAAAATACACTATGACCATCAGCAATGCGCCTATCAAAGGCCAGATATTTCGCATCCAGCCCCCCGCAGCTTTGCCCATACCAGCAAAAAGCCCCAATAGAGCTTTGGCCACCAGAGTGATGGGAGCAAAGAGCGGAAAGCCAATCAGATCTGCCAGAGCAGAACCTACTCCACCGGCGATCAATGCGCTCTTCTTGCCAGCGTAAAGTCCACAAAATACGATAACGACATCCCCAAAATTAAAGTACCCGCCTCCGGGGATGGGAATGCGGATCAGGATAGTGGTAACCATCACCAATACGGTGAATCCGACTGTAAAATACCATTTCATCTTTGCTCCTTATGACAGTTTTGAATGAGATTATCTATTCTCTCGCCTTTGCTTTCCGCTTCGGCGAGAGTAAAAAGCACCAAGCCCAAGGTGGCAGCCAGGGCACGCTGGAAGCGCATCTTAAAGCCCTTCGGTTTTTGCCTCATACCGGGGCACAGCTCCTGCCACATTCTGATCCCAGCATAAGAATGAAAGGCCGCATTATACAGAATCTTGCCCAAAATCAGATACTTAGTCCGGTGAATGCCCAGGTTTGAGCGGATCAGATCATCCACGGATACATAGGCGTAGCACAGACGAAAGGCCAAAATCGAACTCAGCAAAAGCAGCACCCGCGGCAGCCCGTAATGCACCCAATAAGCCCAAGGCACAGTGCCCTGAGGACTGATGCCACAGAGAATAAAGATGGCGTAAACCACAGAGAGCATCAGCACAAAAGGCAATAATATCTTTAGTTGCTGTCCAACTTTGCGGGGCTTCAGAATGATAAGCGAAAGCAGCAAAGCCAGTCCCAAAGCTATGAATTGCAAAGGGATATTGTGCAGCCATAGAATTCCGAACGCTATGCAATACAAGAGGAAGAGCAGCGAAGCCACTATCACTTTAAGCATAAATCACCGTCTTTTGAGGGCTGAGCTGGACAAATTCCACAATATGAGCCTTTTCCAATTGGTAGCGATGCGAGCTGTAAATCAGACAAATGGGCCTTTGAATGTCCTTGGGGATATCCAGGCTGCACGCCTCATCCGCAATCACATAGACCGGCAGATTGTCCCGCCTTGCAGCCAGATCCTGCCAGAGATAACGCCAGACATCCTCTTCGCCGCGGATCGCAAAACCCGGCTGGAAGATCGCTGCCTGCGCCCTCAGCGCATAGATTTGCAAGTGCATCTGCTGCTGCAAACATAGCACATAGAGCTCTTTTCTGCCCCTAAGCTCCGGCAGCAGAATATGGTGGATAAGGCTGCTCTTCCCGCTGCCATTGGCACCCTTCAGAAAGTAGCTTTCGCCTATCTGAAAGACGAGAGGCTGGTCTATACTAAGGGAAAATCCCGGCCAGATATCTCTTGTCCCCGCGGGCAGAGTGATCATGATAAATCCTTCAGCAAGATCTCTTTGCCGCTCTGCTTGATCATGTCCAGGATCTGCGTAGCCTTATCATCATCCAGAGAGTGAGACAAATGCAGGAATTCTATCCTGGGCGCAGGTGAGAAGAGTGCCAAGAGTGCCATCAGCACCACCTTTTGTCCTCCAGACAGAGCTTCCAGCTTGCTTTCCGCGTCTATCTTCTTGGCGGTGATGCGTTCAAATTTGGCAAAGAGCAACGCCTCCTCTTCCACTCCAAGATTGTAAAGGATGATCTCATCGCGCACGGCATCTGCGCATACCAGAGGATGCTGACCATCGGCAATTAAATAGCTCATATTTGAATCCATGAATACATCTGCTGGGAAAGAGGGGCTTCTGTCAAATAGAATCTGCATAAGGAGAGTGCCCCAAGGGAAGCGGGATTTGTGGACTCTTGGCTACACCAGCTTGATCCCCATGCATTCCAGCAGGGCTACTGCATCCGGTAGACTGAAAGTGGCATTCTTGATGTTATTATTGAGCGGATTGATCGCATAGCCATGCGCGCCGTTGAACTTGGCTTTGCTAAGATTGGTATTGTTAAAACTCACACTACTGAAGCTGCTGCCGATGAAGTTGCTTTCGGCCAGATTGGATCCGATGAAGTCCGTTTCAATGATTTCGCAGTCTTTAAAGCGGGTTTTCTTCAGTTCCATAAAGTTGAAGTTGCAGCTACGCAGGAGGCACTGCTCAAAGCTTATGCCAAGGCCCAGGGTATTGCAGCGGGTAAAATCCACCCCCACCAGCTTAGAGCTTTCAAAGGATACCCCTTGCAGCATGGCGTCCTGAAAGGAAGTCAATGAGAGATTGCAATCTTTAAACACACAGCTATCCAGAATGCCATCAAAACGAAGCTCAGAGAGATCACATTCAAAGCGGCAGTGGCTGAAATTGTGCCCCCTCAGACACAGTTCATTCAGGTCCTCTATCGTTTGGTCTTCAATATCTTCCAGATCATCTGTCATACTCATCTTCTCCTGTTTCATCTTTACAAAGCATAGTTATCAAACAGGGTCAGAGGTCAAGCAGATTATTATCCTGGACCACATATCCGGCAGGCGCTTCGATGGATAATCTGGCGTATCTGCCAAAGCCTATGGCATTTTTAGCTTGACAGAAAAGCAGTTCCCCGGTCTTTGTTGCAAATGATTCTCAAATGAAAGGAGACCGGGATGATAGACCATGAAGTTCAGTTTAAGAAGTTCCTGCAAAAACAGGGGCTCAAGCTCACTCGCAATCGCGCCAGGATACTGGAAGCGGCCTTTTCTGTGCATGAGCATTTTGACGCTGAAAAGCTCTATGATTTGATCAAGGCGGACAACGTGTCCCTGGCCACGGTCTATCGCACCTTGCCGCTGCTGCTGGAAGCAGGGCTCATCACGCGGACTGTGCGCATCGGAGGCCGAGACAGATTTGAACATATCCTGGGACATCCCCGCCATGCGCATTGGCTGTGTGAAAATTGCCATGCTGTGATCGAGACGGATTTATCTGCTCTGCTGCCTGCGATCAACAAGGAAGCCAGGGCTCTGAAGTTTGACATCCAGAATATCAGCATCAATATCAGCGGCTTATGCTGGAAGTGCAAGGGCGGTGCGAATGACTCTCAATAGAAAGCCTGTGATCGCAGTTGCGGGCAATCCCAATGTGGGGAAGACTACCCTGTTCAATGCTTTGACTGGCTCCAGGCAGACTGTGGGCAATTGGCCCGGAGTGACCGTGGAGCACAAAAGTGGCAGCTATACCTACGATGGAGTAACCTACGAGGTGATCGATCTGCCGGGCATATATTCCCTTTCAGGAGGCACACCGGACGAGCTCGTAGCCCGCAATTTTATCCTCAATGAAAAGCCAGATTTGATCATCAACATCGTGGATGCTGCGAATCTGGAGCGCAATCTCTATCTCACAGTGCAGCTTATGGAGCTGGGTGCGCCGATCCTGATGTGCCTTTCCATGAAAGACATCGCCGAGCGCAACGGACTGAAGATCGATCTACAGCATCTGAGCGAGCATCTGGGTTTCCCGGTGGAATCTTATACTCTGAACAAACGTTTCCATGCGGCAGACCTCAAAGAGAAGGTCAAGGACACTCTGGCTGCCCCGCCCATCCCTACTCAGATCTCTTATGATGAGGTGGTGGAAGTGCATCTGGATAGGATCTGGCAGGGCATCCTCTCCCAAAACAATGTGATTGATGCTGCCTTGGACAAGCCCCAGGCCACTGATCTTTATTGGCAGGTGCAAAAGACACGTTGGCAAGCTCTTAAGCTCATCGAGGGGGAAAAGGAATACCTTTTGCAACTTTCTGAAGAGGCGCGTCTGGAGGTGGAAAAAGAGATCAAAGCCATCGAAAAACACCGCGGACAAACCGCCCCCAATGTGATTGCTGATGACCGTTTCGGTTTTATCCGGGGCCTGGTGAAAGAGGTGGTAAAGCGAGAACGCCCCGGCAGCCTCACCTTTTCCGATGCCGTGGATAAAGTGCTGCTGTCCGGCTGGCTGGGTATGCCGATCTTCTTTTTCGTGATGTATCTGGTCTTTCTGGTGGCGGTAAAAGCCAGTGCGCCTATCACCGGCCTGATCGAAACCGGTCTGGGCTGGCTCTTTAAAGATCAATTTGGAGCGCTGCTGGAACTGTTATCCTCACCATTTTGGCTCAAATATCTGCTCAGTGATGCCCTGGGCGAAGGCATCGTCACCATCGGTTCCTTCATCCCGCCCATCTTCTTTATTTACGTGAGTTTGTCCATCCTGGAAGACAGCGGATATATGGCCCGCGCTGCCTTTATCGCGGATAAATATATGCGGCGGATCGGTCTGCCCGGCAAGGCCTTTATCCCGCTTTTGGTGGGCTTTGGCTGCACGGTGCCAGCCATCATGGCTACCCGCACTCTGGAAAACCCGCGCGATAGGGTCTTTGCCTCGCTGCTCACGCCTTTCATGAGCTGTGGAGGCAAGCTGCCGGTCTATCTTTTTATGGCGATGATCTTCTTTCCCCGCCATGCTGATCTCGTAATCTTTGGCCTGTATCTCTTTGGTATCGTGATGGCTATGGGCACCGGCCTCCTGCTCAAAAAGACCATCTTCAAAAGCGAACCTGGCAATTTTGTGATGGAACTGCCGCCATACCACGTGCCTACCTTCAATGGCATCATGATGCACACCTGGTTCCGGCTCAAGGATTTCGTCCTGCGTGCCGGAAAGACCATCCTGATCGTGATCTTTATCATCAACATCCTGCAGATCATTATGGTGCCCAATATCTTCAGTCCCCAGCGAGAACCAGCCAGCGTCTTGCAAATAGCGGGACAGGCCATTACTCCAGCCTTAAAACCGATCGGTATAGAAAGGGACAACTGGCCGGCCTCGGTAGCCCTGATCACCGGAGTCTTTGCCAAAGAAGCCATCGTGGGCACCATGCAAAGCTTGTATTCTGGGGAGGAAATGAGTATGGAAGAAAGGGGAACAAATGAGGCTAAGTCTTCTGGGCTGAATCTCAACATCCAGAAGCGTTTTGGAGGCTGGAAAGCGGCTCTGGCCTATCTGCTCATTGTGGTCTTGTATTCGCCCTGTGCAGCCGCTTTGACCATGCTCTTCAAGGAACATGGCAGCCGCTGGACCATCTTTACTTTTGTTTACCTGAATATCCTGGCCTGGGTAATCGCAATGGTCTTTTATCAGATTGCGGCCTTTAGCTTTGCCTCCATTTATTGGCTGGCAATAGGCCTGATCTTCCTGACCCTAATTTATCTAAACTTAAAGACTATAGGAAATAGAAATGAATCAACAACGTAGAAGAGGAGGGTGGGGCCGCGGCATCTTTCGCAATAAACCGCAGTGTGCCACCTGTCAGAGAGGGGATTGCATCCCCATGAGTGAGCTTGAAAAAGGCAGATCAGCCACCGTGCATTGTAATAACGACCTGAGAACCATCGAGCGCGGAATCTATCTGGGCGCTCTGATCACCATGTTTCGCAATGATCTGGAAGAGCCCAATATCATCGTGGCAGTGGGAGATTCCCGCTATGTTTTAGATCGCAGGATTGCGCAGAATATCCGGGTGAGGGTGAGCTAAGGTAGTGGCGGACTCCGCTTAGCCTACACAGGTCATCTGGATTGCAAGCGTCCCGCTTGCAGAGCACGCAACGTGCTCCCTTTGCATCCAGCCTGCTATCCTTTTTTCACTGGACACGAGACGTATCCAATCCGGTAGCCCGTCTGCACTTCAAGCACAGGATTGCAGCCGTCTCGCCTGCACTTTTTCCAAGGACTTTTGTCTTAC